>ERZ791800.91-NODE-91-length-96450-cov-52.300638_pt1 | contig 96450 bp, 56 predicted proteins | sample MGYA00510310_ERZ791800 | MGnify/ENA primary metagenome ERZ791800 (study PRJEB30046, sample SAMN00791954) | human gut metagenome | study: EMG produced TPA metagenomics assembly of the A metagenome-wide association study of gut microbiota in type 2... | reverse complement strand
TTCGAACCGCCGACCCTCTGCTTGTAAGGCAGATGCTCTAAACCAGCTGAGCTAAACGCCCTTGCTTCACAATTGCTTTGTTCTTGAAAGCGAGTGCAAAGGTATAGCATTTTTTTGTAACCACCAAATGTTTGACGAAAAAACTTCTTGTTTTAACATCCTATAACTAAAAATGGTGTATTCGAGATTTTCGTTTTACAGCAGTTTTACATCCCTCAAATTACCGCGGCGTGGCAAGGTTGTTTGCCTGCTGCGGCAATGTCGTTGTACATGCTAAGCAAACAATGTTGCCACGCCGTGGCAATTTGAGGGTTGTTTTTGGCAGATGTTCCGATGGCTTTGTCTGCCTGCTTTTTTAGTTGCGCTTCTGCGTTATACCGCCGTTCTTGGTGAGTATGAGTGTAGCCTTCTGCAGTCCGCGCGATTTGTGCTCGAAGATGAGGTTGGGGTTGAAGCGGCGTCCTTTGAATATTGTTTCAAAGTGCAGGTGTTCGGTTGTGGCGCGTCCGGTGCGTCCGGTCAGACCGATAACCTGTCCGGCTTTCACCTTGTCGCCCACCTTCACGAGGTTCTTCGACTGGTGCGAGTAGAGCGTTTCGAGTCCGTTGGCGTGCTTGATAACGATGCACAGGCCGTAGCCGTAGTGGGTTGCTGAGCGTGTCACTACGCCGTCGAAGGCAGCCACGATTTCGTCCTTCGGCTTCGTCTTCAGGTCTACTCCGCTGTGTCGGCGTTTGCCTCCGTATGGGCTTATCACCTTTGCGCCAGGCAGCGGGTATGCCCATGTGCCCTTCTTCATCTCTTCGAGGTTCCACTTGTAGGTCGATTGTTTGGTGAAGACGTCCTCGGTGGTGAAGTTCTTGCTGTCGTCGAAGTCTACCTTCTCGCCAATGGTCGACACGTTTATGTAGTTGTACTGCTTCTCGCAGAGCAGTGTGTGGCGGTGGAGTCGGTGACTGCCGAGGCCCACAACGGCGGTGGGGTTGATGCGTTTGCCGTCGATCATTATAGAAAAGTCGCAGTAGAACTTGCCACCGCGTTGTCCGACGATGGCTATGGTCTGTCCGGCGCGCACGTGTTGTCCCACCTCTACCACGTTCTCGGCGTTGTTGGCGTAGACGGTTTCGAGTCCGTTGCGGTGGCGTATCACGATGGTGTAGCCCATGTCGGGGAACTTGCGCGAGACACGTACCGTGCCGTCGAACATTGCCTTCACTGCGTCGCCGTCCTTGGTGGTTATCTCCACGACGTTGTTCTTGCGCAGCGTCGCCTTGCCCACGGGCAGTGGGAAGGAGTATTCGTTCGGCTTCAGTGCATCGAGGTCGATGTTGAAGGCGTTGGAACGACTGAAGAGTCCGGGTGTGGATATGCTTATCTGCTGCTGTTCGGCAGCGGTGAACTGATGTTTGACGGGGGTTGCCGACACGAGTGTGAGTGTGGCTATGGCTAATAGTAGTTTCTTTATTCGCATTATAGTTATTTTGGTTTATAGCATGATGCCCGTGTAGATGCGTCCCGACTCGGTGCCAAGGCGGCGTGCCGAGAAGTAGTTGTCTACGTTGTCGTACGTGCAGATGTTGCTTTCGTTGATGTTCTCTGGAGCCACACCTGCGAATTCGAGCAGCTGTCGGTTAGCGAGTATTAGGTCGATGTGCCACTTCTTCTCAAACAATTTGGAGGGGTCGGTGGCATCTGCGTTGCGCTTTATCTCCTGCTTTGCGAGTGTTGTCATATCGAAACCTGCAGCTTCAAAGGCGGCGTACACCTCGTCGCCCACCTCGAAGTTCTTCTGCGAAATGCCCGGACCGATAACCGCCTTCAGCTTCTTCGCGTCGGTCTTGTAAGCCACGCCCATGTCAGCAATCGTCTTGCTCACGATGCGTGCCTGTGTGCCGCGCCATCCGGCGTGTATGGCTGCCGTAGCGCGGTGCTCCTCGTCGTAGAGCAGCACAGGGATACAGTCGGCTGTCGACACTCCGATGCACACGCCCTCCACGTTGGTGAGCAGCGCGTCGACACCTTCGAGCAGCATCTGGCGTATCTGCTCGGGTAGTGTGCAAAACTCGGGTCCGATGATGCGTGTCTCCGTGCCGTGCGTCTGGTGGGGCAGTATGAGGCGGTCGGTGCTGATGCCCAACTCTGCAGCTAAAAGGTTGCGGTTTGCAGCCACGTGCTCGGGCTTGTCGCCACAGTAGGGGTTGATGTTCAGCGAGGCGTGGTTGCCCTCGCTGGTTCCGCCGTGGCGTGTGGTAGAGAATGCACACACGCCATCGGCTATATTATAATATGTAAGGCGCAGCGCAGAGTTACTCATTGCCTGCCTCCTCTTCGTATTCAAAGTCGTCGAGGTCTTCCACGTCGTCAACGTACTCGATGTCGTCGTCGTCGACGTAGATAATCTCGTCCTCGCCCTCTGCTTCCAGCTCAGCCATGAAGCGTGTCATATCCTTGTCGCGGTGTACGAGGGTGTCCTCGGCGGTGATGGTCTGCAGCTTGTTGCTCTCCGAGTTGAGCTCCTTCCACAGGGTGTCCTTCAGCTCCTGTAAGCCTAAACCGCTTACAGAAGAGATGAACACCACGGGGAGGTCGTCGGGCAGCGTCTCTCGCAGCATGTCCATGAGCTCCTCGTCGAGCAGGTCGCACTTCGTCACGGCGAGCACGCGGTGCTTGTCGAGCATCTCTGGGTTGAACTTCTCAAGCTCGTTCTTCAGCAGTTCGTACTCGCGCTTGATGTCGTCGGTGTCGCCCGGCACCATGAAAAGCAGCAACGAGTTGCGCTCGATGTGGCGCAGGAAGCGCAGACCGAGTCCCTTACCTTCGCTCGCTCCCTCGATGATGCCCGGGATATCTGCCATGACGAACGACTTGTGGTCGCGGTAGTCGACGATGCCGAGCGACGGTTCGAGCGTGGTGAACGGGTAGTTGGCAATCTTCGGGCGTGCGCTCGACACGGCTGAGAGCAATGTCGACTTGCCGGCGTTGGGCAGACCTACCAGACCTACGTCGGCGAGCAGCTTCAGCTCGAGAATGATTGTCATCTCCTCCATCGGTTCGCCCGGCTGTGCGTAGCGCGGACACTGGTTGGTAGCCGAACGGAACTGGAAGTTGCCGAGTCCGCCTCTGCCGCCCTTGAGCAGCAGCACCTCCTGTCCGTCGTGCATCACGTCGCACACGTACTTACCCGTCTCGGCGTTGTACACCACCGTACCGCAGGGCACGTCGATGTATATGTCCTTGCCGTCCTTGCCGTGACATTTGTCGCGACCGCCGTTGCCGCCGTGCTCAGCGAAGACGTGGCGCTGAAACTTCAGGTGGAGCAGTGTCCAGTAGTTGTGGTTGCCACGCAGGTAGATGCTACCGCCGTGACCGCCGTCGCCACCGTCGGGTCCGCCGTTCGGGTTGTACTTCACGTGTCGGAGGTGCATGGAGCCTCTGCCGCCCTTGCCCGAGCGACAATATATCTTTACATAGTCTACGAAATTAGATTCTGCCATTGTCTGTATTTATGCTTTATTGATGAATAAAAGGACAACTATCAATCAATCAATCGATTGACAACTTGCAAAGTTACTGAAAGTCTTGCACATAAAAAAACTGCTTGCAGGTTTTTTTTGTCGAGACGCATCGTAACTTATCAAAAGTTACGTGAAATATCGCAAATTACGGCATTTTTTGCAGATATTCTTTGTTTGTGATAGATGATAGAAAACAAAAACGGAGACCGCTTGGCCTCCGTTTTTGTTATTTCTTTGCTATATATCGCAGCGCATACACGAGCACGAAGGTGAAGCCTGCGAGCGGTATGAAGAACGGCAGCGTGAAGTTGTCGGTAGAGTCGGCGATGATGCCCATCAGAAGGAAACCGCAACCGCCTACCGGTGTCATCATCAGTATCGACGAAGCACTCTTGGTGAGTCCGCCGAGTCCGCGCAGCGTCATGGCAAAGATTGTGGGGAACATGATAGCCTCGAAGAAGTAGTTGGCTATGAGTGCCAGCACCGATATGTCGCGACCGAAGTCGAGCAGCAGAACGGCGATGCAGATCACGGTGCCGAGAGCGCATACGGCGAGATACTTCTCGGCAGCGATGTTGCTCATCACAGCTGCGCCGATGAAGCGTGCCAACATGAATACGCCTAAGCCGATGGTGAGGATAGTAGAGCCTGTGGCTGCCTTCATCCAGTTCTGACCCGTCACGAAGTTGATGAAGTAGGAGTTGATGGATATCTCTGCCACCTCGTAGGCAAGCAGCGCGAGCAGTCCGAACACGAACCAGCGGTTGCGGAAGAGCATCTTCAGGTTGTGCGCGCCCTGCTTGGTGTCGCCGTCGTTCTCGTGCACTATCTCAGGCAGTTGTACGCGTGCGAAGACCACGGCTATGAGCAGCACGAACGCGCCCATGATGGTGTAAGGTATCACGGCATCGCCGCCTGCGCTGCCGTCGACACCCTGAAAGAGGAAACTGCCTACGACGAGTGTGGCGAACATGGAGCCTACGCCGTTGAACGACTGCGAGAAGTTGAGTCGTGATGTGGCTGTCTCCTTGGGTCCAAGCTCTGTAACATATGGGTTGGCAGATGTCTCGAGGAACACCAGTCCGCAACCGATGATGAACAGTGCCACAAGATAGGCGTAGAACGTGCCCAACATCGAGCAGGGGATGAACGCCAATGAGCCCAATCCGAACAGGAGGAGTCCGCTTACCACGCCACGGCGGTAGCCCTGGCGGTTAATGAACAGTCCGGCGGGGATAGCCATGAGGAAGTAACCCAGATAGGTGGTCACCTGTATGAGAGCCGACTGTGTGATACTGATGTCGAGCGCATTCTGGAAATGCTTGTTGAGCACATCGAGAATAGCGCGTGCGAAACCCCACATGAAGAAGAGTGAGGTGATGAGGATGAACGGCACAGCATACTGCTTGCTGCTCAAAGATGCTTGATTTTGTTTCATGCGTGCAAAGTTACTGCAAACCGAAGACAATACAAAATATGCTCGCATATTTTTATTGTTGAGGTGCAGCGTAACTTATTTAAAGTTACTGCAAACCGAAGACAATACAAAAAAATATGCTTGCAGTTTTTTTATGTGCAAGACTTTCAGTAACTTTTGATAAGTTACGATGCGTCTCGACAAAAAAAATCTGCAAGCAGTTTTTTTATGTGCAAGACTTTCAGTAACTTTGCACCTAATTATAAATATTGTACCCTATGAGCGTGATAAAAATAAAGGACAAGACCTTCAAGGTGTCAATCCCCGAAGCTGAGATTCTTCAAAAAGTAAAGGTCGTAGCCGATCGTATCAACAAGGACATGGCAGGCAAGAACCCATTGCTGCTCGCCATGCTTAACGGATCGTTCGTGTTCGCTGCCGACCTCATGCGTATGATCAACGTGCCGTGCGAGATTTCGTTCGTCAAGATGTCGTCGTACGAGGGCACTGCGTCTACAGGCAATGTGAAGCAGCTCATCGGCTTGAGCGAGGAGATAAAGGGCAGAACGGTAATCATCGTTGAGGACATCATCGAGTCGGGACTCACCATGCAGACTCTTCTCGAGCAACTCAAGGAGAAGGAGCCGGAGTCGGTGCACATTTGCACTCTGCTGCTCAAGCCGGAGTGTCTGAAGGTGCCTCTCGACACAGAGTATGTAGCCATCGAGATACCAAACGACTTCATCCTCGGCTACGGACTCGACTACGACCAGCAGGGACGCAACCTGCGCGATATCTATACAGTGGTGGAGTAGGAGTAAACAATAACATTACATAATAAAGAATTCAGATGAAAAACATCGTAATTTTCGGTGCTCCTGGTTCAGGCAAGGGCACTCAGAGCGACCTGATGATTGAGAAGTATGGTTTCAACCACATCTCTACAGGCGACGTTCTCCGCAACGAGATCAAGAACGGAACAGAACTTGGCAAGACAGCCAAGGGCTTCATTGACAACGGACAGCTCATCCCCGACGAGCTGATGGTCAACATCCTTGCAAGTGTGTATGACAGCTTCGGCAAGGAGCACAAGGGCGTAATATTCGACGGCTTCCCACGTACTATCCCGCAGGCTGAGGCCCTGAAGAAGATGCTCGCAGAGCGCGGACACAAGGTGGCTGCTATGATTGAGCTCGACGTGCCGGAGGACGAGCTGATGACTCGTCTCGTGAAGCGCGGTCAGGAGAGCGGTCGCTCTGACGACAACGCAGAGACAATAAAGAAACGCCTCGACGTTTATCACAACCAGACCGCTCCGCTCATCGAGTGGTACAAGGCTGAAGGCATTCACCACCACATCAACGGACTCGGCGAGTTGTCACGCATCTTCGGTGATATCTGCAGCGTGATTGACGCGCTCTAAATTCTCAACTCTCAATTATAAAAAAATGTCCTCGAAAGTTGGTTGCAACCAACTTTCGAGGACATTTTTTATTCGTTGCTTTCGATGAACACAGTGTTGTCCATTTCGTCGAGCGACTTCTTCTTCTTGTTCTCCTTCGCTCCGGCTTTCAGCAGACTTTTTGCAGCGGTGATGATGCTTCTGCCGCTTTCCGCTGTCGACACCTTCAGCTTCGTCATCTTCTCCATTGTGTTGTTCATGCTCGTTTCCACGTCGATGAAGCGCATACCGAAGTCCTGCACGCGCTCCACTACGACGTTCGCTGCGTCCATCATCGCCTGCTGATTGCTCAGCTGTCGCACCTGTGTCCACATCATCTCTAATACACGCAGGTTCATGTACATGGTCTGCGGACCGAGAATCATCACGCCCTCGTCGTAAGCCTCGCGCCAGAGCGTGCTGTCGTTGAGCAGTGCAAGGTTCAGTGCGCCCTCTATAGGCACGTACATGATGGCGAAGTTGAGGCGGTTGTAGCCGTCGGGCAGATACTTCGTGTACTCCTTGCGTGCCAGTCGCTTCACCTGCGCACGTACGCTTGCCACGTGTGCTTTCAGATACTCCGACTTCTCAGGTGTGCCGTCCTCGGCGTTCATGTATCGCTCGTAGTCGGTGAGCGACATCTTCGAGTCGACCACCACGTGGCGGTTGTTCGGGAAGTGGAGGATGAAGTCGGGCACGAGTCCACGACCGTCGTCGCCCTTTGCCTGCTTGCCCGCCTTGTCGCGCAGCGTTTCCTGCGTGTCAAACTGCTCGCCCTCCTTCAGTTCGAGGTCTTCAAGCAGCTGCTTCAGCTTCAGCTCGCCGAAGTTGCCCTGCACCTTCACCTCGCCCGTCAGCGCACGTGTCAGTCGGTCGGCAGTCTCGCCTAAGGCTGCGCTCTTCTCCATGTTCACCTTTATCGTGGCATCAAGGCGTGTGAGTGCTTCGCTCTGCTGCTCCTTCGACTTGTCGAAAGCCTCCTTCATACTCTTCAGACTCTGTGTCAGCGGGTCGATTATCTTCGACACCTGCTCCTTGTTGCGTTCGCCCAACTCCTCCTGGCGTCGCTTCAGAATTTCCTCCGATGTGGTCTGCATCTGCTCGCGGATGAGCTTCATCTGGCTCTGCATCTGCTCGCGGTTCATCTCGCGTAGTGCTTCTATCTGCTTCTCCTGCGCCTCCTTTGCTTGCTGCAGCTGTTTCTCCTGTGTTTCCTTTGCTTGTTTGAGCTGCGCCTCGTGCGTCTCCTTTGCCTGTTTGAGCTGCGCCTCGTGCGCCTCTTTCAGTTCGGCAATTTGCTTGCTGTGCGCCTCTTTCAGTTCTTCTGTTTGTTGGTTGTGCATGTCTTTCAGCTCCGATATTCTCTTGCTGTAAGAGTACACCACTACGCCAATTATGATGGCTGCTACTATTGCTATTATTATGCTTTCTATCATTGTTAAAAGTGTTGTTTTATTAATTGTCAAATGTTCAACAGCCAATTGATAGCTGATACAATCCTTATTTGTTTGCTGTCAATCTCTACGTTTCGTGTCTGTGTGAATGCTATAAGCGTAAGGTTATCGCAATGCAATGCTTTTGAGGCTTTCACGAGCGAACTTGTCTCTCTATTGAATGTCTTATCGCTGTCTATGTCGTATGCCACCTGAATAAGCTCCACTGCTTTGTCCTGATTGCATACTACGAAGTCAACCTCTTTGGATCGTGGAGAGGCTTTATAGTAGTATATGTCGAGGAAGTCGTTGCTGCATCTGCGTAGTAGTTCTGTATATACTACGTTTTCCAATCGCCAACCGATGTTCTCGGCTGCAAACGAGTTCTCTCTGTTGTTCTGAAGTCCCGGGTCGACGATGTATGCTTTTGCGTTTCTTATCCTTTCCTTACTCTTGAACGAGTGTTTGCAGAGTAGCTGTATAAGGAATGCCTGTCGTAGGTAGTCGACATATTTTTTCACCGTCTGGTCTGTTGTTCCCAGAAGTACTGCAATATTACCATAGTTTACTTCCTGGCAGACGTTGTTTATCAGATGATTGGCTATCTTACGTAGCACGTCCACATTGCGTATCTTGAAACGCTGCTGTATGTCTTTCGTCACAATAGCCTCCAGAAGACTCTGTACATATCCGCGTTTGTTGCGTATGTTCTGTAGTTCAGGAAAACCGCCATTCATTATATACTCCATGAAGGCACGCTTCGTCTCTGCCTCCACTTTAGTAGTCAAGCCGTTTGTCTGTATATTATGGTATTCGCAGTATTCGCGGAACGAGAAAGGGAAGAGGTGTATTTCGTTGTATCTGCCAGTGAGATGCGTCGCCAATTCGCCGCTCAAGAGTTTTGCGTTGCTACCTGTAACAACAACGTGCAAATTGGTGCGAAGTAGTCGGTTTACAAACAGATGCCAGCCGTCTACATCTTGTATTTCGTCGAGGAATATATATTTTATGTCAACACCATATATCTGATAGATGCACGAGAGCACCGTGTTCAAGTCCTCCACTTGCATATTAGCCAAGCGGTCGTCGTCGAAGTTGGCGTAGCCATACTTTACGTTGTGCTCCAGCAGTATCTTGTGGCAAAGTGTAGACTTTCCGCTTCGTCTTACTCCGATAACCACTTGGGCAAGTGGACTGTCAAACTCGAATAGCTGTTCTTCTCGGCGCTTCACCCACTTCTCGGGATGATAGCCTTCAACATATTCCTTTTGCTCAGCCAACACCTGTATTATAGTTTTCTCTTCTATCATATGTACAGCTTTTTATAATCGATTTATAGATTGTGCTGCAAATATACATAATTTAATTGATTTATAGTATTTTACGCTGTCTTTATTTCGGTAAAATGCATAAATTGGGTGTTTCTATTTCGGTAAAATGCATAAAATGGGTGTTTCTATTTCGGTAAAATGCATAAAACGAATGCTTTTACTTTGCTAAAATGCATAGTATTTTCGGTTGTGTGGACTTGCTGTTGGGGGAAAAGAAAAGCCCGAAGTCCCAGTTCTATGGGGCTTCGGGCTGGTTGGTGAGGTGTTCTTGCTCTGGCAAGCGGCAAAGCCGAGCGGAGATGGTGAGGTGTTGAGATGTTGAGGTGTTGAGATGTTGAGGTGTTGAGATGTTGAGATGTTGAGATGTTGAGATGTTGAGGTGTTGAGATGTTGAGATGTTGAGGTGGTAAGATGGTGTTACAGGAAGGCGATAGTCAGACCAGCCATCACGATGCTCACCATCGACATGAGCTTGATGAGGATGTTCAGCGAAGGTCCTGAGGTGTCCTTGAACGGGTCGCCCACGGTGTCGCCCACGATAGTCGCTTTGTGGTTTTCGCTGCCCTTACCTCCGAAGTTGTCCTCTTCAATCATCTTCTTCGCGTTGTCCCACGCTCCGCCCGAGTTGGACATGAACACGGCGAGGGTGAAGCCTGCTGCCAAGCCGCCTGTGAGCAGACCGAGCACACCAGCCACGCCGAGCACCAAGCCTACGACGATAGGTATGATGATGGCAAGCAGCGACGGGATGAGCATCTCGCGCTGTGCGCTGCGTGTGCTTATCTCCACGCAACGGCCGTAGTCGGGTGTCGCTTTGCATTCGAGTATGCCCTTTATCTCGCGGAACTGACGGCGCACTTCCTGCACCATCGACTCAGCAGCACGTCCTACTGCGTCCATCGTGAGGCCGCAGAACAGGAAGGCAGCCATGGCTCCGAGGAATGCTCCTACGAGCACCTTCGGATTGATGAGGTTCACCTGGAAGAACTCGATGAAGTCGATAGTCGTGGCGTTGGTCGGGTCGAAGAGGTTGCCGGCTGCGTCAAAGTATTGCTTGCCGTTATCCACGGCGCGTACCATGGCTATTTTTATCTCCTCAATGTAAGAGGCGAGGAGGGCTAAAGCCGTGAGTGCAGCCGAGCCGATAGCGAAGCCCTTGCCCGTAGCTGCGGTGGTGTTGCCTAAGGCGTCGAGCGCATCTGTGCGTTCGCGTATCTCCTTGCCCAGTCCGCTCATCTCTGCATTGCCGCCGGCGTTGTCGGCGATTGGTCCATAGGCATCGGTGGCGAGAGTGATGCCGAGCGTCGAGAGCATACCTACGGCAGCGATGCCGATGCCGTAAAGACCGGTGCTGATCGACTTCGCTGAGAGCGACATATCGAAGCCGTTGGCGCAGAGGTAGCTGAGCATGATGGCTACGGAGATGGTCACGACGGGTATCATCGTCGATATCATGCCCGTTCCGATGCCTTTTATGATAACCGTTGCAGGACCGGTCTGCGAAGCCTCCGCAATCTTCTGCGTCGGTGCGTAGCTATGCGAGGTGTAGTATTCGGTGGCTTGACCGATGACCACGCCTGCCACTAAGCCGCTGATAACGGAGAACGAGAGTCCGAGCCAGTTCTCGATGCCGAGCAGATATAATATAATAAAGGTGGCAACGGCGATGAGTGCTGCGCTGACGTTGGTGCCGAGTCCGAGCGAGTGGAGCAGTTCCTTCATCGTTGCGCCCTCCTTGGTGCGCACGAGGAAGATGCCGATGAGCGAGAGGAAGATGCCGATAGCCGCAATCACCATTGGTGCGATGACGGCACGCAGCTGCATGTCTGCGTTCATGGCGAACGCCGTTGCGCCGAGGGCAGCCGTTGAGAGTATCGAACCGCAGTAGCTCTCGTAGAGGTCGGCTCCCATGCCAGCCACGTCGCCCACGTTGTCGCCCACGTTGTCGGCGATGGTGGCAGGGTTGCGTGGGTCGTCCTCGGGTATGTTCGCCTCTATCTTACCCACGAGGTCGGCTCCCACGTCGGCAGCCTTTGTGTATATGCCACCGCCTACGCGAGCGAAGAGAGCCTGTGTCGAAGCACCCATGCCGAAGGTGAGCATAGTGGTGGTGATGGTGACGAGGGCAGTAGCCTCTCCGTCGTAGAAGGCGTTGAGAGCGACGAACCAGATGGCGATGTCGAGCAGTCCGAGACCCACGACGACGAGTCCCATCACCGCACCGCTACGGAAGGCTATCTTCAAGCCCTTGTCGAGTCCGGTGCGTGCGCCGTTGGCAGTGCGTGCGGAAGCGTAGGTGGCGGTTTTCATGCCGAAGAAGCCTGCCAAGCCGGAGAACAGACCGCCGGTGAGGAAAGCGAACGGCACCCACGGGTTCTGCACCTTCAGCACGTAAGCCATGAACGAGAAGACGATGGCGAGCACTACGAACACCATTGTCACAACCTTATATTGCTGCTTGAGGTAAGCCATTGCGCCTTTGCGTACATGCTCGGCAATCTCTTTCATTCTGTCTGTTCCTTCGTCCTCCTTCATCATCGAACGGAAGAAGAACCATGCCATTCCCAATGCTACAACACTGGCTATTGGGATCAGCCAAAATACTGAGGGGATGTTGTTCATAACGTTTTATTTATTAGGTTGATAATAGATATTAGTGGTTGGTCGTTGCCGATAGATTTTGCAAATATATGAAATAAAACAACACGAATGTGGAAAACGATGAATTATTTGCGCAAAATATTTTGATACATATATATATAAAGGCTACGGCACGAATGCCGTAGCCTCCTATGATTAGCATTAAGAGCTATTTGATTTGCAATAATCTTAGAGAATGAATTTGTAGACGTGTGTCTGCTTGCCTGCTTCTATGCGCAACACGTACACACCGGGGGCGAGGTGTGATGTTGAGATGGTGAGGTGGTGAGGTGGTGTGATGGTGAGATGTTGAGATGGTGAGATGGTGAGACGGTGAGATGTTGAGGTGGTGATCAGCTCGCCGCTCACGTTGTAGAGGCTTACGCTCTTGATGCCTTCGCCGGTGACAACAATCTGCGAGCCCTCGCGACTCACGCTTACGGTAGAAACCGCAGCCGACTCAATGCTGGTTGGTATGTCGTGGGTGAGTGTGAGCAGGTCGCCCTCGCGCTTGATGTATGTTGCCGGTGCGTCTGCCACCTTCAGCTCCATGTCTTCGCCGTTCTTCGCGCCCATCATCATCACCTTATATATATGTCCGTCCTCGAACGGCACGCTGTTCTTGCGCAGCCAGTAGCTGTAGAGCGGAATGTCGAAGGCAGAAGACACGGTTACGTCGTCGTCGATGCCGTTGACAGCCACCGTCTCGCAGAGCTCCACATCCTCGCACATCATCTTCACGTGACCCTCGTATGAGAGCTTCTCGTTAGTGCGCAGCAGTACGCCGATTTTAAAGAGCGAAGTCTGCGACATGTCGAGTACGCCCGACTCTACCTTCTGCTCCGAGTTGTCGCTGAAGAACACCTCCACCTTAGCCATGAGCGGTTTCTCCTCAGCCTTCACCACTTCGATGTACGCTGCATCCTTGTCGTGTATGTTGTTGATAGGGTAGAAGTCGGTCTCCTCCTGGTCGCGTGTCGCCTCGAGCTTCACCTCGTAGCGTGCCGGGGCGAGGTCGGTGGGTATCGAGAGTTTAACGGGTATCTCCATCTCGGTGAAGCCCTCAATCTCCGTCAGCTGGTCGACACGTGTGTTCAGCACCACCTGCTTAGCCTCGTCGAGCAGCTGCACGCGCAGATAGCAGTCGCGTGGCACGCCGTTGAGGTTCTTCAGGTTGAAGTAGGCGTATATGCTTTCGCCCTGCTCCGCACTGGCAGAGAGGCGTGGCTGGTTCATAAGCTGGAAGACGACATTCTCCGTAGAGCAGGTCTCGGAGATGCGTCCCTTGCCGTCGGTGAGTTCCACCTCGATTGTCGGTGCCTTCTTCATGCGCAGGAAGTCGCCCCATGTTCCGTCTTCGCTGATGGCTGCGCATACGGGCACGAGGCGGTAGTAGCCGTTGGGAAGTCCGTCGAAGCTGACCTTCGTAGAGAGTGTGTGCACCATGAGGTTGTCGGTGCCCATGCTGCCACCGTAGTCGCCGAAGATGCGCTGCGTAAATCCGCCTGTGGCGTGGTCGTCCGAGTAAGCCACGCTTTTGAAGTTGCCCTCAGCGTCGTATACAGCCACGCCCACGTCGCCCTTGAACGCCTTGCCCTTGTTCACGAACGAGGTCATGTCGATGGTCTGCTGCTGCTTGGCGTCGAACGCCTTGTCTGCGGCATCCTTCATCGTGAACGTGCCGCCCTCGTTGAACATCAGCTGCGGCATGTTCTCAAGCAGTCCGGGGTCTATTGCCGGATACTTGCCGTTGTTCGGGTGGGCGAGTATGGCGGTGATGGCGCGGTTGAACGCGAGCGGTTTGTTGCCGAACTCGTCTCCCGTCTCCTGCAGGCTAAGGTTGGTGAGCGAGAAGTAGGCGTCGCCGCCGCCGTCCCATCCGAAGTTCATGTGGAAGAGTCCGTTCTCGTCGAAGCCGTCGGTGACCCAGGCGTGGCCCGAGCTTGAGCCGGCAGGGCGGCCCTCCAGGTAGACGGGGCAGCCGTTTAGCAGCTCCTCGCGCAGTATCTCGGAGAAGCGTGTTGCGCCCTCCATCGCCTTTGTCACGTAAGCCGCCGTGTAGTCGAAGTGCTTCTGCAGCGCGTTGTATGCGTTCACGCCCTGTGTGCCGCTGAGTGCGGGAGTGTACTGCATGAACGATGCTACGCCGAAGTCTCTCATGAGCAGAGCCACAGCTGCTCGCTGCTCTTTCGTGGGCTGCACGGGGTAGCGGTAGTCGTCGAGCATGTTGTCCCAGTCGTAGTGCGACTGAGAGAAGTCGACGTACACGTCTTCGTCATAGGCAGCCACCTTGTAGCCGTTTTCGCCCTTGCCCTGTGCTGGCCAGCGGTGATAGTACATTATCTGCGCCATAGCCGTAGCCACGCAGCCGGTGTAGGGATAGCCGCAGAGCTCGTTGTATGGCTCGGACTGTCCCCACTTGCTCTTGAGCAGCGGTGTGACGGTCTTGGTGAATAGTCCGGTGCGTGCAGGAGCGTGTGCTACGACTGTTCCCTCCTTCAGTGCCTGGTAGCCCTGCTTGTAGCCTTCGAGCAACAACCTAACGCAGGGATTAGCGTTGAGCGTGTCGAGCGTGTGCTCTTTGCTGTATGCGAGCACTTCGCCCATCTCGTCGTCGCCGGCAACGAGCACGAAGCCGCGACCGTCGGCAGCGTTGAAGAGATGGTAGGGTGAGGGGGTGAGGGGGTGAGATGTTGAGGTGGTGAGGTGGTGAGGTGGTGAGGTGGTGAGGTGTTGAGATGTTGATCTTATTCCACATTGTTTCTCTATGAATCGTTTTGCGATCTGCGCCGCCTTTTGCGGGCTGATAGGATTAGCGTTTGCTGTCTGTAGGGCGATGGCAAACGTGCACATGATTACCGATAATACGGTGCTGATTTGTTTCGGATTATGTTTCCTTTTCATTAGTAATGTTATTGTTGTTGTATGAGGGTGCAAAGTTACTGACTCTTTTTCAAACAGATATGCGTTTGAGCAGTAATAATTGTTAAACACATATACGGATACGTTTTTTTTGCGTATCTTTGCAGAAGATAGGCTGCACCTCAGCATAACACTCAAGCAAGCTTGGTGTTCTGCCTTCGGTTTGCACTATCTTTGCAGAAGATAGGCTGCACCTCAGCATAACACTCAAGCAAGCTTGATGTTCTGCCTTCGGTTTGCACTATCTTTGCAACGTGTATCTTTGTTGATACGTACATACAAAAATTACATACTATGCTATATTTGTTACAGTTTGCATGTCTGATATTAATGCTTATCAGCGCATTCTTCATTGCCGTCACGCGCCTTCACGTAAGATGGACAAATCGGCGGTACGAGTATTCGCGCTGGATGATATCCTCGGCGTTGCTTTTGATGGCAGCACACTTCTTCCTGCAGATGCACTATGGCTTCCGCGCCACGAGCACATACTTAGGTGCTGTTATCAACATAATGGTTTATCAGCCTTGCTTCACGCTTTTCGCGATGGCTATCTACAACGTTGAGGCTACCCACACCAAGCGCCGTAAGATGAACCTTATCTGCGCCGCCGTATACGCCGCCATGCTTGCCGCCTTCGCTATGGGCTACAGCTTTAGCGGTTCCCTGAACATTGGCGCATGGCTTTACGTGATGCTTGCTCTCTTTTTGGGCAATATTGTCTACTGCATATACATGATAATAATAGAGATGAACAAGCGGAAGAAGCTCCTTGAGACGATGACAGCCACCGACATGCGCCCTTTCACGCGATATGCTTATGCCTGCCTTACGCTGCTCTTTATCACAGCCACCATCATCCCGTTTGCCATCCTTTCCACTAAGTCGCTATATATAATAGGTCCCTTCGGACTCGTAGCCACGCTCTTCTTCATCGTCAATTTTGTGGCGCTCGGCTTCAATTATGTTCCAACTGAAGAACTGTTGGATAAGGAAAGAGGTAACAATCTGACCGCCGATGCTGTCAACGCTGAGAGCGAGGAAGAGTCTGTCAAGTGTGACGTGCAGCAGTCTGCGCCTGAGATCGGCAGTGAGCAAACCTCCAAACAGCTACCTACCTCACGAATTGCCTTCATCCGGTCTGCCCTCGACCATTGGTGTGCCGACTTAGGCTATAAGGACTGCACAGTCAATATGCTGACATTGTCAAATTTGCTCGAAATCAACAAAACCGAGCTGTCGCAATACTTCAGCCAGTGTCAGAACACAACGTTCCGAATCTGGCTTAGCGAGATACGCTTCAATGCTGCCAAAAAGATGATGATGGAAAATCCTGACTTCAGCAACGACATCATCTCCTCCGAATGTGGCTTCTCCTCACGCTCCTATCTCTACAGAGTGTTTAAGGAGAAAGAGGGATGCACGCCTATCGCCTGGCGAGACAAGCAAGCATGATAGCCCGTTAAGATACACACTGTTAAGGTGTCTACTTCATACGAAGTGGACACCTTTTTTGTTGGAAGTAGACACAGCGACGCAGCAATCAGACACTTAATTTTAATAAAAAAGTCTAATTTTGTAATGTGAAACGAAATCACATAATATAAATTAATCAATAACTCTAAAACATCATTAAAATGAAAAGAAGAAGACTTCAGCAACCTCCTCCTTATCTGGACAGGCGGTTTGCAGGCAATTCTGTTTCTACGCAGCGTTCCATGCGAACGTCTGCAGGAAGATTCATGCAGTTCTTCCTTTGTGTCGTGATGCTGATGGCGTTCTCAGTGCAGAAGGCGTCGGCTACTGATGATTGGAACAACTCGTGGATTCATCATCGGTATAATCCTGTCAACGCTACACTTGAGCTTGACATCCGCGTCTTTCAGACTTGGGGCGGAATAGGTAACGGTCATTGTGGCTTTTGTAGAAATGCCGGTTACCTTAATGTTAAGGTGGGAGGATATGACATCAAAATCAGTGGTCCTGATGATAATTGGAAGAATTTTGATGTAGGCTCCGATCAAGTTACCGGAATTGATCACAAGTATGTAAAATGGCTCGGATACACTAGCGACAAAGCCTATTACCTGCGACTTGTTATTCCGCTTACCCAATCGCAAATAGGAACAGACGTTGCTGTAAGCTACAGCGGTATGTGGTGGCGTAAAGGCAAGACCGAATCATCAGAAGATAATCCGGTTAGTCATAATACATCCATAAATACCAGTTATGGTTGTACGAAGACCGTAATAACCGGTGGCAGATATGGGGTTCAACGCAACACCACCGGATATTACATTGATTGGAAGAAAGACGGAACGACACCCAACTATTCTATCGATCACTACGGATCTTTCGTCTTATGCAACTCGGCTGGAAAGGAGATAAGCGGAATAGGTTCGGTCAGTGCAAGCAATACAAGCGGTTCGTTCTTCGTTCCGACTGACAAGATGAGCCTTGACAACTTCTCCGACTATAAGGTGAAGCAGAAGTATACGCCAAGCTATAACAAACAGGTGACATACTCTACGCTCAGTGACAGCCACACCCGCCCTGCCTATCCGCAGGTGAAGGAAATCAGCGCCGACTATGATCAGGTGACGCGCAAGGCGAAGGTGAACTGGAATCTCAGTGCGGCTCCGACGCAGAACTGCATTGAGGACAATATGGTGCTCACAATCAAGAGTACAGACAAGGCTACAAATGCTGTGGAGACAACTACACAGAATATCCAGTATATGGCTGGTAAGACAGCATACAGCTATGAGTTTGACGTACCTTTAGGCAAGAGCCTGAATTATGAATTCAGCATTAAGCGTTCGCATACAGGCAACTCTGACGTGTGGAACAACGCTTTCAGTAAGCATACTTCTCTATCGGCTTCTGCAAAGCACAGCAATGTTACAGCAGGTTCTGTACATGCCGTGCTGGACGAGGAAGCCAAGACTGCCACTATCACTTGGCAGACAGAGGGCGACATCTGGAGTTCGGGCACCAAAGCGGTGATTACACGTATCAACGTAACAACCAACACTACCGACAACATCGAGCTGTCGAAGGAAGAATTCCTCAGCGGCAAGTATGTTGACGACATGATAATGGTGTGCAACGAATATCGTTACCGCCTCACGGTGAAGCCTACCGAGGCTTACGGCACACTACCTACAGTGGCTGCGCCTGAGTCAATCATGCCCACAAGCATAGGCAATCTTGTTGCGTTCACAGCCGGCAAGGGCTACTACTCAGACCGCGTTGAACTGGCGTGGAGCAGCAAAGGCAACTTTGAGCGCTTCGTAATCAACCGCAAGGAGCATGGCGCTCCTGATACAGACTATAAGCAGATAGCCGTTATTGAGGGCAACGAGGCTCAGAACGACTATTACTATAACGACGTGAACGCCATTCCTGGCATCGTCTACGACTATCGCATCAAGGGACAGGTGATGTGTTCGGGCAAACTGCTTGAGAGCGACGAGGCGCTCACGGACGTTGGCTTCCGTACACCGACGGGTGACATCTACGGACGCGTGACGTTCGAGAGCGGCCAGGCTGTGTCGGGCGCAAAGGTTAGCGCTGAGCCAACGGAAGGTTCGGGCGTTCCGGGCAAGTCGTACGTGTTCACCGGTGCGTCTAACCTCACCGTCGACAACGACCTGCTTCTGAATGATGCCACGCAAGCAGTTACGCTTCAGGCATGGGTGAGAGCAGCCAAGGAAGGCACCATCATCGAGAAGCCGGGCATGTACAAGTTGGCGTATAACGGCAAGAAGATTGAGTTCACAGCTGGCAGCCAGACGCTGAAGACTCCGAAGAAGCTCAGCGAATACGTTTCTTCTGACCAGTTCGTGCATCTCTCAGCCGTGGCAAACGACACACACCTTTATATATATGTAAACGGACTGGCTGTGGCAGAAGCCGAGCGTACAGTTCAGATTACGGGCAATAACAATAAGGTGGTGATGGGCGAAGGCTTCGAAGGAGCCATCGACGAGGTGCGTCTGTGGAACAAGGCGCTCAATGCTGACACCATCGCAAGCGACTACAACCGCTACCTCGTAGGTAATGAGGACGGTCTGCAGGCTTACTACACCTTCGACTATTCGGTTGACGACGCCTTCTACGACATCTCGTACAAGGGCACCAAGTACAACATGAACCATGGTGTGGCTACGAATGTTACGACCAGTTCGAAAGACATTCCTACTTCCGCACAGCTCGGCTACAGCAGCTACACAGCTACAGACGGTTCTTATCAGATTCGTTCGCTGCCCTACACCGGCAACGGAACTACGTATATGATTGTGCCGACACTCGGCATACATCAGTTTGCATCGGCAAAGGAGCTGCGCCTCATCAACTCGCAGGCACAGAGCCACACCGTGAACTTCACGGACAAGTCGTCGTTCAAGATTTCGGGTAAGGTGATGTACAAGGGTGGCAACGTGCCCGTTGAGGGAGTGTCGTTCGCCGTGGACGGAGTCACCGTTATGGACGGCAAGAGCAACATCGTGAAGACCGACGCTCACGGACAGTTCACCATAAGCGTACCCGTAGGACAGCACGAGGTGAAGGCTGTGCTTGCCAACCATACGTTTGAGAACGGCGGCAAGCTGACCAACAGCGACGGCACCGACCGCAACTATCAGGACGACGACAACGGATTCGAAATCTTTGACGTTACAACCGTACGATACATCGGACGTGTTGCCGGCGGCACCAAGCAGGAAGCGTTCCCCGTGGGCCACTCGCTTTCGAAGAACAACCTCGCTGACGACGTACGCATCGAGCTTACATATCAGAACGATGCCTACCAAATGACCGCCACTAAGCACGAGGAAACCCTCAACCACTTCAAGGGTGTATATGCCAAGAAGCAGTACGACAACCGCGTGGTGTACGAGGGCAACAAGATTACGATTTATCCTAATGCCGAGACGGGTGAGTTCTTTGCCGACCTCATTCCTGAGAAGTATAAGATTAATGTAGTGGTGCCTGGCCATGACAACATCCCGGGCAGTGGCGAAGACCTCAACCTGAGCAACGAGTTTGCAAAGCAGAGCGAGGTGAATGCTTATGTCGACTCTATCTCTACGCAGGGCAAGTTTGTCAATTGCAGCGACACCGTATATTACAACAAGAAGCAGCAGTTCATCAAGCGCTACACTCCGTCAATCATCGTGAAGGAGAAGGTGAAGGGTAAGCTTCAGGACTTCTTCGGAAAGAAAGAACTCAGCATTGCTACCCTCGACCAGACAAAGACCATAAAGGTGAAGACTTACAATCCTGACAATGCTGCACAGCCTTACACACTCGGCGTGCCGGTGTATGAGCAGGGACAATACGTCACTTATCATATCACCACAGCTGAGGTGTACGAATATAAGGATAAGGACGGCAGACGTAAGGATGGCGTTAAGGAAGACATCGTGCCAACGCCTGAGGCTAAGCTGTCATTCAGTAGAGGCGACATTGCGTACGGAACGCAAGAAGACATCACTACCGACGAGAAGGGTGAGGCAGAATGGACATTCCAGGTGAACAATCCGGAAATTACCTCGGCCCTGCGCTCTGCCGCTATGGATATGACCTACAGCGAAAACAGCGAAAGCACATCTTCTACAACAATCAACTGGAAGGGTGGCTTTGACGGCAAGGGCAACACTAAGGCTATCGTAATTGGTGCAAAGACTTTAGGTTCGGACTTCGTAACGAACGGACCGGACAAGGTGCTCTTCGTGCTGCGCGACCCGCCGGGAAGCAACTCGTATGCTTATCTTGAGAAGGGCGTGACAGTTACTTCTACAAGTACGTATGAGGGAAATGTCACTAACGAGGGAGTATTGAACAACGAGGCAAAGGTTGGTGCCAAGGTCATCACCTTCACCGGTCTTGGTGCCGGAGTGGTGAACGAGAACGATGTGAAGAACGAATTCTCATTCGGCGCTTCTCACAGTGAGACAATCGGTGGTACTGACTCTGACACAAAGACGATGACCACTACCACACGCTTCGAGACAAGTAGCGACCCGCAGTATGTGGGAAGCGACGGCGACCTCTTCGTAGGCTATTCTACTAATATCGGCGTGGGCAAGACCGAAAACATCGCCGTTACTACACGTGAGATGTATCTCGCCAATCCTTCAGAATACGAACTGTTCGGCAGTGTTACTCCTGAAAGCAACGAGTATCTGCTTGTGAAGACTACTGGTCTGGGACTTTCGCAGAAGTATGGCACTATGTTCACCTATCCGCAGGTACACATAGAGCAGGTGCTGTTGCCTAAACTTGAGGATGTACGCAACAAGTTGCTGCATCAGCAGGCTGAAGGTGTAGACTTCCAGGCTATGGCTAACAATACCAAGAAGCCTGTTTACGTTTCTAAGCTTGCTGTAGACGATCCTAACTTCGGCAAGAGCAACAACGACAAGGTGTTTAAGGGTGCCAATGCCAACACCCCGACAGACGGACCGAGTTACAAGATTTACGCTCCTGCAGGACAGCCGTTGAAGGAGGATACTATCATGTTCCTCAATCAGTCGATTGAGAACTGGAAGATGCAGCTTCGCAATAACGAGGAGCAGAAGGTTAAGGCTGAACTCATGCAGAATCACTCGTTCCAGGGCGGTGCTTCTTATGAATACTCTGAGGAGTATGAGGTTGGACGTTCGGAGACTCAACGCTTCTCGATCTTGATTGGCGCTCAGTTCACCAACAACTTCGGATGGACACTCAATGGCACTGGTATGGTGCTCACTGTAGACGAGAGCTTTACCACTGAACACGGCGGCGAGTTCTCAACAGAGGAGACGGCACGCCACTGTAAGGGTTATGTGCTTGCGGAGGAGGGCTCTGACTACCTCTCTGTAGACGTATGCCGCGAGGCTGGATATAAGGATGGCGACCAGTACGTCAAGTACAAGGACATGAAGAATGAGGAGGGACAGACTTTCTCTACGTTCATCTTCAAGACCCGCGGCGGTGCGACGTCGTGTCCTTACGAGGGCGAATACAAGACGAAGTATTACGAGCCGGGGCAGCACGTGATAGATGAGGCAACGGTTCAGATGGAGGTGCCGGAGATAACGGTGGAGAAGGACTTCGTCGAGAATGTTCCTTCGGGCAAGTCGGCTTACTTCACGCTGTATCTGCGCAACAACTCGGAGTCGCAGGACGACAACTGGTATAACCTCGTAATCGACGACGGCAGCAATCCGAACGGAGCGCAGCTGCTCATGGACGGTGCACCGATCGGCAACGGCAGGGCACTGCTCGTGCCGGCAGGGGGTACGCTTACGAAGACGTTAGAGGTGCGCAAGGGTTCGGTGATGAACTATGACAACCTCAGACTGATGCTGCAGTCGCAGTGTCAGTGTGACCCGACTGACTTCCAGGGCGACATCTATGACGACGTGACGTTCAGCGTACACTTCACGCCTTCGGCTACGGACGTGAAGCTGAAGAAGCCGACGGACAACTGGACGTACAACACGAAGCTGCCTACGACGGAGGTGAACGGTGTGCAGAAGCATTACATGGACGTGGTGATTGACGGCTTCGACGTGAACTATGACAATTTCCACCGCATCATGCTGCAGTACAAGCCGTCGTCGGGCAGCGACAACGACTGGACGACGCTCATGAGCTACTATAACGACGAGACGCTCTACGACCAGGCTGTGAAGAACGGCATGAACGCGGAGATGATTAAGGCGGCGGACGCGGGCACGATAAAGTATCGCTGGTTCATGGACGACCAGCAGGATCAGCGTTACGACTTGCGCACGGTGGGTACGAGCATGATAAACAATGAGGAGGTGTACAACTATTCTGCCGTACACAGCGGCATCAAGGATATGTATAACCCGCGCCTCTTCGGTAGCGCGCAGCCGGCGAACGGCGTGCTCACCGTGAACGACGAGGTGATGCTCAGGTTCAACGAGCCGATAGCGGACGGTCTGCTGACAGACAACAATTTCTCGGTGACGGGCATACGCAACGGCGCACAGACTGACCACAGCGTGAGCGTGCGCCTGGACGGCAAGAACGACGTGCTCGTGTCGGAATTCCAGCGCAACTGGAGCGGCAAGAGCCTGACCATAGAGATGTGGACTCTTGCCGACAAGGCACAGGACGCCGTGCTCTTCAGCCAGGGCAACGCCAACAGCGCGATAGAGCTTGCGACGACGAGCGACAACCGCTTGAAGGTGAAGGTGGCTGAGAAGACGATCGTCAGCGACAAGGCGTTCGACTACGAGCAGGGCACATGGGCACACGTGGCTCTCGTATATAACAATGAGGGTAACGTGTCGGCTTACTATAACTACGAGCAGCTTATCAGCGCGGCTGAGGCGGGCGAGTATAACGGCGAGGGTGCTTATGTGTTCGGAGCCAGCGTGGACGGAAGCGGACACTTCGCAGGCAAGATGCACGGGGCACGCATCTGGGACAAGGTGATGACACCGGCACGTCTGCAGACCAACTCGCTGACCATGCTCTCCGGCGCAGAAAGCAATCTCATCGCTTACTATCCGATGTCGGAGGCTAAGGGCAGTGTTCTTGCCGACAAGGCGCACGGCGCTAACCTTGAGATGCGAGGCGGCGAATGGGCTAATCCGGAGGGACGCGCAGCGGCGTTCAACGGCAAGGACCAGTATCTGAAGCTTTCTTCGGGCAGTTCGTGTGTGGTAGACAAAAGCATGGACTACACCATCGAGACTTGGTTCAAGGCTGACGAGGCTCAGCAGACAGCCACCATCATCTCCAACGGACGCGGCGACGGTGAGGAAATGGGCGGTTCGCTCAATCTCTTCGCTCTCAATCTGGAGGAGGGCAGACTGGTGTTCCATAACAACGGCGTGCGTGTGGCATGTGACGGCAGCTTCGCAGACAACGACTGGCACCACGTGGCAGTGGCTGTAAACCGCACGAGCGGACGCGGTCAAATCTATGTGGACGGCAAGCTGAACACTTACTTCGAGGCTGCCGACCTCGGTGGCATAGCAGCGGCTTACATACATCTCGGCGCTCGTGTATGGACACCGGCGGACAACCTGCAGCAGGAGAAGGCAGACAACTTCTTCAAGGGCGAGATTGACGAGGTGCGTGTATGGAACCTCTATAAGAGCGAGACGCTCGTGGAGAACGGCAACAGCAACCGACTCGACGGAGCGGAGAAGGGACTCTTAGCTTACTATCCGTTCGAGACATACACGGAATGGCAGGGCGTGAAGGAACTGCAGTTCTCGCTTATGGACCAGAAGCAGCAGGCTGACCCGACACAGAAGGTGCCTGACGCTGTGGCTGTAGGAGGCGACGTGGAGACCAAGGCTTCTGCTCCTGTCAAGGCAAAGGGACCGGAGAGCAAGCTTCTCTACGACTTCGTGGTGAACAACGACGCGCTCATCATCAATCTGAAGGAGCCTTACGAGCGTATAGAGAAGACCATCGTGAAGTTCACGGTGGACGGCGTGCGCGACAAGAACGGCAACGAGATTCTCTCGCCGATAACGTGGAGCGCATACATCGACCGCAACCAGCTGAAGTGGAGCGACCGGGCTCTCACCGTAGTGAAGAAGCTCAACGAGGAGAAGACGATCAAGGTGAAGGCACTCAACAAGGGCGGCTCGATAGAGCACTTCACCGTAGAGAACCTTCCTTCATGGCTGGAGGCAGAACCGGCAAGCGGCACAATCGACCCGACTTCGTCTGCCGACATCGTGCTGACCATCGACCCGAGTCTGAACATCGGTACGTACGACGAGACTCTTTATCTGCGTGGCGACAACAACGTGGTGGAGGCTCTGCAGCTCACCGTTAAGGTGGAAGGCGAGAAACCGGAGTGGACGGTGAATCCGGCAGACTTCAAGTATAATATGTCTGTCTTCGGCAAGCTGTATATAAATAAGGTGTACTCTTCCGACGACGAGGATATGCTCGCTGCGTTCAGCGGCGGAAAGTGCGTAGGCGTTTGCAATAACCGCTACTACAAGCAGAACGATATGTATTACGCCATGCTCACGGTATACTCTAACGATGTCAATGGCTCCGACCTTGAGTTCCGCATCTGGGACGCAAGCACAGGACAGACTTACATCGCACAGAGCGAGAAGCCTATAAGCTTCGAGAACAACGCCGTAGTGGGCAGCCCGTCACAGCCAGTGCTGTTCACCGCTAAGGACTATCGAGTGCAGAACATCACGCTGAACGAGGGATGGACGTGGATATCGACGAACATCGCATCCGACAAGCTCTCTGACCTCAACAAGCTGCTTGCCGACGGCAAGTGGACATCAGACGACCAGGTGAAGAGCGAGCAGTACGGCTTCGCATCATGGACTAAGCGCAACGGATGGGTGGGACAGCTCACCGAAATTGACAATGACCAGATGTATCTCGTACACAGCTCTAAGCCGCAGAGCCTGCATATATCAGGAGCGGCAGTTGACCCGACATCGCACAAGCTCACCATCCGTGGAGCCAAGGAGGACGGCACACCGCGCTGGAACTACATCTCGTATCTGCCTTCGGACAACTTCACGCTGAAGGAGGCTCTCGCCGGCTACGACGCCAAGGAGGGCGACATCGTGAAGTCGCAGACACAGATGGCGATGTACAGCGGCAATCTGGGATGGATAGGTAGTCTGACGTACATGGAGAACGGCAAGGGCTATATGCTCCAGCGCCAGTCGCAGGACGACGCCGTGCTGCAGTATCCGTCGAAGACTTCCGTAGGACGCAAGGCTAAGGCTGCGATGGCAGCTGCCAAGAACGCTGACGGCACAAACGCTTACTTCCCGTATTCAGCCAATATGACGGCTGTAGTGGAGGTGGAAGGCGTAAGTCTGCAGCAGGGCGACCGCCTCGTAAGCTACGTAGGGGGCGAGCCGCGCGGCTATGCCGAGGGTATAACCCTGCCCGACGGCAGAACCATCTTCATGCTCGCCGTGGGTGGCGACAAGCCAGAGGCTGTGGACGTGACGATAGAGCGCGGCGGCGACATCGTAGCCAAGGCACCGAGCGTCATCAGCTATGCTGCCAACAGCAATGTCGGCACCATCAACGAGCCGATGCACATCAGCTTCCTCGGCACAGAAGGCGGACTATATGTATATCCGTCGCCGTTCTACTCGCAGCTGAAGATACGCGCCATGGTAGACCGCGATGCCTACGCCGATGTCTACGTGACAGATATGAGCGGTAAGCGAGTCGTAGCATGGAACGACTGCAACGCTGGCGGCAATGTGGATATCACATGGAACGCCGGCAACACGGTTCCTTCGGGAGTTTATATCGTTAGCATCTCTGTAGACGGCAACGTCTACTCGATGAAAGCTATCAAGAAATAATATTAACAGAAAATCTATATGAAATATATAAAGTATTCATTGATTGCCGCATTGGGCTTCCTCTTCGTGCAATGCACCGAGGAAAGCGACAAGACCTATCCGCAACAACCCGCTCCCCAGTGGAGCGTGGTTGAGGAGGACTTCGTAAGCGAGGCTCCGGCGTGGCAAGTGGCAGCGGTCGCCCCTGCCTCCGCCCCGGGGTGGAGAGCCGACTTCACTGGCAATGCCTCGGTGCCGTCGTGGACCGATCCCGACAAGAGCGTCTATCCTATGAGCATGACCGCTGTGGTGCGTCTCAGCCCTGTCCTCGAAACCCTTGCCGCCGACGGCGACATGATGGCAGCCTTCATTGGCGGCGAGTGTCGCGGTGTGGCTAAGAAGGTGATGAACGACGGCGTGCGCCTCTTCTTCATCCACGTGAAGGCACCGTCGAGTGAGAGCGGCGATGTGGAGTTCCGCTATTACAGTGCTGCAGCCAAGCGCGTCTACGTTTCCGTGGCATCAGACGTAAAGTATGAGGTGGATAAGATTTACGGCACAGCCGAGAATCCTGCTTTCCCCGACTTCGAGCAGTCAGGTCCCTTCCCCGTACCTGCCAAGGCATGGGTGAAGGTGGACAAGGCACAGCTGCCGTTCACAGTAGCCGCTGGCGATGAGCTTCAGGCTTTCGTCGGCGACGAGTGCCGCGGCATCAAGCACGTAGAGAGCGAGGCTGACATGACATACTGCTATGACATCCTCGGACGTGCCGAGGGCGAGCAGGTGATGTTCCGCTACTACAGTGCAGAGAAGAAGCAGGTGTTCGTTTCCGAGCAGTCCTTCGTCATCGGCAAGCGCGGTTCGGTGGTTGGTTCTGAGGACCAGCCGCAGACTCTCAGCTTCGTGCCGCAAGGCAGCATGACCGCTTACCTCACCCTTGACGCCGTTACAGGCAGCTATGCCGACAAGAGCGGCGACAAGCTGGCGGCGTTCATAGGCAATGTCTGCACCGGCATGGGCGAAGTAGTGGGCGAGCAGGACGGCAGACCCGTATATAAGATGGTGGTGAATGGTGTCAGCTCACAGTCAGCGGCTGTGGACATACGCTATTACAGCCATCGCAACAGCTACGTGTTCACGGCACCTGCATGCCTCGCCTTCGCCGACGGCAAGGTAGAGGCTTCGCCAGAGCAGCCGCTCACCGTACCTCTCGTTGTCGAAGGCAAGCATCCTCTCAAGATGACGGCTGTCGTAGCCTTGCCTCAGAACATCGTCCGTCAGGCAACGGCAGACGACGTGATGGCTGCTTTCGTTGGTACTGAGTGTCGCGGCATGGCAAAAGCAGAACAGGCGGAGAACGGCGAGTACGTCTTCCGCATGGAGATAAACGGCAGCATGGGAGCGGAGGAACCTGTGACACTGAAGTATTACTCAACACGCAACAAGTATCTCTATCAGGCTCCCTCGGTGTTCACCTTTGCCAGTGGCGCAAGCTATGGCACAGTCAGCGAGCCCGGCAGACCTACTTTTCTCATTGTCGAATAAGCTAAAAACTGTCTGTATATATGAATAAGAAAACTATAATAAGCTTGGTGCTGGGGTGCATATCTGTGCTCCCGGCATCAGCACAGAACGGATGGTTCGTTGAGGCAGGCGGAGGTGTGCAGACTATCTTCTCGAGCGATGCCAGCAAGCTGGATTTCGGCAAGCGCCTCACTCCGTCATACACTATTGGCGTGGGCAAGTGGATTACTCCGGCTTACGCCCTACGTCTGCAGATTGGAGGCTATGCGCTCAATGGTATGTCCACATCGGAAGGACTCTATCTGCGTGATCCTCAGACCGACGGTTCCGTATATGGTCCTCACGACCCTGTAATAGATAATGTGACGGTCCGCCCTGACGGCACCTATCGTCATTATCTGCGTTACGTCAACGCTCATGCCGACTTCATGGTGAGTCTCTCGCGTCTGCTCTTCCGCAGTCAGGGCAGGTTTGACGTGCTTCCTGCTGTAGGATTTGGCTACGCTCACGCCTTCGCCTATCGCGGCACGGCGAACACCAACTCGCTCACAGCTAACTTCTCTGTCGCTGCCAAGTACAGCGTGCTGAAGTGTATGGATGTCAACCTTGAGATTGGTTCGGCTCTCATGCCCGACCATTTCGACGGTCGCATCACAGGCAGAAAGTACGAGCCGACGCTCGGTGCAACGCTCGGACTGACCTATCGCTTCAATGCCTCAAAGCCATACGTCAGGAAGGAGCGCAGTAAGAAGCATCGTCGTGAAGCCGTGGTCGACACGGTGTATATGGTGGAGAGGGTAGTGGAGCGTCCCGTCTTTAAGGACCGCATCGTGGAGAAACCGGTGGTGAAGAAGCAGGAAGCGTTCCGTCTTGCCTCTATTAGCTTTGCTTACGCTTCTGCCAAGCCGGCGAAGAAGCAGGAGATAGTGTTTGAGAACATCGTCGAATATCTCAAGCAGCACCCTTCTGCCCGCATCCGTTTGGACGGTTATGCCGACAAAGCCACAGGCAAGGCACGAACAAATCTGATGCTATCTATTCGCCGCACCGACAGCGTGCGTAATATCCTCATAGAGCGTTACGGCATCGCTCCCTCACGCATCGATGCCCAAGGTATCGGCTGCAATGCGCAGCCGTATGAGAAGAACGAGCATAATCGTGTGGTGATTGTTACGGCACTGCCCGAGTGAGGTGTGTTTTGTAAAAAGAAAAGGTTTCTTTAGCCCCAAATACATTACCGCAGCGTGGTACTTCTGTTTCCGCAATGCGGTAATGATATTTTCGCTACGCGGTAATCGTGTTTTCAGTCTGCGTTAATCGCATTGACACAGGCTGGGGATAGCTTGTTGAGGCTATAGGATAGGCTGGTAGATAATCCGATTTTCGAGTTGCCTACTAGCCTTTATATTGCTTATATACAACAAGTTATACAGACGTTTGGAGATATGTGAGTTTTTTTACGTACAGTGTTATTATATGAGACGATGAGCATTGACGGCGCAGGTGCATTGTCGGCCGCGATGATGCGCCCTGCGATGTATCGGATGCAACGTGGCAGATGATATAAACAAGTGACTCTTCAGATAAAATGTCATTACAATTTTATCTGAAGAGTCACTTGTAAAGAACGACCGAAAATAGCCGAGAACGACCGCAAAAATGACCGCAATGACCGCAAAAACGACCGCAACGACTGCAAAAACGACCGCAACGACTGCAAAAACGACCGCAACGACCGCAAGAACGACCGCAACGACCGCAAGACTTATATTATGAGTAAAGTTCTTTTTCGCCTATCTCTGTTATCAGCCATTTTTTGCCATTCGAAGATTTTACTATAAGTTTATCCTTTGCCATATTAACAAGGAGACGACCTATTTTTCGTAGCTTTTCGTCACGAGTGTTGTTTGCAGGAAAAACATGTTGAAGGGTTTCAAATGCATCTTTACGCTGGAAACCTAATTCTCCAGCATTATGCGCTAATTGAAGCAGCAGCTTTTGAATGCTGTTTTCAGCAAGTCCTTTCTCCTTGGTATAATGACCTATTTGGTTTGTCAACTTGGCAACTTTTAGAGATATGGTGTAATGTGGCGCACGGCCTTCTATCAATCCTTTTTCATAAAGATGCTTTGCAGCTTCCTTGGTAATGGGGTGGTGTTTCTGTACCGCATCTAACCAAAGGCACTCTTTCAGAGACAAAGAGCTATTTGTTTTCAAAAGATTGGTATATTTCTCGTCAATCATCTTGCCATAGATAGTGACTCCTACAGTACGATGCTCATTGTCAATATCGTAATCAGGCATGGGGAAGAAACGATTGCGTTGTTCAGTGTAAATCTTCTTGATGCCACGTCCTACGGTATCAATCATGTTGAAGTTGACCATGCCTCGGCATAAGCATTCGTTGCGATAGTGAAACTGAGGACCTTTATGCTCCAAAGCATTCTCTATGGTGCCGGGAATAAAGCTACCGCCATTGCCATAGTATAAGGTGCTTGGACCTTCTACGAAAACTATGCGCTGTTGCAAGGTGTAATCTTGATGGGCGATGGCATTATGTAGAGCCTCACGTATGGTATATTCATCATACTGCTTCATCGTATCAGGAAAGAGGGTTCCGCCTGGCAGTTCACGCATGGTTTTGTTGCGTATCTTGCCCAACACCTTATCTACAGTCAAGATGAAAGGAATGGAGAAGTGTTCATAATCTTGCACAATACCTTCTTCATCTTCCCAAGTCCAAGTGATTTGTGCAACGGCAGGATGAATCTTTTGGATAGAAAGCGGCTTGCCTAATAACAGTATTGCAGCACGAGTGATTTGGCCGTCTCGCATCATCATGCTATTAGCTAAGAACTCTTCTGTTGTCCACGCATCTATTTCTTCGGCAGGAATACTTGAAGAGTGTACTTTCTTGAACATGACTTTAGCTGTAGCCACAGCCAACTCATCCAAATCATTTATGGTCGCATTGGGTACGAGTTGGGCTGTCCAATCTGGTATTGGTGGTTGTTGGCGGATGGCATCTTGTTTGGCTTGGTTCAATGGTTTTAGACTTTCACCATCACGACCATAAGCCACACCTTTCCAGTGCATCACGATATTGCGTGGCGATGCAGGAACTTGGAACAACAAAACACGTTTGCCTTCAACCTCAATAGGTACAATATCCCTAAAAATAAGGTTGTCTGTAGTGTGTTGAGACATGTCTTGCTTTAGGCGGTTAAAGGCTACTTCACCATCTTTGAAACTGGTGCCAATGATTTGGTGTTTCTTGTCCCAAACACCGAAGACTATCCAAGCGAACTCATGTTCTCGTAAGTTTGCTTCATTGCTAAGAGCGGAGAAGTACTTTCCCAACTCGTCAACATCAAAGTTGGTCTCTGCTTTCTTAAACTCTACGACCTCATTTTCTGAGTGCTCCCAGAGTTCTTTGAATTTATCTATGAATTCAATATTGTTCATGATGTTTATAATCGATTTCTGTAAGGAATAGCCGATATGATTACTTCTGTATCAAAACACTTTGTCCATAAGAATGATTTTATTCTCATGACAACTTCAGACGAGGATTGACATGGTCCTACAATGATTCTTTTTAGACATTCAATGGGGATGTTAATTTTGATGTATGGTACAAGTTTGTTGTCTGCAAGACGATATTGTGGCATTATTTGATGTTTTATGATGCGATATTCGCCCTCTGCTTCATATTTTTTATTTTTATAGATAGGAGCATAAGCATTGTTTATTATAGCCTGTTTTACATCTGTCCACTCATCTTTATTGAAAATGTTTTTTAATGTCTTATTGCAGGCTTCTTCTGCAATCTTGATGTTATTTGTATCAACATACTCACATTTTTTTATTTCATCATAAAGTAAATATGTCGGCTCACTTTCACTCCAATATTTACGTTCTTTGCAATCTGCTCCATACATAGGTAAAGTTGATGGAAGCTTGGAGAAATCGAAACCTAAACTTATGCCATCTCCATTTTGTCCATATCCACGCCACATTGTTAAATCATCTTCCTGCTTAGAGAACGAAATCGTAAATATGTTCAGATTATACTGGGGGTGTTGTGTGAGTTCCTTTTCTTTGTCGTTAAGTGCAATGTTGTTCTTTTTAGTATAATCAAGTACACCGGCTTTTAATCCTTCAAAGAACAACTGACATTCTGTTGGATCGTTTTGAAAGGCGTAATGTGTTGCCCACATTGTTATATATTTGGGATGTATATCGCCTTCCTCATAACACAATGAATGTTCTATCATATTATAGAACGTATTCATTGTGGTATAGTGATATAGTATAATATTATCTTCTTTAGTCATACTTATCTCTTTTTAATTGTCAAATCCAAATTTATTCCAGGCATCGAGGACGAGACGCTTGGTGCGGTATTCTCCGTACTGGCGCAGCTCGTTGTCTTTCAGCACACGGATAGTTTCCTTTGATGCTTTCTAACTTCTACAAATATAATGCTTTTCTTTGAGGTATAACAACAAAAAGCAAACTGATTTAATAATCGAATATATACTTTTCGATGTCTTTAGTCATTAGTGCCTCAGATTTAACGAGACACTAATGATCTTAAGTTAAACAATTCTCCATCTAATAGAGAATAATGTCCTTTTATCAAAGTTGCACTCTAATGATTTTAATAACTTTGTTGTCATTGTGTCAACGTTCTTGTTGTATTCATCTTCCAAGTCGAATAGTTGACGCTGTTTTTTAGAGAGTTTCTCAGACAAATGGTTTTCTTGTTTCTTAAGTAATAGTTTGGTCTTGATATCCTTTTCTTTTCTTATTTGTCTGTGAATTGTATCTCTTTCTTTTCTAATATCTATTATTTCCTTTTGCAAAGGAACAAGTTTGTCATCTGACCATGATTCGTATTTTTCAATCTCATATGAAGCATATTCCTCCATTCTGGCATTGACTTGATCTTTATATTTTTCAATGTTTTTATCAAATATATATTCTGTATCTTCTTTAATATGGTCAGGCAACTTACAAGTGACACTTTCTTTTGCTTCTAATTCTAATAATTTAAATCCAAACTCAGCAGGCAGTACATATTTATCATCGGTGATAGCACAGAAAATGATATTCTCTTCGTCGTCATACTCATTAGTGGAAGAAACTTCATAAGCAATAAGCCAACCGGCTTTGTCTTTATATTCTTCTAATAAAATAGATCTATAAGGGTATGATGTCAAATCGAAAGTTACATCTTCGAAAACATTCAAGTAGGGTATTTGTCTAAGTATATAGCTTCCAATAGAACTTGTTGCCCTTATTTGTATTTTATCTGTCTCTTTCTTGTTTACAGAGTACACTCCTGCCTTTATCTCATTTGAAATGTCTGCATCTAATTTAAATGACGATGTATTCTCATTTATATCAGAAATGAACCCATTTAAAGCGACAAGAGCTAACTTCCAAAAATGGCGAATATAACTATCGATTCTCTTTTCGTCATCATCTTGTCTAACCTTTAATAAGTTAACAACGTCTTCATCAAAGTTTTCCAATAGAGTTTTCTTTGTATCTTTGATACGCTCTGAAATAACATCTTCCAACTCCTTCTGCAACGAATCGAAAGCCTTGTTTATTTCACCTTCTGTTCTGCATACTCGTAATATTGAACTCAATCTGCTTTCCAAATCAAATGTAGAGTCTATAGCCCCCAATATTTCATCACTGCTACCCAATACGCCTTCAAATAAATTAAACTTAGTTGACAGTAACTCATATACACGGCAATCTGCAGCATTAGCCTTATTTACGAAATTCACAACCACCACATCGTGCTTTTGCCCATAGCGATGGCAGCGTCCAATTCTTTGTTCTATTCGTTGGGGATTCCAAGGCATGTCGTAATTAACCACTAAAGAACAGAATTGAAGATTTATACCTTCAGCACCTGCTTCTGTAGCAATCATTATCTCTGCTGAATCCTTAAAGAAATCTACAAGAGACTGCTTCTTGTCTATCTGCACATTACCTGTTACATAAGATGTTCCTGCATGGGTCAATAGCCATTTCTGATATATATTGTTGGATTCATCATTACTATTTGTTCCATTAAAACATACAACCTTGTCTCTGAAACCGTTCGCTTCAAAGAAGTTTTTTAGATATTCTTGAGTTTTACGACTCTCTGTAAATATTAAAGCTCTTCGCAGACCTCCAAGGCGTTCAACCTTGTCAAATGATGCAGTAAGGGCTTTCAATAATGCTTGAGCCTTTGTCTCATAACCAATTCCTTCGGCCATTGAAACATAATGTCGAAGCTCTTCAATTTCGTTATCAATGGCAGCTTTGTCTTGTTCAGAAATTTCTACTGTTTCATATGAATCTGAATTATCGTCATTATCAATGGTTTCCAAATCATTTAATACAGATGACATACTAAGTATTTGTCGTCCTTCGTCCTTAATTCGTTTAAGTCTTTCAATTGTACTTTGAAGCGTGAAAGACAGTGCATAAGCAGATGACGACATAATTTTTCTGTAAAGGAGTGATAGTAAAGGACGTATTCTATCCGGTATACCATAAGTGCCCTCACGAAATAAATAATCGCTAACAGCTTCATATAAATCAATTTCTTTCTTTGAAAGATGATACTCTTGCACAAAAGGAATACGTTTGGTGTATTTCACATACTCCTGTACTTGGTTTCTCAATGTACGATGCGCTATATGGGCAATCCTTGCCTTCAATTCTCCATATTTAGAGTTGTCACGGATTGATATTGTATTATACTGTTCCTCAAACGTTTGGACAGAAGAGAAGAATTCATCATCAATTATACTGATAAGTCCATATAGCTCCCTTAAATTGTTTTGTAAAGGAGTGGCTGTAAGCAATATCTTCTTGTATGGGCGCAATGTCTCCTTCAATACATTTGCGGTCACATTTCCTTTTTTGTATACGTTACGAAGTTTGTGAGCCTCGTCTATCACAACAAGATTCCACATGACTTTTGATAACTCGTCCGCATGGGTAACGGCAAACTGATAAGAACAGATTATTATACTTTCATCTGTTTGAAAAGGGTTTTCTGTTTTGGCTGCAATGGTTTTGTAAGAACCTTGCTCTAATATTAAAGACGGGAGAAAAAACTTCTCTAATAGCTCCATGCTCCATTGATTTCTCAATGAAGCTGGAACTATAATCAATATGTGTCTTTTATGTTCTGCCCATAATTCTGACAATAAGATACCTGCTTCAATGGTTTTTCCAAGTCCCACTTCATCGGCAAGTATTGCTCCTTTGCTTAATGGTGACTTAAATGCAAATAGAGCAGCTTCCACCTGATGAGGATTTAAATCGACCTTTGATTCAGATAAAACGCCAGTAAACCGACCTTCATCTGAAGTCGATTTTTTGTGGCAAATGTCCCACTTGTAATATATTTGTTGAGCTATAGATATCATTACTTTTTATTCTTACGTTCTATTTTAACAGAATATTCCGGGGATACAGCATCGAATTCATTTATTGCTGCTCCTTTCCAATAGTTTATGGCAAGTTCTTCACATTCTTTGCGTAATCTGTCATTGAAATCAGGTTCCTCTTCTTTGCCATAAAGGTTTACAATATGGTTGTATTGAGGAAGTATAGAAATATCACTGAAAGATATTCTTACAATCCGTATTTGCGCATTGGGATGATTGCGAAGGAATGCATTTTGCAGTGCGGATATGCCAATGGGTATCTTGTTGTCTGCAATGCTTTTTATGGTAGAGACAACGCTTATGTATTTCTCACCATTGTTTATGTTATAATCACAACCTAATAAGCTATTGCTTACTGACTCATATTTTATGCCTTCGTTTAAAAGATATTGTTCATATATCTTCTTGCCGATATAATTCACAATGCGTCGGACCATAGATGGTGCCTTGTCTTCATCTATTATCCAGTTAACGATATCATCAACGTGGTCTGCCACAACAGGAAGATTGTCTGCGCCAACCTTATCTACGATTTGTACAAGAGATTCCAAATTAGAAGTAATGATGTTCGGTATTCTGGAAGTTTTTCCATCAGAATAGGAATATAATTTTGAATTAGAGCCAATTCCTATATGGTTGTCTTCGCCATACGAAGAATGCGACTCATTTAAAGCTTCTTTTATATCCACTCCATTTTCTAATGCGGATACGATTGATGCCAAGGTCTCGACAGAACACTTTTGCTCTTCTAATTTCTTATATAGTTTCTCTCTACTTATTTTGTCTTGTTCTTCTTTTTCTTCTTTATCCTTTTTTATTTTCTCCGCTTGAATCTCATTCAAAAAGGTCAAATGCTGTTCAACGGTATCTTTTTTTTCATAACCTAACTGATGAAACTCGTCAATGGTTATTTCGTTAGGATTGCAGAATGAACCATCAGCTCTAACTATCCACTTGTCATTTTTCAAATTATGATAATAAGAGCTCTCAAAACCTCTAACATGGTATGACCACTCACGATATAAACAATATTCTAATTCTCCATTTTTCTTTGTATCGATTCCGTTTTCACAGACAAATCTCCACAAAGCATGAGACCAATCTTTTGAACAATTATTTATATCATAACCATCCAATTGGTAATCTTTAAAACCTGGAAATTTAGTAACAGCCAAGTATTGCTCATCAAGGAAATCAACAATATATTTAGGGAAATTCTCATATGAATAATCATACACAATCCTTCTATACAGTTTCTCTGCTATTATCGTTATCTCACGAATTTGAGGTTTGCTACTAACGTTTAAATATAGTTCAAGAAAATGTTTAACTTCAGAGTATGACAAATCTGTGCCTTTTGTATAAAAGTCACAATCAACAAATTTAAACGAAGTGTCGCCTTTTGTGTAATTAAGAAAATCAGTTGTTGGTATGTACATTTCTGATAGGTTACACAACGTAAAACGAGATTCGTCTAACTGTTTTAGTTTCCATTCTTTCTTTATTATATCTTTGATTCTCTGGTTTGCATTGGCATAGACCAACTTGTATATATACTCAAAATCTTTTAATAAGATTTCTTCTGTTGGAATGTCATTTTTCTTATAGCGAACAAGCAGAGTCTTTTCTAAATAGTCAGCCATGTCTGGCTCCTTTATTCCCATACCACGGAAAAGACTTTCATGTTTCTCAAAGATTTCCTTATCTAACACTTTACCGAAAGCGTCAGTTTCTACATCCTTAAAACCTGAATATGGAAGACAGACATTTGCATTCTTTTTATACAAATAATACGGACTTATCCATTCTCCATCTTGTGTTTTTGCTATAGAAGAAAATCTAAATTTGAGCTTGTTCCAAGAATCTACGGAGAAAGCACTCCATGTGTCGCTAATAGTTCTTGGTTCATCAGACCTCCATAAAACGCGTGCTTTGTCCTCTATATATGTAAGAAGTCTGTGAGCCCATTCCAATGGTTGGTTTGCCATGAAGGAATTTGAAATATGCTTTGCTAGGTATTTATTATCAAACGGCTTAATTTTTAATTCTGCTTCGACTTCCTTAAAATCAGATCTATATTGTTTTAAGTAAAGAAAATCCCTATCGTTGTTTTGGCATAATTGTGCAATCTGTGAAGAGGAAATTAAATTTTCCAAATCAATGGTTGCAGAAAACACATCGTTTATAGAAGCATAACGCTTTGACCTATTAAGAAGCAGTTTATTATCTCTTACTTTTCTGAAATAACACTGTTTCAAATATGTGTCTCTGTATTCTGTTGATTTGATATTTAGAATATGGAATATGTTGTCGTTTATGAGGATGTTTTTGTCCGTAGTCGATATTTCGTTATCTTCCGATTCTAATAGTCTTGAATTCCTGCATTCACCAATTTCTTTAAGACACAACAAGGCATCAGCCGCTAATTCGGCAATGCAATTCAAGAACTTTTGATTTATATCCTCATAGCGTTTAATACTATCTCTATTGTCAACAAGTAAAAATGGAGCATGGCTTACAAAACAACTATCAAAGTGCTCACTTGTCGGGAAGAAACAATATATTTGTCCCTTTGCATCAATATCCAATGATCCGTCAGGGTTTACATAAAATCCAACACTTATATTGTACTTTCCTTTTATTGTATTGCAGTCACGATGGAACAGATACATTAACAGGTTCTTGCCGTATTCATGAATACGGCAAAATTCATATTTTATGCCATGGCGTTCACCCGTTTGTATTACTTCTTTTGAGTACTCATGTATCATTTCTTCTCCATCAATACACCAGGTGATTTTTTGAATATGAGGCAGAAACAGTACAGGCATATTAAGATTCTGTAGTCTTTGTAGAATCTCTGGATACGCTTTCTCGGGGTCCTTAAAAGGTAGTTCAAAAAGAGTTTCGCCTGCATTGCGGAGTTCATGGTCGTTTTCTAATAATGTTGGAATAATATAGTTTTCTATCTTAAACCAAAAAGTATCGTCATATATGGATGGGGTATCTGTATATTGGAACACCGACTTAAAACCTACACCGAATTTACCTATAGTTTGTTCTTCATCTTCTTTTGTAGAACAACCTACAGATGTGATAGAATTGATATCTCCAATCTCTCCAGTTTGTTCTCTGGCATCTGTTATAGAGAATTGGCGTTTACCATTGTGTTTGAAGACCAATTTATCTCTAAATAATAGAATTCTTACGTTTGTTGCAGCTGTGTCATCTGCATTTTGTATCAATTCATATATAAAATGAGCTGTTTCAGGATATTTTTCAACAATACCCTTCCAAACCTTTATGTTAGTACGTTTCGAATAGGTTTTCCAGTCATCTTGTTTATCATTTACAAGAATCTTAAAGAGCCTTTCTTGTTCAGAATTTAAGGTATGTGTATTCTCATTCATATTCCACACTATTATTGTTTTTAAGAATCATTATCTTTTTCTATTTAGATTCTACAAATGTAGCACATTCTTTTGAATGATGCAATTAAAAGAAAATAAAAATTAGTAGCGAATTACGTTGCCAATCCGTTGCCAAAATATAAAAGCAAAAATCCTAACTGCTCAATATCAAGCAGTTAGGATTCTGTATGGTGCGCCTGAAAGGACTCGAACCTTCACGTCCTAAAACACCAGATCCTAAGTCTGGCGCGTCTACCAATTCCGCCACAAGCGCATTAGCGGATGCAAAGTTAGTGAAAAATGATGAGACTGGCAAAATATTATGTGACTTTTATGATCCGCACCGACCGGTGCGGATGCTCGTAACGGTAGGTGCGGATGTCCGTATCGACCGACGCAGATGTCCGTATCGACCGACGCGGATGTCTGTATCGACCGATGCGGATGGCAAATCTTGATATATTACTTCTGAAGTGCTTCTATGAAACGCTTCATCTCTGCCTCGTGTGCCTTTGCTTTGAGGAACAGATGCCACTGGTTGCGGGCGCGTGTGAGGTTATGCTCGGCATACTGGCACTTCCAGTAGTGGTCGCCCGAGAGGTAGTCCCAGAGGAAGCGCACGCACTGCATGTAGGGGAAGAGCTCGGCAGCGTAGGGGAGGAGCGACACTTCGAGCGGAGTGAGGAAGCGTTGTGCCGACTCTAAGTAGCCGCGTGTGAATGCCTCGAAGATGTCCATGCGGAAATCGATCTTCTCGTACTCGGGCGAGTCTTCGGCAATGGTGTTGGCAGCGGTGCGCAGGAAGTCGCCGTAGTCGCTGACGAAGAGCGACGGCATCACGGTGTCGAGGTCTATCACGCAGAGCACCTTGCCCTGCTTGTCGAACATCATGTTGTTCACCTTCGTGTCGCAGTGGCACACGCGCTTCTGCAGCTTGCCCTCGGCGAGGAGTCGTTCGCCCAGGCACATCTCGTCCATATACGCCTCAATCTCCTCCACGAACTGCTTCACGCTCTCAGCGCGTCCAACGGGGTTTTCGGCGTACACCTTGCGCAGCTGGTCGCGGCGTAGGCACATGTTGTGGAAGTCGGGGATTGTCTCGCCCAACTGGTCGGCTATGTCAGCCAGCCGCGCCTCGAAGTCGCCGAACGCCTTGCCTGCGTCGTAGGACGAGTCGGGTGTCACGGTTTCCATCGTCACGGCATCGCTGATGAATACCGACACGCGCCAGTAGTTCTCACCGTCGAAGAAGTAGGTCTTGCCCTCGGCGGTGGGTACGAAGCGCAGCACACGACGGTCGAGGTCGTCGACACCTTCTGCCTTCAGCTGCTCGCGGATGTGGTTGGTCACGGTCTCCACGTTGTGCTGCAGCATATCGACATCTGTGAAGATGTGGTGGTTGATGCGTTGCAGAACGTAGTCGGGGCGGTCTGTTTCAGCGGTCTGTATGCGGTATGTGTCGTTGATGAGTCCGTTGCCGAGTGGCTTGATGTCGCTCACGGTGCCCTCGATGAGGAATTTGCTGGTTATGTTGTTTAGATTGTTCATTGTTTTTTATTTTTATTTTAATTTGATGTGTAGTCAGGAGAGGGGTGCAGTTGTCTCTGTAGGGGTGCAGTTGTCTCAACTGCACCATCCAGATAGAATATCAGTTGGTGCAGTTCTTGCTTGGTTGGTGCACTTGAGACAAGTGCACCCCCTAAGTGCACCCCCTAATTTGCAAATTTACTGCTTTTTATTATAATAGATGATGTTATGGCGGCTTATTTCGCTTTTTTGCAGTAACTTTGTGGTGATAGACAAATAAAAAAACTAATCATAATGCAATCAAAACAACAACTCCTTGCGCTTCTTGCGCTTTGTGCCTTGGGGTCTGCCAACGGTTTCGCCGAGCGGAACACCCCTTTGAAATATTGGTTCGACCATCCGACGACGATGCGCGGACAGGCAGTGTGGCTCGCTTCGAGTCCCGACCGTATGCCTACCGAGCGCCAGCTGGTGCGTGCCGGCGACTTGGTGAACAACCCCGACCCCGAATGGGAGTCGCAGTCGCTGCCCATCGGCAACGGCAATATCGGCGGCAACGTGCTCGGCTCGGTTGAGGCTGAGCGCATCACGTTCAACGAGAAGACGCTCTGGCGCGGCGGTCCGAACACCTCGCGTGGTGCTGCCTACTACTGGGACGTGAACAAGCAGTCGGCTCACGTGGTGGGCGAGATACGCGAGGCGTTCACCAAAGGCGACTGGCAGAAGGCGGAGCAGCTCACACGCAAGAACTTCAACAGCGTGGTGCCCTACGAGGCTGATGCCGAGGAGCCGTTCCGCTTCGGCAGCTTCACTACCGCCGGCGAGTTCTACATTGAGACCGGACTCAGCTCAGTGGGAATGACCGACTATCGCCGTGAGCTGTCGCTCGACTCTGCCCTTGCGAAGGTGAGCTTCTGCAAGGACGGCGTGCAGTACGAGCGCGAGTATTTCGTGTCGCATCCTGCCAACGTGATGGCGGTGCGCTTCGCTGCCTCGCAGCGTGGCAAGCAGAACCTCGTGTTCTCCTACGCTCCCAACCCCGTGTCGACGGGCGAGATGAAGGCGGACGGCACCGACGCGCTCTGCTGGCTGGCACGTCTCGACAACAACAGTATGGAGTACGCCGTGCGCATAAAGGCTGTGGCTAAGGGCGGCGCGGTGAGCAACGAGGGTGGCAAGCTCACGGTGAAGGATGCCGACGAGGTGGTGTTCCTCATCACTGCCGACACCGACTACCGACCCAACTACGACCCCGATTTCAGCGACCCGAAGGCTTACGTAGGTGTAGACCCTAAACAGACTACTGCCGACTGGCTCGCCAAGGCTGCCACAAAGGACTACGCCTCGCTGCTCAACGAGCACTATGCCGACTATTCGGAGCTCTTCAACCGCGTGCGTCTGAACATCAACAACGCTTCGGTTGATGCCAACGACCTGCCCGTGAACCGCCGTCTTGAGGCTTACCGCCAGGGCAAGCCCGACTATTATCTCGAGCAACTCTACTATCAGTTCGGTCGCTACCTGCTCATCTCGTCGTCGCGTGCCGACAATCTGCCGGCTAACCTGCAGGGCTTGTGGCACAACAACGTCGACGGACCGTGGCGCATCGACTATCATAACAACATCAATCTGCAGATGAACTACTGGCTGGCTTGCCCGACGGGACTCTCGGAGTGCGAGCTGCCGCTCTTCAACTTCATCCGCACGCTCGTGAAGCCGGGCCGCGTAACGGCTAAGTCGTACTTCGGCACACGTGGCTGGACAACGTCCGTATCTGGTAATATCTTCGGCTTCACATCGCCGCTCTCGAGCGAGGATATGTCGTGGAACTTCTCGCCGTTTGCCGGTCCGTGGCTCGCCACTCACCTCTGGAACTACTACGATTTTACGCGCGACCGCCGCTTCCTTGCTGACAACTACGACATACTGAAGGAGTCTGCCGACTTCGCGTCCGACTATCTCTGGCATCGCGCCGACGGCGTGTACACCGCTGCTCCGTCCACATCGCCCGAGCACGGACCTGTTGACGAGGGTGCTACGTTCGCCCACGCCGTGATACGCGAAGTGCTTCTGGATGCTGTTGAGGCTAACCGCGTGTTAGGCAAGAGTGCCAAGGAGCGCCGCCAGTGGGAGGACGCGCTGAAGCATCTCGCGCCGTATAAGATAGGACGCTACGGACAGCTCATGGAGTGGTCGACCGACATCGACGACCCGAAGGACGAGCATCGCCATGTGAACCACCTCTTCGGTCTGCACCCGGGTCGCACCGTGTCGCCCGTCACAACGCCCGAACTGGCTAAGGCATCACGCGTGGTGCTCGAGCATCGCGGCGACGGCGCAACGGGATGGTCGATGGGCTGGAAGCTCAACCAGTGGGCACGCCTGCACGACGGCAATCATGCCTACACGCTCTACGGCAATCTGCTGAAGAACGGCACGCTCGACAACCTCTGGGACACGCACGCTCCGTTCCAAATCGATGGTAACTTCGGTGGAACAGCCGGCGTAACCGAGATGCTTATGCAGAGCCACATGGGATTCGTCCACTTGCTGCCTGCACTACCTGATGCTTGGGCAGAGGGCGCAGTGAGCGGACTGCGTGCCAAGGGCAACTTCACCGTGTCTATCAGCTGGAAGAACGGCAAGCTCGCTGAGGCGACAATACTCTCCGGCTCGGGCGAACCGTGCGAGGTGCGCTACGGCGAGTCGGTGCTGAAGTTCAAGACAAAGCGAGGCGGAAGCTATAAGGTCGTGTTCTGCGAGAACAAACTTATAGGGGGTGCACTTGTCTCAAGTGCACCAACCAAGTAAAATACCAATTAGTTGGTGCACATTCTGCTCAGTTGGTGCACATTCTGTTCGGTTGGTGCACTTGAGACAAGTGCACCCCCTTAAGACAACAAAGGTCGAGCGATTTCGCTCGACCTTTGTTGTCTTTGTATTATTAATAGTCATACTCTTCGTTGCAGTGTATTATTAATAGTCATACTCTTCGTTGCTGTTGTCATCATACTCCCACGAGTCGAAGTAGATGCGCGACGACACATGTTTTGATGTGTTGCCATCGCCAGGCTTTGGGGTGTCTATTCCACCTTGTGAGCCAGAACCATCTACGCCCATAGAGCCAGCCATGATGCTTGTTGTTTCTATTTCCATCGTTGCTATCGATGGCTTTATATAATACTTTTTCATTGTGCTTTAGTATATTACTGGTTAAATGTTGCGTTGTTTACTTCACTACTACTTTCTTGCCGTTCTGAATGTATATGCCACTCTTCAGTGCGCGGAGTGAGTTGCCTACGCACTGTCCCTGCAGATTATACACAGGAGCGTTGCTTTCCTCAGTGTCGAAGATAGTGCCGAGCGATGTTGGTGTTCCGTCGAGGTTAGCGCGTAGCTTCTTGATGTCGGTGCCTTGTGGCACGATGAAGTATGCACGCAAGCCACCGATAGTACGAGCATCGATATCGTCAATCGGGTAGTAGAAGAGGTCGTTGTCGCCAAGGAAGAGTTCTGTCTTGTCGGTCTTCAACAATATCTGGTTGTAGATACCCTTCATCTGCACTGTGCTTGCATCGCCCACAGCCTGCGGGTTGCCGTTCTTGTCGAGTCCTGTTGCCACCATGCTTACTCCCTCGAATGTCGGGTTCTTCACAACGGCGTTGCCAGGCTTCATGATGTACGGCTTGCCAGCCTCGATGTTGTCTACAGTTGCGAAGTACACAATGTTGTTGTTGCAGTTGCCTTCGTATGTGCGGAGCTGTGTGCCCTCGCCGAAATACTGTGCCACCTGCTCCGCATCAAGTGCGAACGGCACGCAGAATGTGTTCCAGTAGTCTTTGCTGATTGTGCGCTGCAGCGTGACGTTAGCGTATGCACAGTCCTCGATGACGTTTTTGGTCTTTGTCTCGTCCATTGTGTATTCCTTAGGAATAAGTATTGTGACGATGATTTGTATGGCGCGAACTTGAGCAATAGCCTTGAACTCAACTTCCTTAGCAGAACCCTCCCAAACACCATAGTTAGGATCTGTACAAGTGTAGTTATTGTCCGTCATGGAAGTCAGTTTCTTCAACGAATAATTACTTAAAGAATTATTGCTGCCAATAAACTCAATCTTCGTGATTTTACCAACCTTGGTAGAGATTGTTGTGGAACTGTTCTGATACAATCTGTAAGTATATTCAGTGCCAGTTATTGCTGCGAATGCTGCATTCGTACCATGTATTGTTACGACATCCTGCACTATTTGGTCTTCTTTGCTATTTCCTGTTTGTGTTCCTTTGTGCAGACCTGCGATAAATGTGAATGTCTCGTCCTGCTTTGTGCTGTCGAACACCTTCAGCGTGCATTTCGTCTCTGTCTCCTTATAGGTGTCGTTAGCAGCACCGATTGCGGTGATGGTGTATGTGCCACGCTTAGAAATAATAACGTCGCCGGTTGGTGCATCTATATCAACATTTTCGTCTTTAGGAGATATAGTGTAGGTTACTTTGAGGTTGTTAGGGTTCTGCAGCACATTTGCTGCGTTGAATGTTACAATACCGTCTGTTGCTTTTGCTAAATCTTCGCTGTAGCTCTCTGCTGCGAACTTGAAGTCGGCATCAGGTGTGCGATTGTCTTCAATCACGAGTTTGTAAGACGCAGTGCCTGCTGCATACTTGTCTGTTGCAGCCGATGTGGCGGTGATGGTCACTTCGCCAGTCTTGTACAAGCGGATTGTATTGCCCTCAACCTTTGCGGTTGTGTCGTCAGAGCTTGCGTATGTGATAGCAGATGCGTCAAGGTCTTCAGGCTTGGTGATGGTCTGAAGGTCAATAGTGCCCGCTACTAACTCCTTTGTTACAGTTGCCTCGGCGAATGAGAGGGCAGGAGCAGGCTTCTTCTCTGCTGTTGTGACGATGATTTGGGTAATATCATCAATTCTTGAAGTTGATGTATTTGTGAATATTACAGACTCTTCATAGCCAGTCCAAGTGCCGGTGGTTTTATCGTAATTGGGCTTGTCTGTTGTGAAATTACCGTATGCAGAACCACCTACAAACTTAATGCTTGTAATTACTCGTGTAGGATCTGTAAGTGAGAACGTTGTTTCGCTATTCTTATAGAAGCGGTAGTCGCTATATTTACCGAATGCACCATTTGATGTGTTTATTTTTACAATTGACTTTGTCAACGTCAGCTTACCAGTGTCACTCACTTTGTCTTCAGAAACATTGAACGTAATCTCCGACAAATCAACAGCCTTCTTGTTCGTAATCTTATACGTAGCAGTAGAGCCAGAATATAGTGTTGGGTCTGCAGGTGTGAATGTAGCGGTGATGGTTGTTGTGCCATATACAGCTGCGTTGATGGTTACTGCGCCCGTTGTGGGGTCGACAGTAGCCACAGCGTCGCCCGAAGCTGCGTATGTGATAGTGCCGGCAATGTTGTTAGCCTCGGTAGCGGTGTAGCCCGTGAAGTCTGTGCCGGCATCGGTCTTGCCTTCGGTAAGAGTGATGTCGGTGCCGTTAAAAGAGAGAGATGTAGCGATGTGGTTGTCTTTGTTTTCGACAACGTATGAGTCGGTAGATGTTTGGTAGGTGTCAGTTTTAGGCAGAGTGGCTGTGATAGTAGCCTCGCCAAACTTGGTGTTGGTGAATGTCAGTTCGCCGGTTTTAGAGTCAACGGCTACGATGTCTGCAGCATCGCTTGTATATTCAATAAGGTTAGACAAGTCGGTGTTGTCGTCGCTCTTTGTGGCAGTAGCTGTAGGCGTGGTAAAACCCTCAAGCGTGCCATTGGTGAATGTGAATGTCTTGCCTGAGTTGGCACCAAAGGTGGTAGTGGTGGCAGGGGTGGTAGCTGCTTTTTCCCAAACAATGGTAATTTTGTCTATGTAGTTAGTTCCATCATTAGATTTAAAACCAATGAATTTGTATGCTTTGTTAGGAGTGATTGTTACAGCTGTTTTGCTGTTAGGAACATTTTTGATTAGTTCACCAGCAGCAGAACCAAATAGATCTTTAGCAGTAGTGTATGCTGTGTTTTTGCCATAAATCTCAAGAGATTGAGCATTGCTACTATTAAAATTGATAGTGATAGATTTTATTGTACCACCTGATGCTGATGTTATAATACCAGTATATAGACCTTTATCTACTTTAGTTCTTATTTGAATACCTTTTTGGCTTTTACCAGTACCAACATATGCAGCACCATCATAACTTGCACCAGACGATAATGTTTTTGTCGCAAATTTTTTGTAGCCATTGGTAGAAACGTTTAATATGGTTGCGGTCAACTCATCCGTTGCCGTTTCTTGAGCATACCCCCCCCACCGTACACACAATCGTGAGCAGTGTGAGCATAAAAAATCGTAAATGTTTAGTCATAATATGTAATTTTTAATGTTATAGGCTTGTTGTTATGTCGTTAAAATTACGAGTGTTGTAGTTGAGATAAGGAATGTTGTTTCTTTGAATGCAAAATTACATCTAATGTTTTGTATTTGTATTAAAATAATGTTTAAATAATGTAAAAAGGGTATGGCATTGTGTGAATGTCATACCCTTTGTGGTTGCGTGGGTATGGCAAGGATGCCATACCCTCCTATTATTACTCATAAACCCAGTAGCCGGTGGTCTGCTGTTGTGCTGTGCCGTCCTTAGCCGGAGCAGCTGCAGCGGATGTTTTGCGGAAGTAGCCTACGAGTGTTACGTCGAAGATGAGTGTGGAGTAGGCTGCGCCCGGCGTGGCTGACGAGCCGTATGCCAGCTGATGGGGCATGTACACGAGCCATCTGTCGCCGATGTGCATGTTCTGCAGTGCTGTGGCAAAGCCTTTCACCACGCCGCTCACGGCGAAGGTGCGTGGCTTCATCGTGCTGAGGTTGTACTCGCCTTGCCACGACTTGTCGAAGACATAGCCCTCGGCGTAGCTTGTGGAGGGCAGCAGACGGCCGCTGTAGTGCACCTTCACCGAGTCGGTGAAGAGTGGGCAGCCCGAGCCCGTGCCAGCGTTGAGCACGTTGGCAAGCACGAAGTCGTAGCTATGCGTAGCCACCTGGTCGTTGAGGCTCCATGAGCGCAGCACCTTCCAGTCGGCAGCACCACCCGCCACCAGCTGCTTCACCTCGGCATACTTCTTGTCGTAGTATGCCTCGTTGGTCTTTCGCCAGTTGGGGAACTCCTCCTTCTCGTTGTCGGTCTCGCTGCACGACGACAGGCTTGCTGCGAAGACGGTCGTCATGGCGAGGAGTATGAATAAATAGTATTTCTTCATTTAGTATGTTTTTACTGCAATTTCTTGAGCAGGCTTGTGATGCTCACCTTGTCCTCGATGATGCTGAGGAGTTGGTCGATGCTCACGCGCTCCTGCTCCATTGTGTCGCGGAAGCGGAGTGTCACGGTGTTGTCCTGCAGTGTGTCGTAGTCGACGGTCACGCAGAACGGTGTGCCCACTGCGTCCTGACGGCGGTAGCGTTTGCCGATGGTGTCCTTCTCGTCGTAGCTTGTGTTGAAGTGGAACTTCAGGTTGTTCACAATCTCGCGAGCCTTCTCGGGCAGTCCGTCCTTCTTAACGAGCGGCAGCACGGCGAGCTTGGTCGGTGCGAGTGCGGGCGGGAGCATGAGTACGACGCGTGTCTCGCCGTTTTCGAGCTGCTCCTCTTTATAAGAGTGGCACATCACGCTGAGGAACATGCGGTCTACGCCGATAGATGTCTCGATGACATACGGAGTGTACGACTCCTTGGTCTGAGGGTCGAAGTACTTGATTGAGCGGCCCGAGAACTTCTCGTGCTGCGAGAGGTCGAAGTTGGTGCGGCTGTGTATGCCCTCTACCTCCTTGAAGCCGAACGGCATGTGGAACTCGATGTCGGTAGCGGCGTTGGCGTAGTGAGCCAGCTTCTCGTGGTCGTGGAAGCGGTAGTTCTCGGCGCCGAAGCCAAGAGCCTGGTGCCACTTCATGCGCAGCTCCTTCCACTTCTGGAAATACTCGAGCTCGGTGCCCGGCTGCACGAAGAACTGCATCTCCATCTGCTCGAACTCGCGCATACGGAAGATGAACTGGCGTGCCACGATCTCGTTGCGGAACGCCTTGCCGATCTGTGCGATGCCGAACGGAATCTTCATGCGGCCCGTCTTCTGCACGTTGAGGTAGTTGACGAAGATGCCCTGTGCTGTCTCCGGACGGAGGTACACCTTGTTAGAACCGTCGGCTACGGAGCCCATCTCTGTAGAGAACATGAGGTTGAACTGGCGCACGTCGGTCCAGTTCTTTGTGCCGCTGATCGGGTCTACAATCTCCTCGTCTATGATGATCTGCTTCAGCTCGGCGAGGTCAGGTCCCTGCATAGCCTCTGTATAGCGTGCGTGGAGAGCGTCGCGCTTCTGCTGGTGCTCGATTACGCGAGCGTTTGTGGCGCGGAACTGAGCCTCGTCGAAGCTCTCGCCGAAGCGCTTGCGAGCCTTGGCAATCTCCTTCTCGATCTTCTCGTCGTACTTCGCAATCTGGTCCTCGATGAGAACGTCGGCACGGTAGCGCTTCTTTGAGTCGCGGTTGTCGATGAGCGGGTCGTTGAATGCGTCTACGTGTCCGCTTGCCTTCCAGATAGTAGGGTGCATGAAGATGGCAGAGTCGATGCCCACGATGTTGTCGTGGAGCAGCACCATGCTCTTCCACCAGTATTGTTTGATGTTGTTCTTCAGTTCTACACCGTTCTGTCCGTAGTCGTACACTGCAGCCAGTCCGTCATAAATCTCGCTACTTGGGAATACGAAACCGTACTCCTTACAGTGACTCACGATTTTCTTGAAAACGTCTTCTTGTGCCATTTTTATATGTGTTTTATTATAATTTTAGTTGCAAAGTTACGCTTTTTTGATTAATTACGTAGCGTTTAAGGAGTTAAATGTTATGAAACGGTTGTTTTGCGGTGGTAGTTGTGTGGTGTTGTAGTGGTGGTTAAGTCATCGGACAGCGTACGGAATCTGATCGGGTGGCGTACGGAATCTGATTGGGTGGCGTACGGAATCTGATTGGGTGGCGGACGGAATCCGATCGGGCGGCGGACGGAGCACGATGGTAAAAGTTGTGCTAATTAGGGAATTTCCCATTGCCGATTAGGGAAAATCCTTTTGGCTTGCAGTAACAAAAGCATAACTTTGCAAGCGAAAGGAAACCTCAAGGTGCAGTCAAGGGGGTGCAGTTGTCTCAACTGCACCAACAGAATAGAAAGCTCTGTTTGTGCACATCTTGCTTTGTTGGTGCACTTGAGACAAGTGCACCCCCTTAAGATAAGTATAACTTTTAAAAACTGAGATATTATGAAACGGTTATTCGCAACAATAGTAATGGTGCTTGGCTTCATGGTGACAGCCGGCGCAATGAGTTACAGTCAGGCGCGCGAACAGGCGTTGTTCCTCACCGACAAGATGGCTTACGAGCTGAACCTCACCGACGACCAGTATGAGGCGGCTTACGAGATAAACCTCGACTATCTGCTCAGTGTCAACTCCGACGACGAACTCTACGGCGACTACTGGCGTTGGCGTAACATCGACTTCAGCTATGTGCTCCTCGACTGGCAGTACCGTATGTTCTGCGAGGCAGCCTACTTCTATCGTCCGCTCTACTTCAGTGCAGGCGTTTGGCACTTCGCTATATACGCTCGCTATCCGCACCGCGACTACTTCTACTTCCATCGTCCGACGGTGTACGTGAGCTATCGTGGCGGCCACTCGTGGCGTCAGAACAACGGCAGCTCGTGGTACAACGGCAGAACATTCGGTTCGCGCCGTGGTGGCGATGCCCACTTCGGTATGCGCGACGGCTTCAAGCGCGGCGACTACGGACGCGGCAACCGCCATTCGTTCGGCTCGCGTGGCAGCCGTAGGGTGGAGAGCAGAGGTAACAGTGGGTTCGGCTCGCGCCGCGACAACAGCGGAAGCGGTTTCGGCTCGCGCAGCTCGTCGAGCTTTGGTTCAAGCCGTGGCTCTGGCTTTGGCAGTCGTGAGAGTAGCACGCGCACAACGGTGCGTCAGCCCGAGAGCAATAGAGGCTTTTCAGGCAGCAGCTTTGGCTCGCGTCGCGACAACTCGTCGGGCTCGTCAGCCCCACGCTCAACGTTCAAGCCGTCGGGCTCGTCAAGAAGCGGCGGTTTTGGTTCGCGCAGATAATTTATAGGGGGTACTTTTAGGGGGTGCACTTGTCTCAAGTGCACCAACAAAGTAGAAGGTGTACCAACTTATCTAACTTTATAATTTGGCAAATAACCATTCTACTTGGTTGGTGCAGTTCTTGCTCTGGCAAGCGGCAAAGCCGAGCGGAGACAACTGCACCCCCTTAACTGCACCCCCTAACTGCACCCCCTATACTTACTTCCTCATGCTCTGCTCCTTGCGGTATTGCGTTGGTGACATACCGAGGTGGCTCTTCGTGAACTTGCCGAAGAACGAGAGGTTGGGGAAGCCCAACAGCTCCGATATCTCTTTGATGGAGAGGTTAGAACGGCGCAGATACTTCTCTATCGCCTTCACCGTGTAGCTGTGTATCCAGTCGAGCGCCGTGCGCCCCGTCACCTGTTTCGTGATGTTCGAGAGATACTTCGGCGTGATGCACAGCTCCTGCGCATATTTCTTCACGGGCTGCATCCTGCCGTTGTTCGCCGACAGCATCTCGATGAAGCGCTGGAAGAGCAAGTTGGCCTGCTTGAGATTGCCCCCTTCGATGCTATACTCCACATAGGGCGTGATGATGGCGAACAGCTCGTAGATGGAACTTTGCAGCAAGCAGTGCATAATCTCCTTATGATAGAAACCATGCGGATTCTTTATCTTGTGTGCAATGATGGCGTAGTACTTCAAGAACATCTGTTGGCGTTCCTCGTTGAGGTGGATCACGGGGTTGTGCGATACGTAACCGAGCAGATTAAGATAGTCGCGGTTCACCTGCACACTGGCTTGGGCTGCCTTGCTCGACACGCCGACACTTTTCGAGTCGTAGTCGGGCGATACCATCACGTTTTCCCATGTGCTGCTGGGCAGACAGATAATCACGTCGCCCGCCTTTGCGGTATATGCGTTGGAGTTGGTTTCAAATTGTATACGTCCCTTTGTGCAGTAGACCATCATAATCATATCAAACTTGAACGTGCCGTCTACCTGCAGCACCTTGTCGATGCCGTCGAGCACAACCATGTCGCCATCTATGTAGTCGGCATTGCCGTAATGAGCGATGAGCCCCATGTCAATCTTCAGTTCTGTCATTTCGTTAGCCATTATGTTTCGTAATTAAGATTCGTATGCAAAGTTATTTTGTCATCCGCAAAGGTAGTCATTATTTCCATACCGATATTATTCCGTTTTGCCGATTTTGTATTCTTTAAGTCAGATTTTATAAAATTACTGAACTTTCGCAAGTTCAGAGAATTCAGTAGTTAAGTAGTTAAGTAGTTAAGGAGTTAAGCCAAATGCTTTTAATGCTGTAAATCAAGCAAAAAACACTAATGCCTTGACTCCTTAGCGACCGAAGGGCGCGAAAACTCCTTAACTTCTTAACTACTTATTAGTAGAAAAAGATGTAAACCGATCATTAGATGACAGAAAAGTTGTAACTTTGCACGAACATTAGGCAATTAGTAAGCAAATACATATAAATAAAAACAAAAATAAGAGAAAATGAATGTAGCTATTGTTGGTGCGAGTGGCGCCGTAGGACAGGAGTTTCTGCGCATCCTCGCCGAGAGAGAGTTCCCCATTGACAATTTAGTGTTATTTGGTTCTGAGCGTTCGGCTGGAAAGAAATACACGTTCAAAGGTAAGGAGTATGAGGTGAAGCTCTTGCAGCACAACGACGATTTCAAGGACATCGACGTTGCGTTCACATCGGCTGGTGGTGGCACCTCTAAGGAGTATGCCGAGACTATCACTAAGTACGGCGCAGTGATGATCGACAACTCGTCGGCGTTCCGCATGTGCGACGATGTACCATTGGTAGTGCCAGAGTGCAATGCCGAGGATGCTCTGAAGCGTCCGCGTGGTATCATCGCCAACCCTAACTGCACCACTATTATGATGGTGGTAGTGCTGAAGCCGCTGGAGCAGCTCAGCCACATCAAGCGCATACACATCGCCAGCTACCAAAGCGCATCGGGCGCAGGCGCAGCTGCCATGGCAGAGCTGCAGGAGCAGTATCGCGAGCTGGTGAACAACGAGCCGGTGAAGGTGGAGAAATTCCCGCACCAGTTGGCGTATAACGTCATCCCGCAGATTGATGTCTTCACCGACAACGGATACACCAAGGAGGAGATGAAGATGTTCAACGAAACACGCAAGATCATGCACAGCGACGTGCGCTGCTCTGCGATGTGCGTGCGCGTCAGCTCGCTCCGCTCTCACTCAGAGTCGGTATGGATTGAGACCGAACGCCCAATCAGCGTCGAGGAGGCTCAGAAGGCAATCGCTGCGGCTCCTGGATGCACACTGAAGGATGACCCGCAGAACCTCGTCTACCCGATGCCGTTAGAGACAGCCGGCAAGGACGACGTGTTCGTAGGACGCGTGCGCAAGGATCTCGCCGACGACTGCGGACTCACGTTCTGGCTCTCGGGCGACCAGATTCGCAAGGGTGCTGCGCTCAACGCGGTGCAGATCGCTGAGTACCTGTATAAGGTGGGCGACCTGAAGTAAGCGGTTCTCCCACAGATTTATTCTGCTGAGATATCCTCCCACAGATTCCACGGATTTTCACAGATGTGACTTATACAAAGAACTCCCACAGAATTCACGGAATTCACAGAAGCTTCTTAGGGGGGTATGGCATTCTTGCCATACCCACGCCTTCGTCATAATCCTCCCACAGATTCCACGGATTTACACAGATGGGACTTATACAAAGAACTCCCACAGAATTCACGGAATTCACAGAAGCTTCTTAGGAGGGTATGGCATCCTTGCCATACCCACGCCTTCGGCATAATCCTCCCACAGATTCCACGGATTTTCACAGATGTGACTTATACAAAGAACTCCCACAGAATTCACGGAATTCACAGAAGCTTCTTAGGGGGGTATGGCATTCTTGCCATACCCACGCCTTCGTCATAATCCTCCCACAGATTCCACGGATTTACACAGATGGGACTTATACAAAGAACTCCCACAGAATTCACGGAATTCACAGAAGCTTCTTAGGAGGGTATGGCATCCTTGCCATACCCACGCCTTCGGCATAATCCTCCCACAAATTCCACGGATTTACACAGATGGGACTTATACAAAGAACTCCCACAGATTCCACGGATTTTCACAGATGGGACTTATACAAAGAACTCCCACAGAATTCACGGAATTCACAGAAGTTTAGGTGCATTTATTGCAGTGTGAGTATGGCAGGAATGCCATACCATCCTATACATCTGTGTAAATCCGTGAAATCTGTGGGAGTTTTCTCTATAAGTATTTCCGTGAATTCCGTGAAATCTGTGGGAGTTTTCTCTATAAGTACTTCCGTGAATTCCGTGGAATCTGTGGGAGTTTTCTCTATAAGTACTTCCGTGAATTCCGTGAAATCTGTGGGAGTTTTTCTCTATAAGTACTTCCGTGAATTCCGTAGAATCTGTGGGAGTTTTCAGTTCCCTCTATTCTGTGGGAGCGTTAGAATTTGAGTTTCACGCTTGCACCAGCCATAACCCAGATGCCCGGTTGCTTCACGTTGCCCAGGTCGTAGTAGTGGTGGTTGGTGATATTGTCAGCCTTTACATATATATTGTATGTAGGCGCAGACCACTGCAAGCGCACATCCACCTTTGTGTACGGATGATAACCGTTCATGCGCTCCTGCCAACGCAGCGCCCACGACGCTGTGAGCTGTCGCCAGATGCGATGGTCAACCTGCACCGTAGCCTTGTGGCGCAGATACTCTAAGGCGTAGAGCGAACCGAAGACATCACCGTCGGTAGAGTGCTTCTGATGGATGAACGCATAGCCCGCCTTTATGCGTGTGATGAAGAACTTCGGCAACAACTCCTGCAGGTGCAGCGTAGCATCAACGGAGTAACCCATGTTGTCGAGCTTGCCGATGTTCATAGCCTGATACTTCTTGCTCTCAGCCGTAGGGTACACCCAGTCGATGATGTCCGTACCCTTCGAGTAGAACCCACTCAGCACTGCCTCGAAGCCGTGCGTGCGGTAGCGTGTGCCCACCTTGAACGCCTCGTTCTTCTCCGGTCGCAGCGCAATGTCGCCCTGCTGCACCGAGTTGCTGGTATAAAGGTCGGTGTACGTAGGTACGCGCAGCGCGCGGTTCCACGAAGCATACACCTTCCACTCGTCGTTCGGGCGGTAGCTCACGTCAACACCAGGGTAGAGGCGGAACTTGCCGTCGAGTGCCGTGTTGCGGTTGGCGAGCAAGCCAGCCGACAGCGTGAAGCCGCCCACTATCACGTTATGTTCGAGGAAGAGACTCGTGTTGGTGCGCTCGCCGAGTCGGTTGTATTTGCGGTCGGTACCGCCGATAGACACCCATTTGTCCTCCGGCTGCACATCGCCGTACGCCGTGCTGAGGATATGCTCGCGGCGCACGTCCACGCCAGCCGCCGTCTTGCCGAGCAGCCACGAGGCATGAGCGTTGAGCGAGCCGCCGTAGGTGTCAAGACGGTGATAGTTCTCGCCGGCAGCAGCGCCCTCCTTGCCCTTTATTAGCTGGTAGTGGTCTACATCCTTATGCCAGTAGACCATCGGCGTAAGCACGAAACGCTCGTCAGCCCACGGCTTTATCTCCGCCTGTGCCGACGCAAGGAAACGGCGTGTAGCCTCAAACTGATTCTTGAACTTCGCACTGTAGAACGTAGACGCACCGAAGTCCTGCGACGAGAAGCCGCCCTGCCACTGCATGTCTACGTAGCGCGACTTCCAGCTGCCCGTGTAGTAGGCGCGACGACGACGGAAGTCGCTGTTCTCCGTGCCTCCATCGCTCTGCGTGTAGCCACCGCTCAGCTTCTGGCGCACCGCACCCGTAGTAAGATTAACGCTTGCGTCGCCACCGAACGTGCCGAACGAACCGCCCTCGGCAGCCACCGTCACGTTGTTCTCGGCATCGGCACGCGTTACGATGTTGATGGCACCGCTGAACGCTGACGAACCGAACACACGTGCCGAAGCACCCTCGAGAACCTCGATGCGATCAATGTCGGAAAGCGAAACTGGAAAATCGGCAGCGTTGTGACCCGTCTGTGCACTCGAAAGGTTCATGCCATTCAATAGAATGGTGATCTGGTCGAACGTGCCGCCGTTGATGGAGATGTCCGTCTGTACACCAAAGCCCCCGCGCTGACGGACATCCACGCCCGGGACTAACTTTAAAATGTCGTTGACACTCGCTGCTTCCGCACGCTGAATGTCGTCGCGCGAAATGACAGCCACAATCTTTGCCGACTGCAATGCAGTGAGCGGAGCACGCGAACCCGTTACGAGCACCTCGTCGAGCTTCACCTCCTCGCGGCTCAGCGAGTCGAGAGCCAGAGCCGACGCTACCGGCTTCGTGCTGATGCCCTCTGCCTTGGCGTTGGTGAGCGTAGCCACACTGAGCGTGCAGATGAGCACCTCGCGACCCAGGCAGCTGAAAAGAGCGTAGCTGCGGTGCGTGAAGTGCTTGAAATGCAATGCCACAGGGCGTGCGTTGAAATTGTTTTTGAACATAAAAAATATAAATTGTTAATGATGAAAGGGGCGTTTTGAGCGTGCAAAGTTAGTATAAACTCGGCAAATTACAAAATAAGCAGGCACGTTTTTCACCTACTCGTACACGCCGTACACCATGTAGCTGCCGTCGCCACGCAGCGTGATGCTCTCGCCCGTCGCCTCGTTGAGCGTGCCTTGCCACATCGCTGCGAACGCATACGGCTGCCAGCGCAGACCGTCGCCCTCAAGGTGCGAGCACGTGAGGTTGAAGATGCTCACTTGCTGTCCGGCAAAGGTGGCAAGTTCCGTTGTGCCGGAAGCCGAAAGGAACACGCCGTGGTCGGTAGCCATCAACGCCGCGATGTGCATCTCGCGACGATAGAAGTCGAGCAGCGATATGTTGCCTAATGTGTGGTCCTCGCGCTTGCCCGTAGCTCCGACGTAGGCAATGCGGCGGCATCCACGCTCCACGCAGAAGCGCGTAGCCTTCGTAAGGTCGTTATAGTCCTGCTCCTCCACCTTATATATAATGTCGCGGTGCGCTGTCATGAACTCCTGCGACATCGAGTCGCAGTCGCCTATAATCGCCGTCGGTATGTATCCGCGTCGTATTAGTTCTTCGCCAGCCGAGTCGCACGCCACCAGCATCCGTGCCTGTTCGACGAGCGTGAGCGGCACGGCATGAGTAGGGAAGTCGCCACCGGCTACGACGACCGCATCGAAGCCGTCCGGCTGTAGCGATGCAAAGCTTTTATGGATGTATGGTTGATTGCACATGTTTATTATGTTTTAGTTGGCAGTGGTTGTTCGTCAACTGTACACTTTGTTTTGAGCAAGCAAAAGTACGCAATAAAAAGCACTTTCTATTGCTTTTTTCTTTATATTTGCAGCATCAAATCAAACTATTCATCTATTATTCTATTATGGCAGAAACCTCGAATACTCAGCACGTGTTGAAATCGCAAGCCAATTGGAATGCGCTTTATTTCTATCAGAAGTCGGATGTGATATATCAGCTTGCGTTCGCCTTCTGCGATCGCTTCATACATTTATACAAAGACCGCACGCGCGACCAAGTGATACAGGCAGCACGTTCGTGTAAGCAAAATATAGTGGAAGGCTTGGCGGACGGTGTCGCCTCCACGGAGATGCAGCTGAAGCTACTCAACGTGGCTCGCGCTTCGCTGAAGGAGTTGCGCGAGGACTTTGAGGACTATATAAAGTCGCGTCACCTACAATTCTTCGTTAGCGGTGAACCGCGCTACGCTGATATGCTCAACTATTGTCGCTATCATAATCGCCTGTCCGATTATGAGCCGTTCTTCGCGCAGTGGACTGACGAACAGATGTGCAACTATGCCATCACTCTCTGCCACTTCATCGACCGGATGATGATGTCGTTCTTGAAGAAGCTGGAGCAGGAGTTTATCACTGAGGGCGGCATAAAGGAGCGTATGCACCGCGCTCGCACTGGATATCGCCAGCAGCAAGACGAGCGTTTGAAGCAGCTGGAGGCAGAGCTGCCACGTCTGAAGCAAGCCCTCGCTGAGGCACAGGCGGAAGCTGCGAAGTGGAAGGCTGCCTTTGAGGATCTAAAGCAAAGAGCGCTAAAGATGTATTATGAAAAGGAAGAGGAGATAAAGAGACTGAAGGAATTGCTGGGGGAGGAGAATCTATAGCTTTTATAGACGTTTTAGGTATTCTATAAACTCTAGACATTCTAGATGTTCTAGAGTTTCTAGATGTTCTAGATTCTCTATACCTGCACCTTTTTCGCAAGCCCCTTCCACTTCCAATATCCCATGACCGCTATCACCACATACAGCCCGTAGAGCCCAGCCTTGAACGGTATGCCCTTGACCACGTACAGATAGCAGCAGACAACGTCGACGGCTATCCAGAAGAGCCACTGCTCAACATACTTGCGCGCCAAAGCCCACAAACCGACGAAGCTCAGAGCGTTGGTGAAAGCATCGAGCAAGGGAACCGTACTGTTGGTGTAAGCTACCAAGACATAATACGTGGCAGCCCAGGCAAGGACGAAAAAGCCGAGCGTGCGCAAGATGAGGCGGCGAGGAAAAAACGTTATAGGAAGATCTTCGGAAGAACTGCTAACCGCGCTTGCGCCTTCTTTCTTATCAGAGCCTTTGCGTTTAATCATTGCTTTCCATTTCGCTCCGAACTTCCACACGGCATAGCCGTATATTGCGGCAAGCGTGTAGTAGACAGCCATGCCGGCATCCCCATAGAGACCGTGGCTCCAGTAGAGGTAAATGTCCATGGCTGGCATCACGATGCCTACAACCCACAGCGCGATGCTCGCACGGTATTCGAGAACGAGATAGATGAGCCCGAGGATTGTTGTGACGATGTCGAGCCAATGAGTGGAGAGAAAATCTGTCATTTTATCAAAAAAATAGCCCCTCCCAACCTCCCCATCGGGGAGGAGAGAGAGGATTGAATTATTAATTATAAGAATGTATTACTTTGCCCCATGATATTTTGAAAAGCAAAGCATGAATCACTCTGCCCTGCGCACCCTCCCCGACGGGGAGGGATGGGGAGGGGCTTTTTTTTAGAACTTCAGTGTTACGGTTCCCATGCAGTTGAAACCAGCCATTGGGATGTAAGCCACGGTAGAGTTGCGCTTACCCTGGTTGTACCAATCGTAGTATACGTAGCCAGAAGCTGCATAGTGGCGGTTGAATATATTGTTGAAGTCGGCACCGAGCACAATCTGCTTCAAGCCAAGCATACGCTTCGCGAAGTTGAATGTGTACGAAGCGTTCACGTTAGTCTGCGAGTAGCAGGGCAGTGAGCGATCAGAACTCTCGGTGTTGTCGAGATACTGCTTGCTGACGAAGTTGGTGTGCCATGTGGCGCGGAAACCAGCGAAGTGAACATCTACGAAGCCGTTGAGGATAGCCGACGGCGAGAAAGCAATGGTAGAGCTCTTGTATGTGTTCCATACGGCAGCACCATCCCAGCTCTCGACACACTCCTTGAAGTTCTGCAGACGGTTGCGGCTCAGCGCGGCGTTACCCTCTACAGAGAGCCATGAGAGTGGGCTCCAGCCTGCTGACAGCTCAGTACCGAGACGATAAGAGTCCTTGATGTTGCGTGTCAGTGCCTCGCCGATGTCGCTCTTCTCACCAGTCATCACGAACTGGTTGACGTACTTCATGTAGTAGAAGTTGACACCTGCGAACCAGTTCTCGCCCTGATACTGATAACCCCACTCGATGTCGAGCAGACGTTCAGGCGACGGATTGCCGTAGCCGATGTTGTCGGTGAAGTTGTTGCGCTCCGGTTCGCGGTTGGCGTAGGCGATAGAAGCGTAAACCTTATGTCCGTTAGCGTCGTAGCTGATGCCAGCCTTCGGGTTGACGAAGAAGTAGTTCTCGTTGATGTTGATGCTCTGGTTCTTGTAGTTGCCGTCGGCACCCTGCTCGAAGTGGTCGTTGATGCCGTCGGTCTGATAGTTGACATAGCGCATCTGCATGTCGAGGAACCAGTTCCAACCCTTGCCGAACTTGCGGTTAGCCTTGAAGAACCAGCTCCAGTCGTTCTTGTCTGCGTCAGAGTCGTAGTACTTGTAGCGACCATTAGTGAAGTACTTTTCTTCGAGATTCTTGTCAGCGATGTATGTCACCTTGCCCCAGTGGTTGCAGCGGAAGAGCTGCATACTAAGACCGCCCGTAACATCCCACAGAGCATCCTTATAGTTTACGTTGTAGAGAGCGCCATAGTTGTTCTGTGTGAGTCCTTTCTTGCGTATAGCGTCCGACTTCACGAGCTTCAGTTCGCCGTCCTTTACGTACATCTCGTTGATGCCAAACTTAGAAGCCAACTTTGTGTTCTGCTTGAACTCGTTATAGTAGCCATAGCCGTATGTGTAGTGAGCCGTTATGGAGTGGCTCCAACGGTCGGTAGGCTGCCATGTGAAGTTGAGGATGTTGTGGCTCTGCTCGAAGTTGTCAGTAGTCTGATCCCAGTATGAGCCGTCGCGCATCTTGTAACGCTCTGTTGTAAGTGGCTGACTTGGGTCGGGTGCCCAGTTAGCGTCCATCGGGATGTTGAGCGACTCGTAGAGCGGGTTGAACTTGCCCAATCCATGCTTCCACATATCCTTATAGCTCTTGATGCCCCACGCCTTGAGGTCGGTGTCGCCGTCGTAGTTACATGCCGGTACGCCGTTCCATGCCTGACCTGTGTGCTCGAAGTTGCCGATGTTCTTATACGAAATCTTGAAGCGGTCGCCGAACCATGTCAGTCCGCCGTAGTACGAACCCGAGCGTCCGCTTGTGCCGTGGATGTATCCGTCGGTATTGGTCTCGTGGTAAGCACCGTCGAGTACGAGGTGATCCCAGAGCAGACCCGTTGAGAACTTGCCACCGAAGCGGTATGTGTTGAACGAACCGTAAGAGCCCGTAACCTCTACGGTTGGCTTCAGCGACGGTGCAGCTGTAGCAAGCGACACCGCACCACCGAAGGCTCCGTCGCCGTTGGTTGATGAACCGATGCCACGCTGAATTTGTGCGCTACCCATGAGGGCTGCATAGCTGTTCATGTTTGCCCAGAACACGCACTGGTCCTCAGGCGAGTTGAGAGGCACACCGTCTACCGTTACGTTAATGCGGCTACCGGCAGCACCACGCATACGCATATAAACAGTACCAGTACCCACGCCGTTCTCGCTCCATGCAAGCACGCCCGGTGTGCGAGCGAAGAGCATAGGCAGCTCCTTGCCAGAGGTGGCGAAGCGTTCAAGCTCAGGCTTATTGATGTTTTCTACTGCAAATGGTGAACTCTTCGGGGCTCTTACAGCCTTTACTACCACCTCGTTGAGGTTGTTCACACGGGTAGTGTCGAGCTTGTTCTGCTCGCCAGCAGCTTGCGAAGGGCAAGTGCACGCAGCAGCCAAGGCTACTCCAATGATTTTCTTCATCTTTTTTAAAGTTGATGTTGTTATCCAATAATAAGACTATAAGGGCTTTTGAAATAAAGAAAACCGTTCGTATCTGTACCTTATCGCTACGCCGGTATTATCCGGATCAGCTCTGAGGGTATGTTCTCAGACGGTAAATATTCCGCCACCCCTTAGTATACACTATATAAACTGGGTGCAAAGTTAACTAAATTTTGCATATTCAAACAATTTGTTTGTATAATAAACCCTAAAAAATGTGCGTAGCGGGCGGAATATGAAAAATTTGTAGTAAGTTTGCAACACTGAAAAGGCGAGCCAATAAAGGGTTGATGCGCCTTTCGATATTCACACATTATATATAATATAGAACGAAAATGGGGCGTCTGAAACTCATTTTGGCTTTGATAAGCCATTATAAATATGCCATAACCATAATCATCGGCGTGCTCACCGTGGGCTTTGTTGATGAGAATAGCTTCCTGCATCGTTTCCAACTCGAGATGCAAATCAGCGACCTGGAGGAGGAAATAGCGAAGTATAATGCGCAGAACGAAAGCGACCTGAAGAAGCTGAAGGAGATGCGCCAGGGTCCGCAAGCGTTTCAGAAGATAGCACGCGAACGCTACTTTATGAAGGCTGACGACGAGGATATCTATGTGCTTAGCGACGACCCCCAACCTGAAAAAGCAAAAGAGTAAACTACAATGAAACAACTAAATACTATACAAAGCGCGCTATTCCTCATCGGAGGCGTATTAATGGTGATAGGAGCTGGCTGCTTCGTCTTTATGTTCGCACAGCAGATTGTATGCTGGATATTCCTTGTAGGAGCATTACTGTTTGCAGCGATGCAGGTGAACCAGGCATACGAAGGACATAACCCCACCATCAAGCGACTCAAGAAGATAATGACCTTCGCCGACATCTTCTTCGTATTGGCAGGTCTGCTCATGGTAGACAGTGCTAACATGTGGCTCAAGGACTACTTCGCCGACACCATTACTTACTTCAACGTAGTTTACAACAAATGGGTGTTGCTGTTGCTCGCTGCAGCCATACTCGAGATGTACTCTATGCACCGCATAGCATCGGAGTTGAAGAAAGACGCAGTGGAGGACGAAGCCGACAGTGAAGAGCAGGACGATGCTCCAGCCACAGACAGACAATAAGAAAACAATAAGAACCCAATAAAAACTCAAGATAATGAAGAAGCTACTTTACGCTTTACTCTGTATAATAGCATTGGCATCATGCTCCAGCTCGTACAACATACAAGGCTCCTCGAACGTGTCCACACTCGATGGTCGTATGCTCTACCTGAAGGTGCTAAGCAATAACGACTTCAAGAAGATTGACTCCTGCGATGTCGTACACGGACAGTTTCAGTTCAGCGGAACGTTCGACACCGTGCGCCTCGCCAATATCTTCATGGACGACGAGAGCATACTGCCACTCGTAATCGAAAGTGGCGACATCACTATAAAGCTCGACAACACACAGCAGAATGTGAGTGGCACACCGCTCAACGACGAGCTCTTTAAGTTCTTCAACAAGTACAACCAGCTGAAAAATCAGGAAGCCGAACTGCTGCACACTCACGACCGCGCCATCATGGACGGTAGCGATATGGAGGCAGTGACACGCCACATCAACGCCGAGGCAGTGCGACTCATGGCAGAAGAGGACAAGCTCGTCACAACATTCGTCACCGAGAACTTCGACAATGTGCTTGGTCCGGGCGTGTTCTTCATGATGACCATCGGCTATCGCTATCCCGAACTCACACCGTGGATAGAGGATATCATGAGCAAAGCCACCGACAAGTTCAAGAACGACCCATACGTGAAGGACTACTATCAGAAGGCTCTGGAGAACCAAGCCATTATGAACGGCATGAAAGAAGTGAACAATGCGCCTGCCGGTGCTGCTACCGTTCCTTCGATGCCCGACGGACCGACGCCGAACGAGCTGGCACAGCCCGCTGCCAGCGAATAGCATACGCTAACAACGATCAGTAACTATATCTAAGAAATATGAAAACATTAGTATTTGGTGGTAAGCTTGTCAACGAGGGAGCTACGCGCGTAGCCTCCGTCGTTGTCGACGGCGACACCATTACAGACATTATAGAAGGTACAGAAACACCTCGTGGCGACTACGACAGCATCGTAGATGCCACGGGGTGTTTTGTTATGCCTGGAGTAATCGACTGTCATGTACACTTCCGCGACCCAGGACTGACCGAGAAGGCGGACATGGAGACCGAGAGTCGTGCTGCGGCTTACGGCGGTGTCACCACCTATTTCGATATGCCGAACACCAAGCCACAGACCACAACCGAGGAAGCACTCAACGCTAAGTTTGAGGACGCTGCCACAAAGTCGCACGTCAACTACAGCTTCTTCATCGGAGCTACAAACGACAACATCGACTGCGTCACCGGTATCGACCCACACCGCGTGCCGGGCATAAAGCTCTTCATGGGTTCGTCTACGGGCAACATGCTCGTCGACAGACAGGACGTGTTGTACGAGCTGTTCAGCAAGGCACAGCTGCCGATTATGGCACACTGCGAGGATACCGACATCATCAACCGCAATATGAAGCACGCACAGGAGCAGTACGGCGACGACCCCGCCGTTGAGCACCACCCTGAGATACGCTCCGAGGCAGCGTGCTACGAGTCGACAAAGCGCGCCGTAGACCTCGCTGAACAGACTGGTGCGCGTCTGCATGTGGCACACATGACCACAGCACGCGAGCTTGAGCTGTTCGGCTCTTCGCCACGCATCACGGCTGAGGCAGTCGTAACTCACCTCGTATTTACAAAGGACGACTACGCTCGCCTCGGCACACGCATAAAGTGCAACCCTGCCATCAAGACCGCTGCCGACCGCGACGCACTGCGCCACGCTCTCACCGACGGACGCATAACAACCGTCGGCACCGACCACGCACCTCATCTGCTGAAGGACAAGGAGGGCGGATGTGCACGCGCTGCTTCGGGTATGCCTATGGTGCAGTTCTCGCTTGTCACAATGCTCGAACTTGTGGACGAAGGTGTGCTCAGCATCGAACGCCTCGTCACACTGATGGCGCACAACCCAGCTACGCTCTTCGAGGTGTCGAAGCGCGGCTTTGTGCGCAAGGGCTACAAGGCAGACCTCGTCATCGTGAAGCCCGACGCTCCGTGGACCGTAACGCCGGAGACGATACAGAGCAAGTGCGGCTGGAGTCCAATGGAGGGTCATACCTATCAGTGGCAGGTGCGCACCACGATGTGCAACGGACAGATTATATATAACAACTGGGCGTTCGATGCGTCGAGCCGTGGCGAGGCGGTGCGCTTTAGAGAGTAGAACGACGATGCTGCAATACACCGACTATAACATCTCCACCCTGCGTCCGTACATCAACTGGCTCTACTTCTACTTCGCCTGGGGGCTCTCGGGCAAGCCGCAGGAGGCTAAAGACCGAATGCGGGCGGAGGCAGAACAGATGCTCGACAGCTTTGAGACGCGCTACCAGACACACGCTGCCGTAGGCCTGTTCGAGGCTAACAGCGACGGCGACGACATACTCATTAGCGATGTGCGGCTGCCTATGCTGCGTCAGCAACATCCCACACGTGAGGGCGAGCCGAACCTATCGCTTGCCGACTTCATCCGTCCGCAGGCTTCGGGCGTGACAGACCGCATCGGAGTGTTCGCCACTACGGTCGATCTGGCGTTGGAGCACGACTTCCTTACCGACGACTATCAGCGTATGCTGGCACAGACGCTTGCCGACCGACTCGCTGAGGCTACGGCGGAGGTGCTTCACATGGAGGTACGTCGCTCGATATGGGGATATGCACCCGACGAAAATCTGTCTGTAGCCGAACTCCTGCGCGAGGATTTCCAAGGCATACGTCCGGCTGTGGGCTATCCGTCGATGCCCGACACGAGTGTCAACTTCATCATCGACCGGCTCATCAACCTCAAGCAGATTGGCATCCGGCTCACCGAGAGTGGTGCCATGAAGCCCCACGCATCGGTGTCCGGACTGATGTTCGCCCACCCGAAGGCGCATTACTTCGAGTTGGGGCGCATCGGCGAAGACCAGTTGCGCGACTATGCGCACCGCCGCGGACTGCCCGTGGAGCTCATACGCAGGTTTTTGAAATAGATGAAAACTCTGTAACAACACTATCGCAAGTTTATAAGAAACGTTTTCGTTAAGCCAAATGAGCAGAACCGAGCTTGCTCGAGTTATGCCATGGCGAGAAAACGTGCCATAAAATGGAACATAATGATTGCAAGGATATCAATACTCATACTGCTACTCACGCTGCTGCCCGACCTGTACATATACCGACGCTATCTGCGCTGGCGCTTCGACATGACGCTATGGATGCGACTGCTGTGGTGGGTGCCGGGAGCCGCCATGATAGCCTGTACCGCAGCCTATTCGATGATGCGCAACTTCGCCCCCGATAACCTCACGCTCTTCAACGTGTATCTGTTCATGCTCGGGTTGCTCATCGTGCCGAAGGTGGTCTTCACCTTGTCGTCGCTCGCCGGACTGGCTGTTAAGCGACTGCTGAAGTTGCGCACCAACTGGGGCAACCACACCGGACTGGTGCTTGTGCTCGGATGGTTCTATGTGCTGTTCATGGGTACGATGGTGGGTCCCGACCAGCTGCACGTGAAGCGCGTTACGCTCGAGTTCGACAGTCTGCCGAAAGCCTTCGACGGCTATCGCATCGTGCAGCTCTCGGACATGCACCTCGGCTCTATGAAGCAGGAGTTTGCTCAGCGCATGGTGGCACAGGTGAACGAGCTACATCCCGATGCCATCCTCTTCACCGGCGACTTACAGAATATGCGCCCACAGGAGTTGGTGCGTCATGCGCCCACGTTGGTTCATCTGCATCCGGTCGACGGTATCTTCTCCGTGCTTGGCAATCACGACTACGCCGACTATGTGAAGACTGCCACGGCGGAGCAGAAGCGCAGTATGGAGCGTATGACACGTTCGTTCGAGGCCTCGCTCAACTGGGACTTGCTGCTCAACGAGCGTCGCATCTTGCGTCGTGGAGCCGACTCGATAGTGATAGCCGGAACGGAGAACGACGGTCGTCCGCCGTTCCCCTGCAAAGCCGACTATCGCAAGGCACTGCACGGCATATCGCCTCAATCGTTCGTCATTATGATGCAGCACGACCCGTCGGCATGGCGCCGCCACATACTGCCACAATGCACAGCGCAGCTAACGCTGAGCGGACACACCCACGGCGGACAGTTCTCGTTGTTCGGCTGGCGACCCACAAGTCTTGTCAACAGCGAGGATGCCGGACTGTATAGCGAGGGCAAACGCTTCCTCTTTGTGTCTACGGGCGTGGGAGGTTTCCTGCCGTTCCGCTTCCACATGAAACCGGAGATTGTGGAAATCACGTTAAAAGCCCCTCCCAACCCTCCCCATCGGGGAGGGCTTAATTAGCAAAGGTTTAGGCAAAGGCTTAAAAAGGCTTAGCAAGGCTTAGTTCGGCTTAGTAAGAAGGCCTAAGAAGGCTTAGTTCGGCTTAAACGCCACCTCAAAAAAAACAAAACAAGCAATGAAATATCTATATCGTACATACCAGCTCCTGATAGCTCTCCCCTTGATAGCTATCTACACCCTCATCACCAGCTTGATGGTTACAATCGGTTGCACCTTAGGCAACGGCCACTTCTGGGGCTACTACCCCGGCAAGTGGTGGGCGCAGTTCATCATACGCATACTCCTGCTGCCAGTGAAGGTGGAGGGACGCGAGAATCTTGTGAAGGGCCAGTCGTATGTGTTCGTAGCCAACCACCAGGGAGCGTTCGACATCTTCCTCATCTATGGCTTCCTCTCGCGCAACTTCAAGTGGATGATGAAGCGCCAGCTACGCCAGATGCCGTTCGTTGGCAAGGCGTGCGAGTCGGCTCATCACATCTTCGTCGACAAGCGTGGCGCAAGCAAGATACGCGAGACCTACGACCGCGCCCGACAGACGCTGCAGGGTGGTATGTCGCTCGTGGTGTTCCCCGAGGGGGCACGCTCGTTCACAGGACACATGGGCGTATTCAAGCGCGGAGCCTTCATGCTCGCCGACGACATCGAGCTGCCCGTTGTGCCGCTCACCATCAATGGCTCGTTCGACATCATGCCACGCACTCGCGATATGAAGTGGGTCGTTTGGCATCCGCTCCGTCTCACCATACACAAGCCGATACTGCCTGTAGGCAAGGGCGCGGACAACATCAAGTATCTTGAGGAAGAGAGCTACAAGGTGGTGATGGGCGGACTGGAGAAGCAATATCAGGGCTTTGTGGAGAACCCCGACCAGTAAAACTCCCGAAAACACGTTTTTTAACGCTACGGCGGCACTCGTATCGAATACATTTAGTATATTTGCATATTAGTTGACGAGTTACAAGTTACGAGTTGACAATGTAAAACCATTCAATAGCAAAACAATGAACAAAAGCGATAGTATAGTAATCATACCGACATATAACGAGAAGGAGAACATCGAGAAGATCATACGCGCGGTGTTCTCACTTGAGAAGTGTTTTCACATCCTCGTCATTGACGACGGTAGTCCCGACGGCACTGCAGCCATCGTGAAGCATCTCATCAGTGATGAGTTCGGCGACCGCCTCTTCATCCTCGAGCGCAGCGGCAAGTTGGGTCTTGGCACGGCGTACATCACAGGTTTCAAGTGGGCGCTTGAACACGGCTACGACTACATCTTCGAGATGGATGCCGACTTCTCTCACGACCCCAACGACCTGCCACGCCTCTACAGTGCTTGTCACGACGAGGGCTACGACGTGGCTATCGGCTCGCGCTACGTGAGTGGCGTGAACGTTGTCAACTGGCCTATCGGTCGCGTGCTGATGAGCTACTTCGCGTCGAAGTACGTGCGTATGGTTACGGGCTTCAAGGTGCACGACACCACAGCCGGCTTCAAGTGCTACCGCCGTTGTGTGCTCTCTTCTATCGACCTCGACAAGGTGCGCTTCAAGGGCTACGGCTTCCAGATAGAGATGAAGTTCACGGCTTACAAGATGGGCTACAAGATAAAGGAGGTGCCGGTCATCTTCGTCAACCGTCGCGAGGGTGTCAGCAAGATGAGCGGTGGCATCTTCGGCGAGGCGTTCTTCGGCGTGATGCGACTCAGATGGGACGGCTGGTTCAGAAAGTATCCTGAGGCGAAGCACTAAACTACCCACCCGATTCTATGGAAATAAGAAACATCAGCAACATTTATACAGCCCTGCCACAGTGCGGGGCTTTTTTGAAAGCAATCAGCGACGAGTCGGTGAGACACGTATTCCTCGGTGGACTACTTGCCTCATCGGCTCCTGTGTTTTTCTCCGCCGTAACCGAACGCTTCAATTCAAAATTCAAAACTCAAAATTCTTGCTCTGGCAAGCGTCTCTTCGAGCCGAGCGCAAAACTCAACACTCTCACCGCCGTTTTCATCCTTCAAGACAACGACGAGGCAGGCTACTTCTATCACGACCTGACGCAGATACTCGGCACCGACAACGTGCTCTTCTTCCCGTCGTCCTACCGTCGTGCGGTGAAGTACGGACAGCGCGACGCAGCCAACGAGATATTGCGCACCGAGACGTTGAGCCGTCTCGCGGCTCTTACCTCTGTTGACACGCAGAAGGCATCAACGGGCAAGGGCGCAGGCAAGAATGCAGACAGTGCTGCTGAAGCTCTCTACGTTGTGACCTGCCCCGAGGCGCTCAGCGAGCTTGTCGTGTCGAAGCGTCGCCTCGACGAGCGCACCATCAACATCGCCGTTGGCGACATCATCGACTTTGCCGACCTCGGACGCCAGATGCGCGAGTTCGGCTTCAAGGAGGTCGACTATGTCTACGAGCCGGGTCAGTTCGCAATGCGTGGCAGCATCATCGATGTCTATTCCTACTCGTCGGAGCTGCCGTTCCGCATCGACTTCTTCGGCGACGAGGTGGACACCATACGCACGTTTGAGGTAGCCGATCAGCTTTCGAAGGACGCGAAGCAGCAGGTGCGCATCGTGCCCGAACTGGCGCAGCTCACCGAGGAGAAGCAGCCGTTCACGTCGCTACTGCCCGACGACGCGCTGCTCGTGATGAAAGACCGCCTCTATCTCTGTTCTACCATCGAGCAGATATACAACGACGGCTTTTCGCAGCAAGCCATGACCGAACGTTTGGAGGGTGCTACGGAGGTGGAGCAGCAGCAGATAATGCGCGACATGCGCAAGGAGAACAACCTCGTGTCGCCCACGCGCTTCCGCGAGGAGATATGCCGCTTCCGCCTCGTGGAGTTCGGCGCAAAGCCTTCGGGCACGCCGCAGGTGTCCATCGAGTTCCACATCTCGCCGCAGCCGCTCTTCCACAAGAACTTCAGTCTGCTCACCAAGACCCTCGACGATTATCTCTTGCAGGGCTACCAGCTCTACATTCTCGCCGACTCGGAGAAGCAGACGCAACGTCTGCGCGATATTTTCGACAGTGAGGAGCTGCAGCAGATGCGCAGGAATTCTCAACACCTCAACACCTCAACACCTCAACACCTCAACATTCAACATTCAACCCTCCCCTTCACTCCCGTCAACCGCACTCTGCACGAGGGCTTCGCTGACAACGACCTGCGTCTGTGCTTCTTCACCGACCATCAGATATTCGACCGCTTCCACAAGTACAACCTGAAGTCGGATGCAGCCCGAACGGGCAAGATGGCACTCACGATGAAGGAGCTGCAGGAGATGGAACCCGGCGACTTCATCGTGCACGTCGACTTCGGCATCGGCAAGTTCGGCGGCTTGGTGCGCGTGCCTGTCGGCGACTCCTACCAGGAGATGATACGCCTCTACTATCAGCGTGGCGACATCGTCGACGTGTCTATCCACTCGCTCTACAAGATATCAAAGTACCGCCGCAGCGACACGGGCGAACCGCCCCGACTCAGCACGCTCGGCACCGGCGCATGGGAGAAGCTGAAGGAGCGCACGAAGAAGCGCATCAAGGACATTGCGCGCGACCTCATCAAGCTCTACGCCAAGCGTCGCCACGAGAAAGGCTTCGCCTATTCTGCCGACTCCTATCTGCAGCACGAGCTTGAGGCGTCGTTCCTCTACGAGGACACGCCCGACCAGCAGCGCGCCACGCACGATGTGAAGGCCGACATGGAGTCTGCCCGACCGATGGATCGCCTTGTGTGTGGCGACGTGGGCTTCGGCAAGACCGAGGTGGCTATACGTGCAGCGTTCAAGGCGGCGTGCGACTCGAAGCAGGTGGCAGTGCTCGTGCCCACAACGGTGCTCGCCTTCCAGCACTACAAGACGTTCTCAGACCGTCTGAAGGGTATGCCGGTGCGTGTCGACTACCTCTCGCGTGCCCGCACGGCGAAGCAGACGCGCGAGGTGCTTGCCGACCTCAAGGCGGGCAAGATAGACATACTCGTCGGCACGCACAAGCTGATAGGAAAGGCTGTGGAGTGGCACGACCTCGGACTGCTCATCATCGACGAGGAACAGAAGTTCGGCGTCTCTACAAAGGAGAAGCTGCGCACGCTGAAGACCAACGTCGACACGCTCACCATGTCGGCTACGCCGATACCGCGCACGCTGCAGTTCTCGCTGATGGGTGCACGCGACATGAGCATCATGCGCACACCGCCGCCCAACCGCTACCCCGTACAGACCGAGCTGGGCGTGTACGGACATGAGATAATAGCCGATGCCATCAACTTCGAGATGTCGCGCAACGGACAGGTGTTCTTCGTCAACGACCGCATCAGCAACCTGCCCGAGATTGCCTCGCTCATAACGAAATACGTGCCCGATGCGCGTGTGGCTATCGGACACGGACAGATGTCGCCCGAGGAGCTTGAGAAGATTCTCATAGGCTTTATGAACTACGACTACGACGTGCTGCTCTCAACGACCATCGTCGAGAACGGCATCGACATCAGCAACGCCAATACCATCATCATCAACGATGCCCACCGCTTCGGACTCTCCGACCTCCACCAGATGCGCGGTCGCGTGGGTCGCTCCAACCGCAAGGCGTTCTGCTATCTGCTTGCACCGCCTAAGTCGGTGCTTTCCTCCGAGGCACGCCGCCGACTGGAGGCTTTGGAGAACTTCTCCGAACTGGGCAGCGGCTTCAACCTCGCCATGCAGGACCTCGACATCCGCGGTGCGGGCAACCTGCTCGGTGCCGAGCAGAGCGGATTTATGGAGGACCTTGGCTACGAGACGTATCAGAAGATACTCAATCAGGCGGTCACCGAACTGAAGAACGACGAGTTTGCCGACATGTACGCCGAGGAGATAGCGCAGGGCAACAACCTCACGGGCGATGCCTTCGTGGAGGACTGCGCCGTGGAGAGCGACCTCGAGATGTACTTCCCCGATACCTATGTGCCGGGCAGCGCAGAGCGTATGCTGCTCTACCGCGAGCTCGACAACATCGACAACGACGACGAGCTCGACGCTTACCGCCAGCGACTCATCGACCGCTTCGGTGCCATACCGCACGAGGGCGAGGAACTGCTGCAGGTGGTGGCACTGCGTCGCTACGGCAAGAGTCTCGGCTGCGAGAAGATAATACTCAAACAGGGACGTATGCAGATGCAGTTCGTCAGCAACCCCAACTCTGCCTACTACCGCAGCGCCACCTTCGGCAAGGCACTCGACTTCATCGCTGCCAACGCACGCCGCTGCAACCTCAAGGAGGTGAACGGCAAACGCTCAATGGTGGTGAGTGGTGTGCCGACAGTGAGCGAAGCGGTGAAAGTGCTTTTAAAAGTAAAAAGCCCCTCCCAACCCTCCCCGTCGGGGAGGGCTTGAGGATACTTCGGCTAAGGCTTAGAAAGGCTTAAGAAGGCTTAGCAAGAAGGCTAAGAAAGCCCTAAAAGTCTTAGTTAGCAATGGCTTAGAAAGGCCTAAGAAGGCTTAGTTCGGCTTAGCACGAAGGTCAAGAAAGCCCTAAGAAGTCTTAGTTAGCAATGGCTTAGAAAGGCTTAAGAAGGTTTAGTTCGGCTTAGCAAGAAGGCCAAGAAAGCCCTAAGAAGTCTTAGTTAGCAATGGCTTAGAAAGGCTTAAGAAGGCTTAGTTCGGCTTAGTAAGTAACAACAACAACCACAATATGACAACCCTTCTCCTTGTGCGCCACGGCGAGACCGTCGACAATGTGCGCCAGATTATGCAGGGGCAGACTCAAGGCGAGCTGACCCCGAACGGCATCGAGCAGGCGCGTGCCCTCGCTGCCGAGCTGAAAGACACGCCCATCGACGTGTTCGTGTCGAGCGACCTTAAGCGCGCTTTCGACACGTGTGTGATACTGGCGGCTGCGCACGGCGTGTCGCCCGACGCCATTGTGCAGACAAAGCTGCTGCGCGAGCGCGACTGGGGCAGCTTCACAGGCAGATATATCCCCGACCTAAAGGATGCGGTGTGGACCGACGACATCGAGTCGCTCGACGCTCTGAGGGCGCGTGCCGCTGCGTTCCTGCAGTTTGTGAGGGATAATTATGAGGGAAAAACCGTGCTTGCCGTGGGACACGGCATAACGAACAAGACGATAAGAAGCGTGCATAGCGGCACGCCGATGAACGAAACGCCACGCATGGCGAACGCCGAAGTGGTCACGATGCAGCTATAAAAAGCGTTGTTGCACACCCCTAAGCGTACCCTTTTTGAGTACTACCGCAGCAGTACTGGAGTAATCTCACCACAGTACTGGAGTAATCTCGCTGCTAAACTGGAGTAATCTTTCTGCGAGTACTGGAGTACTACCGCGACAAGTACTGGTAGAAGTAAAAGTAAAAGAGTAAAAAAGTAAAAGAGTAAAAAAGTAGGAGGTATGGGCATCTTGCCCATACCACGCAGCCAGATTTAAGAGTAAAAGAGTAAAAAGGCACTTTTGCCTCTTTACTTTCTGATCAATTCGCGTGCGAACTCGATGATAGTATCCTCACCGCGCAGCCAGTCGGCTTCTTTCAACGCGACATTATGGTCGGGCTCTATGCCGAACTCCGTTGAGTTCTTATCCTTGTCGTACATAGGGCAGGCAGAGAAGCGCACGCTCCAGCCGTTAGGCAGTTCGGTAGAGTAGGGCATACCCGCTCCACCGCCTGTGCGGTCGCCCACGACGGTCACGTTCGGGCAGCAGCGCATGTACTTCACGAACTCGTTGGCTGCGCTATACACCGCGCGGTTGGTCAGCACCACCACCCGTTTCTGCCATCTGATGCCTTTCGACGGCTTCAGGTATTGGCTCTTCATCTCCGAGAACGCCGTGTGCGCTTTTCCCGTTTTGTGCTGCATGTAGCCCACCAACAGTCGCTCGTTGGTGAAGCGTGCCGCCAACTGTTCTGCAGCCGTAAGCTGTCCGCCGCCGTTGTCGCGCAGGTCGACGATTAGTCCGTTGCACGGTGCGAGGTAGAGCATTATATTGTCGAGGTTGCCCTCGCCGAAGTTGTATGCGAAGGTGGCGCAGCGTATGTATCCCGTGTTGTCGTCGAGCACGCGGTAGCGCAGTCCGGCAGCGATGCGATAGTCGGTGCCGAGATACTTCGAGAGCAGCGTGTCGCTCACGTTCGACGGGTAGTCCTCGTGCCACGACCAGTTGCGTGCCACGTCCCACGCCGAGTACATGTTCACGTGTCCGTCGCGCAGCTCGCCGAGCATATTGCCTAACACCTCGAACAGCTGTCCTGTCGTCATGTCGTCGGCTATCTGTCGGCTGTATCGCTCGTGCACCTCGTCCCAGTCGAGTCCGTACTGCTCGTGCTTGTAGTCGAAGAAGCAGTAGTGTTCGTCGATGGCACGCCACAGAGCCTCGAAGTTGCCGCGCGGATTGTCGGCATACTCCGTTTCGTCGACGCACGCTGTGGTCAGCAGCAGTAGCGATGCAAACAGTATAGTGATTATTCTTCTCATTCGCATTTGTTTTTATTGTTATACTCTTTAGGAGGGTATGGCATCCTGCCATACCCACTCCGCCCTCTGAACATTCTAAAGGGGGTGCAGCGGTCTCCGCTGCACCAACCGAGATAGTATCGCCATCTTCCCACAGGTTTCATGGGAGTTTGGTTGCGTAAGTCCTCCCACAGATTTCACGGATTTGCACAGATGTTTTGTTGCGTTAATTCGCCCACGGAATTCACAGAATTCACAGAAGTTTTGTTGCGTCGGTCCTCCCACGGAATTCACGGATTTGCACAGATGGCTTGGTTGCGTTAATTCGCCCACGGAATTCACAGAATTCACAGAAGTTTTGTTGCGTTGGTTCTCCCACAGAATTCACGGAATTCACAGAAGTTTTATTGCGTCGCATTCTTCTATAAACTTAGAGAGTGTTCTGTGGGAGGTGCTTCTCTGCCAAAATGTTCCGTGCGTTCTGTGGGCGATATCCCTGTTTGTTTTGTTGGTGCAGTTCTTGCTCTGACAGGCGGCAAAGTCGAGCTGAGACTACTGGATTCCGGAGGCAGCGTGGGTATGGCAGGATGCCATACCCTCCTACATCTGTGTAAATCCGTGCTATCTGTTGGAGACTCTTCTCTGCAAGAAACTTCTGTGCGTTCCGTGCGTTCTGTGGGCGATATCCCTGCTTGTTTTGTTGGTGCAGTTCTTGCTCTGGCAGTCGGCAACGTCGAGCTGAGACTACTGGACTCCAGAGGCTGCGTGGGACGGCAGGATGCCATACCCTCCTAATCTGTGCGCATCCGTGCGCATCTGTGGGAGGTGCTTCTCTGCCAGAAGGTTCCGTGGGTTCTGTGGGTTCTGTGGGCGATATCCCTGTTTGTTTTGTTGGTGCAGTTCTTGCTCTAACAGGCGGCAAAGCCGAGCTGAGACAACTGGATTCCTGAGGCTGCGTGGGTATGGCAGGATGCCATACCCTCCTAATCTGTGCGCATCCGTGCCAATCTGTGGGAGGTACTTCTCTACTAGAATGTTCCGTGTGTTCTGTGCGTTCTGTGGGAGGTACTTCTCAACCAGAAGAGTGAGTTCCGTGGACGACTACAGTTTCTCGATGCGGAAGCGTCTGACGATGCCGAAGACGAGAGCATGAGTGTAGGTGTGCTGTTTGAGGTTGTTTACGCTTGCCTGGCGCCAGTCGCCGAGGTAGCCGATGCGCCACGTGGTGTGCAGCGCACGGAAGTCGAGCGTGAGCATCTGTCGGAGCGACGGCGTGGAGGCGATAGTCGTCGGCACGCAGTTGTGGTCGTAGTTGCCACGTGAGAAAATCTCGTAGTACGATTGCCCGTAGTTGGGCGAGAACATCAGACCGCAGAGCGGAGCCGACGCCTCGTAGTGCAGTGTGAACGGTCGTTGTTGGCGGCGAAACAGTCGGAAGTCGAAGTCGGCAGCCACGGTAGGCTTCAGCTGCAGTGCCAGTCGTGCCTGTGCCGGGTTGTTGCTGCCCCGTGTGTTATAAAGAAAGCCCACGCTCAACTCCGCGGTGCCACCGGCGAGCAGTCGCAGATGACAACTGCCCACGGGCATCTGCCACTTGCGCAGCAGCGAGTAGGCAAAGGAGTATCCGCCCCCTATCTCCCCGCCATTGCCCGAGCGGTTGTCGGCAGTGGCGATGCTGCCCTCGTGCAGCAACTGGTGCACGAGGCAGGTGGAGTCCTTCTCGCGGCGCGTGTGCGACAGGAAGCGCAGGTCGGTGCCGCGGTACTTCTCCGGCGAGAGGTAGGTGTCGAGGATGTCGGTGTAGCCTACCCCCAGCATAAGAGCATTCTCCCTCAGGGGGTGCAGTTGTCTCAACTGCACCGACGTATCTGTATTTAAGTAATCTGGTGCAGTTGAGACAACTGCACCCCCTGAGGTACACCATAGCATGGCGAGCAATAGACTACAGATCCTCATGCTCGGTGAAAATATTAAGTTGTCCGGTCATTTCGTCAATCACCTGCTGCTGACTCTTGCCAGCATCAGGGTCGAGGTTTACCTCTTCGGCTTCCTCCTCGTCCTCCTCCGCTTCGGGTTCGGGGAAGCGTGTCGGTTCCAGCTCCTTCACCCCCTGCACGTCGAACGTGGTGACACGCTTGCCCTTCGCCTTGAAACCCTTCACGGCGATGAACTCTTCAGCGTCTATCTCCAACGACGGGCGTTGCGTCTCAGAGCCGTCAGGCGCAGTGGTCGGTGCGAAGTCGACCTCTATGCGTGGGAACGGTGTATCGGTGAGCAGCAGTAGCTCGCTCTTCGGGTTCTCGCCGATGTAGTTCTGCCAGCGTTTCGTCGCCTCCATGCGGAAGCGTTTGAGGTAGAGGTTGTTGGCGTTGTCGGCATCGAACAGGGCTGCTGTCCACACCTTGTCAGGGTCCCACTTCTCGATGAGTTTAATGTTGTCCTCATAGTGGTTGTTGGCATCGAATGTAGAGATGTAGAAGTTGCCGTCGTCGAGCACCACGAGTATAGAGTCGTCGTCGAAGAACTCGCCCAGGAGTCGTCCGTGCTCGTCGTAGTTGAGTCGGTTTACGTCCGGGTCGTACCACACCTTTCTGCCACCAAGCGTAGAGTGGCCGTGACTCTTCAGTCCGATGCGGTGGATAGGGTTGCGTGTGAGCAGGTTGCCCTTCGAGGCGCGTCCCTTGATGGCAATTTCGGAGAAGTCCTTTTCGATGAAGATGCGCTTCAGGCGTGGGTTCGCCTCCAATGTCACTTTTATCACCTCCGCCTCGCCGTTCGGGTTGGCGGTGAAGTAGAGTATGCGTGAGCCGGCAGTGCCCTGCGTGCAGTCGTACTCGCGACCGGCAGTCATCGTCGGTACGAAGAAACGCTTGATGTATGCCGCGCCAGCCTTGCCGTCGCGGTACACCACATTATATATAGTGCGCTTGTCGTTCTTCTTGAATACCTGCACGTGCAGGATGTTCTTGCCCACGAATATCTTGTCGGCAGCGTGCACCATCTTGTACTTGCCGTCCTTGAAGAACACGATGATGTCGTCGATGTCCGAGCAGTTGCACACGAACTCGTCCTTCTTCAGACCCGTGCCGATGAATCCCTCGGCGCGGTTGATGTATAGCTTCTGGTTCGCCTCCACCACCTTCGAAGCCTCGATGGTGTCGAAGTTGCGTATCTCGGTGCGGCGCGGATGATCCTTGCCGTACTTCTCGCGCAGAAACTCGAACCAGTGTATCGTCACGTCGGTCATGTGCGCAAGGTCGTACTCTATCTCAGCCAGCTCAGCCTTGATGCGCGCTATCAGCTCGTCAGCCTTATCCTTATTATATTTAAGTATGCGCTGCATCTTTATCTCGAGCAGGCGCAGGATGTCGTCGCGTGTTATCTCGCGGTGGAATGAGTACTCGAAGTCCTGCACGCGGAACACCTGGTTCTTGAACGGCTCCAGCTTCGAGTCGATGAAGTCGACCACCTCGTCCTGCGACTTCGCCTGCTCGAACTTCTTCTCCTTGTAGATGCGCTCCTCGATGAAGATGCGCTCGAGCGACGAGAAGAACAGCTGCTCTTCCAGCTCCGACTGGCGTATCTGCAACTCGCGGCGCAGCAGACCCATGGTGGAGTCGGTGGAGTGGCGCAGCACGTCGCTCACGGTGAGGAAGCACGGCTTGTTGTCCTCTATCACGCAGCAGTTGGGCGATATGTTTATCTCGCAGTCGGAGAAGGCGTAGAGCGCGTCGATCGTCTTGTCGGACGATACGCCCGGCGCCAGGTGCACCTGTATCTCCACCTCGGCAGCCGTGTTGTCGTCCACCTTCTTCGCCTTTATCTTGCCCTTCTCGATAGCCTTCAGGATGGAGTCGATGAGCGTAGACGTGGTTTTCGAGAACGGTATCTCGCGGATGACGATAGTCTTCTGGTCGAGCTTCTCTATCTTCGCACGCACCTTTACGGTGCCACCACGCTGTCCGTCGTTGTACTTCGCCACGTCGATAGAACCGCCCGTGGGGAAGTCGGGGTAGAGGTGGAACTCCTCGCCACGCAGGTAGGCGATGGCAGCATCGCATATCTCCACGAGGTTATGCGGCAGGATTTTAGAGCTCAGACCCACGGCAATGCCCTCCGCGCCCTGCGCTAACAGGAGCGGAAACTTCGCCGGCAGCGTAATCGGTTCCTTGTTGCGTCCGTCGTAGGAGAGCTGCCAATCGGTGGTCTTAGGGTTGAACACCACGTCGAGCGCGAACTTCGAGAGTCGTGCCTCGATGTATCGCGGTGCAGCCGCACGGTCGCCCGTGAGGATGTTGCCCCAGTTGCCCTGACAGTCGACGAGCAAGTCCTTCTGTCCCATCTGCACAAGAGCGTCGCCGATGGAAGCGTCGCCGTGAGGGTGAAACTGCATGGTGTGTCCCACGATGTTAGCCACCTTGTTGAAACGGCCGTCGTCCATGCGCTTCATTGAGTGGAGTATGCGTCGTTGCACAGGCTTCAAACCGTCCTCGATATGAGGCACGGCACGCTCTAAGATTACGTATGAGGCGTAATCCAGAAACCAGTTTTGGTACATACCACTGAGGTGATGCACTGCTGAAGCGTCGAAACGGTTGACAGGTTTGTAGTCGGAGTGATCGCTTGGCATGATGTCTTTTTTCTCGTCGTCCATGTTTTTTATTTTTTTAGTTGACAAGTGTACGGGTAAACGGGTACACGAGTGGATAAGTTGACAAGTAGACGAGTAAACGAGTGTACAAGGCGTCTATTTTTGTTCAAAAATCTTGTCAACAGGCAAAAGTACAAAAAAAAAAACAATTATTGAGTTATGCTCCCGTCTTTTTGTTGAAAATGCCGTATTTACGAGGGTTTTTGCGTCCTATGACACAACGAAATGGGGGGGGGTAAATGCGCTTCTGCAATAAAATATTAATAGGAGTAAGGTGAAAAATTAAGTCTAAAAATTAGGTTTAATTGAAAAAATAGTTTAACTTTGAAGCCGTGACCTAACTATTTTTAGTTATAATTGATGAAATAGAGTTGTTATAATGAAAATCAATGCGGTTTTCGACATGCTGAAAACTTGTCGGGACGGCAATTTTTAAAACTATCAATAAAAACAACGTGACTAAGACAACAAAAAACTGGCTTTACGCTATATTTTTGATGATTGCGGTGCTTTTTCCGCAAATCAGCAGGGCTCAGATATTCGAGAGCAAGACTGGTGTGGATACGCTTACATTTGCTGAGCGTATCTCGTTGCGCACCAATGCTGTCGATTGGACTTTGCTGACTCCTAATCTGGGTGTAGAATTCGATGTGAAATCGACCAACTGGAACCGCTGGGCTGTTGGACTTACGTTAAAGACAAAGTGGAATACACCAGCAACATTCAAAAACCGAGTTTTCTATAACATCACGGAGGTGCGTGCCGACTTCCGCAACTATTGGCGTACCCGTCAGATAAATAATAAGGTACCCGCGCATACCGGATTCATCGACCGTCTCTTCTCATGCCGTCGCCGTGTGGTGAAGCATCCGAAGACTACATATTATAGAGGTGCGTACATGTCGTTCAGCGATTTCTCGATAAAGTTTGGCAGAGAAGGACATCAAGGCAAAGCATTGTCGGCTGGTATTACATACGGTATAATAAAGCCTCTCTACGCTTTCCGCACAGGTAATACTCTCGACCTCGACCTCGGTTTCGATGCAGGCTTCGTAGCAGTCAACTCGGAGAAGTTCATATACAATCGTGCCGACAACTGCTACACACGCACCAAGCAAGGTTCGTGGAAGGTTGTTCCGTTCCCGATGCCCACTGCGGCACGTGTAGGATTCGTATATCGATTTGGCAGCTATCCAATCACGAAGAAATATCGTTGGCGTTACGATGCCGATGCACAATATCAGTACAGAATTGACAGTATCGCTAACCAGCGCGTTGTTGATGCTATCAATCAGCATAACAGAGACTCTGTTGAGTCTGTTATCTATAAGGAGTTCTGGCAGGTTTACGACTCTGTGGCTGTTGTCAACAGTGCTAAGGCTGACTCGATGCGCATAGTGAACGCTAAGCTAAAGGCAGAGGCAGACCGCAAGCAGGCAGAGATTGATCGCCAAAAGGCTATCGATGAGAAAAAGGAGAAAGAACGTCTGAAAGCCGAAAAGAAGAATAAGGACAAAAAGGCGAAAGAGGAACCAGAGCCAACCGAAGGTGCCGAGGCTACCGAGCCGACCGGAACTACCGAGCCTACTGGGGAACAGACCCCAGTAGAGGGCGAGGCTCCTGCAGAGGGAGGAACTCCTACTGAGGAGCAGCAGGCCCCTGCAGAGAGTGAAGCTCCTGCAGAAGAGCAGACACCTGCAGAGGAAATCTCAACATCTCAACCCACAACATCTCAACCCACAATATCTCAACAGGAAACGAATCAGCCTTCTGCTGAACCAGGAAAGGAGGCAAGCAATGAATAATAAGAAACTATTATACACACTCCTGCTTGGAGCTACGCTCACCTCATGTGCTGAGGTAGAGATTTGTGAAAGAAATCACCCACATCAGGGCGATGTCAACTTCACATATACATGGAATAAGCCAGAGGACAAGCCGAAACGAATGGGTGTGCTCTGCTATCGTGTCGTGGGACAGTGGAAGCAGGTGGCAGAGGTGAACACCGACGACCTCACACTGCGCCTCATCGGTGAGACGACCATCACACCCGAAAACCGTCCGAACGAAAACCCAGACGAGGGTGACAACACAGGCGGTGACAACACAGGCGGCGGTGACAACACAGGTGTTGCCGAGCCAAGCGAGCCAAACGAACCGACCGAGCCGACTGAACCGACTGAGCCAACCGAGCCGACTGAGCCAACAGAGCCAACCGAGCCGACCGAACCGACCGAGCCTGGTACTGGAACGACTCCCCCTCCGTTTACACCGACTGTAAAGATTCCGCGCGGTTATTATAAGTTTGCGACATTCCCGCTCGACAACCCATCCATCGACTACTCGGAGCTTGAGCAGTTCATGAAAAATGATGCTAAAGACTACCCGTTGCAGAACGTAGGCTTGAGCTATAAGGTGTATGACATAAAAGACCCAAAGCTCAACAAACCATTAGCTTGGCAAGACTTCAACCCGTACGCGAAGTACATACAGCCCGATGTGGAGCCACTATATTACGACTCAACAGTAGTGCAACGAGTACGCGCCGACCGTCAGACAACCTTCGAGTTCAAACCGAAGATACTCTCGCAGAATATAGACATCAACTTCAACATCGTAAAGAATACGGATGAGGTGGAGTTTAAGGTGACGGAGGTATGGGCAGAGATAAGCGGCGTGCCTACTTATATAAAGATGAACACAGGCTATCTCGACATAAAGAAGACAAGCAAGATGTTGTTTAAGACCGACATCAAGTCGAACAACCCGGATGACAACGGCAACGACACCAACGAGAACAAGCGCATAGCTTGCCACGGCAATATCAACGTGACGGGCGTGGTGAATGTGCAGCGCGCTTACGGAGAGACTTTAGAAGATGTGCGCAAGAAGATATATGGTCCTGGTATAATGCAGGTGGTTATATACACAGAAGTGTACAACCCGAAAACAGGACAGACCTTCCCTCAGAAGTGGCAAGGCATCATAAACCTCTACAACACTCTGAACAAGGCAAAACTGATGACTACGACATCTGATAACAAGTACGTGTACCGCAATGGCGAACACGGAACAATAAACATCAGTGCCGAAATACTTCTTGATGGAAAAACGGTCGGTAACATAGACAAGGGCGGCGACGCTCTCGATCGTTGGATACAAACGGATTCCGATATAAATATCGACATTTAAAAAATAACCTATAAGATGAAACGAACGAAACATATTGTTAACATCTTGACAGCTGCAGTAACACTGCTGCTCACGGCGTCGTGCAATGTCTCTTATCCAGACTTGGATCTACCGCAGGGAGAACCGCCAACAAACGATGAGGATGTCAACATCGACAAGACATCGATTTTGCTATATACCAGTAATCCGGCATACTTCTCGGTAGTGTCCGACACACGTGGCTCTGTGGGCACACGTGGTACGGGTGCGTTCGAGCCAATGGAGACCGTGGCATACAACCGCGACAAGTACTTGAATGCTAAATTCCACATCTTCGCATTCCGTGCTTACAACGATGCCGATCCAAACGGCGGACAGGGAGTGCTCACCGAGGAACCCTCTATGTCGAGATACCGCTATGCTCAAGATGCGAGCGAGGGCAACATGGACGAGTACAACACATCGTGTCTGCTCGACGGACCAGAGTACAAATTGGGTATGCCGTTCAAGTTCGAGCCCGACCAGTTTATCGGCACAATGAATGTGCTCACCAAAGACTATCCTGAAGACATCTATTACAGCTCTCGTTATCAGGATGTGGGCTACAACTTCTTCGGTTATTTCGTAGACGATCTTGATTTGAGTAACTATACGCGCGAAAAGGATAAGATAACTTACGACATAGAAATCGACGGTTATCAGGACGTGCTTGTGGGCGCAGCCAAGACTCCGCTTACGGAAGCCGACTTCGCCGAAGGTGGTATCTACGAAAAGGCAGCCAGACTGACCGAAGAAGAGAAGCAAAAGATACTAAACACACCTGGTAACTATAGTACGTTTGCGGCACACCGCAACGTGCACCCAGTCGTAAACATGAAGCATCAGCTCACGATGCTGAAGTTCTTTGCTTATCCAGGTGCTTCGTCGGCTAAGGACGTAGTGATAAAGGATATTTCGGTGATGACGCTGACAAAGGGCACACTCACCGTAGCAAGCCGTAACATTGACGACTGTAAGCTCGTGTTCAAACCCGAGAATGCGGTTGATGTGCTGCAAAAGGCGGTGAAACTTGGCGAGTACCAAAAGGAAACCGATGAGAATGGAGAGACGCACAATGTCTATGGAAAGATTATACCAGGGTTGAGAGATGAAGGCTATCAGGTAAAATGGAAGGACGAGTGGGCGGACAATGAGAGCCAGGTGGTGCCAGGCGTTACACACGTGCCTACTACAAAGGAGAAGATGGACGAGGCATCCGTCGAGCTCGGTGCCGGTTTGCTCGTAGCTCCGCAGGAGTCGTACGTAGTGACACTCACATACGAATTCCCCGACGGACCTCGTGGTCAGATGAAGGAGCACAAGACCGAATACAAAATCACGCCAGCTAAGAAAGAGGGCGAGCAAGCAAGCTTCGAGAAAGGTCTATTATATAATGTGAAGATTGGTGTCTACGGCTTGGAGAAGATCCAGATCAGCGGAAGCGTTGACGGATGGGGCAAGGGTGAAGATATTGATATCGACCAGGACAAAGATCCTAACGACCCTAACATCAATGGATATTAAAATAGGAATAAGACAATCTTGTATAAATAACTTTTTATTAATTTAAATTTTTCACGACTATGAAGAAAATGTTTTTCTTTGCATTGGCTGCAGCTGGTATGCTGACAGCATGCTCGAATGAGGACACTCTCGGTGGAAATGGCGAGCAGAACGTATCTGAACAGCAGATTCGTCTCGGCGTTGCTTCGGCTAAGGTTCAGACCCGTGGTACTGGTACCGTAGGTGGTATGACTGACACTGAGAACGTATGGGCAGGCCAGACTCTCTGGGTGTACATGCTCCAGAAGGGTAGCATGGATCTTGCTTACTACAAGTCTCCGGCTGTTGGTACTACAGCAGCTGCTGAAACAGAGGTGTTCAACAACAAGGAGTTCAAGGCTCCTAATGCAGCTGACAACACAAAATCTGGTTTGGCTACTACAGCTGACGGCACTATCGCTTACTACCCGGTTAGCGACAATTACGACTTCTGGGGTTATCGCGTTGACGATGCTGCAGTAGGAGGTACACCTACTGTAAAGACTGTAAACGACGCTGGTGATGAGGTTGCTGCAGATCAGGCTACAAAGCGTGTTGTTGATATCAAGATTGATGGTTCGCAGGATATCATGGCAGGCAAGGCAGTTCCTTCTGCTGATGAGATTACTGATCTTGGCAACTATGCTAATAACTTCTACTCTGCTTATGCAGCACGTAAGGGCGTTCAGCCGAACATCACATTCAACCACCTCCTCACACGTTTCACATTCGAGGTACGTGCAGGATCTAAGGCTACAGCGGGTCTCCCAGCAGGTGGCAATACTGACGCTGTTAAGGTAACTGGTGTTTCTGTAGGCTCAAAGACAACCGCTACTCTTACAGTAGCTTACACAGGCGAGACTAAGGAAGCTGCAGACCTCCTTACTTTCACTGGCGATGCTTCTCCTCTCACTTTGATGCAGCGTGATGAAGCTTTGGCAGACAACAATGCACCACTCGTTGCTCTTAAGCCTGTTACTTTGACATGGACAGATGATGCTGCAACAATAGGTGATGTTCTTAAGGTAGGCGAGGCTCTCCTCGTTGCTCCTGGTGAGACAGAGTATCCTCTTACAATCGCTCTTTCTCAGGATGTTCTTCAGAAGGTTGGTGAGGCTAAGGTGACTATGCCTCTTGAGCAGAAGGCTACTATCAAGATGGCTGCTGGACAGAAATTTGAGCCGGGTAAGTCTTACAAGGTTACTATCACTGTTTACGGTCTTGAGGACATCAGAGTTACAGCTACTCTCGTACCTTGGGCTGATGGTGGTTCAATCGATATCGACGACGACCGCAATCCGAACGAAGGCACATATACTCCAGCTCCTTAATCAGAGCATCTGATAAGAATCTCTATTTGAGTATGCAACCGCGTAAGGGGGCATATATAAAGCGTAGGGGCTTGCCCCTGCATAAGGGGATTGGAGATATATAAACTCTCTTCCTCGCTGAAAAAGGCGAGGAAGAGACGAGTGTTTCAACAGTCCCAGTGAATAAACGTTTTTTTAGAAAAACAATAAATTCAACAAACAAATGAATAAGCATATATTCTTAATGGGAATGGCTGCTGCCATGTTTATGACCAGCTGCACAAACGAGGACGACCTCGCTGGCGGTAGCAACAATCAGCGACTGAACTCTGATGTGCCTATCGTGCTTTCTGCTGGTCAGCAGGCAAACAAGACCCGTGCATCGCTCGGCAATGTTAACGATAAAGGCGAATATGACGGCACATTCGATACACCTGCCGACAAGAACCTCGGCTTCTTCTGTCTTGCTACTGGCAAGATTGCAGCTAAGCAGGAAATTACTTGGCAGGAAGGCAACGACAACCCTAACTTCCTTTGGTTGAAGAATATTCAGGCAAAGGCTGTGACTACTGACGATGCCGACTTAGACAGGCGTGTCACAAACCTTACACTCTTCGACGAGAATGGTGGTACAACACAGACAAATCACTATTACCCGATGGGTAGCCAGTATAGCTATACATTCTATGGCTATTATCCTTACTCAGCGAATGTGGTGCACAACGGCAATAAGTACAGCGTGAAGGTAACAGGTCTGGACGGTACAACCGATCTTATCTGGGGTAAGTCGTTCGTAAAACCAGATGATCCTGACAAGGCGGACGCTTACAGCGCAAAGTATCTGCGCGACAAGAAGAAGCGCGTAGTGGAAGGCGGTGGAACATGGAATGAGAAGACACACAAGGAGAACCGTCCGCAGCTCACCTTCGTGCACAAGCTCATGAAGTTCAACATCATCCTCCAAAAGGGTAGCGGCGAAAATACCCGTATTGCAAAGCTGGGTATCAAGTCGGCTAAGCTCCTCAATGTGGCTGACGCAGGTACACTTACTATTGCTGACCTCGACAATCGTCTCGATGCTTTGACTGACGATGTTAAGGGTAAGGAAGGCGAGTTTGTTGTCGATTGGACTACTGCCAAGAACCATAACACTGAGGCTACTGCCTTCGATTTGAAGGACAAGGACGGCAATACTATCGGCAAGCCAGCTAATGGTCCGTACCTCGGCGATAACACAAAGGTTACTGTTGGTGACGGCTTCCTCATCCCAGTGCCAAAGAAGACTGGTACTAACGATGACGGCTCTTACAAGTATGAAGACAATGGCTACCTTGGTACAGACGCTGCAGAATTAGCTAACAAGGGTATCTTCCGCTTGCGTGTAGAGTACTACCTCTCCGACGCACCCGACAAGGTGTATAAGGCAGCACAGTACGAGATTAAGCCAGTATTCAAGACTACTGCTGGTACTGCGGTCGATGGTGAGCCTTGGCAAGCTGGTTACGAGTATGACATCGTAATCTCAGTTTCTGACCCAGAGCAGATTCAGACATATGGCTATCTCACTCCGTGGGAGAAGCGCGTAATCGAACTCGAATAAGCATTATAATTATAGAGAGGGTGTGGCGTTAAGCCATACCCACTCTTAATGATTTCTCAGACAAAAACACTCCAACACCCAACAAACACCCTAAAACATACAACCGGTGTAGCCCACGGCAGGGCAGCACCCACTAAAGTAGAAATATCAAAGCCCCACAATATATAAAGCAACACGCTGGTGCAGCGCGATGCCGCACCTTTAAACATAACATAGTAAAAATGAAGAAATTACTCTTGACATTCTTGATGCTCTCGGCAGTGTTCTCCGCTCGGGCGCAGAAGCTCGCCGTCAACACCGATGTGCTTATGGATGCGTGCATGATACCAAGCGTCGGTTTGGAGATGACGGTCGGCAACTGGTCGACCCTCGGACTCAATGTGCTCGGATGTAATAAGCCGTATGGCAAGAACATAAAGTTGTTGGCAGCACAGCCCGAATACAGATACTACTTCTCAGGACGTCCGATGCACAGCTTATTCGTTGGCGTTGGAGGCGTAGGCGCAATTTATGATGCTTCTATAAAGGGAAAAGTGTATAAAGGAATAGCTTACGGTGGTGGCATCACCTTTGGTTACGTAATGAATGTCACGAAGCGACTCTTTATCGACTTCCACGCCGGAGTGGCTGCTGTTGGCTACAATCGTAAGGAATACTTCGCAGGAGATAACTACGGCGACTATGTGGTAGGCGGACTCAACAAACCGAACGCATCAGGATATTACCTCATGCCACAACGCATAGGCATCTCAGTGGCTTACATCCTCAAATAATATAATAACACACAATAACAATGAAACGAAACTTTTTACGACATATATGCTTCGCGCTGATAGCTATACTGCTTGTCACCTTCACCGCTACGGCTGCCGTTCTGCAGCAAGACGACGGAGGTTCGCGTAAGGTGAAGATCAAGGTGTACTTGAAGATGGGTAAGAAGGGCGAGCCAAAGCCTGCAAAGACAGTGCAGTATTGTACATCATTCCGCTCTATCAATAAGGCTCTTGATGCAGCCAATCGTATCAACGTGGCTAACACGAAGGTGTTCAGTGGCGATCCGAAAGCATTGGAGAAAGAACTGCGTTCGCTCGGAATAGCATTCAAGCTCTCTAAGTCGAATGGTGAGATTGAGGAGTTCCTCATGAGCGGTCAGGGCGTTGTAGTCTTCGACGAGGAGTACGGTGCAAAGGCTGTAGAGATAAAGTCGGGACAAGACAAGTTCACGGTGACGCTTGAGAGTAGCGACCAAATTCTTGATGAGACCGTTGTCGATGGTAAGTATCGCAACACCAACCCTACGATGAAGCCCGTGCCAGGTATGGACACCGGCGATAGAGTGACGTTCAATGTCAACTTCACCATTCCAGAGGGGTACACCACAGAGAAGTCGCGCATCATCTGCCAACCGATGGCTGTCGACTGTCAGACAGAAGACACTATAGCCTATCTGCAGCCAATAATACTTGAGGGCGCAGAGTATCATAAGAAGCAGGATAAGCGTATGGGCTTCAACTATATGAAGAACGATTCGGTGGCTCGTGGCTATGACCCATCGTACGTTTTGGAGCGCGATAAGGAGGTGGCTTATAGTACCAATGTCACCTTTAAGAAGCCCGATAAGGAGAAGACATACCGAGGAAGCTATCGCGTTGTGCTCGAGGACTATCATCATCGCACATGGGATAGCGGAGAGATGACAACTGGCTCGTGCCTTGCGTTCAAGCCATTGAAGTTCCTCGACTTCTCAGTGACGGCTGCCGAGATGCCACTCACAAGCGAGTTCCAGGAGGCAGCAGAGGAGAATATGGCTAACGTGACCCGCGACTTGCGACTGAAGTTCGCCGTTGGTAAGGACGTGTTGCTCAACGACTCGATGAACATAGTAGAGCAACAAGCCATTGTGAAGGAGCTAAAGTCGTACGGTGATTTGCTTTGGGACGTACAGGTACAGGGTGGTGCTTCGCCAGAGGGTAGTGTGGAACTCAACACCAGACTCGCTACACAGCGTGCGGCTGTAGCTCGCAACATCTTGAAGCGCCACTTGAGCTCGGACATACGTGTGTCGACACTCGAACCACGCGTGTTCACATGGGAAGACGTGCTTGAGCAGGTGGGCAAGAATGGCAATCAGGAGGTGTACGACGCAGTGAAGAACACTATCGAGACATACAAACCGAACGAAGTGTTCGGCATGTTGAAGACACAGCCGTTCTTCGAGAGCGACATCGCACCTATTCTTGAGAACCTGCGTATCATGGTTGTGAAGTATCGTTACGAGATAAAGCATATTATGAACGCAGAAGAGGCTGTGGAGAACTACTTCGCACACAAGCGCGAATACATCTCTGGCGAGAAGAAGATGTCGAACGGTGACTACTTCAACCTCTTGGCTACAGTAACCGATAGCTTAGAGCTCGACACCATCACAACACTTGCTTACAAGCACGTCATTGCGCAGTCGGACTATACACGTCTGAAGCTTGCCCCATACGTGGCTAACCAGATGGCACTGATGGCAAGTCGCAGAGGTATGCCCGATGTGAACATCCTGAAGCCGTTTATCGACTTCCGTAAGGGTGTGAACCAAATGGATATGAGCGACCGCTATAACCCCGTGAAGATAAACCGCGAGCAGCTGGTGCTCAACCAAGCCGTGATGTACTTCCAGGAGGCAAAGCTCGACACCGCGATGTTCTTCATTGAGATGTTGGAGAAAAAGAATGTGCAGCTGCAGGCTACAAAGCGCCTACGTATGCTCATCACATTCCAGCAAGGCTACCCGTTCTATATACAGGGCTTGATAACCGACCCGGAGCAGGTGGCAAAGATAAAGGAAGCAGAACGCTACGTGTTCAGTACGGGCGACGACAACCGTGCTATCATCTACACCGAGCTGCACGGATACCTTAACAAATCGCGCAAAGAATGTGAGGCTCTTATCGACCGTATGCCCGACGACAACCCGAAGAAGTGGTATCTGAAAGGCATTATATGGGCTGACGAGTGGGGACGTGAACCGCAGATAGATGACTACTCGGCAGCAAACAGCGGTTTCAAAGAACTCACGGAAGAAGAGGAGAACGAACTGCTACGCACCGACCCCGAGAAGGCGGAAGAGTACTACAAGCAGCTTGACGAGTATAAAAAGAAGAACACCGGACCGCAGCTTGACGTAAGCAAGGTGCCGTTCTACCTCGCCTACTTCCAGCATAGCTTTGATCTGGAGCCTAAGTTCATACGCCTGTATCGCAACGAGGGCAATGTGAACGATGATATCCGTAAGAAGTCGAAGTATATGCGAAAAGATATTCCGGCTTATCGAAAGAAGTTCGAGATACTCAAAGCCTACACCGACCGTAAGAAGGCTGAGGAAAGCGGAGCTGTAAGTGAGACAAAGGAAGAAGTGCAGTCGGCAGATAACAAGGATAACACCGCTGACGATAACAAATAAGACCAAGAACAATGAGCATTAACATCATACGCCTTTACGCAACAGCGATTTGTCTGATAGGTGGCTTGAGCTGTAGTATAGCAAGAACGACAACGTTCAGTGTGGCTCCACGTGCTATCACACAGGTGCCCGACTCACTATGGGACGAGTCGGGCGAGGAAGACACCATCGGCAAAACTCGCCACAACTACGCTACGGAGTTCAATGCCCTCAAGTACGTGCTTGAGGACCGCTATCGTGGCTATGACGACACCTTCAGAAAGAAGTGGTACGACCACCTCTTCTTAGGCTTCGGCGGAGGATTGCATAAAGACTTGGAATATGCAGGATATAACCTCTCGCCAATCACGATGGCGCACGTGAGTGTGGGTAAGCAGTTCAACCCTTACCATACTGTGCGCCTCACAGCCGGATTGGGATATGGCTACTATGAAGGTAACAAGAAGAACTATAAACAGTGGCAAGGTTCTGTCGACTGGATATATAGTCTGTCGACGTTGATGGACGGCTATCGTCCGTCTCGACTGCTCGATGTGTCAACAGTGTTTGGCTTTGGCGTGCGTCACAACACAACAAACATAGTTGACAACCATCGCACACGATACGAAATACGTGGAGGTGTGCAGGGAAAGATATTCACCGGTCCGCAAGGATACCTCACAATAGAGCCGTATGTAGGTATCAAGTCAAGACACCTATATAATAAGTTCGGAGGCTTCTATGGCGTAAACATCGGTATGGTGTACTATCTGCACAACAACCTCTCTATCGAGGATCGTATGCGCTACATGAAGAACCGCCCTGAATATGTGGACAGCACAATGCAGTGGCATCCGCAGAAATGGCGTACACCATGGTTTGCCGAGCTCTCAGGAGGCATGGCATGGTGCGTGGGAGGTGAAAATGTGAGCCCAAAGATGGGACACTCTACGAAGATGTCTGTAGGTAGATGGTTCTCGCCATCGGTAGGTGTGCGCCTTAGCTTAGGACTCACCTCCGCCACATGGGACAAAACCCATGAGGCAATGGGCGAACAGGACGAGGATAGACGCGCTATGCTAAGCATACCAGTGCAAGACGATGCTGTTGTCGACCTGCATGATATGACCGCCGATGCAACGGCAGAGGCTCTCATCAATCCGTTAGGATTTATGAAGAACTACTCTTTCGACCAACCATTCAACGTGGCTTTGGCATTCGGTGGCGGTCTTAGTTGGATTATGCGAGAGCAGAAGACCCATCTGCGCACCATTAGTACGTTCTACACGGCAGGCTTACACCTCTCGTATAACCTCAGCAACGACTTGCAGGTGTTCCTCGAACCGAGCTTCACCAACTATAACTACCGAATACCGTATCGCAACATAGACGCAGTGAAGCGTTTCAACGCCCAAAGAGTAGTGGTTCGTCTTGGTTTCACAGCCTATACACGTGCTACAAACTATCGTATGAGGAAGCAAGATGACTATGAGGCACCACGCATTCCGCTTAGCTTCGGTTTGGGCGCAGGTACGATGCTGTTCAACACCAAGAAAACATACGAGGGCGCAGCGTTCAACTATAATGCACAGGCCTTCGTTGAAGGACATTTCGGTAAGGTGCATGGCGTACGTGCTTCGTTCGAATACTTGTCTATCAATAGCGTTGCGCCGGACAACTATACCGGCACAACCGAGTATGGTACAGAATACACCACTACCGGACTCTTCAAGAACAACTACAAGCGAGGTTTCGTGGCGCTCAACTATTTGCTGAATGTCACCAACCTCTGCTCAGGCTATCAGAGCAATCGTATGTTTGAGGCAGAGTTGTTCGCTGGTCCTGCATTGCTGCTGTCGTTAGGCAATAGCACAGAACCTGATGGTTCGATAAAGGTGAATAGTTCGCACACCATGTCGTACTCACAAAGAAAGTACAACACCAGCCCGCTTATGGGTGCCAATGGAGGTATCAAGATAAAGATGAACGTGGCTAAGCACATCGCTGTGACGCTCACACCGCAGCTCTACATAGTGCGTTATGACCCGAATCTGCTTGGCGTTAATATGATGAAGCTGCGCACGTTCCAGACACTCAACCTCGGTGTGCAGTACACTCTGTAATCGGTGTGCAGTATGTATTATAAGTAAATAATAGGGCGGAGGAACAAACACCTCTGCCACTCTTAAAGCTATACAAGATATGAACATGAGAAAAATCGCTATAGGCTTGCTCGCTTTCGCACTCGTTGCGCCTTCGATAGCTTCTGTCTCGCTGAAAGACAAGAAGGAGAAGAAACCGAAGACCGAAAAGAAAGCAAAGGTCGACAATAAGACAAAGGCTAACAAAGCGTCAAGTTCCAATTCGCCACGCAAGGTGCAGACCATCAACGATGTAGAAGCCGCAATTTTGGGTATAGAGAAGATTGTGTCGCACACACTCGTTGAGGTAGAACCTATTGTGCAGCAGATTTGCGAGTCGCAACAGACCAAGAAGGGCGTGTGCCCACGTATCTACGTAGGCGCAGCCAATGCCTTTTGGCTCAAATCGGGTGTCAGCGATACCACATACGCTTTGAAATACATCGACAGAGCAATAGAACTCGACCCTCATTATAGTCCAGCTTATATGCTCAAGGGCGACATCTACAAGTGGGCTGACGACACTACTGTAGCTGTAAACTACTATAAAAAGGCGATAGAGATGGCTCCCAACGACTTCAGAACGTATCGTAAGTATGCAGCGTTTGTAGAGGCGGGTTTGGACAAGGTGACAGAGCGTGCGTTTGCGGGCGATACAGAGGCTCAAGAAGAAGTACGTAAACGTAGAGCAAAGCTGGAAAATATATACGCAATGGCTAAGGAAGCCAATCCTACATTCCCATATAATCGTGATTGTGCACGTTTGTATGCTGCATACGGTCTTACTACAAATGAGATTCAAAAGGGCATTCAGTTGTATGATGAAGCTCAAAAGGACTCTTTAGAGGCTGACGACTATACATCACAGGCCCGAATGGTATATACCTTTGTGGACAATGCCGATGGTAACACAAAGTTGCAACTCTATACGCGCATTATGAATATTTGCGATAGTGGTTTGGTAAGATATCCTGCATACTATTATATTCTCTCCACTGGTGCGGATTGGGCGAACAGAGCGTATGATCTTGTAAAGAAGCAGCAAGGTGATGCTCTTTATGAGTATAAGAAGTTGTTCGCTTCAAGAGCATTGGAGTATAGTGAAACTTTGATTGCAAGCAAAGATACGTTAATTACAGACTTGAACTATCTGAACTATGGTAAGGCACTTATTAATAATAATAAGTTAAATCAGGGAATAGATGTGTTGAAGGAATTGCTAAAGAGCCCGACAATCAAAGATGATCAGGTAGCTTCTGCAATGGGTGTTATCAGTAACACCTATAAGGATATGGGCGAATACGATAAGGCAGAAACGGCTTATCAAGAGTATATCAATACTGTTGAGAGCAATGGTAAGCTGAACTATTTCCATCTGCAGAACTATGCTGCGATGTATAAGGATAAGGCGGAAGAGTGTGTCGGAATGGAGCAGGTGGCAGCTTATAAGAAAGCCTTTGATATATATGGACAGGCTGCAGAACGATTCCCTGATTATGCAGACTATGGCTATATCAATCAGCTTCAGTTGAGTCCGTTAATCGACCCTGACCAAGAAGCAGGCGTTGGATTGCAACCTGCTTTGCAGCTGTATAATAGCGTTTCTGCAAATGCTTCTTGGCAGTTGATGGCAACTCGTTATTTGGTAGGCTACTACTTCAATGTGAAGAAGAGCAAGGAGTTGGCTCGTAAATACTTTATGCGTTGGCACGAACTCGATCCAGACAACGAGACTGTCAAGCGAAACATCGCAATCTTGTATAAGGTTAAGCTATAAGATGAAGATATAACTTCACATCAGATACAAGGCTATGGCAGCAATGTCATAGCCTTTTTTGTTCATTCGGAAAACCCTTTTTTATATAGAAGCAATATATCATAGTAAAGTATCAGTACGCGAAAAAATCTACCATATCTCCCAGTGTCGCTGCAACTTACAGATTACGAGCATGTTAAAGGCTGGCAGATATGCTTCCGAGAGCTATATCTGCCAGCCTATCTACCAGACATCTACCATTCATCTATCATTCTATCCGTTGTCTAATCTGCTACGTCGTTCTCATTAGTCTTCTGCGGCAACATTGTTGTCCTGCTGCGGCAACATTGTTGTTCTTCTGCGGCAACATTGTTGTCCTGCTGCGGCAATATTGTTGTTCTGCTGCGGCAATACGAGAAAGGCATGAAGCAATATAAGGGAGATGTATTATTTACAGGACAACAATAAAAATTAATTGCTTCATGCCGTGTTTTCAGAATAATAATTGTAACTTTGTAAAGTAGCATTAAACCTATTGTATATTATGGGAGGACTGAAAGATAGATACATACGTTTTGACTGGGCTATCAAGCGCTTGCTCCGTCAGAAAGCCAACTTCGACGTGTTGGAAGGCTTCCTTACCGTGTTTATCGGTGAGGAGGTGAAGATTGTGGAGATACTTGAGAGTGAAGGCAATCAGCAGACACCAGATGATAAGTTCAACCGTGTGGACATCAAAGCACGAAACTCGAAGGGTGAGATAATACTTGTAGAGGTGCAGAACACAAGCGAGCTTTATTATCTGGAGCGCATCCTGTATGGCGTGGCGAAAGCCATCACCGAGCATATTCATCTTGGTGATACATACAAGGAGGTGAAGAAGGTGTATTCTATAAGCATCCTCTATTTCGATATAGGTAAGGGTGCCGACTACCTGTATGTAGGACAGAACAAGTTCATCGGTGTGCATACAAACGACCAACTCGTTATAACGGCCAAGGAGAAAGGTGCTTTAGTGCAGAAGAGTCCGGCAGAGATATTCCCCGAGTACATTCTTGTGCGTGTCAACGAGTTCGACAAGGTAGCAGTTACTCCGTTGGAGGAGTGGGTCGCTTACTTGAAGAGTGGAGTAATAAAGGAAAACACCACTGCTCCTGGATTGCAGGAGGCACGCAAAAAACTGCAGTATTACTCTATGACCGATGCCGAGCGCTATGCTTATGATGAGCACCTCAACGCTGTGATGATACAGAATGATGTGCTTGGCAATGCACGCGAAGAAGGACTTGCTGAGGGTCGTGCTGAGGGACTTACGCAGGGACTTACGCAGGGTCGTGCCGAGGGTCGTGCAGAAGCAAAGAAGGATATTGTTAAATCTATGTTGAGCAATGGTCTGTCGGTAGAGCAGGCTGCAAAATATAGTGGTCTGACTGTAGAAGAAGTAGAAAGTATAAAGTAAAATCACGATATGGGAGAATATATAGTATCGGCGCGTAAGTACCGCCCGATGACGTTCGACTCGGTGGTGGGGCAGGCTGCTCTCACCGCTACGTTGAAGAATGCCGTGAAGAGTGGCAAATTGGCGCACGCCTACCTGTTCTGCGGACCGCGCGGAGTAGGCAAGACGACGTGTGCGCGCATCTTCGCGAAGGCAATCAACTGCATGAACCCTACTACGGAGGGCGAGGCATGTGGCGAGTGCGAGAGCTGCAAAGCGTTTGCTGAAGGACGCTCGTACAACATCTTCGAGCTTGACGCAGCCAGCAACAACTCCGTGGAGCACATCAAGTCGCTCATGGAGCAGACACGCATACCGCCACAGGTGGGCAAGTACAAGGTGTTCATCATCGATGAGGTGCACATGCTCTCGCAGGCAGCGTTTAACGCTTTCCTGAAAACGCTGGAGGAACCGCCTGCACACGTGGTGTTCATTCTTGCCACAACCGAGAAGCATAAGATTTTGCCAACCATCCTCTCGCGTTGTCAGATTTACGACTTCGAGCGCATGAGCGTGGAGAACACCATCAACCACCTGAAGTATGTGGCAGAGAAGGAAGGCATCACCTACGAGGAAGAGGCATTGGCACTCATCGCCGAGAAAGCTGATGGCGGTATGCGCGATGCCCTTTCTATCTTCGACCAGACGGCAAGCTTCTGCCAGGGCAACATCACATACGCAAAGGTGATTGAGGACCTGAACGAACTCGACACCGACAACTACTTCAAGTTCGTCGACTATGCGTTGGCGAACAAGGTGAGCGAGTGCATGGTGCTCCTCAACTCGATAATAGAGAAAGGCTTCGACGGTGGTAATCTTATCAACGGACTCGCTTCGCACGTGCGCAACGTGCTCATGGCTAAGGATGCGCAGACGCTGAAGCTCCTTGAGGTGAGCGAGAAACAGCGTGAGAAGTACAGCGCACAGGCAAAGGCGTGCCCCACGCAGTTCCTCTACAAGGCGCTGAAGCTGATGAACCAGTGCGACCTAAGCTACCGTCAAAGCAGCAACAAACGTCTGCTCGTAGAGTTGACACTCATCCAGGTGGCACAGATCACGCAGCCGGAGGATGCCGACAGTGCGGGGCGTAGCCCCAAGCAGCTGAAAACCCTGTTCAAACTTCTTGATTTCACCCGGACGAAAGTGGCTCAGCAGGTGGCTGCTCCGGTAAGCCATGCCTCGGTAAGCCATGTTTCAGCTGAGGCTCCTACTTCGCAGACCGCCGCATCGGGTTCGGAAGCCGTCTCCGACAAGTTGTCTGCCGGCGTGCCACGCTTGAAGCTCTCGTCACTCGGCATGACCTTCCAAAGCTTGCAGCGCAAGGATGCGGTGGCGGCAAAGAAAGAGGCGGAAGAGACAAACAAGGATGAGAACGAGCAGTTCACGCAGGAGTTCCTCGATCTGCAATGGCTCTCGATGTGCAACCGTATGCCGCAGAAGATGGTGGGGCTTGCTTCCCGAATGAAGAACATGCAACCGCGTATCACCACCTTCCCCGATATCGAGGTGCTGGTAGACAACCAGATATTGCTCGACCAGGTAAACGAGATAAAAGGTCGCATACGCGTCACGCTCGCCAAGGCACTGCACAACGGAAATGTGTCAATATCGCTCCGCCTCGCCGAGGCAGAAGAGATAAGCCGCCGAAAGACAAAGAAAGAGGTGTACGACGAACTGATGCAGCAAAAGGAAGTGCGAGCGTTCGTCGAATCGTTAGGGCTCGAACTTGTTTAAAAGTAAAAAAGTAAAAGGTAAAAAGTAAAAAGGTAATGGTCTCCTGACTTCGTCACTCAAAAAATACGTATTTTATAACTGATTGATAAACAATAT
>ERZ791800.77-NODE-77-length-105228-cov-50.784241_pt1 | contig 105228 bp, 150 predicted proteins | sample MGYA00510310_ERZ791800 | MGnify/ENA primary metagenome ERZ791800 (study PRJEB30046, sample SAMN00791954) | human gut metagenome | study: EMG produced TPA metagenomics assembly of the A metagenome-wide association study of gut microbiota in type 2... | reverse complement strand
TTCAGCTGTGAAGCTATTGCCATAACTTCTGATGCACTCAAATTAGCACCGTCATAAGAGATAATAATGTACCGCTTCATAGCTAATCCTCCTTTGTTGTTATGTTTGTACTGGAGGACTGCACGATCTGCACATGCTTACCGTCGATAATGGTGTCAACCATTTCCACGTTAGGGATATCAGGAGGAGCGGCTGCACTGTATTGATCCTGTTTATCAGGAAGATTCAAATATACATGCTTGTTCATCTCGAACTCGTTCGATATGCTCATCTTAGTCAATGGTTTCCCAGATTTTTCTAAGACTGATACCACATCACGCATAACCTTTTCAGGTATGCTGAAGAACACTGAGTCCTGATGTCTCCATTGACCTTCCGATCTCTGAAACTCTATAACGTCAGAACAGCCGGTAAATGTAGGATTATCAATATCCTGCATCATTTTTGACACCATGAGTGAGTCATCGTGTTTGATCTCACTCTTCGTCTGCTTCACATAGTCACATGATGACACTGTGGCAGCTACAATAAGCATGATTAAGCACATGCTAAGCTTTTCGAATAATCTCTTCATTTTGATAATTTATTAGAGATTCAACAAATGTTAATTGTCCTATTAAGCTCAAGGAATTGCACTAGTCTTTGCTAGTAGTCAATGTAGCACATATGGGACTCGAACCCATGACTTACGCAGCCTGATACAGTCACTGCAGCTCTAACCAGCTGAGCTAATGTGCTAAATAGGAGAGAATATTCCTGCATGTCCCTGGCTTTTAGACTATGCTCCACCCATTCCATCATAACATGAACACCAGTATGAATCATGTATTCCTCTTCTCTCCTAATAATTGTAAATTGTGGACCAGCTAGGGTTTGAACCTAGGACCTCCAGATTATGAGTCTGTTGCTCTAACCACTGAGCTACAAGTCCAAATATGGGCAATTTTCACTGGTTATATTTAAACCATTCCATTGTCTCCTACTATCTAACGTTCTTTTTCTTTCTAACCCAAATGATTAATTTTAAGGTAATTACGCTATTTAATAGAGTTGTAGGGAGTTGTTTGGTACCCATTTGTGATTTTATACAGACTTGAACTGTTATGTAGGCCTCTAACCTAATAAATCTCGGGGACGGTATAACCCGCCCCCTTGAAATGCAACTTAGTTAAATTTTTCCGTCCAGTAAGATATAAAATATATGAGACTGGAGAACAAGATTACTATCAACATAATAACTATTATTGCTAGCGAAAAAGCGCTGACATTAATTGTGCTATCTATGTTGGATAGTATATCAAACAACGGGAACGCTGAAATAATTATTAACACTATTGCTACGAATAGTTCTGCATATTCTCTTTTCATAGATATAATGCTATTTGTGATATCTCATCATAGTCGTCTTCGCTGACAAACCATGAATCGTTATCTACTGTTAAATAACTCTTTCTTGATCCCAAATCTACATCTTCTAACGATAATACACACATATCATCAGGATTTGCAGATTCGTAGTTCTTTAAAACTACATTTGAATTGCTACAGTGCGATTTAAGTCTACGCAATGAAGCATGATGACGTCTAACTTCTAATTCTTCGTCAGACATTTGTCCGTTTTTTCTACGTTTTGCCATAATTAAGGACTAATAAAAATTATTCCGTCTTCAATGCATGATGGTGATTCTTCATTTAAATTCTTTAAATCGTATACTCTTGGACAAGAGAAAGGATTATTAAAGATACACCTATTGCAATCGTATTGACGTTTAGCCCTAACAACAATGCCATTTATTTTGTAGATTCTGCCAGGACTAAGATTTTTACTCATAGTTCACCTATTAATTGTAACTTGTACATCGGTTGCTTAACTGGAACCATTTCGTACCCTTTACGAATTTCATCAACTTTTCGAAGTACTCTAGATACTTTTCCAAGTTGATATGTTCTATGTATGGTTTCACCCTTTGTGTAAGCTAGTACAAAACATACAAATCTTGATTGATTAGCATACAGCCTATCATATACAGGTGATATGCTATGATAGAATGCACCAACACCTTTCATTGCGTCGATTTTGTCCATATCATCTTCACTAATCATAATCTTTGTTGTTTTTCCTTCTTTTTTCAGGCGTTCTGACCTATCTACATAGTTTTTTCCAGTTGCTATATCTCTGACAGCTACGAACTTACCGCCAGCGTAAGATGTTACAACCATTAAACCACCTACCATTGTACCACTAGGCAATACTCGGCGTACTACGTCTCCTTTACTAAACTTCATTTGTGTACAAATTTAATTTTGTATCGAACAATTGATGTAATTACACCATTTCTTAACCTAATGCCAATGTTTGGCGCAATAGAGAATTGCTTGCATGTACTGATATAATCCACAACACTCTTTGAGATTGGAATAACCTCTGAGAATCCTGCTGATTTATCAACATATACAGCCATATACTTAACGGTTTTACCGTTAACACTAGGTTTCTGTACTATTTGCTTAATACATTCAACCTTACAAACCATTGTGTCGATTACAGCTTTTTGCTGTGCATGACACTTTGCGGTAACGAATAAAAGTATAGTTATTATAACTATTGCTATAATCCAACCAGCCCCATGATTGTCTGGTTTTTCACAAAGATTTATTGCCATCCTAATGAATCGTTATAAATTTAACACTTGTCTTGCCAGCTCCTGGAACATTTGAATGCTTGTTATTAATGTAACTATTCAAAGTATTCTCAAGGGACTTGGCATTAATCTTGCTTAATCCCGAAGAGAGGATCATTGTAGATCCTCCCTCCTTGGCAACTACCTTGTAGTTAAGGTATTCAGCATCAGGTTTCCCTTTTGCTGACTGTGGCTTAACCGCCTGGTTATGCGTCTTCATGCTTGACTTCTTCTGGTTCATCGTCTGTACAAATGAATGGTTTACAATCCAGGCCAATGTTCTTAACTGCGCTAGGCTCACTGAGTCTATCTTCTGCGATTTGGCCAATTCTTTCGGCGATAAATGCAAGATGTCTCAAGTCATCGATGCTGTTGAATTTACCATCAACTTCAACCGTCACTTTGATGGTCTGTTCCTCTGTTACGGCGTCCAGTTCAACGTCAATAGATGTCAAGATTGGAATGTGTTTCTTGAACTTAGTCTCCACATAGCTAGGAGCATCTAAATTAACATGATCTGGAGACAGTGTACGAGATACTGTTACGATCGTTCTGTTACCGTCAGCGCAAACTGCTGACCTAAGCTTTGGGTATGCTTCACCCAACAATTTCTCTAAAATGTTCATAATTTTGATAATTTAAACATTATTTACTTGTATAGGACTACTTCTCACCTATACTTGAGCTTTGTGTTCCATCTGTAATTCGGTTTCCCTTTGGAGGCTTTGGACTCCCTACGGCTACATTAAACACTTAGGGTTGATGCAACTCAACCCTTATGCTTTTTAATTAATTTAAAATAGCACCAATGTAAGTTATGAAGACAATACTTGCACCAGTCTTTTTGTTCGTGAAAATTTAAATCGCACATGTAACAATCTGTAAAACTAGATTTATTTTTCACAATTCTAAATACGTTTTTACAAATTGTTAATAATTGTCCTGGTTTATACTTACGAGTACCAGATGTCGGTTGTAATTTCATACTTTATTACCATGATTTTCTGTTATAATCTTCTGATGTATTCATTCTACTTTGCGATTAATTCATCCACTTTAGACTTTGCTTCTAAATAGTCAACACCATAATCTGTCTCAAGGTCTGTATCCATGAGATCAAGATCATGTGTTCCGTCGAGAGAATCTAAAAGCGTCTCGGTACATTTATAGTACTGTTCATACGCTCTTACTTTTTCCTCTGCTTTATTACTCTTGCCTTTTACAGCGTTAATACTAAAGCAGGAACCAATAATTCCACCAATAATTGCTCCAATAAGGAACAGATTCAATTGGTCCATAAAACCATGAATTTTGTTTTTGTCCATATTATATAGAGTTTGATTAATAATCAATAGAATGGCATATCTATTCTCACGAACCAATATGCCTGCATGGAAATAAAACCTTTTGTGTAACTAAAAAATGATGCAATAAAAGATGTGTAGTGGTTACTGGACTCGAACCGTCGCCATGTGTGCGCTTTACTAGCCAAGTACAATACCCATATAATGCGCTTGTACATAGTATACCCTCTTACTTCAGTAAGTGTATAATAACCACTATCCGTCTCTCCAGATTGTCATAGAGATTAGGTCTACATTTGACAGTTTGCACCTTTTGCAAATAGGCTGTAGTTACCACATCTCGGTTTTACATGTAAATCCATTAAAGGTTTACGCGGCTTTGTACTCAGGCTACCGCAATTGCCGTCTACACTCTGTATTCAGCTATCCTAAGCTACTGCTTTGCAAGTACAATAGTTGGAATCGCATTTACTGGCTTGTGACAGTCTTTGGCTACATTACTGTCTACGATTTATCACGTTAGCGTAGACGCTCCGTCATCCTAGTTTATATACCGCATGAGATAACGGTTTATCAACAACTATCTTCACAGACAATTGTAGATGGGGTCTAGAAAAATGCTTATGAATAATGAATATCAGACTACACTATGATGCAATGTGTAGTTTCGTCTAGGTCTCATCAGTGATTATGTTATCCTCTCCCTAGCTGAGTTTAAATAAAAATGTACCATTATCTTCACAGACTATGGTACACGAAACAATCTACTATTTACCACTCTTGGCAAAAACCTCAGATTTGTGCAATCAATTGTATATGGAGTCTTAATGTCTATTTGCCTTAAATAAACATATCACTATCTTCACAGACAATGATATGTATCATGCCAATGTTGCTACGCTTAGCAATTAGTAACCTATTGTAAATGAGCATATTATCAATTATATATGGAATCTTTAATCTTGCATTATGAAGTATAATACTTCTCCGTGAATATCAATAGGTGCGATACACATTTTGCCTACAATGATATGTTTAATCATGTCTGCACATGGGAATCTATGATCGATATAATTTGTTCCTTTGTTCTTTTTCATATTGATTATGTTTAACGCGTACTATATCAATTTCGTTCTACTCTTCCCAAACACAAAACTCCCCGAAGGGAGCTATGTGTTAATACGCTGGATTTGTAGCTGGTGCACCTGGAGCCTGTGGAGCTGGAGGAACTTGAGCTGCTGCCATACCAGGCTGTTGTGGAGCTGGTTGCTGAGCTTGCTGTTGCTGTGCAGTTGGCTGCTGACCACCTCCCATGAGCGATGTTGGGTCGAATGCAGGCTGCTGCGTAGCTATTCCTTCAACAGGATTGCGGAAGAAGCGCTGTTCCATGCGAGCACCCTGTGCATTCTTGCTGTATGGCTCAATGTAGTGAGTAATTCCGTTAGCATCGATAAAATCAATCTGTACAAAGACTGAGATACTGCTGCGGATTACCTTCTGATTGTTACCATCCAATGTTGGACTACCATCAATCTGATTAGCATAGCATGGTCCTTTAGCGAACTCATACTCTTCAAAGCATCCACCAGGAAATTCGAGTAACTGACCCCAAGTATCTGGGTCTTGTGCAAATTCTGGTCCAGCTTTGAAGTTTGCAAGATTGACGTCAAATCCTCCCTGATGATTAGGGTCGGCTGATGGTGTAGCATACTTCTGAAGAACAGCGAATATCTCAGGACTGAGGTCGTCGTCAAACAAGATGACATTCTGCTTCTTGCCCAAGAGAGACTTCTTGTTCTTCATACCAATTACCAAGAATTTACTGATTTTACCGTCTCTGTTCGCTTTCTTGGCTTGACCGATAGAGAGACTGATTGTTTTGAATGCGCCAATCTGTGCGCCTGGAATAATCTGATTCATAATTCTGCAGTTTTTGATGATTACGCTATATATTAATGAGGCATAAACAAAAGAAGATGAGGAAAAGGAGCAATAGTTGGTCGAATGAGATAGTCTCACTCATCAATGCCCATTGTCCTCAATTCTCAACTTAATTTGTTTAATCTCGTCTTTAAGGAGAATTTGTTTATTAGTTGCCAAGCAAGAGTGTGAAGTTGGGGAGATTGTGCATGTCTCCCCTAACTCCTATTTCTCAAACATTTCTTTGAACTCCTCCTCGTGATCTTCGTAGCCTACTTCATCCTTGCTGACAATGAAGCCATCGTCTGTCACAATGACATCTGTCGTGCCATCGTCGTCCAACTCAGCCATTGTCATACACATTTTTCTTCCGTCTGGATCAACCACGATAAATATTAATGACTCTTTACCATTCACTGTAGCTTTTGCTACCCTAATCTTATTCATTTTCATATGCCTTAATTATTTAGTTGTTAATATTGATTATCGTTAGTAAGGAGCAGATGTTTATTAGTTGCTAAGGGAGAATGTGAATGCCCCAAGTAAGACGTGTACAATAATATTGCGTATAAGGCCATTTAGAGCCCCTCTAACGCGTTCAAATGCATTGCGTGTACAATTATCCCACGCGTACAGAGATCATGCCTCAGAGAGCATATTAGGCACAAAGCCCGCTATTTAGCGAGCAATGTGTCCAATCTGGCTGAAACATAGAGATAAGATGCCATCTGATCTGACCCGTCCATATCATACACGTTATTGTTAGACATAATAGAATCAGCAAGCTGTCCTTTGAGAATAGCAAGTCTGTAGACAGCACGAGACTGTGATTTGTGTCCATGCCAACCAGCTGACATGCCAAGAGTAAATGATACAATACATACTAATGTTGATAAAATGATAGTCTTTTTCATATTGATTATGTTTTAATTATTAATATCATCTGTATAGAGAACTTATTTATTAGTTGTTGAGAGGCTAAAGCCCCAGATTACTCTGGGACAATAGTCTCTTCGTTAAGGAAGCGCATTGTGCAGCCCTGATGTTGTTTGACATAATCAGTCATAGCTGCAAGCAATTTCTCAACTGTGTCATACTTATCTGAGTTAACCCAATAGTTACGACGAATCTCTACTCTAGCAAAATACATAGTCTTTTTCATAATTATAAATGTTTAAATATTAATATTATCGCCATTAATGAGAATGTGTTTGTTAGTTGCTTAGTTAAATGGGAGCAAGGCTTATTCAGCCCTGCAATCCCATATCCCGTATGCTCCCCAACCAAATAACACACTCCACATTATGCAAAGGAGTATGCGATCACCCATTGTGAGGAACATTGTTGGTGAATATGATGCAATGATGCATGCATCAAAAACAATAGCAAATGCAATGATAACCACTGCAACAATAGCGCAAAGAGTTCTGTTCATATTGATTATGGTTTAAATGTTAATATCGTTTGAAAGGCGTAGATGATTTATTAGGTGCTCAGAGTCTTTGACGGGGGTATCCCGGATCGCGTACTAGGGAGTGGGAGCACTATTGCACTGTTTCACGTTTCTGTACATATATAAAAAATTTGTTTCGCGTTCTTGTACACACATAACAGTTTAAAAAATAAAAAAATAAAAATAAAATATTCGGCAAGCTCAATAAAAAAGCCGAGGTTATAAGCCCCGGCTAATAATACGAAATGTTCTATATACATCATTCATGAATTCTCTATTAAACATTAAGTATAGAGTTATTTCATACACTTTATTTGTTACGCATGGAAGATGCTTATCTTTATTTACCGTAAATTGTTCTAATATTAGCTAAGCTAAGCTTATTTCTGGTATTTCAAAACCACTTGTGCCTAGGTTCTTCTGACCCAAACACTTCCTCGAATTTCCAAAACTCTCCTTTTTCATCAAGCTGCAGTGCTAATTGTAGTATTTGTCTCGTTGGAGTTGCTTCCTCCCCCAAGTTCTCCAGTTCCTTCAGCAGTATCTGATACGCATCCCTCTGTGCCGGATCCATCTTTTCCTGTCTCTTCATTTCCTTTTCCGTTTAAAGCGTTATGCCACTTTTTGAAGTTCTCATATCTATCTACTACTTCATCAGCTGTTACATTCCTATCTTTAGGGTCACTTGGGTCATATAATACCTCTACTTGCCCAAAGCCTTTTAATATTTCCAGAAGCTATTTGAAATCTTCTTCATCTGCTCCGTCATTAAGTGCTTGTATTGTTTCCATCTTTGGTTTATTTGAATTAAGCTGCGATAGCTTCATTTGCTTCGTTTAGTACTTCTGTAACTTCGGCTTTAGTTGTCTTAGTCTTTACATACTCGTTTACTTTCTGGACTATTTCATCCTTGTGTGGATTTCCCTTTGTTTCATACATGTGCATGAGTACGGACATGCTATTAGTATACTCAGTACGCTTTGTTTCGTCTTTCGCTAACTCATCTACAAGGTTTTCTAGTTCCTCAATGGTATAGTCATCCAATCTTCCGGAAACACTATCCACTGATCTAATAAGTCTTCCATCTTTATCGTACAAATTGCTATATTTACTAATCTTTCCCATTATTTTTACTATCTTTAAGTATTATCCAACATGTTGTAGTAGCTACTATTGGAAGTATCAAAAACATGAATATTATATCAAATGGATTCATCTTTATCTGGTTCGTAAAATCCTAATCTTCTACCGTTTTTCTCGGCCTTTTGTATTATTTCTGCCGCTCTTAAATATTCTTTATCTTTTGCTATTTCGCTCAGCATGTGCTACGTATTTTGTGCACTCTTCCTCTACAATTTCACCATCGTCGTTATGTATTAAGTGAGTATATTTTGCTTTTGATCTGTTGAATTTAAACATTCTAAACGCTTTATCTCGCTCCTATTTATCGTCATATCTATGGATGTATTTCATCATTTGTGTAGCATTTACAGATCCTGCCACCCCTAGATTGCATAGGTTCTTAATAAAGCTCATAGCCCCATCTTCGCCAAACTTATGCTTTAGCATACTATATTCCCTAAGGCTCTTCTAGAACCATTGATTATCAAGATCGTATATTGGTTCCTATTCTACAATGTATGCTATATTTACAGGTACTCCATGTATAAAGAAATATTTACACTATTCTGTACACGGTTTGTTCTAGTATTGCAGAGATAAGAAGTCGGCATAATATAGTACAGCACTCATCTCAAACTAGTTCATCGTTTATTTGCTGTTTTGTTTACACATTCAGTAAAGTATCCAATTAAGTATGCGAATACTTCATTTGTATCGTCAGATAGCTTTATATGGCATGCCTCAAGTATATCTACAGCTGCATGAAATGACTCATGAGCAAAGGTATTTATATCGTCACTAGACTCCTTTATCTTGTTTATTACTATGATTTCACATTCTTCATTAGTTAGTTTATCATATGCGCCTCTAACAGTATAGGCTGTATAATCTGACCATTCATCATCAACTATAGATGACTCGTCTTCTCTAAAGCCAAATCTTTTATCTATTACAGACTTATCTGGGTTAATTATAACGAATAAACTAAATCCGTATACTGTTTTATATTCGTCTATTATACACTTTTTCTTCTTATCCATACTATTCTTATTAGTTTTACTATTCTTGTTAAGCTTATATATAGCTCTACTATACGGTAATAGCTTATTATACTATATAGTCTTACTATACTGTAATAGCTGTACTACTAAAGTAGATCTCCTAAAGAGAATATATAAGAGAAAGGGTTCTTAGTCTGACTAACCCCCTACTATCCCCCTAACGTAAAAAAGCTTAAAAAGTTGCATATTTACAGAGAAAATGCTATTTTTACAAAATTTATATCAATTTTGCAACCTTTTTGAAAATTATTTCGTTATGGCAGCGTAAAACAATAAAAGCAATTGGATATGACAAAGATTTTAAAGGTTATTAAGCCTTTCTTCGTAATGGAGAATGGTGATACATTTGAGTACAACGCTGATACAGATCAGTACGAAAGTGTATATAACGAAGAGCATAATAGCTCAAACGAAGACAATTCAACGGTTGTTTCTTCTTACAATTCTGTTTATAGAATCTCAAAGGAATATGCCAAGATGCTTCTCGATAATGGATATGTTGAGGAAGTTGATGATAAAAAGAGATTCGTAAACATCTTTGACGAAATTGATAATAAGCTCTCAGAATATAACGAGGAGCTTTATGCTCTTAGCAATGGAGACAACGATGACACTCCTCAGTGTTTACTTGTTGAGAAGGAGACAGTATTGAGAAACATGATTAAATTACTTGAGTACCTTAAAGGATTGAAGAAGTAATATGGATGATAAAATGATAGATCAGACCCAGTTGGCAGAGGACTTGAGCTCAAAGATAAAGTATGAGTTCAGACAGATGTTCTTGGTAAAGCCACTTGAGCCTGTTAAAGTTAAGAAGAAGATCTCCGAACCTGTGGCTAAGGATACTAAGCCTAAGAAGGATAAGGATGGGATCGAGGCAGTTGATTATGATGAAGTAAAGACAGAGATAAAGGAAGTTGATTCAGATTTCTCTAGAGCTGTTGTACTTAAGTTGCCATATGAATATACACATCCATATGTTGATGAAAAGATACAGCAGATGCCTATCAAGGTTGGCGATATTGTAATATACAGATCATCTAGAGGTGCTATGTATTTCGATTTGCTTAAGGACTCTCAACTCGTATCACTTTACGATATTGTAGCAACTGAAACAGTAGAAAAGTAATGAATATAGATAAAGTTTGTAGATAGATTGGACGTACATTGAACGATGATCCGGAGCTAGTAAAACAAATAGTTATGCATTAGTTTTAGTTCGTAGTTGATGTTATGAAAGATCAAGATGATACTAGAGACGTATTAATAAACAAACTATTTAGATTCAAGCTTAAGAACAGATTTAAAGATAATAAAAACAAACCATTAAGCCCATATGAAAAAGATAATAAACATTGAGCGTAAGCCTATTATTGCTGATACAGATACAGCTGAGGTTTAGGCTATTAATAGATCTGCAAGAGCAATTGATGACATCTACATCATCCCAGAGGACGCTCATATTGAGTGGACATCAAAGCTCTCCCCAGATAAGGTTATTGAGGCAGATGTAAAGAAGAATGATATTCTTGTTACATTCTACGATAGAGATCTTGGCACAGACTTCGTAATAGTTCAGTCTGAAGATTGGTTGAAAGCTCTTAACAATGCTAAAGAAGCTGACCAGAAGAGAAAAGAAGAGTGGGCAGCTAAGCAGAAGGAGAGAGGTTCTATGGATCTCGCTTGTGGAGATGCATGTTGTGAGTCACGTTAATATTTAAATTATGAAGAAAGCTATTAAAAAGACAGTTAAGGTAAAGAGACCTAAGTATACAATCTCTATGCTGGACGTTGCTAACGCAGACGATGTTACAGCATACTTCATTGGCCAGAAGATTTCAGCAGGTATGAGAATGACTGATTGTGACTATGATACAGTTATATCAATCCTTACAGACGCTTTGCTCGATGAGATTCTTCCAGAGAACGGCTGTGCTGTAGTAAAAGATGACTGCGTATACTTAAGATGTAAAGCCAGCAAGGTGGAAGAGAAAGCTAAGAAGCCTTGGTACAAACGCTTATGGAATTGGATTACTCGTACTAAGTAATCACCTTTAGAGTCTATTAGTCAAACGGTAAAGACGACCCGATACAAAGGGAATAGTTAGCAGGTTCGACTCCTGCATAGACTCCTCATTTGTTTAAGAAATTATAAGATTGACAATATGAGTGGCATCCCTGTGTGTACACTATAAATAAAAGGCTACCATGGTAAGCTGACACAGGGACCCAATACTGGTTATAAGTCCAGCTAAAACTTAAGAGTCAAAGAAAACGGGCGGGATACAGAAAGAATGCGAAATCATTTAGTTGGCAACGAACGCTGAGAGGTTGTCGCCATTTCTGAAATCTCTATAAACTGGGACATCCGGGTGAAAGAAAAGCTTTCTGCCCTAGCAGCCCTTTGAGCTGCAGGATCCAAATGGCGCCAATACTGGTTCTGCGTAACTCCAGCTAAAGGTTACGTGCTTATTGCCCTATGATTTGTAATGGTAGCAAGGGAGGCTCTAACCCTCCAGGTCTGGGTTCGAATCCTAGTGGGGCGACAATATAAAAATATAATATTTAAATACTATGGAGTTGAAATTTAAGAGACTTGAGGATAATGCTATCCTCCCTATTCGTGGCACAAAAGGTGCTGCAGGAATTGATTTGACTTGTACTAAGATTGAAACAGCTCTTAATGAAGCAAATCAGCTGATGTTGGTTTACCATACAGGATTGGCAGTTGAAATTCCTGCCGGATATGTTGGTTTACTTATACCACGCTCTAGTATTTGGAAGAAGTCATTATGGCTTACTGACAATGTCGGTGTTATTGACAGTGACTTTAGAGGCGAGATCGTAGCAATTATGAAAGCTACAACTGATACTATTCCCGCTGTTTATAAGCAGGGTGAGCGCTTCTGTCAGTTAGTCATCGTTCCTATACCAGAGTATACAATCACAGAGGTTTCTGAGCTTTCTCCAACAGAGAGAGGTGATGCCGGATTTGGTTCTACTGGCACAGGACATGAAAACGAATCTAGCGCAGCTGCGGGAACTCAGTCACAGCTTAAGGAACAGGTTGAGTCCGAACCAGAGCCAGCGGCGGCACAGGAAGGTGCTGAGGTAAGTGAAGGATAGGCCTAATTCGCTTACGTAAAGGGGATTACCGAAAGGTAGTTCCCTTTTACTGTTTAAACACATTAATGCATTAATTATGATTTAGGAAAAAGATTTTTTATATAGAGTTCCAGTAAAAACAGCGCCTATAACAACTCCTAGAGGGCAGATTAGAAACCCAGAGATATTGGTTGATCTTGAAGGTGGGGAATTTATGCATGGAAATATATTGGATGCAAACTCTACAAATAAACTCGTTAATCAGTCTGTAAAAGAAGCTGTGGATAATAAGCTTAATGAAAGCGGATACGTAACAAAGGATTTACTTGAAGCTGAAACAACAAGAGCTACAGAATAGGAGAATAGTTTAAAAACTCTCATAGGTGCCGAAACAAGTGCTCGTACAAAGGGCGATGAAGACTTGAGCTCTAAGATTAAGGCAGAGCAGACTAGAGCTGAAGGTAAAGAAAAAGAAATATCAGATAAGCTCGCAATAGTTAATGGTGATTCAAATACAGAAGGATCATTTAGAAAAGCTATTGCAGATGTAGTTGCTGCTGCCCCAGAAGACCTTGATACACTTAAAGAGATCGCTGATAAACTTGCTGGTAACGATGACTTACATACAGCATTAAATCAGGCTATTACAGAAAAGGCTGATGCCTCTGCGCTTGCAAATGAAGTTGCTAGAGCTACTGGCGCCGAAAGCGGTTTACAAGCTGCTATTGCTACTAAGGCTGATGCTACAGCACTTAGTAATTATGTTCTTACAACAGCGCTTAATAAGCAAGTTGATACGCTGAATGCTGCTATTAGTGCTAAGTAGGATGCAGGTAGCTATATCCCTTATGATCAAACTGTTACATCTAGATATAAAATAGACAAAGATCTTATGATAGATAACAGTGAAGGTAGTGCGGTGTTAGGTACTGCTAGCATCAGTGCTATTTCGAATAGTAATACTGAAATATAGATAAATCCATCTGGTATTACTATGAGGGGTGACGATAATGTGATACATTTAGGCAGGAACGGCATAACTCTACCTAATGGCGACTATGATCATGTATTAACGTCTTATGGTTCTACTATAGATATTGGCGAATATGCTACGCAGAGTGACCTAAGTGCATAGCTTGGTCCTAAAGCTGATAGATCAGATCTCTTAACACTCGAGCATATGATAACAGCTAATACTGCCGCTATTGAAGATAAACAGGACGCTGGATACTATGTAACTTATATCAGAGATGACGGCAAAAAATATACATTACAAAAAGGCTTAGAGCTTGGCAGTGGAGAAGATACTGTAACCATAAATGAAGGTGGCATGGATATCCGCATTTATGAAAATCGTATTGCTCTTGGTACAGGTATTATTGGATCTAATGGTGATGACTCTTTTTCGATTGATTGTGATAATATTCGTCTACATAATATGGGCTGCGAAATCACAATTAGTCCTATAGGGATATCTTCCGTTACGGATGAATACACAACTCTTTTCAATATAGGTTCTACTGCTATCATACTTGGTCCTACCAATAATCCTAACGTAAAGATAAGTGAAGAAGGAATAAAATTCAAAGGCAAAACGAACTCTTATATACCTGCCGCAGATGGTGATTTTATTAAACTTAGCAGCCTTGCCAGCGCAGAAGACATTTCCAGCTTGAGAGTGGGCCTGTCTAAAAAGCAGAACAAAATTACAGTGAATACTGTTGACATTACTGACATAGAAACAGCTGATGTAACAAAACTGAGAACAATTGTAACTAATCTTATAAACGCACTTGGTTCAAGCGGTTTAATTAACATCACAGAAGGTATTGAATAAAGCTAGGTCTTAATGAAAGCATGACGGGGTTCACTACCCCGCCTAGCACAACTTGTTCTACCATTATTATGATAGGACTTTATCACTCCTAGGTGGAATATACTAGGACTCGCGTAGTAATACGCTTTTTAAATTAAACGGGACTAGGATTATTCCAGTCCTAGTTCCATATTGTTTTACTATAAAACTTGTTAATTATGGATACGATCGAGAAAGTTTATTGTACAGGACACGACAATAACGACGCTTTAGTAGCCGCTTTGGCTTCTAAGAATAACTGTGATCCAATGGCTATGGCAGCTATGATGAACTAGAATGATTATATGAACAACCCATTCGCTTATCTTATCTGGATGATCTTCGCTATGCGTATGTGGAACAACCAGGATGGTAACCAGGGTAACGCAATCCAGAGTCAGCTCGACGCAATGCGTTCGCAGATTTCTGATAATCAGAATAGCTCATTGGTAATGGATGCCATAAGAGGCAATGCTAATGCAATTACATAGTTAGCCTCTAGCCTGAACTGTGATTTCAATGCATTGAATAATGCTATTTGCTGCGTTAGATCCGGTATCCAGGAAGTAGCAGGTAATGTAAACTTCTCTGCAGAACGAGTTATCAACGCTATTAATCTCGGAGACGCTAACCTTACATCTGCATTGCAGAACTGCTGCTGCCAGACACAATAGAACATTATCAAGATGGGCTACGAGAATCAACTTGGGCAGAAGGACATTGTTAACCAGATGCAGACAGGTTTCAGCTACACAAACTCAGGTTTGGAGAGAGCTGCAAGTAACCTTGGTTTCCAGATGAGTCAGATGGCATGCGATCTTAAGACGAACGCAAATGCTAATACTCAGCGAATAGTAGATGTTTTGAACAATCATTGGCAGTCAGATTTACAGTAGAGATATAATGACGCTCGCCTTGAATTATCACAGCAGAAGTAGAATGCTACTTTGATTGCTGCGCTTAAGACAACTGCTGCAGCTTAATAAGTTTAATTTATGTGAGGGCTCATTCGGGAGCCTTTACATATAAAAATAAGGCTTATGGCATTTAAAGATGTAAAACAAAACTATTCAGTATATATACTGAATAAACAGGATATAACTATTACCGATGGCAAGGTTATATCAGTTGGATTTCCACACTTAGACTTAAGTACAAAACCCGCGATGGGTTAGTCACAAATGGTTGTAGATGTAACTATAGAGGCTAACTCAAAGACAGCTACTTATTCAATCCCAGAAAACTTATCTGTTACATACGCAGGAAATGTAGTATTATCTACAGACAAGCAAGGCCTTATGGCTGAAGTAGAGTAGATGAAGAATACTGCTGAGAAGATACTTGAGTCCGTTCCGAAATAGAAGGAAGTTGTAGATAAGACGACAATATTGTTGTCTGAGCTCAACCCAATCTACAAGGAAAAGAAAGAGACTGAATAGAGATTCTCAAAGATAGAAGAGTCTATAAGTAGAATGGAGTCAACTGTTAATAACTTTATTAATTCTTTCAACAATGCAAAAGGTAATAGTAATACGGCACAGTGACGAAGATAACCAGAATTCTAAATACGTTGCAAATCTTTAGAAGAATAAAGATGGCAGCTATTCTGCTAGTGTTGGAGTTGTAAAGGAAGATGGGTACAATGAATATGTTAGTAAACATGGGTTACACTTTACAAAAGCTTTACAGGAATACGCTAGTAAATAGATGGTTAATTCAAATAATTAGGAACATACATGGACTTCTGAGTAGGTTCAAAATGTATGTAATGTACTTAATCTTAAAATTCCAGACACTTCTACAATAGAAGATGTAACATATACAGCAAACATGGCTTATGCTGATTTTTATCCAGAATTGCTTAATGAACACCAGTGTATAAAATATGCAGCAGCTGTAGCTAACGATAAAGATGGCTATACAGGAATTTAGTTTTGCAGATGGATGGCAGATGTTGTAGGAAAGAAGGAACATATAGATTGGGATAAATTCAAATAATCTCTAACTGTGGCGTTTTAGACGTGGTCTTCGATGACACCACAGTACAATAATTGTTAACAATTTAAACGAATTAATATGATTAATTTTTGCGTAGAACCAAAAAAGCCTTGTCGCAAAAATCCAATCGGAGAATTAGATTTTAAAATAGACAAGTGTTATTCGTCAATATATTCTAGATTGTGCTGCCATGAAAATGATTCGGTCTCACATATATCTTAGGAAGAAAGAGATGAATGGAATGGAAAGGCTAGCAATTCTGCTTTACTAGATCTTTAGAATCAGTTAAATGAAGTAGCTGGAGACGGAGATAACTCTATAAAGAAAGAGATATTGATAGAAGTGTCTAGGCAGATAGCAGGTGCTATTACTGATTTAAATATTGAAGATTATGCTAAAAAGAAATATGTTGATGACGCTATTAGTAATATCGACTTTGATTAGTATATTACAAATACCAAAGCTGATTCTACGTATTTAAAAAAGGCTGACTATATAAAATTAGACCCAACAAGCTATTATACTAAAGCTGAGGTATAGAAGATAATTGAAGACTCTACTATAGGGAAAGATTATCCTATATAGAGCTTTACAATAGAAGACAACAAGCTTCTTCTCACATAGAAGAATGGCGGCTAGTTTAAGGTTAACATATCTGGAATAGGATCTGGTGTTGGAGTAGATACCGATTATGTATAGGAGTAGCTTTCAAATTATATTAAAAAGAACACATTATCAAAATTGATAATAAACGATAAGGCGTACTCTATTGAAAGTGGGAGCGATATAAAAATCCCTACTAGCGGCGCTGGTTCAAGTATAGATTACACTAAATTTGGATACAATAAATCTTATTTCAAAAAACACCCAAGTAATTCTGTAGCACCAAGTAAACCTAGTGCAAATAGACCACCTGAAGACGGTTCTGGGTGGGTTGAAGATGCCCCAAATTAGGAAGCTGGATATTACATATGGATGACACAGGTATTCATAAACGGTAATGGATAGTATGGAGAATACACAAATCCAATATGTTTAACCGGAACTGCTGGAGAAAGCGCTGTATCATACGATATTAAAACATCTACTAGTACTATTAATTACCAAGATGGAACAATGTATCCAAAGACTATTAGCGTATATGTTGTAAAGAGCAATGGTTCACAGATTACAAATATTACACCATCAAATAGTTCTGGTTGGTCGTTCTCGTATAGTGTTGATGGCGGAGATGCGTGGACCGCAATATCATCTGATTAGATTCAAACTGAGGGTGATAACGGAATGTTGTTTAGAGCAACAAACGGAACAATGGTATTAAGTGAATATGTTCCAATTGTTAGGTCTGGTATAAACGGATCAACTTATTCATTATAGCTTTCAAACATATCGTTATCATACGTTCCAGCAGATTAGAATTACAACTTACAGATGAGCTGTAATGTTAATCTGTATAAAAACGAAAACGTTGTAGATAGTACTGATGCAAATCTGTACAATCTATACATGTAGCTAAACTCGAACGATAGAACAACTTTGCAGTATATCACAGACCATTGGGATGCTACAGTAAATACAACAGTGCAGTCTAAGTCTAGCACCATTACTATATACGCATATAATACAAACGGCGCTTATCTTACATCCATGACTATTCCAGTATCAGCTTCTGGAGACGCGTCTACCGGACAAACGTTCAAAGGTTCTCCTTTAAGAATTAAAGGTGAATGGCAGAGCGGCACAAAGTACTATGATGGAAAGAGAGACGCAGAAAGCGGTATATTCTATCAAGACGTTGTACTTTATAAAAATATATATTACGCTTGCATAAATACAGATTCCGGAGAATCTGACAATTGGAACACACCGCCAACCACTGCTACATATTGGTCAGCATTTTCATTATCCCCTAATGTTGTAGCTGATCTTGTTGTTGCCAATAAGGCGTTTATAAAAGAGCTTTCATCTAATGAGCTTGTTATTTTTGACGATTAGAAGATTGTCGCTGGTATGACATCTAGTAAAGCCGTAGATGACTCGTCACCATTAAATGGTAAGGTTACAACTGAAGGCAAGGGTGATGTTCGTATATGGGCCGGCGAAATATCTAATGCTGATTTAACAACAGCTCCATTTACTGTTACAAGCGCTGGTGTTTTGAAAGCTAATGATGCAACGCTTAACAACGTTGTTTTAAAAAAGGCGAATTTAACAGATGCTACGTTTGCTAATCCTTACGGAGAAACTTGTATAACAACAAAAGAACAAACTGTTTATACAGATATTTCTACTAGTATAAAAGCAATATCTTCAGGAGTATTTATAAATGATACGACTGGTAAAAACATGGCACAACTCTATTATTTGTCAGAAAATTACTCTGATTCAAAACCTTAGTCTGGATTAAGATTAGCAACAGGTAATAATACTAAGTTTTTTTCCAATGTTAGAGATAATGACGCTTAGTTGTATATCGGTAGCGGTGTTGGTAGCGACATTGGTATCAGCTCTAAGATTTTATCATATTTTTCAACATATGTAGTTAATGGCAATTTGCTTGTTGATTTTATTTCTAATTCTATTTGTAAAATACGTGTAAAAGGACTTCGTTCATACGCTTTTGTAGAAGATGCGTATTCTGATAGCGCTCTATAGAAAAATGAAATGTTTTTGATTAGTAATACAGTAGAAGACAGACAAGGCAATGCACATACAGATTATACCGTTCATATTAAAGGTGCCAAAAATTAAAATGAAAATAATTAGACAAAATATACTTCCTCCAAAAGGTTTTTTAGCAATTAATCTGTTCGGTTATCTATTCTGTAAACCAAATGCTAAGATAACTGATGTCACAATTAATCATGAACAAATACATACAGAGCAGATGAAAGAAATGCTGTACATACCGTTCTATTTATGGTACGGAGTAGAGTGGCTAATTAAACTGTTCTGTAAAGGAAATGCATACAGAAACCTTTCTTTTGAGAGAGAAGCTTACGATAATTAGTATAATCTAGATTACATAAAAACAAGAAAACATTATAGTTGGCTTAAAAGACTATTTAAGTAATGTTTGACATCATATAGAATAAAATACAATTAAGCACAGAGGATTTGGCTATACCACCTTTTAAAGACTTCTATAACAATGCTAAAGATAAACAAGACGCATTAAAGAAGATCGAATTCATAGTGTGGAGATATAAATGGAATAGCCCATATGAGGCGTATCCAGAGAAAGAGCGCACATGGAGAGTAGCTAAAGATGTACTTAATGACGAGAATTATAAACCTGATGACGTTGTAAAAGAATTAGCAAAAAGGTTCCAGGAGTTCCAAGAGACTCCTGCTACCCGCCTGCTTAAATCTTCTAAGAGCGCAGCAGAGGGCATTATGAACACGATGGATAGCTATGCTGAAGAAGAACTTGATATAGATACAGCTAAGAAACTTTCGGCTATATTGAAAGATGTTAGTGGTATAATCAAGTCATTAGACATGGCTATGAAGTAGGCAAAAGCAGAACAAGCAGAAACCGGTAGGGTCAAAGGTGGTGGCGTTATTGGTATGTACGAATAATTATGATAGACTTTAATTAGAGACTCCATGATACTGATAAGTTCAGATAGGCAGCTATCTTCTTTCAGCAACATGGATGCTATACCTTAGCTCCTAGAGGTACTACTGATTATAACAAATATTGGGAGCAAGAAACAGATAGATGCCTTAATGGTTATACAGCTCCAGATGGAGAAGGTATAACTGGATACAATTACTTCTATCTAAATTATAGTCCAATCATGCGACTTAAGGAAGAAGAGTATACCGATAGAGAGGGTAACCTCAGAAAGAGAAGACAGCGTATACTTGAGTTCCCTAGTTTTTGGGACTATGATTACTATTATTTTTGCGCTATAGAACAAGCAGAGTTGGAAGGAAAGCATATGGCAGTGCTTAAGTGCAGACAGAGAGGATATTCATTCAAGGGTGGATCTATGCTAGTTAGAAACTATATGCTCATACCAGGCTCAAAGAACTTTGCTATAGCATCAGAACAGAAATTCCTTATAGGTGATGGTTTGTTAACTAAAGCCTGGCAGATAATGGACTTCCTTGACAAACATACAGCGTGGGCTAAGCAGAGACTTGTGTCTACACGTATGGAGAGAACATCAGGTTACAAGATTACCGATGAGTTTGGCAAACAGACTGAGCAAGGATACTTATCTAGCATAACTGGTATAACTCTTAAGAATGACCCAGAGCGTGTGCGTGGTACTCGTGCTAAGCTTGTACTATGGGAGGAGGGTGGTAAGTTCCCTAGCCTTCTTGACGCATGGCGTATAGAACAGCCTTCAGTAGAAACCGATGATGGTAAGGCGTTCGGATTAATGATAGCATTTGGTACAGGTGGTACAGAAGGTGCTAGTTTCGAAGGATTGAAAGAGTTGTTCTACAAACCTAAGTCTTACAATGTTCTCAGCTTTCCTAATATATGGGACGATGGCAGAGAGAATACAGAATGCGCATTCTTTGTACCAGCTTATTCAAACCTAGAATCATTCGATGATGATGGTAACTAGGTTTACATGGACAAGGATGGAAATAGCTATAAAGAGAAAGCTATACAGAATCTTATAGACTAGAGAAACAAAGTAAAGGACGGTGGTGCTAGTTAGCAATCAATAGACCGTTTTATATCAGAGCGTCCTATAAGACCAGCAGAGGCTGTATTGGAGCTCGGTAAGAATATATTCCCTAGAAAGTTATTGATGGACCAATTGACCAGAATAAGGACTAACAAGAAGCTTTAGAGTATGAAGCATATAGTTGATCTGGAATGGGATGGAAATGGTCAGGTAAAGGCTACAGAAAAGCCTAGTGGGGATATAACTAACTACCCTCTTAAGAAAGGCGATAAACCACATGGCTCCGTAGTTATATGGGAGTACCCAGTAAAGGATCCTCCACATGGTTTATACATAGGAGGATGTGACCCTTATGATCACGACGATAGCTTTACAAACTCTCTTGGTTCTACATTTATATTTAAACGTGTAAGAGCTGGAGAAGCATGGACAGATGTAATAGTAGCAGAGTATTCTGGAAGACCGGATACAGCAGAAGAATATTACGAGAACGTGCGTAAGCTACTTACATTTTATAATGCTAGATTATTATTTGAGAATGAAAGAAAAGGAATCTACCCTTACTTTACGAATAAACACTGCGATTACCTCTTGGCTGATTAGCCAGATAAGATCATATCTGAAGTCTTTAAAGACAGCAAAGTGCAAAGAAGAAAAGGATGCCACATGACCAAACAGATTAGGGCATATGGCGAAGGATTGATATTAGAGTGGCTGTTAGATGAATTTGAAGAAGGTCACCCTAATGTAGAAAGAGTATACAGCGAACCTCTAATAGAAGAGCTTATAGAGAATGATGGTGTACGAAATGTAGACCGCGTGATAGCTTTGTGTATGGTAATGATATACAGAGAGGAGCTCTATTAGGTAAAGGTTTCGTCTGCAAAAGAACAAAACAAATAGGTTGAACTCTTCGAGATGCCGTTATTTAGCAAACAATGGTTTGAAGAAGATAGCAGCACAAGTGAAGACGGTATGCCGATATTCACATTTTAATACATGGAAGATAACTTATACAATTCAGCTTTCCCCAGACAAAAGCTCCCTCTTTCAAAGAAAGGAAAGAAGTGGCAGGAGGATTGCGTTAACTATATTATAGGTGAAGGTAACGTAACATCTGGAGGAAATAGTACATCATATTACGGAGAGCTGTAGACCTATTATAATTTATATAACAGCATCTTCGACGAGAAGGATTTTAAATCAATTACAAACCCATTCAAGGTCGAGGATGGTTTTCCTGCTACTCCTCATGACTTTAATATTATAAGACCTAAAGTAGATTTGCTTATAGGTGAGGAAACGAAAAGACCTCTTAATTTCAGAGTTATCAGAACTTCGTAGGAGGCTACATCAGAAATGCAGGAGAAAGAGAAATAGATGATTCTACAATATATAGAAGCAGCTATCACAGCTAATATGAGCCCAGAAGAAGCTCAGTAGTTCCAGCAGTAGCTACAGTCTGGAGAAATTATGCCGCCAGAGTAGATAGCTAAGTATATGGACAAAGACTACAAAGATATTGTAGAGAATACTGCATATCATTCTCTTACCTATCTGAGAGAGAAACTTGATCTTGACAACGAGTTTATCAAAGGCTGGAAGGACGGATTGATCTCAGGTAGAGAAATTTATTATGTTGGCGTACTTAATGCAGAGCCATATGCGGAGAGAGTTAATCCTATATGTTTCTCTTACGACAAGAGCCCAGACCTTGAGTTTATTGAAGATGGATCATGGTGTTGCAGAAAGATGCGTATGCCTATAACTGAAGTATACGATAGATATTACGACAAGCTTGAAGAGAAGGATCTTGATAAGCTTGAAGAGATGATTGGTTCTACTCCTGGTAGAAACCTCGGAGATAGAAGTCCTGTTGATATGGGTATACAGTTACGTATATACGATAATCCTATATTTGAAGGGTCTGGTAAGTCACTTGTAAATGTATGGCATTGCTGCTGGAAGTCTTTTAAGAAGATCTTCTATGTAACTACTACAGATGATGCTGGACAGCCTCAGATCAATATAGTTGATGAAACATATCAGCCTGTTGGTAATGAGGTTAGTATTGAGCCAGATTGGATTATAGAGGTATGGGAAGGATACAGGGCTGGTAGTGATTTGTATTTTGGTATACAGCCTATTGAATATCAGCATGTAAGTATCGATAACCCTAATAGCCAGAAGCTTCCTTATTGTGGTGCTATTTATAGTAATACAAATAGTAAACCTAGATCATTGGTTAGTATTCTTAAGCCATTACAGTATATGTATATTGTATTGTGGTACAGACTTGAGTTAGCTATCGCTAGAGACAAAGGAAAGGTTGTAAACATGGATATTACATAGATTCCTAAGTCTATGAATATTAGCCCAGCTAAATGGATGCACTACCTGTCTAGCGTTGGCGTTAACTTTATTAACCCATATGAAGAAGGCTGGAATATCCCAGGAAGAGAAGGCGGTAAGCCTGCTCAGTTTAACCAGATAACAGCATTGGATCTTACAATGTCTAACGTCATAGCTGAATATATACAGCTAATGGATAAGATAGAAGAGCTGGCTGGAACAATCTCTGGTATTACATAGCAGCGTGAAGGAGCAGTAAGCTCATCAGAGATGGTAGGTAATGTAGAAAGATCTGTAGTACAGAGCTCACATATTACTGAGCCATTGTTCTGGGTTCACAACCAGTGTAAGCGAAGAGTATTTAACATGCTTCTTAATACAGCTAAGGGTGCTTGGGAAGAGACTGGTAAACAGAAGCTCCAGTATATCTTTGATAATGGAGAAAGAGCATTCTTGGATATTACTCCTAAGTTCTACTACGAGGATATGGATGTGTTCGTAAGTGATACATCTAAAGATCTTGAGAACATACAGAAGCTTCAGCAGCTTATATAGCCAGCTATGCAGAATGGTGCTAGTTTGCTTGAAGCCGCAGAGATCCTTACAAACGATAACTTTAATATCATTAAGCAGAAGCTTAAGGATATGTAGACTAGACAGGAGTAGATACAGCAACAGCAGCAAGAAGCAGAAGCTCAGCAGCAACAGCAGTTACAGCAGATGTAGAACGAAGCCAAGCAGCAAGAACTTATGTTACAAGAGGCTCAGATGGATCTTTAGAGATATCAGATTGATCAAGATAATCAGACTAAGATAGCTGTAGCTCAGATCAACGCTTATCGTGGAACAGAAGATATGGATCAAAACGATAACGGAATACCGGATGTTGCAGAACTTGGCAAGCAGGCTCTTGAGTAGCAGAAGATTAATCAAGAGGCTTATAACAAGCGTTATGAAGCTAAGTAGAAGCGCGAGATAGAAGATCAAAAGATTCAGCTTGAGAAGGATAAGATGAAGCATGAGACAGAGCTGCAGAAGGCTAAAGATGATGCTGCTTATGAACGCGAGAAGCTTAAGGCAAAGACAGCCTTGAAAAATAGGGTTCCGGGAGAGAAGTGATCATGAAGTTCGATAATAAGACATTTTAGCAGAAGTATGAAGCGTGGAAGAATGGCGCTGATTACTGGAAAGACATTAGAGGAATCAACTTGGGTGGAGACACCCAGGCTGAGGAACCTAGCCCAGAAGAGCAGTAGTAGATTGATCAAAGTGTGCAGTCTATACTTAATGCTTATAATGAAGGAAAGGATGTTAATATAGCTGAAGACATTATCAAGCCATTACCTTTTGATACTCCATTAAATGAAGAGCATCCTATACTTCATAAATATAAAGGTGGAAAAGATGATTCTATTAATACTTTTGTTAACAGAATGGGCCCTCTTGTAGGACAATAGCTAAACAGATACGGATATGGTGATGCTGCATACTATAATGTAATGCGTTAGCTTGCATACGAATCTAATTATGGTAGATCAAGAGTTGCTAGAAGATAGCATAATTATGGCGGAGTAGGATGGAACGGTAAGACTTACAATACATACAAGAGTGATGCAGACTTTGTTAAAGATTATGTAAGACTTATGCATACACGATACGGAGCAGCTCTTAGAGCTAAATCCACATAGGATTATGCTAGAGCTCTTAAGTAGAAAGGATATTACGAAGATTCTCTTTAGAATTACTCAAGAAATCTTAATAGCATGAATAGCCTTGTTAGAGCAGCTCGTAATCATAAGAATGCGCATAAGGATGCTTATAACTATAATGTATAGTTAAACGACCTTGAGTAGGATTATGAAGATGCCAAAAATGCTAGTCCTATAATTATCAATTCGCCATCTACAAGATAGCCTAGTACTATTAGAGCAGATGTTCCGATAACTCTACTTGGCCCTACTTAGGAAGAGATAAAAGCTCAGCAATAGCGTGATCTCAATAAGTATAAACAGTAGATGTACGATAGTATAACATAGCCTTCACTTCCGAATATACTAAACTTGCTTCCAGCTAATAACTTTGGCAAAGACTCTTATGGCTAGAAGTTCTGGTGGAGAAGAGGTAATAATCTTAAATTAATGTAATTATGACACAGATGGAAAGTCCTAAGCGAAAGATGCAGAAAAAGAACGACTATCAGCGTCATAAGCTCTTTCGCAAGATTAAGCGTAGAAGAAAAGCATAGGCTGAAGCAGAATAGCATATAGCTGAGAAGTAGCTTAGAAGAAAACTGAAGCTGCCTAAGTTTGATAGAGGGGAAGATGGATTGTCTACTTATAAAAAATAGGTAGAAATGTTTAATGATGCAAATTCTGATCCTACGTTGCCAGGTAGGCTTGTTGATAGAAATAGAGTCACTGTTAATCCAGAAACAGGTGACGTAATGGAAGTTGGTGGACATATCAATTTAGACCCAGTTATAATAACTGGTAAAATGCCGGATAATCTAAAACAAACTATAAATAAAAATATAGAGTCAGATAGGATTTAGGATTTACTATATAAGGATAGATTGTCTCCTGTTGACCCTATTGGTGATCTTGTTGTGGAATCTGCTGCTATTGGAAAGCCTTTAGAATTAGCTGGAAAAGCTGCTTTGTATAGTATTGGAAGATACGGAGAAAAACTTGGGCTCAAGAAACTATAGGGCTTAGCTAGATAGAAATTACTAGAAAAAGAATTCGCGCTTTCTAATGGAAGATATACTATTGGTGAACCAGTACTCCCTAATAAAACAATACGTATTCAGAATGGCGACTAGCCATTTATGTTTGACATAGATTAGCCTACTAGTTAGTATATAGGCAAAGATCATTTAAATATTGGTAGCTATATTGGTGAAGGTGGTGAAAGTTTTGTGTATAATACAGCAGGCGATCCAAATACTGTTACAAAAATAAAAGTCCCAATATCTGATAGTATAGAAGATTATGAGGGTTTATAGAGGGCAGTAAGTACAGAATATCAACAAAACAAATTACCGTTCTTTTTTAAATAGGATTATCTTGGATATACTGATAAAAATAGCATTCCAAGTAAAGTTGGAAAAGCTTTTGGAGACGAACAATTTAGAATTGTTACAAAGCAACCGAAGGTTACTCCTTTTTCAAAAGTTGCAGACCCTTGGTTTACATTAACAGAAAACGATGGAAGGCAAGGTATATTTAGATATTTCGATAAAGATAAAATATATAATTATTTACGAAAGTACGGAGTCGAAAAGACTAAAGATCCATATATATACAAGTATAAAAATATAACCTTTAGTGATATTCGTCCACAAAACGCAGGTATAGACAAAAATGGTAACTTTGGATTTTTAGATTTGATTATACACGATTATAATTCCGGTAAAGATATTCGCATTAAACCATCTAAGCGTGGCACATTTACTAAAGCAGCCAAATAGCATGGTATGAGTGTTCAGAGTTTCGCTAATAAGGTTTTAAGGAATCCAAGCAAGTATAGTGCAGCTATGAGAAAGAAAGCGAACTTTGCGCATAATGCGTCAAAGTGGAACAAATAATAACATTACACGGGTTCGATTCCCGTGTAGCGTACAACAATTAAAAATATTAACTTAGTTATAATTTAAATTATGGCAAGAAAAAAGAAAAATCCATTAGGTGATTTTGAAGACGCTTTGAGCTCTCTCGGGTTCGGTGGTCAGGAAGGTGGCGACAGCGTTACAGACATCGATAACCAGGATGTGGTTAATCAGGTGTTAGACGATCCTAATGATGATATTGACAATTTAGACAATCCAGATGACGATAAGTCTTCTGAGGATAATAAAGATAATAAGAATGTAACTGGTGATCCTAATGCTCATGATGATGAGACACAGATCCCAGATAATATTTTAAATAATAATACGTCCGACACAACTACGGTTGACAACGAATAGGATAACGACAATGATGATAACGATCAGCAGACTGGCGCTGATGTCGTAGATCCTGGAGAAGCAGAATAGATTGGTGCTTTCTTTGACGCATTCGCTGAAGCTAATGGTTGGAGTGTTGATGCAGACGAGAAGCCTAAGTCAGTCGAGGATCTCGTGGAGTATATCAAAGATGTCGTAGATGAAAATTCAACCCCACAGTACGCCGATGACCGTATTGCTAGACTTGATCAGTACGTAAAGAATGGTGGTAAATTTGAAGACTTCTATCAGACACAACAGAAATCTATGTCTTATGACAATATAGATTTGGAGGACGAATCTAATCAGAAAGCAGCTGTTCGTGAGTTCTATAAATTACAGGGTATGAACGACGAGCAGATTAGTCGCAAGATTGAGCGCTATGAAGATGCTGACATGCTGGAAGATGAAGCAGCTGATGCTGTAAATTATCTTAAGGCGTACGAGCAGCAACAGCAAGAGTATATGGCTCAGCAACAGGAAGCTCAAAGACAGTAGCAAGAACAGCAAGCTGCACAGTTCATGGACGATCTTACCTCTAGTATTAATGGTCTTACTAATATTAGAGGTATCAATATCCCAAAGGAGGATAGAAAAGCGTTGTTCGATTATATTACAAGAACTGATGCAGACGGTTTAACAGAGTATCAGAAGGCTTTTAATAATAACCTTGTTAACAATTTGATAGAATCAGCCTACTTCACAATGAAGGGTGATGCTCTACTGGGCGAAGCACAGCGCAATGGTCAGACATCTGCTGCGAGTAAACTTAGACAAATGCTCAAACACCAAACAAAAAATCATACATCATACAATGTTGGGCATGAAAAACAACCTCAGGCATGGGATCTCGCGTCAAAATACCTATGATGAGACAATTAACATATTATGAATAATTCAAGTTCTTTATTAAATAATCTTCAGCTCTACCGTGGTAAGCGTTTTGCTGACTTGGTAGACGAAAACATGATTGCTAACGCAATGCTTACAAAGCCTCATGAAGTAGCAGGCTTGTTGTCATTGGTTTTTGGTACAAAGGATGATGGTATTTCAACTACCATCGATTTGTTAACTGGTGGTCTTGGTTCAACCATGACTATCGAAAACAGAGAGTATGAGTGGTCTGTAATGATTGATGCTGATCACGCTGTTAATATCCGCTATGCTAAGTGGAATGGTAAGGAGATTACTCCTAAGTCAATTACAGAAGGTTTGACTCCAGGTATTAACAATACTCCTATTTATCTTGGTCTTGAAGAGAAGTGGTTAGCACTAGTCTGAGCCACGCTCACAGGCAACTGTGTGAATAATTAATTTCGTTAATTGCTGGAAACTCCTAAAGAATTTTAAACCATAGAGTTAAATTAAAAATTATAGATATATGAATAATATAAAAAATGGACAATCAGCAGCCAAGCAAGTATTAGTAAAACCTATAAAAGGTTGGGAAGATAAATATTTAGCATACAGTGATGGAAGAATATATTCTTTACTTAGAAATAAATTTTTAAAACCTCGTATGTCTATGGATGGATATGAAAGAGTATGTTTATTTAACGATGGCAAAAGATATGAGTATAGAGTACATCGTTTAATAGCAGAAACATTTATTGATAATCCAGATGATCTTCCACAGGTTAATCACAAAGACTTTAATAGAAGTAATAATTGCCTAGATAATTTAGAGTGGTGTACAAATTATGAAAACATACATTACTCTATAAATAATGGAAGGATCCATCAATTCAGAAACAGAAAATCAGATGGAACTTTTAAAATATGCAAAGCATATACATTTACAAATGTTTATAATGGAAAACATTTTACAATAATTGGAATTAGGCAAGTTGCAAAACAATTTAAATGTTCTGTTAAAAACGTTTACGCAATTTTAGCAAAGTATCAGAATACTGGTGCTTATGTTGTAAACGGATTTTTTAAGGGTCTTAGGGTTGATTCTGAATACTTGAAGGTTCAACGACTAGCCGATTGCGGCGTAGCTTCAAGCGAAGCGAAATGCGAAACATCCAGTAATGGATGAAGATATAGTCTAAACTTTACAGAGATGTAAAGCAGTCAACATAGCAAGAGTGTTGACGGGCATCGATTAGCGACCGGTGCTGAATTATCGGGTTTGTCGGACCTGGTGCAATTCTTGCATTTGATAACGTAAACTTCCAGGTACGTGTAAACGGTACTCCATACCAGGATGGTAGCACATGGGTATATGAGTGCTATGTAGCAGAAGGCTTCCAGGGTTCTTATATTCCTTGTGAGTATTTGCTCCCAGGCCGTCAGGTAGACCGTATCGGTTCTGCATACGAGGAGTACAGTGATGAGGCAGATATCATCAACTATCAGACTCCATTTAAGATGCGTAATAGCTTGATGACTATGCGTCTTACTTACGATATCACTGGTGATGCTTACTCTACAGTATTGGCTATCGCTTTGACTGATCCTGAGACAGGTAAGAAGTCTTATTTGTGGTCTGACTATCAGTATTGGAAGGCTCTTCGTGAGTGGAAGAAGAGAGAGGAGAAGCAGTTGCTGTTCGCTCACTCTAACCGTAATGCAGATGGTACTTACAATTTGAAGGGTACCAATGGTCGTTTCGTTCCAATTTCTGCAGGTTTGTTCGAGCAGATTGCTCCAGCTAACGTACGTTACTATACAAAGCTGACTACAGAGTTGTTCGAGGATTACTTGTTCGATCTCTGCTACAATATTATCGGTACTAACGAGCGTAAGTTCGTTGCTTTGACCGGTGAGATGGGTATCCGTGAGTTCGACCGTATCTTGAAGGAGAAGGCAGCTAGCTTCAATATGATTGATACACACTTCATTACAGGTTCTGGTCAGGACTTGAAACTGGGTGGTCAGTTCACAACTTACACCATGACTAATGGTATTGAGTTGACAGTTAAGCGTTGTGCTATGTTTGATAACATGGAGATGTTCCGTCAGCTTCACCCATTGACAGGTAAACCATTGATGTCTTACACATTCTTGTTCGTTGACCTTGGTCGTCGTGATGGTCAGGCTAACATCGTTAAGGTATGTCGTAAGGGTCGTGAGTTCGTACAGTGGTGCACTGGTGGTTCTGTATTGCCAAATGGTTATGCAAACAACATCAACACTATGCGTTCTAACAGCCGTGACGGTTACCAGGTACACTTCCTTGGTGAAGAGGGTATCATGTTGAGAAACCCATTGTCATGCGGTATCTTATATTGCGATGCTGAAGACCAGGAGACTATTGCAGTCGAGAATAGAGCAGCAGAGCTCGCTTAATTAATAAAATAATATACAATGTTCAACCCCACCCAAAATCGGGTGGGAGCTTGGCATTGCAACAACTAATTGAAAAATTATGGTAGTTGAATTAAAGATCAGAAAGAAAAATCCCTGGGCTGGATTGTTAAAGTATAAACATTGTTTTGATTATATTGCACCTTACTTTACCAGATCTGGGTCGATATACACAGGTTTAACACCTGAGGACGAAAAGAAATTTGAAAAGGAGCTTGGCTACCCAGAAGGCCATCTCGCTAAAAATTCTCCATTCTGGAATACATTCTGTGTTAAGGTTGGCTCTAAGAGCACAATTCTTGATGACTCATTCCCACGACAGGCTATGATCATTAAGTTCCTTGAGGGACACAAGAGAGTAGCTACATCACTCGATAAGCTCAATGCTGGTAAGGATTACCTGCTTATTAATAGACAGGCTGAAGCTATTGAGAAGAATAAGATTAACAAGCTTCGTAGAGACGCTATTATCGCGTTTGGTAAGCTTTCTCTTGAAGAGATGCGTAAGTGTCTTAGACTGTTTGGTGTTAGTGCTGATACAATGTCTAATGAGCTTGTAGAGTCTACATTGTTCTCATTGGTTGATAAACAGCCACAGAACTTCTTTACAAAGTGGGTTAACAACAAGACAAAGGAAACAGAGTTCTTGATCGAGAGTGCTATTGCCAAAGGAATTATCCGTAAGGATAGAACACAGTATTACTATGGTTCTGAGATGCTTGCAGACTCATTGTAGGATTGTATTGCATACTTGGACGCAAAGAAGAATCAAGACTTAAAGATCTCGATTATTAATCAGGTCGAAAATAAATAATTAAACTAACGACGTATGACGCATAGTGATATTTATACTAAGTTTATGATTGAATATGACAAGGCAAATATAACTTCGTCATATCCGTCGCTAACTAAATATGAGGTTGCAACAATACTCGACAAAGCCTACTTAGCTCTTATAGCTCAAAAATATACAGGGAACAATCCAAGAAAGTCAGCGTTTGAGTCAGATATGAAAGCAATCGAAGATTTATAGCCATTGATTAATAAATTAACCGCCATTGGTAGTTTATCTGGCGATAACAGCTATACATTTGCTACACATACTTTAGACAATCTCATACTATACATAATTGATGGATAGATTGAAATCAAAGAAAGTATTTCTTCTCATGATAGTAAGAACCATCAATATGAAAATGTAGTATTCGTGTCGCATGATGTTGCTAAAAAATTTAAGGCAACAAGAACAAATCTACCTTGGATTGAATAGCCTGTAGGATGCATAGAGAACAACAATGTTGTGGTATATGTAGATCCAATGGATGTACAATACAATGGAGCTTAGTCAACAGCTGAGTTTACATATATTAAACGTCCTGCAAAATTTGCTATTGGACCGGGGCTGTCAGTAAACGACTATGATTTCGGATAGACTAAATTTGAGTTATCTGATAGCATGGCGGAAGAATTAATTAATTTGGCAATCATTATGTCTACCGAGATTGTAGAATCTAGTAGACTTACTACTAAAGCTAATACTAGACCACTTGAATCATGACAAGAGAAGAAACAAGAAAACTTGGTATTGAGTTTGAACGTAGACTAATTGAAGTATATCCTTAGTTTGCGACAGAGTAGAAACTTAGTACCGATACAATATATTCATTCTTAAGCGAGTTCTAGACACAGTATGTAAAGGTATTGTATTCTAATGAAGACGATTTTCAACGTGGTACTAGACGAGCTAAAAGAATAAGCGATGTTAGCAGATCTTTAATTAGGCGAGTTAATATAAAGACATCAAATGATGATGGCTTATATAAACTGCCAGAAGATTACGCAATGTACATAAGATCAGAAAGCATCGTTACAAAAAATTATAAAAGTGATAAGACTTTAGAAGACGGTGTAATTACACCAAATATACTTATTAAGCAAGAAGATGTAGACAATGTAATCAATGCGTACTACAACTATAATGGTATTATAAAAAACCCATTAGTTATATTTGAAAGTACTAATTATACAAGTAATTAGTTTAAAGTTATATCTGATGTATATACATAGATAGAGAGTGTAGATCTTACATACTATTGCCAGCCTAATGCATTCAATGTATTAAAGTTTGATGATAACGACCAGTCGGCTGGAGCTGTACATAGCTACTGTTCACTCCCATACTCATGTTTTGAGGAGCTTGTATCAGGTGCTGTAGACATGTATTTGACTCAGTATAAACTAAAACTTGCTTAGGGTAATTCTAAATAGAAATCACAACCAAAATAGTAGGAGGCTGAGTAATGAGGAATATAGATATTTTAGTAGGGCTAGAAAGAGAGATAAATAAATTTGATAGCCAGCTAGACAAACCATCTACTGACGAATCTTTATTCTGGCTCAATTAGGCTGTTGGTAAGTTTATCAAGCTTAGATTTAATAGCGATCTTGTTCACGGAACTTCATACGAACAAAATGAAAAGCGTAGAGAAGATCTTATTAAACTATACGAACAGAAGACTTACACATCAACAAATATGACTGTAGATGAAAGTCAGCCGTCATATACATCTTATACAATAACATATCCAGAAGACTTCATGTTCTCACTCAATGAGGACGTCGTGATAAGCGATCTTGATGGAGAGAATAAAATCAATACATGCATGTTTGAGTGCACGTAGGATAGTTTTATGTACAGAGTTAACAACAGTCTTACAGATTTCCATTATAGATTTCATAGAGCCAGACCTCTACGTGTAAGAAACTCTAATGGATGTATGCTGCTAACAGATAAGCAATATAAGATTAGTGAATATTCTTTAGGTTATCTCAGAAAGCCTACAGAAATAACACTCGATAACCCTTATGATGAATATGAGGATTTCGAGGATATTATTATGCCCGAGATTATAAAGATTGCTGCTCAAATGTATTTAGAAAACAAGAAAGACGAGCGCTATAAAACTATAACTCAAGAGGTAAATACACAAGAATAATAATTTTAACGTGGAAAGCCCAGCTAGTTAGGTCTAGCATTAATATTATAGGGTGAGTAGAAAAAATTAATTTTAATATGATTACATATGTAAATACAGTCCTTGTTTCTAACAAGAACGGTGAGACACTTGCTACAGCTGCTGATTTGGCTGGCAAGGAAACAAAAGCAGAACTTAAGCCATTGGTTGGTAAGTTTGTATTCATGAACTGTGATCCATCTGCACAGGATGGTACAGCTATCGCGGATGTTTATTCTTATGATGAAAACGCAGATCGTTTTAAGATTGGCGTTATCACATCTGATAGTTTTTAGAAAGTTGGTAAGGACGGCACCGTTAAGTTTGTCCCAGTTATCAAGTGGTCTAACATCATCAACGTTGCAGATATTAAGTCTGTAACAAAGCTCGACTATAAGGACGATGCTGAAGATCAGATTACAATAGACTTTACAAACGTTCCAGCAGAAACACTTAAGGTTCTTGCTCAGGGTGGCTGTCCTGTTGTACTTCGTCTTACATTCAAAGATATGCCAATGCGTTATCGTAAGTGGACAGAGTCTTATAGCTACGTTACAGAAGTTGGCGACGGTGTTGAGCAGATTATTGCTGGTCTTATAAAGGATATTATTCGTGCTCCAAAGCGTCAGAGAGTATATGCTAAAGCTGATGAGAAGAAACTCATTCTTACAGCAATGAAGTATGATGACGATGAGTCTAATAGAACAGAAAACGTATATATGAAGGGTCGCTTCGATGCAAATATGTATTGGATGAATCCAGCTGCTCCAGGTTGGGCGTCTAACAACAAGTACGACCTTGGTGCAGTTTTCTCAAAGAAGGAAGGTACAACATACCCTGCTTCAGCTAAGCTTGTTCGTGATCGCGAGCGCGCATCATTTGATTATCAGGGCGTTTTGCATCGTAGTTGCTGGTACGATCCTCAGCCAGCTATGGTTACAAATATCGATAACAAATACGATGGTATTACAATCGAGTTTGAAAATCAGTACAGAACAGCTGATGATTTGTGGCGCAGAACAAAGCAGACTGTTGAGATTTACGCATCTAATAATGGTGAAAAGTTTACAACTGGTGCTGTAGAGATTGCTGGTGGACTTGTAGAGAAGCTTCAGAATATGATTCAGGCTCGTCAGAATATAGCAAATCCTATTAGTAATGCAACCGCATACGACGAAACAAAATTTTAATATTTAGCCGGGGTGGGGTAATAAGCCCTATCTCGGCTTTTTGTTTTTAAATACATATCAATATGCAAAAAATTAGAATTGGAAATGATATTAGAATAAATATATCACTTGTTGATAAAACAGAATATAGTGCATCTAATATCAAAAATATAAAATGTTATTTGGTTAATAAAACATTAACCGAGAGCATGAATAAAAAATGCTGCAATAGTTAGTATTTGCTAAATTGGTGTGGATGTCCTACGTATCACGTATTGCCTCATTGTAGAAATAAATTCTACTACAATGGAAGAGATTTCGACTGCAAGTGCGAAATGGATAAATATAGACCTTTGGACAAAACAAAATATCTCATGGAGTCTGAATTAGATGCAAATAACAATGTTATAAATGCGTACTTCCCATCAAAGGATTAGATATGCGGAGTATATCAATTAATCGTTGTTGTGGAAACATTTGTTCCTGGTTGGGGAAAAAGACAGCTTAAAACTAATACAATAGACTATGGTGAGATATTTGAAATCGTTGATAAAGGTGTAGAGTAGACTGGTGGTATAACAATAACAACCGGAGTTGATCCTTTGATTAATTCTGGATTTATTGGATATTTGGCAGTAAGACCATTTGCTGAAGACGAAGAAAGCGATAGCGAAAAGGGCTTTGATAGATCTGATGATGGGTATGAAAATCCATCACAGGAAACTTATGATAAAGTAGGAATACAGAATGTAGATCCTAATCTGCTTCTCGAAGTTCATGATTTATCAAGATTTTCAACTATAGTAAATTATGTAGATGGTCAATACTTATGGGTAATGTCTAAAAAGCCTATTAAAAACCTTATTGATGGGAGTATGAATAATATACCATTTACTACTGTTTAGTATAATGCTGAAACAGGATATTATTATTATGCAGGTTCTAATCCGGTACTTAAAAATACTATGTCTGGAGGAGTTTCTGTAAAGGCGATATTCTAAAATTACTAATTATGGCAGATATTAAAAACTCGTATATAAGACCAAAGAAAGAGGATACCATCGTATACGGAAGGATTGTTAGCGCGTCTACAGAAGGCGTTGTGGCAGATGCTGGACAAATATACGACGAACAGCTTAAAGTTGGTCAGCACGAATTAAATGAGCGAATTATAAAGAGTGGCATTGGATCATTTGCCGGAATACCTACATATACAAAAGATATCATAGATGGTGTAGACCCTAGTGATATTCCTGATAAATACATACTTATAGCTGATAAAGAAAGTGACCTAAAAACAAAACCTTCTAGAGAAGTTGAGGTAAATGGTACGTATGTCGACATTTTGTTTTCTGCCATAAGAGCTTTATAGAGCGAAGTGGCAAAAATAAGGAATACATTTAGATACGGACTCAATTCGTACACAGATGAAAATACATTAATGTCATCTGTGGTAGATGGCATTTCTGATCCAGACGATGAGCCACTGTGGGCGGTTGATAAAGAAGATTTGTCATCTGTCACACGCCTTACAATAGGTTAGGGTTGTGAACTTACACCAGAATCAAACTTAGGCTATGATGAAGAAGGTATAGTAAAGGTTACTGGGGAAGCTACATGGAATGACGATTAGACTGTAAAATAGGTTACGGATCCTAAGATTTTTATGTACTTTACTGTAACTAATCCAGATGTAACTATACATTTGACAAATGGAGAAAACCAGACTCGCTTTAATATAAATTCAATAGAGTTACCAAAAGCTGATGCATACAATATAATGGTTTGCATTAGTAGAACGGTAGAAGATGCTGGTAGTAGGTATATATATATTAGTATCGGTGATGCTATTCATGACAAGGTATACAAATAGGGTTATTATTATGATGGTAAGCTAAATAAAATACGAAACGATATCGGATATTCGTATTATCCAGACTGGGTTACGTTTAAAGACACAAACGTTTCCTTGTTTGATATATGCTCTAAGTTCTAGGACTTTTCTAACCAGGTTATTCCTAGCGCACCATCTGAGCAGGATTACAAATATAAAGTATCACACATAACAATTCGTTCAGTAAAATCAGAAGATGTACTTTAGAAGATAAAGAATCAAATTCAGAATAACGAATTAACCTTTGTTGAAAGTACAAAGAATTTATGGATTAAAAATAATGATAAACTAGTTAAAATTGCTGCTGGTGGCGGTACAACACCAGATGACGGTATGACAGAAAGTGAAGTATTAGACTTGCTTAAGAAGCAAGGTATTATTCGCGAGGATGGTGAAGACCTACGAATAACAGACCTTTCAGATATTACATTTATTCACCAAGACACTGGCAAGAAGTACAAGTTCTTTATCAATGAGTCTGGAGATCTTATTAATCAAGAAATTCCTAACGACGAAGATCTGCTTTCTAATAGAGTAATAGCTAGTGGTGTTGACCTTGATAGTTGGAGTGCTAGAGGATTTATCGGCAGACTTAGATTAGCCGAATATAATAAAGCAAACCCATCTAATAGATTATCTGAAACACAAAACATTGGATTATATTCTGACAGAATAAAAATTGGTGCATTCTATGCTCCATTGGATACAGATATCGTACATGGTTGTACGAGGGCGTTCGTCGAACTTGAGAATACATCTGATAGCGACTTTTGCTTATAGGGATGTTATTTGCATTATACTAGACCAACGGACGACAAACAGACTGTATATCATTTGCCTCTTACTGGCACAATAAAAGCAGGCGGTACATATGTTATTGCAGGAGCTTATTATGGTAGTAAGAAAGACGAAAACGCTTACATTAAGGTAGACTCATACGATCAAGAGTGGTACGAAGATGGTAAGTTAATTGATTTTACAATCAATACAAGTTCTAGTCTTGGTAATGGTTTTGCTTTAACATATGGTAACGAAGAGCTAACTTCAACAACGTATCTATGGAAAGCTAACGATAGCTCTGTAACTATATTTAATGACGCTAAGACTTACCCTAACTTATACGATCCATCGTTCATTGATGCGATTTATTTCTTTACAGGTGTTATAGATTCTTCGAAGACAGGATATTGGGCAAAGCTTGTACTCGGTATCAAATCGAATACAATGTATAAAAATACATTTGAACTTGATCCTGCACAGCAGGCTTATCAGTCGGCAAATGTTAAAGATAGCTCTAGAGCAAGATGGGCTAGTACAGCAGATGTTTGGATTGTAGATCTTAGTTCACCAATGATTAGTTTTCCACATTCTAAGGAATAGTATAGTGTATCTAATTTTGCACCAAAGGCATCTTACTTGAATAAGAATGTATGTACAGATAAATCTAAGCTTGATGTAACTAAACCAAATATGGTTACATGTTCATTTGGTATAGACATGCATAAGGATAGAGCATTTAATTGGATCTCTGTAGGATACCATGATGAGTATATCTGGATTAGATAGAAAGGCTAGACGGAATGGACGTCCCGATTCGAATCTTACAAAGAGGTAGAAAACGCTACCACATAGGCTACATCTTATCCTAGAAGAAAAGAGTACTCTAAAGACGTTAATAACATCATCTATAATAGAATCGTAAGTAGATTCCCAGCAGATGGCACATAGTATACATCTCATAAATGTGTAATTAATGTTGTTAGCTCTGCGGTTACAGGAGGCCCTTAGGTTTGGGAATACGTTGTTGGTAGACCTAATGCTAACGGTAATCCTGGTTCGTATGTATCAGATGTACAGACATTTACATTGTATCCAGAAACATATAAGCCAGTTATTTATCAGACAACCGACCAGTAGGGATTCGATTGGTTACAGTATCAGGTTTGGGCTGCAGCAGCAAACAAGCTGAATGAAAAGATTGCCGAAGACCAAAAGAGTAGCAATATCATTCCTATTGTTATGAATACTGGAGATATGACACAGAATGGAACAAGAATCAACGAATGGTTTGATTACTACAATGCTGGTCATGTTTTGTTTAACAAGTTTGAACAGATGAATGTTGTTGGTAACAATGACCTCTGTGGTACAAATGTGACAGATCTTGGAACAGGTGATGATCTTGGTAAATCAAACTCTTTCTACTTCCACGTATTCTATTGTTACGATATAGATGAGTCGGTATTCGTTCCTATTGTGAATAATAAATACATTCCTTCTTTGTACTATTTCGAGTCAAAGAATTATAGATTTATTATGATTAACAGTGAGATTACAATGATTAACTGCAATCAGTGGTTCAATCTTAAAGATGGTAGTGATACTATAAATATTTACACTGGCTACACTATTGGCACAAATCAGAAGTATGTTAGTAGCTTTACATCAATCTACACAATGGTTTACAATATGCTTAACACTAGCAAAAAGTGCATAGCTGCTTGTCACGAAATGCCGTTTACCGTTATTACCAATAGCAGTATCTCCACTGGATAGGAATAGTACTCTAGATCGCTTGGACCTAATGGTGCTGCATTAATCGGTAGTCATTGTAATTAGATCGATAAAACCGAAACTGGTGCTGGCACATATTGGCTTAGTAGACTCCTTGAGTACAAAGGGGTAAAGCTTATGATTGGTGGTCATAAACACACATATGCTTGTACATATCCTGTTAGAGAGTACTTCTTCTTTGGATAGAACAAAAACAGCAAAGACAATTTTGCAGAGTATTCAATGAGCAATACATTGTAGAACGATAATGTTAGATTTGTTGCAAATGGTAAGGATTATACAAAATTCCCTTTAACAAAACGAGAGGATGTAGGACAGGCTCCTACTGGCTTCTTCCCATATACAAGTGTACCTAATCTTGAAGGTGGTGTAACTTATTTTATGTGTTAGGCTACAGGATTTAAACTTACATCAAATAAAGAGCTTCCTTCTGCAAACTAGAAGTTCTCTATAGCTATACCAGAAACAACAGTTAAAAATGGAAAGGATACAGCTAATGCTAATTAGAAATATCCTATGTTTGGCATTATAAGGCTCTCAGATTCTGATTACAATGTTGAGCTTGTTAGAATAGCTAACATTCTTACATCTACAGCTAAATTTACACAGTATGATTACTCTACATCTCCTATGAAGTTACAGTACTTTAAGTAGGTTTCTGATAACAACTACGGAGAGTGGGTTGACACAGAAACAATAATGCTTACAGTATGAGATTAAATAACAATTCTAAGATTGTTAGTGATGACGATATAATAATGTCGGATGGCTCTTTGACGCTGTCCGACAAATTGTCGTCTATAACTAATGATGTAAATTCGCTTAAGACAAACGTTAAGTGGATTTATAAATATGGCGGAGTCGGTTCTGGCTCTGGTCCTGGTGGTGGAGGTGGCGATAAACCATTTAGTGTATTTGCGTCGCTTAATGGTATTTAGATTAAGGGTAACAATATTGTTCTTAATGGAATAGATACATATCCACTTCTTATTATAATAAACAACCCAAATGGTGGTAAGTTTAATGTAACATACTCGTACACAACAAAAACTGCTAGTGGCGGAGAAACCACTCAGACGAGAACTTAGATTTTATCTATCGAAAATGCGTTTAGATTTTAGACGAATATTAATCTTAATACAAACGCTACGCTTACTATTACCGTAACAGATGGTAATGACACACAGTAGGTATCATGTCAATATATCGTTACCCCATATTCGTTCGATGTATCACTTGTTGATGATAAAGGTAAGAAGTATTTAACAGATAGTAATACGTATGAGATCTTTATAGAAACGGCAAGAGATACTGGTCTTAATATAAAGGTTGACTATGTAGTTTCTATTTCCGCAACAATAAACTACTCGGCTAGGTTTAATGGATAGGACTTAAGCTCTGGCAGTATTGAAGATCAAAAAGGATCGCTTATATTTCCTATAGATAAGAGTAATTTTACAAACGATAAATCCGGACTTTACTCTGCCGTATTTAATACGCAGATTATACCAGATGGTTAGGAAATGATCTCAAACGATCAGACTATAAACATATCTCTTATACCTAACGAGTTGTACTGCTTAATATCTCCAGATGTTGGTGTTATATACAATACACAACAGACTGATGGATATTATATTTACAATCCTGGGTACATTTAGTTTAACTACAGAATATACGAAGGCGTAAACAATAACAGAAGTTACAATGTTTTCGTAAAGGTTAACGGAGTATCAATGTTCGAAAACGGTCTTACCGTAACAGAGCGTCAATAGAATTCATTTAAGATTCTTGCTACAAAAGCTGGAGAAAACACAATTGAAATAAACGTTTCCGGGTACAGTGCTAAATATTATTTTTATGTAAAAGAATCTGAAGATCAGCTTGATTGGTTTGAAAATTCATAGTAGTGGAGCTAGTACTATTATAGAATTAATACTTGTACAGATAATTTTAAGCAGTATCTAGCTAACACAAGTATATCTTAGACTGTTAACTCTAATGCTATTAGAATAACAGGTATCGAGCCTCCGCAGGTTAGTGGTACAGGAAACATTTGTACACATATAGCTATAGGTTTATAGTTTAATCACATAAACTCTGATAATGCTACTATTATAAGTTTATACAACGAAGGAGATTCTCCAATTATGACGATAGGGTAGCAGATAACAACTAGGGGTAGCTCATTCGTAGATTGTTATGTATAGAAGCAAAACGATGCAGATAAAGATGATCTTACAAAATATCACCTATTGTAGGTTTTCTCAAATTTTGTAAAAAAAGAAGGAAACGACTCATACTATGACACTTCTATATATATTGATGGACGAATGGAGGCATCATTCTCTAGCTTATTCAATGCTCCATTGCTTGTAAAACAATTATAGATAAATCCTGCTAATGTTTACATCAATACAATAGATGTTGATTATCTGCCTGTGTCTGGTATTGGAGAGAACGGAGATTACGACGTATATCAATATTATCTTAAATATAGATCAGAGATAATTCGTGAACAAAACGAAGAGTTTCAGCAAGAACTTATTTTGAAACAATATTTAAAAAAGTTTAATGTTGGAATAGATGGTAGAGTTATTACTGATGGTGCTACAATTAATGATATCGCCGCAAATACATCAACTCCGGTTCTTGTTATGACATGCCAAGATAATGGTACAGGAACACCAATGATATAGAGGCTTGAGAAAAACTACGGTGAGGATGGAACCGGCGAAGGATCTGATCTTAATTTTCCAGTATCAATTGAATGGAGTTCTGGAAGATCTGCACTAACAGAAGTTAAGATGCCAGACTCATTTACTAATGCACAGTTTAGAGCGTCGTTGCAAGGTTCTTCTACAAAATTGTATAGAGTAAAAAACTTTACATTAGCAATAGAAAATACCGACCAATCTGAAACTGCTGACGTTTACTTATACTCTCCTAATTTTAATCAAGATAACCCTGATACATTTTTACCAGAAACTCAATTTACATTAAAAGCCGATGTTGTTGATAGCTCTCACTCAAATAATACAACTTGCGGAAAGTTTGTAAATACCGTTTGTGAAAAATTTAGCGACAGCATTAGTGAAGATAGTATATTCAAACCGTACATAAAGAACTGTCTTGAGGGATTCCCTATACTTTTGTTTATGCATATTGTTACAGAAGATCCTGAAACAGGAGATAAAGATGACGTTTATTACTACTTCGGTGTATATAATTTTAACCTTGGTCGTGAAGCATATTTTAATCTCGGTTATAAAGATCTTAGAGTATTTGGTGGTAAGACCACATTAACTGGTAGCGGCAAAGACTTTGTGTTTTATAAAATAAACAACGATGATAATACGTTGAGAGAAGGTCTTGGTGTTGCTGAAATTTAGGGAGGTTCTAACTATTTTGACTTTTCTTAGTATGATCCTACTATATTATTCTAGCAGAACAAAGAGAACGATAACACATATATGTTTGGAGACCTTGTTCATGGATCAAACTTTTCTGAAGCAGAACTGTAGGCATCTATACAAAAGTTCGTAAAATCAGTAACGCTTGGAGGTGGATATTTGTTTGACTATATAAAGAAGGGAAGAGGATCTTATGAAGATGGATATTCTGCAGAGGAACTTGATAAATCTGGAAACAAAACTGGTAAATCGTTAAACATGGTTCCAGATTATACTAAATAGTATCAAAGGAAGTCTGCTGGTTCAAGTTGGAAATATGTATTAAAGAATACAATTAATGCTGGAACACAGAATGATTTAAGAGATCTTTGTATACCAGATATGGATAACAATAAACCATCAGAATTAAACTTCTAGTCAGTATCTGAGTATTATACAATATGTATGGTCCTTGGTCTCGTTGATAGTGTAATGAAGAATCTTAATATTAAGACATGGTCTGGCAAGAATTCAGTTGGTACAACTTGGGTAACAGCGTTCTATGATATGGATACATGTTTAGGTATTAACAATAGCGGTGGTAAAATTTCTTATTTCGCCTTCTCAGACTATTGGTATGGTCAGTTAAAGAAAACCCAGGACGGTGTTGATTATCCAAATAACGTAAATATATACAGAGACTTCTCTCCATCTACACTTGGATCAAATGGATTTGATGTTCCTTCTTCATATTTATTTGCCGTTGCTAAATATGCCAGATTAATATTTAAGGACGATGAATAGTATACTGTTAACTACCCATAGGAATTGTATGCAAAATGGAGAAGCAATGTTACAAATAAAAAGACTCACGAAGGTATTCTAAAAAATGCCGATTATTTCGTAGATAATTTCTACGCTAATAACCTTGGCTCCATAAACAGCTTGCTTGTAACATATAACTACAGATCTAAATATTTAGCACTCGATGATTCTGGTAGCCAATGGAATCCGGTTGATTATCAGAAGTTTAATGGAACTAGAATTAACTATGTAAGAGATTGGTTTAATGGTAGATTACATATTCTTGACGCTTACTTTAATCTTAACTCAAGCATAGGAGTTCCTATACAATATAGAGATAGCGACGGATAGTGGAGAGATTTAAATTTAAGTAGTGATCCAAATGTTGAAAACATCGTATACGATTGTACTTATAACGCCGCAAATTACTCGGTACCTATGAATAAAGATGTAATTATTCTTAGAGACATATTCTCTTCAGGAAGTTCTTCTGCTGGTATCCAGATTGGTACCAATGCCAGTTTTAAGATTAAATGTCCTAAATTCTCTCCTTTACAGATTACTAAGGCTAACGCAGTTATTGCAAACTATATAATTGGTGGAGATAATTATCAATAGGTAGATATTCCAACAACCGGTGTGCAGGGTGTTAAAGTTGGAGGTTCTTAGTTATGGTCTTATCTTGAAAATATAAACTGGATAGAAGGAAACGCCCAGACTGGTTTATATATTGGATCTGATAAACTTGAATCAATAAATGGTTCTTCGAATACATTTGGAAGTTTTTCTTTTAACACACCTAGTGTTAAGGAAATCAATTTGACATCTCCTGGATACACTGCCACGTTAGCACTTAATGGATCTGATAATTATCCTAACCTAAGCTCCATTAATCTTAGTGGATCAAAAATGGGTTTAACTGCTAATAGTTTAAATGTAACAACGGTTAATGTTAGCAATATCAAAAACTCTGGAGCAAGTATTACTATAACGAACTGTCCTAATATTACAAGTTTTTCTGTAGATAATAGTTAGCTTTAGACACTTCAATGGTCATAGATATAGGGACAATATAAGAACTTATCGTTTCAGAATAAAACCAATATTACAAACTTTAATTTAAGTTGTATAGAGAGTGGTGGTAGCTTTATTCTTTCTGGTGACAATTCTGTTGAAACTATAACACTACAAGGTTTTGAGACAATAAATATAAACAATTGTCCTAAGCTTAGAACTGTTACAATTACAGAATATGATAACCATTCTAATGTATAGATTTATCCTAAGAGTATATCTGTAACAAACTGTGCACATAGCCAGCTTTGTATTAAAGACAACACTAGTGCTACGGTTGATAATACTGTAAACTTACGTAACTCAACACATCTGTAGTCTGTATGTTTTTAGGGTAGCAATAATATAAAGTACGTCATACTTCCACCAAATGTTACAGCTACAAATTATTGTTTCTATAATGTCACAGGCCTTTAGACCATTGACGCGACATCTTTATTTATCGAACATGGTGCGTTCTATAACTGCTTTAATTATAAAGGATTAAATAGTAGTGGAAGCTATACTGGATTAGCGGTAAGCCCTAGTACAACATCTTTACGTGAAGCATTTAGAAGAAGTGGCGTCGATCTTAACTTTGTAGCAAACTTTTTTGCACATGCCATTCCGGAAAACAACAACATTACTGACACTAGTTTAATGTTTGCTTATTCAAATGTTAGATTTACACAAGATGATTATAAAAAGTGTATAGTAGATGGCGTGTTTAAAAGTCCTATAGATCCATCAGTTTTAAACAAGGTTACCAATGCTAATTAGATGTATCTTTAGACAGGTATGAATGTACACTTTAAAGAGCTGTATAATTTTGGTAGTCCATCAGGATGTTCGTATAGCTAGATATTTAATGCACATACATCAAGAATGGCTACAGACTGTTTTAAATACTGTGTATCGAAGATGACCTATTGGGGCGGTGATAATGGTAGTAGTGGCCATGAATTTTAGATTCCAATGGACCCAACAACAGGCAATGATATATCTACGTCCGAAGTTATATCTGCTAAAGATATATGGAATCCTGATGGTGTGTCACCTAAAAAGCTTCGTAGTATATCAGATTTTAACATATCTAATTCATACAAGGTTGACTTAAGTGAAATGTTTAACTCTAGTTGGACATCACTAGTTACTCTGTATGCAAGCTTCCTTAATTGCTATAGTTAGAACCTAGGGGGCTTGCTTTATGACTTACCAAATATAAATGAAATCAGAACGTGTTTCTCACAAGATAGCAGAAGTACAGAAGATGTTGATTTATGGGAGTTTATTAATTGGGAGAAGTTCGTTCCAAGAAGTTACGGTGGATTTTTAACAAGTGAATATAGACGTGATTACGGATGTTATAACTTTAAAGCACATGTTTCATTGGAACACTATAGAGCTATATGTAATCTGTATATTAATAATGGCAAAGAGGACTTAAGTAACTTATTCTACAATACAAATATAACGGAAACTGATGGAGACTTAACATTTGGAAGTGCGTCTAAAATAAATTCAAAAGCAAAATATATGCGACATACGTTTGATGGTGCTAAGTATGGTAATGGTGCTTTAAGATTAGATGACAATTTCTTTGCTAAACTACCTAAAATACAAGATGTTAGATATTGTTTTGCAAATACATCTTTGGCAAAACCGATACCTTTTGATTTCTTTAGAAAGAGATACGATGACATTAATACGCATATCTTCGTAAAGGTTGGCGATGAGTACAAACCCGCAACTCTACACTAGTACAAATACGGAAGAGCTAACGATTATAAAATCTGGAGCTTCTCGCATGTATTTTATAATGTTAGTCCATCTAGTGGTGCAGAGCAGTTTGATATGACTACAGAAATACCAGATAACTGTGCAAAGAATAATGACACAAGCGACCAGACTGTATATATGGAATACTATACCAGAACACAGGATCCGGAAACCAAAGAGTACACATATACAAAACATTCTATTAGTAGCTGTACAGAGTTTACTGATACACAGGATTTGGTAGGCGGATATTAGGCTTCATACAATCTTGGAGACGGACAAATGTTCAGTAATGGATAGGTGCCTGATGGTGGTGTAAATAAATTGATTATCCCACCAGATTTCTTTTATTGTGCAGCAACTTCTCATGCTTCAGATAGTGGAGACGGTGGTAAAACAAACTATAGTTATGCATTTGCTAAATCAGAAACATCTAATACAATGGCTGGAATTATACCTGAAAATATTTTCAAGGCAAACAGGAATGGTATTGTGACAGGTGTATTTAACAACCAGGTAGTTATACCTCGTTTGGTAGGTTCTACAACATCTGGAAGTGAAACAATAAATGTATATGTTTAGTATCCTAAAAACTATACTACATATTCTGTTTTGAATAATGCATTTGGAGCATAGCCTGTTATATTGTAGGATAGTAAAACTAGTATACATACAACATATAATTATTCGTTTGTGTTGTTTAATGAGTCAATACCTTCTACAACATCTACATTAAGCAATGCGTTTAATAATAACTGCATAATTTATGGTCTAGATGATTATAACAGTTATTCTGGAGAAGCTAGATTAAATTTAGCTTGCTCTTATAAGAATGGTAGACTTACATAGGGTTTTGATATGACTAGATTCTCATCAATTACGTTAGACTAGATGCTGTATACAAACTTATTGTGCGTATTAAACGGTCCAATATTTGCTGGTACATATTATATATCTAATTGCAAGATGGCTTCCGATAGCGCAAAGATTGTATCAGCGTGGGGTAAGAATGTATATAACCATACATCTAAATTTATAACATGGCCTGCAGCAAATAGCAGTATTGTTAACAAGATGTTTGCAGATGTAAATTAGGGCATAACAATATCTTCTGCTAACATTTAGAATTCTGGAGAAAGTTTAAAATACTATAAAGAAACTGGAGTACACATAGTATGAAATTAACATTAAAAAGAATAGCTCTACGCCCAACTTACACTATAGGCAAGCTTTATATAGATGACGCATATTTCTGCGACACATTAGAGGATACTGTAAGAGACACAAATAAGAGTGGTAAGTTTGACAATGGAGAATAGAAAATAAAAGGAAAAACAGCCATTCCTTACGGAACTTATGAGATCAAGTGGACATATTCACCTAGATTCAAGAAGTATACACCACAGCTGATGAATGTTCCATCATTTGAAGGCATACGTGTTCACGCTGGAAATACAAGCGCTGATACTGAAGGGTGTCTTATTCTCGGTGAAAATAAATAGGTTGGAAAAGTCCTTAACTCAAGAGCTACTATAAACAAGTTTTACCCAATAATAAAGGAAGCTTGTTCTAACGAAAAGGTAACTATTGAGATAAAATGAACAAGGTAACAGGAACATGGCGCGAGAAGATTTAGTATTCAACCGCATGTCTCGCGTTTTTAAGCGGTTAGGTTCTCACCTGGGTACAGTATTTACAATAGGGCGAAATCTCCACAGGAGTACTAGGGTTTGTAGCCCAAACATTAGTTTATTCAGCTAGTATCTATGGAGTATCTATTTATATACAGGGCAAGTTTGGTGAGTTAAAAACATATTTAAAAGAATATTTGAGTAATAATGAAAGCAATGCTGATGTAGTAGATATTAAACAAGATAAAGAACAACTACAAAATGCTGCTTAATGCCATTGTTGGGCTTCTAATAGCCTTTTGCGTAGCGTCTGGTATATTCTACCACAACAAAGCTAATAGGCTCTCAGAGGAGCTTAAAATGGCTAATAATAACATCGAAGCCTATTAGGATGCCTTAAGTGGTGCCTAGTAGGCTTCTGGTGTTTTAAGGCTAGATATGAAAAAGCTTAAAGATTATAACGATAAGCTTGTGTAGTAGTTGGATTCTGTACGCAAGACAGAAAAGCTAAAAAGCAAAGAAATTTAGGTAGCAGCAACTTAGAAGTAGATTATAAACGTTAATAAGAGTAAGGGGGTAGGGGGTGATATTATAACTATACTTAAAGACTCTGTTTATAAGGATAGCTTACAATATAACAACCTAACTAAAGTGTACTATACAATCGGTAAAGATAGTGTTAATATCAAGTTAGATGTATAGAATACGTAGTACCTCTACGTTTATAAGCATAGAGAATATAAAAACAAAAAGAACTTCTTTAAGAGATTGATAACATTTGACTGGAAAAAGAAAGATGTGTATAAATACAAGATACATAATACAAACGACATACTTAAAGAAGACAGTATAAGAATAATAGAAGCAATATGAAAACATTCTCAGCTCGTACATTGATAGATGACATACTTCTTATTGTACGAAATAACAACATAAGTGAGAGTGAGGACATGTCTAGGGATTAGATCTTATCTTGGATAATGTAGTATAAAGCTTATTTGTCTAAGAAAGAAAATGATAAAGATTCTGAGACCGGCGATGACGAAGATCCAGATGATAGTTAGCTATCAACTATTGGGCCACTTGAACTTATAGACGATCCAAATTCTGTGTCAGAGGACTGTTGCTGCTGTCGTTGTGGTAAACTAAAGAGAACAAAAAATAAGCTGTATACAATGGAGGATAGTAGCGACGACATAGTTAACGTTACTGATGCTAGTGGTTGTGTTATACAGATTATGAGTAAATCTAGAAAGCATTATCATAATTTTAGAAGATATACATATAACGAACCTATGTGTTGGTTTGATGACTAGTACATATACGTTGATGGTAATGGTTCAGAAAACTTTAAATACATATACGTTACAGGAATATTTGACCCGACACAAACAGCTGGTAGTGAAGATGATATAATGATACCTGGATGGATGATACCAGATATTAAAAAAGCTATCATGATTAACGAATTAGCGTTTATGCTTAAGAGGCCTAGTGATGATAGTAACAACTCAACATTAGCAAGCGTTAAACCAAATGGTCCTCAAGATAAGGAAGAATAAGAAAAGCTACACAATAGCTGATATATATAGAGACTACATTAAAAAGAACGATGTAGAGCTTAATTACACGCGATATAAGCGCATTATAGACGAATTTAATAAAGTTGTCAAGGAAGAGATTTTAGAGCGCTCACAGCCCTTTAAAATGCCTTATGGGCTAGGCACTATATGCATAGTAAAATATAAACCTAAGAGCTACTCTAGTTAGTCATTGTCTACAGATTATAAATCAACAAAAGAAGTAGGCAAAAGGGTTTATCATTTAAACGAGCACTCTAATGGATATAAATATAGATTATATTGGTCAAAAATACCTAGGATGTTTTCTGATAGATATAAATACTAGCTATGTATGGTTAGGGAAAACAAAAGACACCTTGCTCAACTTATATTTAATAAACAAGATTATATAAATATAGATGATATACAAGTATACAAAATGTGAGTCAGTTATAGCTAAAATTATGGCTGACTCAAACATGCAAGAAAAGAACATACGTATTACAGATATGCGAGAATGGATCTTTGAAGCTGTTGAGAAGATTGGTGCTCCTGTATAGTATGTATAGAAAGAGTCTGGTGAAGATTGTGTTCCAATATTTGAAATACACGAACATCAAGTTCCAATACCAGAAGACTTAGAGTCATTGACAACTGTAGCCTATTCAAACAATGGAACAAATTGGGTATAGGCACTAAAAGATGAAAGTTCATTTAAGTCTAAAGCTAATACAAAGCATATACATCACTATCATCCAGAACAACCGGCTGGAGTAATGCTACCTACACATAGATCGTAGCTTTTAGGAATCAATGGTAGTACTGCGTTAATGGATGCTATTAGAGACCATAAGATAGATGTTCCTACATACTGGATCAAACCAGGTTGGATAGTCTTTAATAAAGACAAAGGTTTTGTTAAATTGTCATATAAGGCAATAGCTACAGACGAAAGGGGTTATCCACTTATTCCAGACTTAGCTTCATATTAGGAAGCTATATACTGGTATGTAATGATGAAGTTAAGCTTTCCAAAATTCCTTAGAGGATCACTTGGTGGAAAAGCTAGATATAATTAGAACGCATACTTCTACATATAGTAGCAATGGAATTTCTATAGAAACTAGGCTTACGCCGAAGCGATGATGCCAAACGAAAGTGAGATGCTTACTATTAAGAATGAGTGGACCAAGCTTATACCAGAGTGGGATGATGATGAGAACTTCTTTAATAACACCGGAAAGAAATAGTTAAACTTTAATGATTATTGCTATGGATACTAATACTGAACCACAAATTAATAGTTTTGCAGGAGGATTAAATAGTGATGATGATCTCTCTGTTGTTGCAACAAACCAGTATATTGACGCTAGGAATATAAAAATATCGTCATATAGAGGTGGAGAAGGCAGAGATAATAGACATGGGTCACTAATGCCAGTCTAGGGCGTAAAGCTAGCTGGATCATTTGCTGGCGATGGTAATAAAGTTGTTGCTACTGGTTCGATAAGAGATTATGGGGTAGTTGTTTGTATCGATAAAAATGAAAATAGACTTAAGATCTATAGTTTTAAAAATGCGATAGGCGGAACAGTGCATGACTAGGACTTCAATGATATATAGAAGAGTAAACTTGTTGTAGATGCGCCATTATTACCATTAGATGAAGGAGAGAAGTATCCGGATGTATTTGATATTCAGCTTAATTATGAGAGCGAAAACAATATTAAGCTATACTTGGCTGATTCCAAACATCCTATAATGGTTTTTAATATAAGCAATGATTTTTTGTATAAAGAACTTGATAAATGCTTATCTTATCCAGAAGCAGTTTGTAAACCACCAGTATTTGAAGAATATGTACCAGGAAAGATAGAATTTGGTGTTGTAAGTTATTGCTATCAGTTATATAACAGATACGGAATACATACAGGAGCATCTATACAATGTCAGCAAATACCAATCGGCAATTATGATTTCGATAACAAATACGTAAAGTGCGGAGGCAAATAGAGTGCTATATCAAATTGCGGAGTAAAGATATCTATACAGATTCCTAGTAATTATTGGCATCTTGATTATATCAAAGTATTTAGGGTACAGTATACGCAAAACGGATAGATGCCAATAGTATCTGTAATATATGATGCTAAAGTAAACTTTAATGAACAGGATTCTACAGAGCTGATTATAAATGATGTTGGTAATGATCCAATAGAGAATATCAGTGTTGAAGAGTTAAATTCATTACAAGGTGTTAGGATAATACCTAATTCATTAGCATCTAAAGATGGTTTTCTGTTTGCCGCAAATACAAAGACGATATAGACTACTATTAAGGATTTCGATAAATGGGATGCGAGGGCATTTAGGTTCAATTACGAAAATATCAGTACAGTAACAGATATTAATGGTAATAACTCATTTACAATAGACGCACACGGTAAAGGCATAGAAGACGACTCTGTTGCCGTCCCTCCATTTGACCATGATTGTTATGATGATACTTATAACAACATAAATAAAGAAGCTTCATTGTATTCTGCTAATTTTGTGTTCGATTCAAAATATCAATGGGTCGGAGGATCTGGTAAAAATATAGAATGGAGATTCGTTATTTCTTCTTAGGTAGAAGATTCTTGTATAAAAGAAAATAATACAAGAAAGATAGGAACATTATACAATTATTCTCAGAAAGGAAATATATAGCAAAATAATATTTTCTACATCGATAAAGATTTTAAACCATCTATAATAGAGAAAGCAGAATTTGATCCAGGAATAAATAAAAACACATGGTTGATAAAGTCACTTAGACGAAACGAGATTTATCGTTATGGAATTGTTTTGTATGACAAATATTGCCAAGCATCTCCAGTCAAGTGGATTGCCGATATAAGAACCCCAAATGTCACTGAAGAAGGTTTCTAGTTGATGTCATCCAACACTATCGTTAATGGTAAACGTTACGAACTAGTTATCAGAAATCTTGGAATATAGTTTATGGTAAAAAGCTTACCAGAAGGCTGTACTGGTTATTAGATAGTTAGATGCGCTAGGCACGAATCTGATATAGCTACAATATCACAAGGAGTTCTTAGCTCACCTGTGTCTAATGCTTATAGTAGACAGTATGAATCAAATAGTAGCGATTACTGGATAACAAAGTATCATATGTTCTGCCCAACAGGATTCTTGACAACAAATAAGTTTATAGAGGGATACTACGTACACGATTAGCTTAGGTGGGACGGAAAGGATGTCGAATCACAATGTATGACAAATATAGACAATGACAAATTATTACAGTTTGTTTCAAAGGAGGTTTGTTATCAGTCAGAATCGTTTAAGCAATTTGTAAAAGATAAAAAATATTATTTGCAAAAATAGTCTTTTTTGTTCGGAGCTAGAGGTGATCATAAGTTTCGTGACGATTAGTATGATTCTTTTATAAACGGTAGTCCGAATCCAGATTACGGATCATTATATGGTAAAAATGATAGATAGAATTTTCAATTCGTAATACCATGCATATCTAACTGCGCCGTAGAATTATTTACTGGACGAAATGATGACGGTGATGCAAGAGGAGACTTTTATGTTAATGATATAGATGTTATAGGTACTTCAAAAAATAGTACAATATGCTATTTAGATGCGCCGTATAATCCCAACTATTTCTACGAAGTTAATCCTTAGGCACATAAAAACAAAGGGATAAATATAACAAAACCACCCTTTGTTGTCGTTGCCGCTTCAGTTGGTGGGCTTGGAAATGATAGGCCGTATTCGTATGCATTAATAAAAGATTGCATTTTAAATTTTGATAGAATGTATAAGGATGACGACTAGTCTGCTAGTGAAAGAAAGGAGAAATCTGGTAAATTTATAATACAAAAAGCTTTTGCTTATATAAAATTATATGAATAGAGTACTCCGCCATACGAATTTATTGCTAATCCTGCTTCTTTTGACAATTGGTTTGATAATTTTGGTACCCTTTAGAACAAAAATTATATATAGGATTTTTAGTTAGTTGACCAAATAAAATGGGATTAGGCATTCAAAAGAAATTTCAATAAAGATAATGAAGAATAGATGTCATCAAAAACTTATCCTAATTATGCTGTTTCTGCTGGTGGAGCGCTATTTGCAAATATGATTACTGGCGGAATTTGTAACGATACAAATGGTAATATATTTGGAGCGTTTGGTAATTATGGTGGCGCATTTTATGGTGATAATACTGGTGATTATGGTAAGAAGAACGCATGTTTTGGAACAGGCGGAAAATGTTTACTGTTGAGCTGCTGGTATAAAGAAAAGGGTACTGCTGGTGCGATTTCTTATTATTATCCAGAGAATGGCAATTATTACGATAGCCTAAAATAGGAGGATCCTTAGACAGAACCCGGAGAAATTGGTTTTGTACCTACGATAGTTAGGCCAACTCTGCTTGGAACATACCTAACTAATCTTAGATAGCAAATAACTCCTTATGGTGGATATTCGTTTACAAATAGACTTACGAATATATATTACGGAGATGGTAATTACTTCGAATCTAAAAATAAATGGAATACAGTATTTGATGGAGATTGCCATGTAGAGACATTTGAGTATACATCTATGCATAAAGTGTACGGAGCATATAAGGGAGACAAGAATTTGAGTTTCCCTAATACTCATATGATAACATACTCTATACCAACTGAGTCAAATATATGGTGTAAATTCCAACATGGATGGACATTTAGTTCTAACGCAAGAGATAATTACGCATCTTTTATACAGGCTGAACCATGCGAGATAACAGAAGCTTATGTACAAAAGGAGCCAGAATACGTTTACAATTCCGTATACAGCGTATAGAATACAAGTATACCACTTGCTGCGTACGATGATCTTAATCCACAAGATTATAATAAAACAATAGATACAAGAGTATATTATTCTGATTTAAAACAGAATGATGAAATTATAGATAGTTGGTGTAAATTTAGAAGTTCTAACTTTATAGATGTTGATTAGGAGTATGGTCCTATAACCGATGTATGTACATTTAAGAATGTTCTCACATTTTTCCAGGAGCAATCATTTGGTGTGCTTAGTGTAAATGATCGTAGTGTTGCTACAGATAATTCTGGACAAAACATAATACTTGGAACTGGAGGGGTACTTGATAGATATGACTACTATAGTAATACTTACGGAATGCATAAACAGCAATTCTGTGCAGTATGTACTACAGGCGGCATGTATTGGTTTGATAGTCATAATAATGTAATCTGCTTATTTGATGGATAGAGTGTTGTATAGCTTTCAAAACAAGGTAAGGTATAGAATATATTGAACAAGTATAAGAAAGACGACAACTTTAAAGTATTCTACAATAATAGGTACAATGAGGTTATATTTAATGTGCTAAGCGATGACATGCAAATAGTGTACAATGAAATGCTTGGCAAGTTTACATCTACGTTAACAATACCATTCGATGGAGCTATATAGTTCTTTAACGGAGAATATCTTGTAAAGAAAAACGATACTGTATGTATATATTAGTATGACTACCTTGATGAGTCACCTAAATCAACAAATCAGTAGTTACTTTCAAGTTACGTTAAATATGTCGTTGCTCAATAGCCACTTATTACGAAGGTGTTTGATAATCAAGAGATTGTTACATACGAAAATCTATAGTTATAGGATACAATATGCGACGATAATGATTACTTCTCAAAGGATCATAAATATACATGGTAGACTGAATCTTAGAAGATAGAATCCAACCTAGAAGAGTAGATAACACTTAGAGAAAATAATCATAGATTTGCCATACCTAGGGCTGATGGATTATTTGGCAATAGAGCTAGAGGCAAGGTTATGATTTGCAGTATAGAAGATATTAAACCAAATCCAGCTATGGCAATACAATATATAATAACAAAATATAGATAGTCATGGAGCTAAAATAGAGAAAGAAGATAAATAATATGCCAAAATTCAATGGTGGCATAGATTCGAAAGTTGGCTTTGGACAATAGTATCAAGCTAATGATCTTACAAGCATGATTGGCGGTAACGCTCCTACTGGATCGGCTATAGCTGGAGCAGGAAGTTCTAGCGCGTCATTTAACATTGGACAAAAGCCATTTTCAAAATGGAATCCAAAAGGCGGAGTTTAGGCAGCAGGAGGCGGAGTAAGTGCTGGCGCTGTAACAGGAGCAGTTAATGGTACAATAGGAATGATACAAGGATATAATTCCATGTAGGACGCAGTAAGGGGAACAGATGAGCTTATGGCTTATTCTGGACAAAGAACAGACCAGGCATTCGGTGTGAATTATCAAACATAGAATGATATCAACAAGCAAAAAGCAATGAGCGATATATCTAAGTCTAATAGAAACGCGACATTAGGAATGGTAGGATCTGGAGCTGCTGCAGGAGCCGCTATTGGATCTGTTGTGCCTGGCGTTGGTACACTTATAGGAGGAGCAGTTGGAGCTATCACTGGATTATTCGGAGGCTTGTTTGGAAGTAAAAAAGCTAGAGAAAGATAGCGTAGAAAGGTATTTAATGCGCAACAGCAGGTTAATCTTATTAACTAGGTTAATCAATCATCAGCTGCAACAGAAGGTCTTACATAGCAATATTATTTAGATAATGGTAACACGTATGATGATGTATTATACGCCAACCGAGGAAAAGATTTAATAAAACCAAGATATGTTAAAAGGAAATAAAGTATGGACACCTAATGGGTATTAGAGTGGTCCTGTAAATAGTTTAGTTGGCAAAGGGGAGTCCATTATAGATTATACTAATGGCACAGGAACTCTTGTAACCAAAGGAAAGGTTGGAGTTGATAATTAGCCTAGTTCTGTTAGTATAAACGATAATAATGTTATAGCTGGTAATGATGTAGATTGGAGTAATGGCATGAAGTTTTCTGACCAAGTAGCCCCATTAACTGCAAAACTTTAGATGTATAACAATATTGAGAAAAGAGCAGGTAAGAAATCAGATCTTAGCTCTTTATCAAAGTAGACGATTGAGCTTCAGAAAAATCAATTAGATCGCGCTAAAGCCCCTATTTTGCAAGCTATGAAGAATATTACAGATAGACAAGAGAAATAGCATTAGATCGAAGACTACGCTGCTCAGATTAAACACAATTGTGGGAAAGATAGATTTGATAAGGGAAAAAGTTTTTGGAAATCCTACACAACAGGTGGAAAAGGAAAGGTATCAAATCTTATGCTTGATACAGGTTATGCTTTACCAGCACTGCTTGAAACATAGATGCTTAATCATTGGCGTAGAGAAAACCCTGTAATGCCAAATATATACGCAGCTAATAGATATGCACCAATAGCCTTACAGACAATGGCTGGTAATAGAGTATCAGCTAATCCTATTCTTGAAAAATTATATGCACAAGATAGACAAGCTGCTTATTAGCTTGCTAATTCTGGAGGTTATACAGGTGGTCAGAGATAGGCTAATAGAGTAGCTTTGGCTTTAGGCAATTAGAGAAACGTTGCTGATGCACTCATGAATGTGCAGGAAAAGAATGCTGCATACAGAAATGCTTATGCTGAGATGGCTGCTAGACTTGGTGATAGTGATGCACAAAGATTACAGCAGTCTAACCAATATGGATGGGAGGCTTACAATAGAGCACACGGCGCTAAGACTAATGGTATTGAAACACACTTGGCTAATCTCGGTCTTATTGGTCAGAAATGGTTATCACAGCGCATTAAAAACAAGCAGTATGGAGATATACTTGATATATATCAGCAGGATGTAGATAACAAGAAAGAGGCATTAAAAACTATATACGGTATAGGGGCAGATGGCTCAAAAGGCGCAGCAGCAAGTGTATCTACAAACAAAGTAGGCAGTGCATCTGGATCAGCTTCTATCAATTATAGAAACATAGCTCCAGGTTGGACGCCTAGTTAGTATTCTCCGTTTATTGGATCTCCAAACATCACCAGTCAGAATACAAAATACGACCCAATACTTAATACCGGGAAACAGGTTGTCTATAGTCAGACTCCGTCTTCAATTCCATTTCAGTCTACTGGTAACACGATTATGCATCATAATGATTTTGTACCAGACGATGGTAGATAGCTCACAGACGAACAAAGAGCTAGGTTTAATAGTATAGTTTTGCATCCAGGAGAATAGAGATATCTAAGATCTTATAAATACGGAATGCAAGATGTTATACAAAACCCGTTGTGGTTTTTATATGGATCAAGACCAGATGATAGGCTACCTGGATTTTATATGAATAAAAGGAATAGAACCAATTTTTATACAGGTATTTAATTATGATAGGAATGTATGATGAACCAGTAGCGGTGCCTATAATCGACCTACTGGATAGTAGCATGATGTCATAGTACATCAGTGCTGCAAGAGAGCAATACAATTAGGCTGTACAGGACCAAAAAGATTTCGCTAAGGAATTCGGGGATCTGTATAGTCCTAGTGCTAATTTGAATAAAGCTTACTATGATTAGACAAAAGGTAGGATCAATGCTGGTCTTAATTACTTATATTAGAATGGCATAGATCCACTTAGATCTGCAGAAGGTAGAGCTTATATAGCTAAGATTATTAGAGAGACCCCTTATGATAAGATCTCTAAATGGAAAGCTGACGCTGACAATATGAAGACATTTTAGAAAGCAGCTGCTTCTATGGTTGCTGAAGGAAAACTTACACAGGATTAGCTTGGTTGGCAGATGTAGAAGTATGGGTTAGATTATGATAAGTTTGATCCATATACTCAAAGTTGGAATACATTGGCTCCAACGAAGATGGATACGTTAGAAGATCTTACGAAAATTCCATATAGTGTACTTAAGCCTAGTAATCTTACATAGAAACAAGTTGAGGCTATGGGTTATAAGTATGACCCAAAGAATGATTACACCGGTATTACAGATTAGATGATTATGGATACGGCTGGTAAAGCAATACCATCTGTTATGTCTACAGCTGCAGGCGAATATTATTATGATAAAGCTAAATAGCAGTTACAGTAGGCTGGTGTAACTAATCCTACCGACGATTAGGTCAAACAGCAATTACAGGGTACTGTGGCACAACTTTGGGAAGGAAAGAAGAATATAGCATGGGATCCTAACAAATATTCTTTGCTTGATTATTAGAATGTACTTGCAGATAAACTTGATGCAAAGAAATCCGCTAGAGACCTCGCTAGTCAAAAAGCAATTATAGACTATAAATACGCAGATGACGTAAGGCGTGCGAACAATCCTAGTATATAGAATTCATCAAGTTCATCTGGATCTGGTAGAGGTGGTAAGTCAAAGAATCTTTGGACAATATTTGACGTAGCGTATAATAAACCTGGTTAGTCTGCTGGACTTGGTACTACAGACGATTACTAGAAAGAGGGCGTTGCTTTTTCTGACCCAGGAGTACAGGTAAGACGAGTTAAGAATAATGGTGAGTATTAGACAGTCGTAACATTTAAAATTGGTGACGCTCATCCTGTAAAACGAGGTGGGTTTAAGTCTAATGGAACTACAACTCCACCTTGGAAGAAAGCTATGAAAGGTAAACAGGTTAATGCTACAGTAATAGGTGGGCTTACATATAATGCAAAGACAGGAAAGTACTACGTAAGATGCAAGCTTGATAACACTAGCGAATAGACAGACGAAACGTTGCGTAAGTGGAGTGGTGTTACAGAATTCTGGCTCCCTGTTAACGAAACACATAAGGGTTCTCCGTCAAATACGGAAAACTAGCAATCACCAAATGATTAATAATTAAATTATGGCAAATTACAATTTACTTAAGTCCCCAGCAGAGGACTATTTTAGAGGATAGGCTAAAAGATTTGGTATAACACTACCAAATCATCGCCAATCCGTTCCTAATAAAAGGACTTAGGCTAATGTACCAAGTTACATATTAAGGCAATCCGGTTCTAGATTAGAGTCTGATATAATGCCGCACGGAGATTGGTATAAGCCTAGTCAAAGATCTATTCAGAGATAGAAAGATGCTATAGCTGAATATGATTGGAATAAACATATTGACAGCTTATACAAGAAACAATATCAGTCAAACAGACAAAAGATCGATGCCCAAGATGACTCAGAAGGCATGCTTTCTGACGCAGATAAAGAGAAGCAAACATAGCTTGAGGAAGATAAGTTATTTGAAGACTTTAAAAAGACTGACATCTACAAAAATTCTGTTGGCTCTGACATTGGCGGTATAAACGAACTTGGAAAAGATAGTTTTCAATTTACATTGTGGAAGATTGGCTAGAGAATTGGTTTGTTTTCAAATCAGTCTAGCGATCTTGGAATTGAAAGCACAAAGGGTAAGATAGCTTTAGCTTAGACAGACTAGGCAAAAGCTGATGCGTGGTCCAAAAGGGAGCGACTTAAGAGGGATCTTAAATCAAAAGAAGACCAATGGAATTACCTTAAAGCTAATCCTAAAGCTTAGGTTAAAGGAGACTCGTGGAAAGATACATATTTGCTTGGTAAAGAAATCTTATCAACATATGATTAGCTACAAGACAAAGATTTAAATGAGCTCGCTGATGCATACAAGGCTACGTGGATGAAAGATCATACATCTATGTGGGAAGGGTTTCAGGCTGCCATGACTAAAGCGTTTGCTGCTACAAATGATATGTTTGATGGTACAGGTAGATCTAAAGAGTAGATGGCTAGAGATTGGCTTGATAATTATAACAAATAGCTGTCGAATAGATTTGAAAAGGCTCATTAGGGAATGAGTTTGGATCAAAAAGAGATTGAAGCTAATCAATTTAAAGCTAAGCGTTAGCAAGACCTTAAAGATTACAAAAAAACTCTTGATGATTAGATGCGTAGAGCATCTAAGTGGAAGAAGTTCTGGAACGTTAGTAAACATGCTGAAAACCTTGCTAACATACATGCTAACGATGATCTTTTGACACCAGATTATTGGTTGTGGAATTTACCTCAACAGATGGGCTCTTCTTGGTCTTCTGATACAGGAAATATTGGAAACCTTATTACAACAGCTGGTACAGTTGGATCTTTTGCATTAGGCGCAGCGGGTCATCCAGAAGCTGGTTTTGCATTGTACAATGCAGCTAATGCTGCAGCACTTCCATTTAATCTACAGGGTGCAGAAGATGAAAACTACGCTGAAATTGCCCAACGTTGGACATAGAACTATCAGCAGAATCTTAATAAATATGAATCATAGGAAGCCTTCGGTAAAGCACAAGGTATTTCTGCATCGTATAAAGATTTACAAAAGCAGTCTGTAAAATTTGCAATGTAGAATGGTATGTCTAAGAAAGATGCTGAGGATAGATATAATCTTAATACATAGCAAGGTAAAGAAAAGGTTCTCGGCGATTATCTAATGGGTGTTACAAAGAGTAATGACCCACGTTTATCTAAAGCTAAGCTCGGTACAACAAAAGGTCTTGAATAGCAATTCATGGTAGATAACGCTAGAACAATGGGTACAGAAATTGTACAAAACGTCATATCGTATGTATAGCCTGGTAATAGCCTTTCGAATCTATATAGACAAGCCGTATATAAACTTCCGACAACTAAACTTGGTGCTAAACTTGCTACAAGTAAAGCCGGTAGATTGGTAATAGGAACAGACTATGCTCTTGCTGGTTTAAACGGAGCTGTTGAAAGCAAATTTGCACAGGCTGGACAGTATATTAATTCTCTTACAAGTACAGCTGGTAAAACTGGAGCTAAGATAGGCTCTACAACAATGGATGTACTTGGAGGTGGAGTTCTTGGACACTATGTTGGCGCTGGTGTTGGTACAGCAGTAGGAGAGGCAGCAAGAGGCATTGGTGGACTTGCTAAAGAGGTGATGCCACAAGCTCTTAAAGATGCCGGTGTTATGGCCGGTGAAGCTATTTCAAAAAAGGTTGAGGCTTTAGCCACTATGGTTGGCGCCAAAACACTAAAGAGAAAACTGTTAAAGGCAGCAGTTAAAAACCCTAACACAATAACGGCTTTAAAGATGCTCAAGAAATATGGAATTAACACTGTTAGAAGTGGATTAATAGATAGGGCATCTGAGGGTAATGAAGAAATTGTACAGCAGTTGAACGCCAATGCTGCTGAAGAATTTGCTAAGACATATGGATACGGATCAGCTGACTTACTTAGTCTTGCATTCCAGGATATGGCTTATAGTAAATAGGTATCAGACTTCTATAAGGGCATGTTTGGTCTTGGTGAATCTGAGCTTTACAACGATATGGAGATGTTGTCAAACTGGCGAGGCGGTTTCGCTATGGGTGGTATGCATCCTATGGTGGCAATGAATATCTATCATGCTGTTAACGACATTAAGAACACGGTGCAAGTAAAAGACGCTATAATGCATAGTGCTCTTCTCGATAGAGAACAAGGGAAGATGAATAGAGCTAGTAACGCTGTTATTTCAGACTAGATTTCTAAGGGAAGATATAATTAGTTGACTACAGAAATATAGTAGCTCAGAGAGGCTGATTTGAAGCGAGAGAGGCCACGTTTTGGTGAATAGTATTGGAATGACTTACAGTCTAATGTTGAGCGTATTTCTGCTCTAGTAAACAACAAGTAGATTGAACAACAATATCGTATTAAAGGCATCAATAAAGGTACAGAACAATACAATGTGGCTATAGCTGATAGAGCTAATATCGAGCAATAGTTAACTGCTAATAGAAAAGCTCAGTAGGAAGCAGAAATTAGACTTCAGTAGATTTACGGACAGTAGGGTTATCAAAATCAGGTAGAACAGGCTGTAAATAGACAAGAATAGTCAAGAGATCCTATGTTGACTGCCATAAATGCAGCTACAGCAAAGACCAAGGCTATTGAGTCCTACGTTAATAGGAAAGTAGAAGATTACAAGAAATCCCTAGATACAGCATCCTTACCGCAAGAAGAGGTAGAAAAATCTGTAGCAAAATATAAAGAGTCTATTAAAGATGAGGCTAACGAATACGGTGAAAGATTTGTAGAAAACTCTCAGAAAGAAGAACATGCTAGACATATAAATAACTTCCAGAGAAATTCTGAGGCTCATAATAGAATGAAGGCTTTACTTACACTTAAGGCTAAGATGAATTCTATTGATGATATATTTAAGTTTGCTCATGATAAGCTTGGATTAAAGACAGTTAGACCAGATTCTAAGTTGTTGTCTGCTAATATAGATAAACAAATTGCTCGCGCAAAGCAAAGTTTAGCTAAAGCTTATAAGAATTTCGATGAGAAATCTACAGATGAATAGACTTTACAATTCTTAAATAACTTTAGTGAATCTGTTGGTTTTAATGATAATGAGATCCAGGAGCTTGAATAGGCTAGAGCTATGTACACAGCTAACGAATCATTGCTTAACTCTACGTTGTCTATTCATACAGAAGGTGTTACGCGTGACAACAATGGAAATCTTGAGTATAATCCAGATGAGCTTAGGTACCAAAGAAAGCAGGCTGAGTTAAAGTAGAAACTTGGTGATAAATACAAGCAAGAAGAGCATACTAGAGCTGCGGCTAAAGATGGGTCAAAGAGTAAACTTAATGAGCGTATCACAAAGATTATCGACGCAAATAAGCAGAATGAAAATATCGACTGGATGCTGTCTGATATATATTCTGGTGATGCAGTAACAAAGCTTACAGAAGATTACTAGAATGATATGCTTAAAGCTGCCGAGGAAGATGTAAAGGATATTAATGAATAGGCTAAACAAGCAGTAGATCCTACAGAAACATAGTAGAATCGTACAGCTACTACAGAAGAGCTTTAGAAGCATGCAGAAGAATATAAGCGTCGTAGAGATAAGGCTAGAGAGCATTATAGAAAGAAGCGTAAAGCTAGAAGAAACAAAGCAAGGGTATCATTCTTACTTGGATTTGACGAACTCGCAATGTAGTCATTTGATGGCCTTATGGAAAACGCAAAGGTTGGTTTCTATAAGTTCGAATAGCTTTACAATGATATAAAAACTATTCTTCAAGAAGAAACTGGACAAGATGGTGGTCCATCAGTATTAGCTTTAGCGAAAGCTATGTATATTCGTCATTACCTTACATCTACACGTAAAGAAAAGGAGAATATGAACACTCCTATGGATGTACAGTCTTATGGAGCACAAGTTGCCACACACACTTCACAAGATACATCATTCGACGGATACAGAAAGGCTTTGAAACGACAGCAGAATAGAGCTATTATACATTGTTTTCATACTACAATAGCATACGACGATAATAACACTCTACATGTATTTGAAAACATAGACGAGATAGACAGGCTTGAATATCAGTCTCATTATCCAGAAATCGAAGAAAATGTAAACATTTCCGATAAATAGTAGATACTTGGATATCTTGCAGATAATACAGATAGATTTGGAAATCAAGATTATTCTGATATAATTGATACTATATTTTCTCAGCAAAACAAAGAAGAGCTATTATAGGGATTTGCACATTATTTAGCATCAATAGATACAACTTACTTTAATTCTCAGTCTATAAGGGATGGAGAAACTATTAGAGAGATTGCACAGGCTATAATGTTAGGAAACGACGATAGTTTTGCAGATGCACTGTTAGACAATCCGAATGGACTAGAAGATGCTAAGCTGTACATTAAATCTGTTAGAGACAGAATGCTAAACGGTGGTTAGTATAGAGTGCTTGATACAGATATTCCTATTTATGGCTATGACGACAAAGGCAGAGCTATACAATCATAGGCAGATATTGTACTTGTTGATAATGATGGACAGCTCCTTGTTATAGATGTTAGGTCTTCATTTAAACCAGATCTAAAAACCAGAATGCTTGGTAATTAGAAGTCCAATGGTCGTGCTAAAGAAACAATGATCCAGTAGGAATAGAGATAGCTTCAAAGATTAAATTAGGTACTTTATGATACATTTGGTTCTAATGTTGAAGGTACATACGTAATGCCGTTCTACTATGATAGAACAGTACGTAGAATTGTAGCAGAACCTGTATTTAAAGTAGAAATGCTTGATTTTAACAAGCCTGTAACACCATATTATAATAAATCTAATGAAGATATATCTAATGAAATTGTTAGACCTTTATAGGATAAAGTAAATGATCTTACATCCGATTTACAAAGTGTATACGATAGTATTAATGAAGCTGGCGGCGAACATAAAACTGTACCATCTTATAATATATTTAAAGAAAGCTCAAATAAGGACGAATTATTGCTTCAGATAAGAGATCTTTACTCAGCTATAGAATCTATCCAGAGCTTAAAAGAAGACGCTCAGATGCGCTTAAATTAGCTCCTGTAGCCTAAATAGCACGAGAATACTGTACCTGAATTCTATCCAGAAGATGCGTTTGATCATGTTATTGTAGATGAGCAATATTAGGCAGGCTTAGATACTGTTCGCGAAGTTTGCAAAAAGCTTGATACGCTGTTAAGCTCTATTACAAACCTTAACATTACAACAGCAGACGAACGAGCTCAAGTTAATGAGCTTATCTATTCTATATATGACGCATAGACCGCACTTGACCAATTCTATGGTAGTGATCAGTTTAAAGTTAGCGACACCCTTCCAGAGCAAAAACTTATAACAGCTGCTATTAACAAGCTTGTCAGCAATAGAATGGTGTACGGAGATGCCGCAAATAAGGCTTTGCAAATGTGGCAGACTCAATTTGCATCTAATATTGGCAATCCTAGCTTTACTTATTTCAACAAGATTAAGTCATTCCTTGCTACATTTGATGGCGAATTTATGAATAGTCTTGTTGGTAATAAGAGCTTACAGAGATTCTGGAGCACGGTCATAAATAATTAGCTTGAATTCCTAGCTGATAATGCAAAGAACGTACAGAAGACTAATACGGCTCTTGATGATGCGCTTACTGATACTATTTATGATGCAGAGGACTTCATTAGAGAATATAACCAGAGATTCCCTGTAGATCCAAATGTTGATGATATACTTGATACAAACAGCGCGTAGAGTATCAATATGATCGACGATCAATGGAGAGAGCTGTATAGTGACACTACTAAACATTTCCCTGCATTTAGAGCTAAACTTGACCCACATTACTTCTCTATAGCGCTTGATCCGCATTTGATTTATCCAGACGCTTCTGGAAAATCTGGTAACGCTGAGCTTGTATGGAGAAATAACGAGGTATAGCTTAAGCTTGCAGATTCTAAAGGAAGAACAATCTTTATGACATTCGACCAGGGCAATGACGCTGGTCCTAGAGGAGTAGATCCAATATACTTTGCTAGAAAGAAGGCTGCAGACGCTGTATTTGTACAGAAAGTTAAATACATGCTTGACTTTATGAAAACGCATCCAGGATACCATATAAGCATGAAATTAAGCCGTTCTAAGGGCTCAATTAAGAATGGTAGCGAATTATAGCCTGTAAGTAAATTCTTGTTCGCAGGAACGCTTAATTAGCATGATTTGCACAACATTACATGTGACGCTGGTAACAGAATAGGTTTTCTTAAAGCTACACAAAATGTAAACACTGGAGATGTAACGAAGATGGTGTATGGTGGTCCAGAATTATCAACTTTAATCAGTGGATTTGATCTTGAATATGTAAAACGTACAGCTATAACACAATCTGGTAATATAGTATACTTCTACGATACTGGTCAGACTGAGAAGGCAGTAGATAACAGATGTATTGGTACGCCGTTAATATAGCCTAAGTTTACATCTGGTCAAGGTGGTTAGGCCAATAAGATTGCAGACCTTATATGGTATAAATGCTATCAAGGTTTAAATGAATATCAAGGATACTCTATAGATGATCTGCTTAAGTAGGTTCTTTATATTAAGGCTGACAATAAAGTATTAAATGAGAAATATAACTCAATAGAAGGCCTTGTTACATTAGATCCAGCTAACAAGAGGGTTATTATAGGTAATGTTATTTACCCTACATAGAACCCTAGTGTAGACTATGCTAATATCTATAATGCGTTGTGTAATATGTATATGACAAAAGACGCTGCATTTGTTCAATAGAATATGTAGCAATATATATAGTCATCACATAATAGTGTATTAGCTAAACTTAACGCACAATATGCATCAGACCCTAATCTTGATAAAGTGGAACTCCCAAATGGTCTTACGTTTACAAGAGAAGACTTTACTCACGACGGTAAGGGTACAACTGGTCTTGGCTATATGTTGCGCAACGGTTATTTAATGTCGTACGCAGCTAAGTTGGAGCCACCTACAGTATATGTAGACAATGTAGAGCTTGTGCAAGACAATCCGGACGAAAGTGCTCAGCAAGTGTCTAAAACAGTTGCTAAACAAGATATTCAATAGCAGCAAAAGTAGGCTGAAGATACATTTATGTCTTTGTTCTATGAACAAGATTTAAGTGAGTTTGAGGGATAGAAAGAAAAACCTTCGTTTGCAAACGCTGTTGATGAGTGGGTTAGAAAAACCACTGGAATTACTCCACAATGGGTTGAAAACGAGAGATTGTCTGACGTAGCCTACAAAAAGAATAGTGCAGTACTTGCTAAATGTACAGACGCTGTTATCCAAATGTCTAATTCCGTTCCTTACACTATTGGATTTCATGAAGGATTCCATAGAGCATTAGAACTACTTGTAGAGCCATCTATTAGAGAACAGATGTATTCAGCATATAGAAAAGCTCATCCAGAAGCTGCTACAGAAAGAGACGTAGCTGAGGGATTGGCTGATTTGTTCGTCGATTATATGCTCGGTACAAAAGACGCTAACACCATAAAGAAACAAGGATGGATTAAGAGAAATATAAAGAAAGTAGCTAACAGATTAAGTATCTTATGGCACTATAGAAACAATGCTAAAACGATTCTTACTCTATTCAATGATATTAAGTCTGGAAAATATGCAGATAAATAGGTAAGTAAAGAACAGTAGAATAGATTTAAAAAGTTGTTTGGCGAAGACTTGCACTATGAAATAAATGGGCGCAAATTTGATAATATAGGCTCTGCTGCTGAAAAAGAACATATGGCTAGAGCCCTTGGATATATTATAGTAAAATCTGCCAAAGATGCTACTGATATATATAATGCTGTTAATGACGATTCGTTTTTGCCTATTAAATATATACCAATGAGGGTTATAAACAACCTTATTGGAGAAGGAAATGAAAATCCTACATTTGCTCAACGTGCATTTAGAGAGGTATTCTATACTGAAATAAACACAAATGATCAGCGTAGGGTTAATTATCCTAACTTTATGGCTATAGCGCCAGAGATTAAGAAATATCTTACAGAGATAATGGATGCTTACGATGGAAAGTATGACCATGATGACGATTCTGAGACAAGCGACCAGGAAGAGAATGATTACGGAAAGTCTATCGAAAGATACGATAAGTCTGCATTTGAGTTTAATAAGCTTGATTCTGTAAGCAAACCAGTGAAGATGTTCTTTTCCACAATACCTTACTACAAGTTTAATGATAATGGTAAACTTACACTTGATACATCTAAGAACATATATGGTATTCCTACATTTATGCCTATTAAGTAGGTATTTAATGTAATTGTTAGCAAATTACATGATGTTAAAACGCCTTTAGACTTATTAAATAGGCTGCAAGAGCTATCTACGTAGAACCCTATGTATATGGCAATCTATTAGAAATATAATGATCTATACAATTCTATCTATACATTCAACAGCGATAATTAGCTTGAAAAGATAGACTTCGATAAAGAAGCGTTTATGATACAAATCTTTACAGCTATCAAGGGTCACGAGCATAACTTTATTATTGGTAGGTCTATCCGCAATAAGAATGGAGGTGTAGAAATTAAAATATCTGATGCAAACTTCGATAGAGACGCCAGAATGTATCCTAAGCTTTGGAACTCATTCTTATCTTCTGGTCAATCTGGCTTATTGTAGAGATCGGTTGGGTAGAATGGATAGCTACTTCTTTCTACAAAGTATAACACAAAGAACACTTAGGTAGACATGCCTACAACTGTAGCAAAAAATGCATTTAGATTTATATCTCAGTTCTTCTCTGATTTACAGTCGTAGATACTAAATGATTCTGCTAGCGAATTTAAGATAAACGGAAGAATTAGAAGCGCAGCATCTAATAGCGATATCGAAGTACTTAAGGATGATATATGTAAAGAATTTAATATGCTTGGTATAAACTTTACCAAAGAGATGCTCGACCATATGTTGTCTACAAAGTATAATGGTGTTGGCAGGGAAGCTATTAAGAAGTGGATCACATCAACAGGTGTGTCTAATATTAATAGTTTTATTGATGCTGTAGGTAAGGTTGTACAAACTAATGGATATACAACACAGAAGGCTATAGACGAAATATTTAAGACTGGTTTTGTTAGCGAATTAGGTAACTGGGCTGGAGCTTACATGAAGATTACTACAGATAAGATGTCTAATGGTATGGATGGAACTAAGCTGTATAACGAATCTCAAAACAACAGTATTAGTAATACTACCGAAAATCTTAATAGCCATGATAAAAATAATATGGTAGTAAAAACGATATTATAGTCTAGCTACAACATTATGAACAATAATGGCGTAAATATGGGTTCTATTGTTGCTAAGCAGTTGTAGAACGGAGAAGATTTCAATATTAGTATTTATACTCCTATTGGCTTTAAGTCTGATAACCGCGGTGACAATGGCTCTAAATATAGTAATCTTGCTGAAGCTGAAGATTACATCAATAAGTTCGCAATGCTTTAGAACGGATACTGTATATTCCCAACACTTGCCGACAAAGGTACATATATGGTTCTTGGTGGTATAAATATTCCAGGAATGGAGTTTGGGTAGTCAGATAATGGCGCTTATACTGTATCTGGTGCTCCGAAGATGGTATTCTTAGATAGTACACACTATTATTTGCAGCCCAACCAATCTGTATTAAACTAGTTTATCGACTACGCTTATACAGAGCGTGAAGCTATACTTGATTGTAGAGAACAACTTGGTTTGCCAGTAGATAACCCTAAAGGTTTACCTGTACTTAATGATGAAGATAAGATAATGAATTATCACATCGGCAAGAAAGGAAAATAGCCTGGTGGCATTCAGTTTAAATCACTTACAACACTTAGAGTGTATGAAGATGGACAGATTAAACGTTACGAAATAAGCAAGATGTCTCCTGATGAATAGCTTAAAACTCTTAATGAGCAATTCTTCGACAAATCTAGAGAGGAGCAAGAACAGATAATGTCATTAACTCTTCAAGAGCAGTATGAGAACGAAGTAGATAAAGCCGTTAGTCTTGGTATTGTCTCGAAGGATGAAAAGCTTGGTTATCTTGGGCTTAATAACATTAACCTTAATCAGAGCCAAATAGACGCCGTAGAACGCACTTTGTATGCTCAGATGTATAAAGATCTCACAGAGAAAGGAATAACGCCTAATACGCAAAATTTGCAGCGTACAGCACATAGTATGGCTATTACTGCTATCTTGCAAGACGCAACGAATAGAGCTATTATTTCATCTGAGGAAAGTTTGAGATTATACATCGGTAATCCTGGATTCTTTAAGAATGTAGAAGATATCCAGAAACGTATTGGTGGCCTTGTCTCTACTGGTGATGACAACGTTCCATCTTTACCAAATTATGACGGATCAGATGGTGAGCTTTATAGGTGTGCAGAAATCTCTGATTATGAGGTAGCTTCAAATGCTGATATTATGAGCGAACTTCAAGAGAAGATGCGTGATGGTGAGCTTAGGGAAATTTATGGAAACCGTTACGGATTTAAAGGTGTTGACGATTTAGATATTGGTGCAGTAAGAGCTAGGCTTGTAGACGACTTTGGTGAAGATGCTGTTAAAAAAATAGAAACAAGAGCTAATAACTTCTATGAAGCCTATACTGGCGGTATAAATGTAGCTGATGGTGCATCTTATATTACTGCCGATATGTGTAAGAGAATGCTTAGGGCTAGAGGAGCGTTAACAAACGACGTAGCTAAGGCTATTAACATTCTCGAAAGCTCTAATAAATACTCTTGGATGGACCAGAAAGATGCATATAAACTAATCTATGACAAAGTAAATCTTGTTACTACTAAGTATACTGCATACGGATTTAGAGACCACACAACAAACGGCAAGAAAGTTTCTAACTTATCTGTACCATACTACAATAAGTTTGCATTGTTCCCAATATTTGATTGTATAGCTACTGGTAAACTTAAGAATGTGTATGATAAGATGAAGGAAAACAAAGTTGATAACCTTCTTATGACATCTGCTGTAAAAGTTGGTCTGCAAGGGCATTCTGAGTTCGATGGTTAGACTATTAGCAAGCCGCTGAATGTTTATACACAGAGACTCTCTGCGCTTCGTAGACAGCTTAATACAGACCCAGAGGAAGGTGATGTTGTAGCAGCTGGTACACAGATGATTAAGGTTTGTTTATCTAGTTTGCGACTCGATAGAATGTATGGCGACATGACTGGAGAATAGCTTAGAGATAAGCTTATGGGGTCTATTAATAAGCTTTCTAAACTTGGGGTAGATAAGTTTAAAGACAGATTCTACTCTAATGGTATTATAGATCAAAAGAAGCTTAGCGAGTACCTTATAGAGCAACTTGGTACAAGAAATGCTAATAAGAATCTTATAGATGCTCTTACTTATAATCCGTAGACCGGCTCTATGAATGCGCCTATTGCATCTACTGCTGATGCTAGCTGGATGGAGTCTATGCTTATATCTGCGGCTAATAAGGATATTATTGACATTATGACTCCTGGTAGTTCGTTTATTTAGAGATCTGTATTTGCTATCGAAGGAAAGAATGGAGAAGGCAGCATACAGGGGCAGGAAGTCTATAATGGTAAAAGATTATAGATGATAAACGAAGAGGGATCTATGGATGCTGTAATATCTATTGATTACTTCTAGGATATACTTCCAAAGAACTTGTCTTACAACGAAGCTAGACAATGGCTTTTAGATCACAATATAATTGGAGAAAATGCTACATCTAATACTATCGGTTATCGTATTCCTACACAGGCTCAATCATCTATACATGCTTTACGTTTTGTAGACGTTGTACCTGCTGTTAAATCTACAGTAATACTTCCAACAGAGTTTACAAAGATAACTGGTTCTGACTTTGATATAGACCACCTTTATTTAGCACGTTACAATGTTAACAAAGATGGTAAATATGAATTTGACCCAGAAAGTGCAGAAGGATTATAGAATAGTATTATAGAAAGTATTCTTACAGTACTTAAGGACAAAAAATCACTTAACATCTTGTATAAGTCTATTGATAATGATACAGAACTTGTAACAAGTATAGCTGACGAAATTCCAGAACAGGGTAATACAAAGAGTGTAGCATACAACTTTGGTACATTACACGAGTAGGTTACTCGTAAGAACGACTATATTACAGGTAAGACTGGTATTGGTCCATTTGCATTGAATGTAACAAACCATATTCTTACAACATTGTATGGTGTTAAATTTAAAGAGTCTAGCTTTACAGACATAACAGGCATCACTGGTTTTGATTAGATTCTAGACGAAGATAACAATTAGATTTCATCTTGGCTGTCAGCGTTTATTAATGCACACGTAGATATTGTGAAAGACCCATATATTTCTAAGCTTAATGTAAATGGGTTTACATATAATATGATCAACTTACTTGCTAGAAATGGTAAAGGAAAACAAGGGCTTTACTTCTTGTGCTAGCCTATAATTAGAGAGATGGCTAAAGCTGATATAGATGCTAAATCTCAGTTTACTAGAGATCCTAAAATATTTAGATCAGCGTTTGAAATGAGAGATAAGAGACTTGCCGAAATATTTCCTAGTGTTACCGGTAAGACAATAGACGATTAGTATATTAAAGACGCTACGGAACCGAATAAATCTAAAGGCGAACCAGCTAGACGAGCAGAGATAGTAAACTCTGTACTCAATAATATGGATATGCTTTAGAAGATTGCTAAGAACCCAGACTTGGTCTATGCTTAGACCGAAGATGGAGAAAGAGCTAGAGCTTTTTAGGTTAATTGCTACATAGCATGGAAGTGCCTTGAAAAGTATTCTAATGCATTAAACAGTTTGGTACAGTATACTAAGATCGACACACGTAAACAAGGTAAGAATTTCCTTGAAATGCAAGCTTATCTTAGAGGCTATGAGAATCTTACAAACCCAGAAACTGATTAGCTGTTTGATATGGATTCTATCAACAATCTTATACATGGTACTTGGATTGAGCAGAAAACAAGAGACGCTATTCAAGAACCTATGAGAGTTATGGCAGGACAATCATTCTAGGGTACACATTAGTTTATGGAGCAGCTTATCAATTTGTCCGATGACTTTAAGTACAAGACAAACGACAGGGAGTCCGATTTACTTAGAAATGCTAAGACTATGAAGAAAATATCGTAGGCTGCTAGTAGTTAGATTAAGGCTAGATACGCTGTTAGATTAGCTAAATCTTTAAGTATTGATGTTAAAGGTTTGTTCGATGGTAATGCTACAATATTTGATAGACTTAACTCTATATAGGCTTGTATACAGAGAGATGCGTATGGTTTAGGTAGATTAAAGGATAATTACCTGTTATCACATCTTGCTCCATATATTTAGGATTAGGATGTTTTCGTAAATGGAAAGCTTACTAATAAGCCTAAGTTTATAAGCGTTATTAATAGTATGGATGAAAGCAAAATGTCTGCTGATATGTTTATAGAGTCTTGGGAAGAACTTCTCAATGACCCATAGGCTAATGTAAGAAGATTTGCAAATGATCTTATATTGTATGCCATGCTTACATCTGGTGATACAAAGGGCTTTAATAAAATAGCTAAATACATTCCTATGAGTTGGCTTGAAGCCAGACATGATGAGAGTACCGTACCATTCTCTGATTATATTAAGGAACAACTTGAAGCTCCGGAAATTGATCACGATCTTATAGCTTAGAACAACTATATGGATAGCGATTTAGTTAGCAGAGCTACATTCAAGGATTACTATTACGCTTTCAATGTTTAGTACTCTCCTGCTGTAATAATTAGCAATGATTCTCACGAACACGACGCTTTGTATATATCAGTGCGAAATGATGGAGCTGTATATAGCGATCCAACGTCGTACACATTGTATAAAAAGGTTGGAGAAGCTATGATTAATGGATCCAAACGTGCCGTATATGCGTTATTACCTAAGAGGGGCTGGTCCGATAGAGATGGTCTCAATATCTACGAAGCTGGTGATATTAACCTAAATATAAATGGAATTCCTATGAGCCAAGAAGTTATTGAAAACCAACTTAGTAAACTCATGGCTTATCTTAGTCAAATGAAGCCAAATATTACTGACGAGCAGCGCAATAACTGGATGTCGTGGTTCAATTAGATGTACTATAATGCTAATTCAGAATATCCTACAATATCCCAAGCTGTAGAGCAACAAAGCACACAAAGTGTTAGTAATATTAATCTTGATGGTAAGAGCCCTTCTGGATAGACTGTGTATATAAGCAAATAGCTATTCTATAAAGATTAGCCTCAACAACACCCAAATGTACAGTACGTATTCACAGATAATGCTTAGGCTTATGCTAAGGCGCAAGGTTTATCTATGCAAGGCTTCGCTAATTATAACCCAGTATTAAATGTAAGTTCTGGCGCCACTGGTACAAATCAAGCTTGCATTAGAACTGGTAGCGATGGAAGGATTACGCCTAATGCGTTTGGTCTTGTAGTAAAGGTTAATCAGCAAGATGCTTCTGGTAAATGGTTGTCAAAAGATGGCTGCTTCTAGGATAATTAGGGTGATATCATGGCATTTAAATCATGGGTTAATCATATGCTTGCAAGAATAGATAATAGTAAACCAATTGTATTCCCATCTGCTATAGCTCTTGGTAAAGCAGCATTACCTAGAGAGGCTGCTGAATGGCTTGGTTTGCAATTACTTTCTAGATTTAACATAAAATCAACAGTTTAGGAAAACACAAGAGCTGGTTATACAGGATACGGATTATCTATAGAGGGTGTTGTAGATGATAATTACGCTAATACACTAATTAAAGAAGAATAGTAGAAGCAGGCTTTAGCATAGATTAATCTTACTAAAGAAGATATAGAAGAAGCTGAAAGAATTAGAAAACATTGCAAAGGAGGTAAATAATGAAAGAAATATGTCCTAATTTACATAATAAACAAGTAGCCAAGGAATTTGGTGAATTAAAAGATTTGTTCGGTGAGGATACTGCGTATTTACTCTGGAGCAAAAATAATGGATATAGTATAGATAAGGCGCCAAATGGCGCCGACTCTATATTGTTTGGAGAGCTATTGTATGTTGCAAACGGAGACAGAACACAAGCACTTATACTTAAAGCGAAGATATATTCAGATGAATTTCTTAAATGGTTTGGCGATTGGACGTCAGATAATAAGTAGAATGTATCAAAAGTAGTTGATAAAAATGGAGAGCCACAGGTAACATATCATACGGTAAGTTTTGGGCGTAATCCAAATTTTAAGAAGTTTGACACAAATATCGAAGGATTTAAAACAGCTATATATCATACAGATTCATATTAGATGAGTGCGTCGTATAACTCATTAACACATGAAATAGAAGAAGGAAATAGACTTGGATATTATTATAGAGACGATAATCTGCATTATGTAAAAGTTGACTACTTAAATATAAAAAATCCAAAGGTTATTGACGCAGAAGGTGTATAGTGGAATCAATTGGAATACTAGGGAGATTTGCAATAGTAGAAATAGGCGCAAAAAAAATACGAAGACGCATTAGAGTAGATTGCAATACTTGCGTATATGGATAACAGGATAGATAATTCTATGTCAGATTTGTATCAAAAGTTAAATAATATTACACTGCTTAATAACGATAGAGCAAATGCCGTTTTAAAAAGAGTATATGATCTTACTAAAATAAAACTCAATCTAGATGATTTTAAAACTATGATTAGCGGCGACTCTACAAGAACCTTAGAGAGATTTTTAGGTAAATATGATGGCGTTATAATAAACAATGTTCTAGATTATGGTATTTACGATGAATATGAGGAGCCACACACAGTATATGAATGCATAGATAATTCATAGGTAAAATCTGTATTTAATAATGGACAATTTGCAAATCCAGATGATATGTATGCATCTCCTCAGGGAGAATTAAATATGGGCGCATCTTCTAGATTATCTAACATACCTTCTAAAGGCGATATATCAACGTTGTAGCAGTATTTAAAATCTCACAGAAACGGCGTCTCTAGCATGGCTTTAAAGCTTGTAATGGCTGCAGTAAATAGATACTTCAATGACAAATAGACTGGAATTACATACGAAATAGTAGATAATCTTCCAGGCGGAGAAGCAGCTCATTATGATAGAATTGGCAAGGTTATTCGCATAAACAAGAACGCTAACTTTAGAAACGAAAGTAAGTCACAGACGCCTGAAGTGTAGACAATTGTTCACGAAATGCTCCATGCTGTTACCGAGCATGCAATTCACAACGATTCTAGAATAAGAAAATCATTTACAGATCTATACTAGAAAACAAAGAAAGCTCTTGGGAAAGATGCGTAGGACTATGGTCTGAGCGATGTGTATGAATTTGTAGCAGAATTGAGTAATGCACAATTTGTAGAAAAATTAAAGTCTATACAATATAATCGCAAACAAACATTATTCGAAAAGATTAAATAGGCTATAAAGAAAATATATTCTTAGATATTTACAAGTTATAAAGACTTTATTGGTTCAGATAATGTGTACGAAGCCGCTGTTAGTGATTTGTTTACAGTTATGTATCACAACGAATAGAAAGAAGACAATGTAACTGATAAAGAAGCCAAAGATAGATTAGCTTCAATACAAGCCTCTGAAGATAAGGTTAATCAGATACATCATAGAATAACTGAGCTTTTCCAGGGATTGTACAAGGATTATAAAAAATAGCTTAATAAAGGTGCTAATAGACAGCGTAGAGAAGACTAGGTATGGTCTACAATATAGGAACTTAAGTCACAAGAAAAGAAAGAGTCTTCAAGAATAGCCATACAATCTGCTTTAAAGACCATTGGTGTATTTGCGCGCGATCCTATTGACAATACTATTTTGCAGGCTCGTAGAGATACTATTTTAGGATTCTTGTAGGAATGTTAGAAGAATAATTTCGATAGTCTTACAGCTGAATAGATACATGATATGAAGTCTAATATTATAGACTTCTACAACGATCTTGTAAAAACATTGTCTGACAACTAGATGGATCTCGATGCTAGAGACCAAGCTGATGTTGATACACTTAATGCTACAGTAAGATAGATTAATCAATTATGGAAAGATGCTGCACAAATTGTAGCAGATAAAATAGTTGACGAAAATGTAGATAAGTATATTAACGAGTCCGAAGAAGAGAAGAATAAAATAAAGACTGTAGCTAAAGACTGGCTCCATAAGAACGATATGTATGGAGATGAGTCTAAACTTACATTATTCTTTAATTATTCTAGATAGAACAGTCCAATTATTCGTCAAGCATTCTAGATGATACAAGACGCCGATCAATAGACTAGAAAAGAATCTCTTCCCATTATGTAGTAGATAGCAAAAGCTTTTGATAAAGCTAATTCTATCATAGATGATCTTACTCCAGGAAACTGGTAGACAATGTTGATGGAGAGATATACAGACGGTCCTAAGAAAGGAGAGTTTACGGGCTTGTTTAGATCTGCTGTTAATAGAGGTCAGTTTAAACAAGACTAGGAAAACTTCAAAGAGAAGCTTAATAAAGAATGGCAAGACAAATATGGTTATTTTTATTATAAGGATCCTATTACCGGCGAAACTTTAAGAAGTGATACAGAATCATCTGTAGAAGAAGAACAGTGGATTGGAGACTAGGAACCAAACTATGTAACATATCAGAGAAGGTACGAAGAATGGTTATGTGATCACGCACACAGAAGATATTCTAAGACATACTTTATTGAACGCCTTAGTAAACCTTATGATCCAAAGACTAGAACTGGTCACGGCTTATCTCCAAGAACACTTTCTAGACAGCAGTATATACAAGATCAACTTAACTATCTATTATAGAAATGTTCAGATAAGTAGACTGGTTTATCATATCCAGAAAAACTTAATCCACATGATTATTAGAAACTGTAGATGTGGAAGGATGCTCTACAAGACTTAGGCAATCCATTTGATAAAGAAGGTAATCTCAAAGAAGGCGATGAGTTACAAACTGCTCTTGAGATATAGTCTTGGAATAACTGGCTAGCTAAACAAACAGACTATTCTACAGATTTTGAGGAGTTTGATAAAGAATATCAGAATATAGTAGATTAGATTAAAGCTGGAGAAAAGACTACGCAGGATCTATATAAGTTTATTGATGCTAATTCAGAATATGGCATAAACCCAGAATATCTCGAATATATCTTTGGTAAAAATAAGTCTGCTAAAGAAAGTCTATAGAGAATGTTCTAGAACTCAATGAAGAGGCTTATTAAAACAAAGAATGGCTTCGTTAAAGATTTTAGTAACGTAATCTTCTCTGAACAGCCTGATGGTACAGTAAAGATATCAGATATGTGGTTCTATTCAAGATCTGCTGATATTAAAAACAACGAAGAGAATAATGCTACTGGTATAGACCCAGAAGAATTTAGAGATGCTTTTGATATTAGAGAAGTTCCTTATACGGACCCATCTGGAATGCAACTAGCTAAAGATGGCGTAACAAAATTCGATCCACGAAATAACCCAAATGGCGTAGAGCCTATGTCGTGGTTTGAATATATACTTAAACAGTATACGGATGCAGCTCTTGATGGCAGGATGCCTAGGTATGTATCACTTGATGGTAAAATAGCAATAGACTTCTCTACACTTGGTGGTAATAGATAGTCAGTAGAGAAATGGATAGCAGAGAATATTCTTATGTATACAAAGACATGGGAAGGTAAAGATGGCTCCATGAAGTCTAAGCAAGTACCTCTTACGATATTCTCTCAGATAATTCCAAAGAGGGCTACATTCGGCAATAATTAGCCTACATCTAGATATATACCTAAAGGTCGTTTTACAACAAAGAAAGGATCATCTACATCTTCTATATACGACGATAAGTTCTATGATGGTGACAGAAGTGGATTGTAGCCAGACTTTGATAAATATGGAGACAAGGACTTTGTTAAGTTTATATAGAAGGGTGATGCTAGAGCTTAGTATTATAATCTTCTTGTACAAACTATGGAATAGCAATGGGATAAGCTTGGACTAGATCCATCGTATAATAGATTTAAGCTTCCGTAGATGGAAGGAACTTCTAGCATGAAGAGATATAGAGCATTGGGTAGTCCTAAAAAGTTCATTAAGAACAAACTTCAAAACGCAACTGGAGCCACGTCTGATGATACAAGCATGCGAGATGAAGGCGATTTCGTACAGCGTAATGGCAAATGGGTTCTCAAAACTGCTCCAACACGTTTTATAAACGAAATGGAAGACCCTTCCATGATTAGTTCAGATCTAGCTTATACTGTTGGTATGTTTGTAAATATGGCTAACAACTTTGTAAACAAATCTAAAGTACAAGCTAAGCTTGAGACATTGGGCTATAACTTGTCTGACGAAACAAGAGATTCCGAACATCAAGGAACTGGCACTAGATAGCAAGAGCGATATGCCAAAATGCTGAAACAATTGTTTTATGAGTCTAGAGAAACAAATGATAATCCTGGAGAAAAACCTTCAAAGAAGGCTATTGCGGCTGCAAAGCTTGTAAATAAGACAAGAGGCGTTTCTGCCTATCTCATGCTTGCCGCAAACGTTCCATCAATGTTTGTAGGTGTATGGGACTCTTTTACACAGATGCCAGCATAGGCTGCTAGAAACGACCAATTCGGTTTTATGGATCTTATGAAAGCGTACCTTTATACAGGATTTAACCTTATGAAGGCTTTGGCTAACATTGGTAATCCTATAGCAAACTGTAAAGCTGTAGCTATGATGTAGAAAGATGGTCTTGTTAGAACGAATGATGAGACATTTAAAGATACCTATCGTAACAGAGTCACAAAGGCTTTAAAGCAGTCCGCTACAGGTGGATACACAATGGGCGATTATATGATGAACATGCTAGCTCAAAGAGCGACATATAATGCCAAGAAATATTATCCAGGTAACACTATTGTTAAAGAGGGTTTTTATACGAAGGCTGAGTTTGATAGACTGATGATTAATAGTGGTATTGCATAGAAAGAGATTAATAGAGATTGGAAAGATAACCATGGAGAATCTATGTGGAACGCATACTATTTTGATCACGGTATAGCAAAGATTAAGCCGGCATATGACGGCATTTAGGTTTAGGACAGTAAACTATCTGCTACTATATAGCAAACTATGGCATTACTTAATGGTAACTCGCCAAAGAATGATCAATCAGCTGTTAGTAACAATGTCTTACATAAGTTCTTTTTCTTGATGCGTAATTTCTTTATACGTAGAGCAGAACACTGGTTTGCAGGATATACTCCAGATAACGTTGTAAGAGAGATTGAATAGGTAAAAGAAACTGTATAGAGAGGTGGTACTACAACTATTAAAACTAAAACTATTCGTAAACCTTTAACAAACGAGTAGAAGGCACAGAGATGTATGTATGACTATAGTACCGGTGAAGCTAATCCAGCTGTATTGGTAAATCTTATGAGAGGAGCACATACTCAACTTAAATGGTTTAATCAATAGATGTTTAATCGTCAAGCCAGACTTGCTGATCCGGTTAAATTTAATAAGAATGAAGTTAAGTCTCTTAGAGAGTTTTTGACATGGGGGCTTTGTCTTGCGTTGCTTTCTGTAGGGTGGATGGCATTCCATAGATACGTATAGGAAGAGACAAAAGACCTAAAACCTAAGACATATGAAGATTCTTTACCTACAATAAAGAACTTTATAGACTAGAAGGTTTATCTTAGACTTATAGACCAATGTATGTTTAGAACTATTGACTCACAATTCTAGCTGTATAATGTTTACTAGTTCGTAGATATGGTTAAATCTGCAACAACCGTAACATCTGCTGTAGAAAAATTCACAGAAATACCTACAGTTATTGCTGATACTGTTGGATTAACAGGAAATAACCCGAATGACATTATTTCGTCTGACTCTAAGTACAAATATTTCCCACGTTGGCAAAGATCATTAATGACAGCCTCTGGAGTTCTTAATAATATACAAACATGGGGATCTAGTAGAGGTAACGATAAGGTTGGTAGATGGTATTTCGATAATACCGTAACAGGAACTGTGTTTAAGATGGGTGGGTACACATGGAAAAATGGAGAACAGAATAGTGGAAATGGATTAGTTCCGCCACCACCGGCTCCTGCTCCAGTTGCGCCACCACCTCCACCACCAGCGCCTTAAAAATAAACGCGTACTAAGACATTTCACATAAACTAATCCAAACAAAATAGGGGAGCAATACCGATAAGGTACTGTTCCCCTTTGTTGTTATATAAGGTTTTCTAAAAAGAGTGGAGCCTCGTCTGCTAACGGCATAGCGTAATCCGTTTCTACAGACAAGGTGCTATTACATAGCAATAATCTTCCTATATCTGAAGTAAGACCCCAAAACTGCAAAATTCGAGCCCTTTCTTCTAGCGTTGGAGAGATTACTCCATCTTTCATCTTATATGTTGATGGCGTCATACTAAGCTTATACACCATGTATGGTATATTATTGTACCGTTTAATATAAACGCCTTTTAAACTAGGTGATTTAACAAAACGTCGTGCTCTATCTATAGATAAAGCATTCCGTACATCGTCATTAACAACGAAGTAGATACTACGATAATCCCCTGGGTTATCAGGGTCATATGTATAGATATCTATAAACCCTGATTTTTCAGAGAAGTCATCTAGCTTAATATCGTTCATAATCAAAGGTATTACTACCTTTGCAAATTTACTCATAGGTTTAAAGTTTCACTACCGTCTCCAGTATAGTAATCATAGCTATGGTCCCAATTATCTGTTCCCAAATGCCATAAATACACGCTCATGAAATCATGTATTGTTACACCCCTAGAAGTGACTTGAGGTGTAGCTAATCTGAATACTCTTATCTCATTTCTACCTGTTGTATCGATAGCTATGATATAGAATTCGAATCTCCATTTGTTGATTTCATCACTACTTAATTCCAATTCGTTAGTCAGATACCAATATACTGCTTCTTGGTAAAAACACAATTGCCTACAGTAATCAAATTCTTTCATACTGTCTTCAAAATGCCATAACTTAGCTGTAGTTTTGATATCCATAATTGTACATGTCTTTGTGTCAAAGTTAAATGTACAACTATCAAGTAATGATTTACATGCAATAGGAGTAAGTGCTTCATGATTCAATTCGTCTTCGACCAAATAATCCCAGTTTATCTGGAACTCATGATATACATGTATACTGCCATGCTCACCAGCTCTTCGTATTAGTTGTCTTGCTAACTTATGTTCTCCAACATTATGCTGAATCTTCATAAGCTGATCTAAGTCGTACTGAGATATAAGTATTTTCTTAGACTTAATAGCTTCGATATAATCCTTATACTCTACGCTTATTTTAAGAGCTTCTGAGAGGATTTTATCTTCACTCTTGCCAACTATACTATAAGACTTGCGATAAGCCTCTGAGAGCTGTTTATTTAGCTCTATTTCAACGGTATTTATTAAGTTTTCACAGAACTTTTGTGCTTGCGCACTTTTAGGCTTGTCGCCATCGAACAGAACGTAATCATCCCAGAATTGATCTGGCTGAAGAAGGAACTCGTGTATCATTGTTCCTTTACGTAACTGTGGCAAATCTAAGCCTTTCTCTTTACCATCCAGCATATTACGAAAATAGGCCGGTCCTTTGTTTAAGAACCAGCCTATCGCACTATTGCTAATGCGTGTATTATCTTCGTAGTATGGAATGTCGTATTCAGGTATTTTGTACTCTGGTGTCTTCATTAGCATCCTGAACAACAATCACAACAAATGTCTTCAGAGAACTTAGTCTTCTTAACGTTCTTGTGATTGTTCTCTTTACAAGAACGAGCATGAGGTTTTATGGTACCTTTTGAAGAAAGGTTCATATCCTCAAATAGCTCTTCGAATGTCGTAGTAGGATAGTCATTTGCCTCTTTTACAAAAGATGCAATGTTATCAAAACTACATACTTCGAAATTGTCCTTGATAAAGTCTGTTAAAGATTTAACTTCCTTCTTGTCGTTAAGCTTGTCATTCAATACCTCCATTATAAGAGATGGAGACATCTCATCAAACTCACGCCAATAGCGGATACGAGAACAACGATCTATCAAGTATTCTGATATCTCGCTTTCATCATTACATGTAAACAAAATCATATGCTTACCCTTGGTATCGAAGCCATCCAATATCTGCAACAATACAGAATCATCATAATCCGCAAGAACTTTATCAAGTTCGTCGAATAAGAAGCAAACACTTGTGTCACCAAGCTTTTCTACAAGATTTCTAAGGATATACGGACGTATGTTTTTGTCTATATTTATAATTGGGAGACCGCTCTTATTGGCAATTACCTTAGCCATTACAGTCTTTCCAGAACCCTTTAATCCTGCAAGCATCACACCAGTAAATCCGCTTTCAGACAAGTTATAGCTATTGATAACCTTATCTATAAAGCGTTCGTCACGCTGTGTACAATATACCTTAGAAGGTAAAGATAAGCCGCTAGACTCTTCGAGTGAAATTGCGTCGGTATAACGGTCTACGCTAATATTGTAAACCATTCCTGGAGTTAAATCACACTCAAGACCTTCTGTGTTAAACTTAAAGTTTATGCTCTTACCTACTTTCAAAAATTTCTTTTCCATATTTACTGATATTATAATACTCAAATATTGGTTTTCATCTTTTCTATCATCTCGTCTACCTGACTTTGGTTACGTACGAGATAACATTTCATTTTACTTCGATGCCGCTTAAGATAACGCTTAAACAGTTTCCATCTAAGAGGGAATGAATCTCCCATAAAACCTTTACATTCTACTACAAACCCATTTCCTATGAAGTCAGGTAGATATGTTAAAGCCCTTATTTTTTCACCCAAATACTCGAATTTGTCCAGTAATACGAAATGCTTTGGCTCATATTTAACTGGTATCCCAGCTTTCATAAAAGCTTCATAAGTATAGCATTCGAGCTTACTCTTAAAAGAGAGACCATACTTATCGACTTTTGTCGCATTCCGTACTCTGCCTTTGGATTTCTTTTTAGATTTCTTGTCTATCATAATAAAAATTCTTTCCCCTTATCTTGGATACAGAAGTTCTATTAAAATAGACAATTTCGCCATCAGTTACTTTTTGTTCATCTCCATGATGGACACATACGCATATACATCCATCATCACTATAACTATCCCAGATAGTCATCTGCAATTTGTTTGGAAGATAAATACGCATAAATCCACCTTTGTCAAGATGAATTTTCTTAGTCAGCTTTTTTGTAAGCCATTTATGCAATAGAGGAGACATTACTGCACCTCCCAGCACACCTAATAGGCATCCTATTACTACATCAATCATATTTCTGTAACGTTTTTGTTAACCAGTCTTTCATGGTGCTAAATCCGTTGTCACGAACAGCATCTGATAGATCTTTGGCTTTAAATTTTTTATTAATGAAAAAAGCATCTATTTTGTATTGTTTGCTATATTGTCTAGCCTTAAGCATACCGGTTTGATCTCTATCATACAGTATAACTATATGTTTCCATTTGGAACGTAGAGACCTGAGTATATCTTCAGGTATAAATACTGTCTCACTAGCAGCAGCTATTGCATTAAAACCCATCTCGTAGCAACACATGACATCTTTCAATGACTTTGTTATTATGAGTAGGTCGCCTCCTTCCTTAGGCAATTCGGATAATCCCTGTACGTGCCTATTTGTCAGATTGGTACGCCATTTAGTAAACTTGGAAGCAAGTGGACGATAAATCTTAAACTTATCATACACTTTATATGCATACATAGGACTATTCTCTTTGTAGATACTTCGGACGATACTATTACAAAGAAAGTATTTAATGCTGAACACATTGAACTTTTTTAATGTATCAATATGTATTCCGAACTGTTTCCAGTACTGTTTGTCTACATTGGTAAACGGCTGTCGAACTATTCCGATATCGGTATCTCCTTTCGGTTTATCGTACGTATTTGTCCTTACGATTGTATTAGGATTTATTCTGCGTACGATTCTCAATAATTCTCGTTCAAGTTCTTCTCTAGTCGTTATACCTTTGTATTCTTTTAGGAACTTCAAAGAGTTTCCACACTCTCCGGTTCCAAGGTCTTTCCATAATAGTCCTCCTGTTTTGGAATGAAATATTCCAAATGAAGGGTTCTTATCTCCAGACCTTAAAGGACTATTCATAAGTTTTCCAACTTTAAATTGTCCTAAACAATACGTATAGATGTCTAAATCATTTACTTTGTCCAAGATGTCTCTCAAGGACATAGTAATTGCTGTTCTAGTACTATACATAACTTATAAGTTAGTGGATGGTACGGGAGTCGAACCCGCCGTTCCCGCGCATAATGCATGTAACCGACTGTCTAGAATATTACCACCCTTGTAAATTAGTGCTTGCAAAAGGAATCGAACCTTTAAACCGAAGCTTTCGTTAAAACTCATTAGTCGACTTCATGAGTTAATGCATACGCACCTACTAACAACCCAGCTTACCAATACTGTGTATACAAGCAAATTGAGCAGTTTAATGACATACTCAGGTCTACGTTGACGGACGTATAGCAGTTTACGGAGATGCTAAGCTCGGACTTTAGGTTATTCAAACCCGCACTTACGTAGCGTACACGCGTATGAAATCTGATGCCAGATGAACTGAGCATCATAGATAATGTCGGCCTTCGCAGGCGAACAGAGCTATTACTTTCACAAGCTGTAACTCTTCTTATCATCAGAAATGTTGTGGCTCTGTAGGGATTCGAACCCTACTGGACTGTTGTCTATATAACAAATAAAACATGATAAAAACCTCGATTTGGATAGTTTTCGCATACGTCCATGCTTGTGTCTCACGACACCCTGCGAGCCTTATTGGAGGCATTTCACCTCCAAAGGGTAACTGAATTACCTAGCTCCACCAACGCCATTTCATGGCAGTATTACCTCCCTGGGGCGTATCCACTTGCTGTATAGTTTGACATTCCTGCTATGTAAACGGTATAAGAACCATTTACCGGATTTCATACAATCAAGTAGTATTTCTATTTCTTCAGGCGTAAACCCCTTAAAAGGGAAGATCTGATGCGCCTGCTGCATCCGCAGTTTCCGGAGTAACGGTTGGTGGTACGTTAAGCGGATCGTTGTTCTCCTTATCGGCAACAACTGGTCGCTCCATAAGATCGTTCTTAAAGAGCTTAATCTGCGAATCTGTATTAGACATGTCTTCAACGAAGATTCCGAGCTTACTTACTTGAGTATAGCCCTTCTTGTCATAGATAACCTTCAAACGGAGCTTTTTCTTAGTAGCAATCATAGGATCAAGCATCTGCTTTGTCCAGTCAATCATCTCCTTGAATGTAGAAAGCTCTGCATCTGGTCTCTGTGGGTAGAAACAATCAAGAATCTGGCAAACTCGTCCAAACTGAGCGTTATCACGCTTCTGCAAGTCTTCGTCTGTCTTAATATACATTCCCTTTGTGTTCTTCCATTCCGTCATAGTAGCTGTCTGACCATTCTCATTCTCAAATACAATCTCGAGAAAGTCGAGACCCTGAGGAGACTTGTTACAGTTTACCTCTTTAAGAGTGATGTTCTGGTTGATGCCTACTGGCATATAACTACTATTACTAAATTCTTCGTTGCTAGTTGTGGCTGTCTTTGTACTAAACATAATCTCTATTATTTTAATATACGTAATGCTAACATATCAAGTTTATTCTCAGCATAGTATGCTGTTGATCGAACGAACCGATATATCAATTTACTTAAATATTCTATCCCAATGTGTTGTAAGTGTCCCATCTTCATTACCTTCTGCAATAACGATATCCTTTCCAGCTATGTGTCTTGCACGAGCCTCCATGATGGTATCAGATGTACCACCTTTAAAGGATATATGCGTTTCATTTCCTTTGCGATATACATAACCTACCGCATCGGCTAATCCACACACAATTTTACTCAGCTTACCAACTAAGTCGAGCTCTTTTGCAGAAACTTCAACACCATCCTTTTCAGTTACGGTGTCTTTAACGTGACCTACAAGAATAAATTCGTCACACAAATCTCGGAACATATCAACTACCTTCTTTACTGCATCTCTAAGATACTTATAGCCCGCACCGTTAGGTAAGGTTGTTACGTCTGTGCCGTCCCATTTCTTACCCATTGGGGTTTGGCGATCTTTTGTATTCTATATAGTTCGCAAAACCATATACGTTCTCTAATGAACTGCTGCACGTCACCGTGCAGAATAGACTATATCATCTCCTTTTGCCTTATGCGGCAGTCAGGAGTTCCGCGCTTCCATCGCCATTAGCTTGCAATGTACTCCCTTCCGGGATAGTCGTTGAACACCTATCAACGTGAGTTCTGTAAATTTCTCCAATTTTAGAAAACCATTTATCTATATCAAATTTATTTTTCATAATATTACACATTCCGCAACAAGGTACGCAGTTATCTAAAGTATAATCTTTAGACGAATCTATTCTATCTATTCCCATTGCGTTTTCTTTTCCGCAATAAAAACATTTTGAAGTTAGCATATTCTCTGCTTCTTCTTTAGTTAGAAACGATTTTACAACCTTACCTTTTCTGTTGCTATTATGTGTGTACTTTGATATTTTTTCGTTTAAAAGCCTTCTTTTTCTTGGATATTTTTTATTAGCTGTTTCAACTTGTAAATTGTTTACACAATTTGTACATGACTTTGGTATATATTTGCCAAAAAATCTATCACTTCTAACCACTGATATTGATCCACATCTAGAACATTTTACCTTAAAGTACGTTCTTTTTATTTGTTTCTCTTTATCGTAATCTTCATGATCTATACCAAGACAAGTTAAAACTCCCCACGTTTTTCCAATATACTTTTCTAAAGTTTCTTGTTTCATAATAAATGCTGCTGATTTTCTTTCCTATTATACTTTATATTGCTATAACGATACAAATGGGAAAGAGGTTTCAGCAATTCACGGAATTTTCTGTAGATATTTCTATCTATAGCTCCATTTTCATAGAGAGTACAAGCATAGCTCATACAAATATCCTCAAGTCGTGTAGCATTGTCGATAGTGATATGCTTATAGAAATTATGACCTACTTCTTTATTCTTGGCACGAATGGCACTTGCTGCTTCTCCTAAATCATTGATCGTACGACACTGGATGGCCATCGCATCAACGAAGACAGAGCCTCCCTCAAGGTCTATGATAAGGTTATTATCCAGCTGTGCAAGACAAGATGTCTTACCAGCCTTTGGAAGACCATAGAGTATAAGATATCTAGGATTTTCAGAAACTGCAGGAATTTTACTAGTAGGTAATGTTAAACTCATGATACAATGATACTAAAAGTTTTAATTAAAGCTTAATGTTAATACTAATGATTGTCTTCTTAATCTCTGGACTAAGTGAAGAGATAAAGTTGTAATCACTAAAATCAGAGTAACTATAAATGTCGGTACCAATCTGAATCTCATCATTGTAGAAAATGATAGGGAGACCATTCTCAAGACGGTAAATCTTACCGAGCTTAATACCCTTCATAATACTCTTCTTCTTGCCATAGTTAGCAAGAATATCACAAGCCTTTGCAAACAAAGTGTCGCCCTTCAGAGGCTTGTAGATATAAGTATGATCCAACTCGTTGAACATGGCATCAATCAGATTATCGTCCTCCTTCTTTGTGTTAAACAAATAAGAGTTGTTCTTCTTTACAGTAGAAAGAATAATATCATCGAGAATCTGAGAATAAATGTTACCATTGTTAGTGTTCTTAATGTTGTTGTCAGTAAACTTAATATCGTATGTTGTCATAATTCAGCCTAAATTTTAATTGCTTAACTCTCTATCAAGTTGTTATATGCTAAGTCATTCTGGAATTCAAGTATGCAGGGCTTTCCTGCGTCTCGATTCTTCAAGATGTGTAGATACACCTTGTTCTGGGTAGGTAAATGGCTCGGGCCGTATTCTTGTATTCCAAGAATTTCAGGCCTATGAATAACTATAACATAATCGCTAGCTTGAAATAAAGCATCAGCAGATGAAATGTCGCTTCTCATAGGATAATGCGACAAAGGATTGTTTATTCTTTCTGGTGATTCAATATTTCTATTCATCTGTGCTAGTTGTAACACTGATGTCATAGGATACTTTTTGGCACTTATAAAAACTCTTTCGAGTTCTTGCATGGTTTCTATAACGCTGCCTATCGGCTTCGTCAATAGAGCATGGTCATACATTATCACAAAGTGCTTATCGGTACCCTTTATATATGTATTATAGAAATACTTAATAATGTCTTCTGCTTCCTTGGGAGTTGTAGGATTATCTACAAACCATATAGGATACTCCTTTAGTTGATTAGATACTGAGATGACTTTTCTGAAGGTATCGTCATCTAGGTCCGTTTCCGAACTATACAAAGTCGAAGTCGTTTTCCTAAGCTTACTAGAAAGCGTTCTTCCAACTTGCCTAAATCCAACCATCTCTAACGAGAAAATCAGAATCACTATTTCTTCACCAGGATTCAAATCAACAATATCAGTTGAGATCTCATTAGCAAATGAGCTCTTACCACTTCCTGAAATACCAGCTATGGTGTAAACGGTATTAGGTTCAATACCTCCCATACACTGCTTATTAAACTTAGCCCATCTAGTCTTTAGAGATGTTATAGAGTGATCTCTACGACCAGATATATAGTTTATCGCCTCTTGGGCTACAACTGACATTGGTCTTATAAGATTAGATAAGTTCTGTTCCATAAGTCGATTCCTCAATTTTAGAGTTGTCTTGCATTTCTTCCTCAGATTCTTCCCATTGATGGTCTACGAGCCATCTCCACATCGTCTTCATGTAACTTAGTTTACCCTCGTTAGTCTTTTTCTTCATTTCGAAGTCGAGACACTGAATAAGATGTTGAGCCATAGCTTCGCTTTGACCTACATAAACATTAAATAAATGTCTACACTTGTTAACGTTGGCTCTCAGATAGTTTTTGGTACCATCTGGTCGTAGAACGTATATTGGGTACATTTCATAGAACAGATCGAAATAGTCCTTTTTTGGGCGGACTACATCCTTAAGCGTATCTGTTGCATGATATGTAATTGACTTACCTCTCTCGATCGAGGTAATAAGTCCCTGAGAAATTAAGTTTGATATTTCTTCGTCGCTAACTAGGCTGACAATTTTGCGGACGTCTTGATTATAAGTTTTTTGATTCTTATCCAATACCAAACTTAGGAATATTAATTGATTTGAATTTAGTCCTGGAATATCCAGGAGTTTTGTGTTTAGTTCAATAATCATCTTATATACGTTGATAAACGATTAATCATCGAATATTGTCAACTGGCGATTAACAAACTCACTAGCTATCTTTTTTGCTTTGCTAATGTAGTACTGGTAATCCAGATGACGTTTTTCTATTGGTGTGGCATCTATCTTGTTAAGAAGTCGGACTCCATATTCTGTTATTTTTGTTTCAGAACGACTTTCGTACATTTTGTCCTTAATTCTTATAAGATAGTAGCCACTGCTTGACGCGTAGTATCTATTAATACGTTGAATGATGTTTCCACCATACTCAACTTTTGATTCCTTGTTTACGCTTTGTGACATCAAGAAATCACGGATATCTCTATCTTTCTTAATAAACTTGTCTATCGGTTCATTGTTTAAAAAATAGTTTATCACAGCTTTGGAGATAACAACTGGTGTCATGCTGTTGTTAAGACCAATTTCTGTGATAAACCTGCCTTTCTTTTCTATCAGTCTCGGATCTCCAGATTGAGAATATCCTTTGCGAACACCAAAGTAATTGTTCACGTCGTACTGATAAAACGACTCGTAATCATCGGATTCGAATGTTAACTGGGTTAATTGCTCAACTTCCTTAATTGCATCGGCTATTGCGAAGCGGGCGGATTTGTCGGCAATGTAGACGACACCATCTGTATTGACTTGTACAATCTTACAATTCAATTCTAGAAGCCTATCCACTAACATAAGTAGTATAAGTTGCCCATTTATACGTATCTTGTATACGTTAAGTGGATCATAAGCCCAGCTACTTTCTTGTTGCATCTTTCCTGTAAGAGCATTAAGAGCCTGTTTAAATGCCTTAGACTTTAATAACTCTCCATTACGTTTGGCAGCCAAGCGCTCCTTGTATAGAGCACTGTACACATTCCAAAAATCTTCTCCTAAGTGAACCGGAAGCCAATGGTTTATAATGGCTAGCGAAGGATACATAGACGTAACGTCGGAGTGTCCTATAAACTGTTCAGCTGTAGGTTTGTAGACTCTAGGTTCGTTGATGGTGTGTATACCACCTTCGCCTATAGAGTAGCAAATGTTTGAGAGAACAAACTTCTTCTCATAGTTTTCTTGTTTCTTATCAGACTTACTTGCGTTGCAAGTAGCATTCTTTACATCCAATAAGACTTCTTTCAACTTTGGATTAGAATATTGTATAAATGGGAGTATGATGTCACCTAGACGAATGTTTCCGACTTTTCTGGTACGGGTTTTTAATTCGTCTTTTGTAGTTTTGGCAATATCTAGAGTTTTTCGCAAGAGCACTTCTTCTCCAAATCTTACGCCACTCATCGACAGTGCATCAAACCCCCATTCTTTTTCCACTTCAAGACGTAGTTCTACATCTTCTTTTACTTTGTTAAGTAAAGTCTCAGTAGCTTCTACGTCGTTCACATTATACTCTATCATAGCGTCAATATCACATTCCTGGATCTGCAGATCAAAGCTTCCTTCATACTCTTGTACATTTGGCATATGTAAGAGTATTTCTATTTCTTTTAAGCTTTTCTGCTGTTTGGCACTATAGAGCATCAACATAAGATCAAACGAATAGAAGTAGTTTGAATACTTATATACTTTAATCTTATCAATATTTCCTGTTTTTTCCGAACTTATTATTTCTTTACTAAGATAATAGAGAGAACTACAAATTCTCGAGTATCCTAGTCGCTTCATTCTACTACAGAAATGTATAATGTAACTTATGATTATGTCATCATAATGCTTATTGTTGTAGCCGCACATTATATGATCAGTTCTGTTGGTGTAGAAGAAGTCAACTAGTTCTTCTAGTTGATTTTTACGACAGGATATCTCGAATTTATATAGTTTATGACTCTCTGAATCTTTACAAGTACAATGAAAACAGTTTGGAAAAACTTCTATGTCATATAGAACTACTGGTCTTTCCTTTACTATCATAGTCCCTAGTGAGGGTTTGCACCTCGCAGTCATATCCTTTCGGAGCACACTAGGGTGACCAGTGGTGTCCTGGTCGATTTTGAAGAAGTTACGCCTTAAGCTGCCATTCGCATCTTATTTGCGTTTGGCAACAGGATTCGTCCTGTCTTCTTGCGATGGTCTTTAAGGTTTGTACAAACAAGATTACTGCGTTTTGCCTTTACCTTATTTGTCTCCTTATAAGCCGCTTTCATGACTTTGCTACTTTTTGGAAGATAGTTTACTCCTCCATACTTGATAGTTTCGCCATTGTCTTTTATCTGAGCAACTTCCTGCTCAGAGAACTTGTCGTCTGAATGCTGGAATCGTCCTACAAGTTGTAATTTGTCATATTTAGCGACAACTAAGTCTCTAATATGTTCTTCTGCAGCATTCTTTTCTGCTTCCCAAACTGGGAACTGCTGCGCGTAGAACAAATCGTCTTTCTTAACCGGGCACGGGTGCTTTCGCTCCCATTTCTGCAACTTGTGTTGAACATACCCTTCCATGAGCTCGGTATGGTTAAGCTTCATAACCTTTCTGCTAGATTCAATTTTAATCGAATCACGCTTGAGCAGTATGAACCAAGGTTTCTTTCGGGAAAGACCATGGATACAATGTTCTTTACAGAACTTAGAAGTAGTTCCGTGAGACTTATTAAAGTCTTTAAGCCACTTCTCTTTGATGTCACGATATTTTTCAACATAATCGTCCAAATATTGATTATTTTGGGTATTCATAACGTTGCCTCCTATAATTAAGCTGCCTGTTTAACTGACTTTTGTTTAATTTCTTTAACCTGCGTAGGTTTCTTGTTTACGGCTTTAGCCTTAACTTTGAGCCCACGACGAAGCTTGCGTCCTTCAGCCTTAGAGCCGTGACGGAAGTTATATGTGTTCTTCTCAAGAGCCTCCTTAGCCTTTTTCTTAGCTTTACGGAGATTGTAGAAGTTCACACTAGCATTCTTTGAGCACTCGATAGTATGAGGATCTCCTCCCTTCTTGTGCTTGTTGTGATTGCCTGACATATCTATGCCAGCCTCCTCAAACGGAGACTTATCATCAGAACGATACTGATAGAACGTAGCATTACCTACGAGATCACGCAGTTTTACTACTACGCTTGCTGGCACATCCTTAAAGAATGCTGTAGAGTTAGTAATGCATGCAGACTTAATGCCGCAATCCTTTACCAACTTCTCAAGCTCTTTCTTTTTCTTCAGAACAGAATCACATACAACTGTGATATTGTATACAGTAGCGTTGTCCCACTGTTTCTTTGCGATGTCTATCACCTTCTTAGTGTCTGCATCATTGAGATGCATACGCTTGCACCGACGTGTAACTGATGCGATATGACGAGCCATAGCGACATTACGACGCTCTTCCTGCTTCTTCAAACGGTCCTCCAGAGTGATTTTAACAGGCTCTGAAGCCTTTTCCTTCTTGGAGTCGATCAGTTTATCCATGATGCTCTTTTTGCGGGCCTTACGGGCCTCTACGCGAGCCTTAGAAGCGGCATATTTAGCCTCTTCGTGAGCCTTCTTTTCAGCCTTTTTCTTAGCCTTAGCATCGTCTTTCGCTGCAGCGATTTCTGTATTTTTTACAGCAGCCTTAGACTCTTCCTTCTTAGCTGCCTCAGCCTTAACTGGTGTAGTTCCTATCTTAGCCTGAACCTTCTTGAGGTTCTTCTTGTTATTCTTCTTTGACATAATTTTGATAATTTAATGTGTTAATAATGTTATTTTTAAGGCAAGGGATTCCTTATTGTGGTTCGTGTAAGCCTCGATCTTACTCCTTTCGGCGACCCTTATATTTGTCTCGAACCTATAGCATTAAGCTGCTAGATCCATTTCGAACTTATCAGCAATAGTATCCTTAATCTCAATAGAAGTCTCATTGTTAAACTTCTCGAGATTAGCGTCGAACTTATTTGCTAGTAGCTGCTGATCATGGATAAGCTGAGCAATCTTAGCTGATGAGAATACCTCACGCTTAGGCATAGCTTTCAATCCCTTTTTTGCCTTAGTTGATGGATCAAGTGTCTTGATCATCTTAAGTTGTGCTATTGCCTCCTTTGCCTCACATGCTGCGAAAATACTATAGTTATTTGTCTTCTTAAAATCCTCGTAAGAGAATGTAGTTGTACCTGTATTAAGAGCTACCAAAATACCCTTAATCATAATACGCTTCTCACTAAGCTGTACAATCTGGTTATACAAGCTCTTGAGATCTAAGCCAGAACCCTGCTTTGCTGCAATTGCCTTCTTAGACATGAGGTTCTCTGCTCGAATAATTCGCCAATACTTATTGATAGTGATATCAATGTTCTTACGAATTGTAATGATGTTTGCTGAGTTCAATTTAATTGATTTCTTATTCATATAGTTTGATTAAAATTAAACAATTTACTTGAATCAGCCATTTACCTAGTTCCTATATTACATATAACTGTAATAAAGAATAAAAGACATCCATTGGTAATCCTGCCCCGCAGGGCGGATTACCTATTCTCCGCAGAGAACGTTTAAGGATGTCTTTTAATATAAACTAATAATATCGTCTTTGTATTTCGTTATAAACAATAACGGCAATACCATGCATGAATGTGTACTCTTCTGCTCGCAGTTCATACACCATTCCCGCAGGAATGTTTCTGTTTATGGCATTACACGTTTAGCGTTTACAATTCCATACTCCAACTCAATCATTGGTTTACCGATGCAGTCTTTAACCTGCAAAACTTCTTTACGTCCGTTGATATTGATAACAATTTTCTCAGGATACTCTTGCTGAGCGTTAAGCCTTGGCCCTGACACCCGGGACCCCGCAGGGTCCGCTCCTACGCCATCAGCAATGCTAGAATTCTGACATACTTTTGTCGCAACATCATACAGTCGTTCTACGACCCAGTTAAAGTTTTTGTCTTTAACTCCTTTCATCACAATTTCTTGTGATAGTCCTTCCATAATGGCTTTTTGGTTAAGCCCTGTGGAAAGACTCACTAGTGCATCCCATACCTTGAGAGCGAAACTCTCAAATGGTAAGGTTTGCTCGCAGCCGATTATCTTGTTCCAGAAATGAAACTTAGTTGAACCCAGAGTAATACTACCATCATCGTTAATGGTATAGATTTTGTACTTCTCTGTATGGTCCAACTTTTCATAAACGGCTGCTTTAATCTTCGGTTCGGAGAGCATTACAGCAATAAGCTTAACACTCTTCTCAGTTAAAACAGCCTCCATGAATCCTACGCGATCTTATCAGCTGGTTTTGACTCTGCCTTCTGGCGCTCGTAATCAGCAATGATCTTCTCATTTGCTGAAATGGCAGATACACACTGTGCCTTAGCCTTCTGCAACTGCTCGATCATGGCGTCAAGACGAGCTATCTCACCACGGTTGAGGTCGTTAAGAATGCCACCCAAATCCTTAGGATCTGAGAACACAGCCTTAGAATTCTTGTCCTTGAGAGCGTTCTGGACAGCCTCCTCAGTGGTCTCACCAAACTTGGTGCAATTCTCACCGAGAGGAATATCGATCTGGTTGTCTGTGCCTTCATTGAGACGGCAAACGACATCACCGATTGCGTTCTGTTTTGTTGCCATAGACTCAATCGTGATATAGCCGATCGAGAAGCGACGAGGCGAACGATTGAGTACAAGGTTTACATTGGAGCTCTGTTTAGCCTGCTCCAAAACCTTGTCATGGTCTGGGTTAAATAAACGAGTTTGGGGGGTGAATACATCCTGACCAAACATTTGCGCACCGAGCATGCTCAGTGGGGTACGATTTGACTTAATAGTTGTTTCCACGATGTTTACATTAATTTCTGACATAATCATATCCTTTTTGATATCGTTATTGATTAACTAACGATATGATTGAAAAATATGGTGTATTTTGGCTACACCTTTGCCGTTGTTTATTGAATAAAGCAACGCTGATACGAAGATACTCGGTTACTACTTTGCTTACTTAGTTTCCTAAAGGAAGTTCTACTATTGTAGACGCTTTATCTAGACTTAGCTACACTCTTCCTATTGCAACAATAGGGCAATAGGCTTGCAGCGGGAATTACATACATATGATGCAATTAACATTTACTGGATTATCCAGGCCCATCGTCTAAAGCTTTGAATGCTTCCTTTGCATAATCAAATGCTGAACTGTTTTCTGCTATTTTGTTCACGTTTTTTCTAACTTAACTATTCTAATCTTCGTTGGTGAAATTTTGCAGAGCAACTAACACTCATAGAATCTTAGAATTCTTATAACCCACGAAAATATGTAGAATCTCGGTCGTATTTCCCTTACTATACTTACAAGATATTCCTACACGATTGTTATTAAAGCAGATGATCTCTACTGCTAACTTAGAAGCGACTGTCAGCTAGGTCTCCTTACTGCGGTACTCGGCTTATGGCATGTACCCAGCGGTTGATTATCGGAATGTCTCAGGACCAAACCCATCACAGACTTTACGGCTTTTTGTATCTTTGCTGATATTTGCAATTTTTCTGTACCGGTATTACTACCTCCTATTTATAGTGCACGAATATTGGGAATTCAACCCATACATTTCATCTTGTCACCCACTTATAAACGTAATATACATGTATAGAGACAGTATACACATATAATATACACAGTCGTTTTACAACGTAGAATATAAGCTGCCCATCAATTTCCTGTATTGCTTCGAACCTTTATGTTTACATATACTGTTGCGCAGTATATTTTAGCACGGTTGGCATATCGGTTGGCACTCGATTTCTTCACCTCAAGCCCTTACTTACAACGTAAGATTCACTCTATGAAGGGACATCAATTTTTGTTAAACATGTTATCTTTTAAACTTTCTAGGTTTTCATAATCTATATCTCTTGCATACAACATACGCATACATAATATACCAGCTTACTACTCTGTAGAGACTATATAATATTGTATATCATAGTGCAAATAAACTATTAGTCTAGATTGTTTTGGATGAAAGTGGAGGTCAAATGATCCTGGCTGGATATATCTCGAATCAACTTTCTACCTGCTTTGCTATTTCTTATTCTAGGATAGCTCTCCATCAATTTTCTTTGACTGTAACGGAGTCATCGATCATAGTCTCATGAACGATTTAATTTTCATGGAAATTGGCTGTAAGTTCGGATTGCCTAACATCCTAATAATACAACTGGAATAGATTTTCACCGCGATCTTCACCCGCGTACGATACTCCCGTAGAGCTTCGATTAAGGGGCTGCCCAACCCTTGCGCTTGTTTTACTTTTATATACCGCATAAACAAGAAAAGCCTGGCGGTCGCAATCAGACACTTCTACCCCGTCCCTGGCACCCCTTCAACGGAGTTGTACTGAATCGAACAGTAAGGTTTTGGTATAGTCAGCAAACTCATTTAGTTTACTCTGTGTGGTATTACTCCCACAGTATTGATGCAGTTTTTCGGCCTTTATACTAGCTTTGGACACTAGAAACACTACCTACGGCTAATAATACTTCTATATTGTTTGGGATATCCTCGGTTCTTCCAGCACCATGCACCATACCATGTATGCAATTCTGTTCACCTACTGGGGACCAACATAGTTCGTCTCGTGTAACGTTTGTATATGCTTAGTATTATCACATATAATTACGATACGGTTCATTATGCCCTTCTTGGGACTTATGCGTTTTTAATTACACTACATCTTTTTAAGGTGTATTCAGCCTCATCCAGCTTGTCTCCAGACGGTTCTCACAAGTCCAGCTGTGCAATTATAGGAGCTGATACAACGCTTCTCCTACCTATATCAAACTGTTTCAATGTTTGATACATTTCATCCTACCTTTTGAGTGATCTCGCCCTGCAAGACAGGGTTAACATATTCTCGGATCCAGTTAATATTCGTACGTAGACTAATGGGATCTACTATATGTACTTACCTAATTATAGTGCGTAGGGTTCTTATGTTTACTTACACACATTAGAGGCGATTTGGATATAATCACGGAGCTCTCCCTTACGAATGGTAAAGTCATGATTAGTGGAGTCGACCTTATCTCCAGGTTCCGCAATATACAGAAGTGGTACATACGACGTATCTGTCTTCTTAACTACGGTGCGTTTAACAATTACATTTGCAGGTAACTGTTTATGGTTACAAGGTACAGTCTTTTCTACCCTAACGGTATCATGCACTGTATCAGGATTAGCACGTTTCACCTGACCAAACAAATGGTCCATTGGTTGCTGTACAGTAGATGCTGCTACTGTCTGCACTGTCGTTGGAAGTGGCACATTCTTAAGATCGGCAATATTCATGCCGATAGTAAGAAATGCTGCCCCTAACAACGTGATCACTAATTTTTTCATACTTTGATAGTTAAATTATTTGCGTTCACTTTGCCATTGGATGTCAAAGGCTCTTTTAATGCGACCAACTAGTTGTGAACCAGTTCTCTTAATTGGCCGTATTATTTTTTTACCTGAGCCTTGGCTTTACCTTTGGCTTCCTTTTTCTTATCCTCGGCTGCCTTTTTATCAGCTGCTTCCTTAGCAGCCTTGGCAACAGCCTCTTCCTCAGCCTTGATCTCCTCATCGGTCTTGAACTCCAAGTCGATGATATTCTCCTTGGCATAACCTACGAGCGGATCAGAAGGGTTGCGGAACAGATTAGAGATGATACCTGCATACTGTGTGGCGTTATCCAGCATAGAATCAGGCTTAACCTTAGCCATCATCTCAGGAGATACTTCACGATAGTACGCACGCTTAATGGCGATAACAGTCTTCTTTGCGAAGTTGTTACCATCCAAGAATCCCTGCTTCAAGCCCTCAACGAAGCTACCAGGCGCTGCAAGAACTGCTGCAGTAGCCTTATCGGCAAATGCGATGTTCTTGTTAGCTGCATCAATATGCTCCTTGACACGATCCTTTTCTGGCAGCTTGTTCTCTGCCTCGAGCAAAGTCTTACCCTTTGAGCGAACATCATCTGCACCAATGATTACGAGGCACTTTACAGCGTCTGCAATCTGATCATCGGTATACTTGCATACGCCGGTGTTCTTGTCAGTAGAATGGTCGCGAAGCTCACAGAATGCAGATACAGGAGATCCTGACGTAGCGGTAACGTTGAAGAAGTGAGCGCCAATTCCATAAGTAAGCGTTCCGACACGACCTGTAAGCTCAACAATCTTGCGAAACGTATCATTGAAATTCGTGTTCTTGATGCGCTCAAGATCATTCTTTGCAGAAGCAAGAGCCTTCTCAGCGTTAGCCTTATACTCCTTATCCTTAGTCTCCTTGAGTGTCTTCTCAGCAGACTCGATAGCACGCTTAGCCTGAATAGAGTGATATGCATTATAGAAGTTCACACACTGCATGATGCTATCCATCAGCTTAGAATCACGATTCATAGCCAAGAAGCCAGACAAAGCTTCCTTGAGCTCTTCTTCGTCCTTGATCTTTGTAGGATCAAAAACTTTACCTGCTGTTGCAGCACGAGCCTTAGCATCCTTGTCAAGACTCTTTGCAGTCTCCTCAGATACTGTTACAGCTTTGGCGGTAACCTCAACTGCTTCAGCATCGTCTTTTGAAGGCAAGAGCTTTGTATCATCAAAGCTTACGCCGATCTCCTTCAAGGCTTCAGTAAGCTCTGGGAGCGCAGACTTGCGGATTACAACAGCGAAATCGCTGGTACCATACTTGACCTCGTTACATACGCATACAGCGATACCGAGGGCATTAATGTGGTTGAGTTTGTCGATAGTTCCTTGTGGGAAACCAGTGTGCTCAGCAGCCTTCTCATCCAAGAAGAAGCGATCGTGAGCCATCTTTAACAAATCTACCTGGTGGTTACGATCCATGCTTGACCCACCTGTTGTTGTGAGCATAGCTGCAGCATCAACAGCTGCATTTGCATTGTTACCACCATTGTTATTATTCTGAGCAACTTTTACATTGCCCTTTCCATTCTTTTTTGCCATTTTGATAATGTTTTTAAATGTTATTTACTAAAATTAATTAATACTTTTCTGGGCAACTAACTTAAATTCAACTTGTGTCGAATATAAAGTTCGTTTTTAACCAATCTCGTGGAGGTTTAGTGAGCACGTTAATATGCTCGTCTTCACCCAAGTTAAGCACAGTAACAGTATCTACTACAATTGTATCCTTACCTGCTGGTTTTGTCTCAGCACATGTACCGGCGCCCTCTGAGGGTTCCAAAGCCTGAAATGAGCACGTCGGTGCCAGCATGGGATTTGCAGAAGATTTAACTGTACTGGCTTCACTTTTATGGTCAACAAAGGCATAGTTGACCATACTCTTACCGGTAAAACCGAGCAAGAGACTTACGAGAATGATCCAGAACAACTTGTTGCTCTTATTGTATCTTGCGAAACCAAGAGCTACAAAAATCGAGAGAATCAATAATAAAAGTGAAGTCATTTTTGTTAAACTTTTAAGTTATTTTTAATTTTCCTACGAGTGCGACTTAACGCAGCTTTTATAGTGCCTGTAGGAATTTTCAGCACTTTGCTAATTTCATCAACCGTAAGATCTTCTACGTAAAATAAATTAAAAATCTTCTGTGTCTTCTTTGGGAGTTTTTCAAATTCCTTTAGAAGAGATTCATACTCAAGAAGATTGACAAGATCTTCTTCTTCTGAAGAATTAGTTAATTCGACAGGTAGTCGGCCTGAGTCTTCTCCTAATTCCATGGATTTCTCCTTTACTTTTCGTAGATAATCTATAGCTGTTCGATTAGCTATAATTCTCAGCCATCCGCCAAAAGACGAATAGTCTGTGAACGTCGAGAGTTTTTGGTGAACCTTAAGAAATACAACATTTGTAAGATCTTTAGCTTCATCCATGTCATTCACGTAACAAAAGAGCACGTTGTCAACAAACTCTTTGTAACGGTTAAACAATTTATTAAACGCTAGCTCATTTCCCTTTTGAGCTTCTTTTATGGTCTCAATCTCAGATTGAGTGATACGTTGATACTCCATATTGTGGGGTAGGGGAGATCTCTCTCACCCTACTCCTGATAAAACGGAAGATCGTACACCATCTTTTGACGGTATAACGACCAAACGTTGTTGACGAAATTGTTGAAAAGGATTATTTTCAAATCCTTTCCTCCTGTTTTCATTTCTACCTTTTCAAGTAGTCCTGAACCAATACGCATACGAGTTGTAAGTGTTTTGAACTTCATAGGATTGCTTAGGATCATTGTTTTCATAATCCAATCACCAACTCTACGCAAATGCTCGTTACACGCATATTCGTACAGACAATTTTCGTCTAGGCTATCTCCTGCACAGAATATATGCGGTTCATAAGTAAAGCCTTTTTTAAGGTTATTATGGAACCAGTTAATCACATTTTCTATACCTTCTTCTTTATAGCCTAACAGACTAGCTCTGTAAATTAGCATTTTAGGGAAATACTCCATTTTTTATTTTGTTTAATTAAATGTTTTCTTAATAAACTTAGAGAAATCTTCAAAATACTCATCTAGAAAACTAGCTTTTTCTGACAATGCGTTATCAAATAAAACCATATTGCCACATTTACATGATATGTTATAATAGTTTTCTAGGTACTTATAGTTCTCTTGAAACCATACTACCCAGCTATTAACCCATATCCAAAATGCCCGTTCTCCAGAGTTAAATGTTTTGTTGATACCATCCAAATTTATAGAGTCTGCAAAATTAAAATTTTGAGACCCCTCATGTATTCCAAGAGCTTTTCTTAATGATGCATTCTTTTCATCTGTTCGAGGTGTTCCTCTTCCAGTGTTATAGATTGCTACATTTTCTTGGTATACACGGTCTATCCATCGCGTTTTTACAGCATACTTAATTCTTTCGTGTGGCTCTTTACCTATATTAGATAATCTGCCAAACTCTGTACACCATTTGAATGCGAGGTTGACGACATAAGGACACCTGTCCTTTATCATCGCTTTATATCCCTTTGTCATAACTAATAGAAAGGAAATGGGGAATCGAACCCCAAATCCTTTTCTCCACTTTGGTAGGAAACACCTAGACTAAACTTACGCTACGTTAGTATAGTCTACAATGTTATTTACATTGCCGTTTAATTTATAGTATAGTGCTTAATGTATTTATCTCCTCTGTCTGTCAAAACCAAACACGCCCGTGTAGACAGTTTTACAACATGTCTGGGTTGATGTTCAGATTGAACACCCCTGAGGGAGGCGTGGACGTGAGGGGAGTCGACAAAATCTTCAAGTTCGTTGCAACTATTCCACTCTGCTCCACGTTATATTTATATGGAACAGATAAAGAAATATATGCAAAACAGAAAGTTAATAACTTTCGTTTGTGATTGTTGTGGAAAAGAAGCTCAAAAACCTCTTTCCGAATACAACAGAAATAAGAAACTTGGTAGGAAGAATTTTTGTAGCAGAAGTTGTGCAATTCGTTATGCTAATAAAAATAAATTACATACATTTACAGATAAATGTAGAGAACATCTTTTAAGTATTTGCAATAACCAAATAGATGAATATACCGGTTTTAGATATATCCTTAGAAGTGTCTACAAAAGATTTAAAGAAGTAGATATAGATTTAGAATATCTAAAACAACTTTGGGAGACACAAAAAGGAATTTGCCCTTATACTGGCATAAAATTAAAGCTTCCAACATATAAAAACCATAATTTCTATTTTGACTGTGCATCTTTAGACAGAATAGATTCTTTTAAAGGTTACATTAAAGGAAATGTTCAATTTGTATCATTACCTATAAATTATATGAAATCTACTAAATCAGATATTGAAATCAGACAATTTCTTAAACAAATTTCTTCTTACACTTCACATTTCTGTGAAGATGAGACTATCTCTTCACCTAAAGAGGTGTTGGGCGCTCAAGCTGGTAATTAAGAAGACTTTACTTCTCCAGTAGTCGTTGCACTTTCTTGTGGTGTACCACAAGCTTAGCTCAGGGTTAGCATGAACAATACTAGCTTTGAGCTATTATTGTTTTTAGCCTTCCTTGAATTCACCCAATATGGGCTCGATAAGAACCCCTGTCCAAACAGATTATTTCATACACACTGTACATTCTTGTAAATGTTCCGATGATCAGTCAGAACATTCGATTTAAGCCACTTCAGAGTCGTTCTAAGACGCTTTCGGCAGCATCGTGGTTAATTACTCCACTTATCTCCTACAACGCCTCAGAACGCATTAAAACATGGCTAAAAATATATAGGAATCCTCATGATACGAAGATACTTAGAGGGCTATATTCAGCATTTTTGATACATTTTGCAGGGTTCTAGTAAATACTTTACTCATTCTTTACCTGAGTCTCCCCGATACAATGATACGCACAAAACATATTGTTTGATCTACTGTCCCAATTTATTGTGTGGGTTCACATCTCTTCTTCTCATCGTGATACGAAGATACTTGATGAGAATGTTAATTCATTCTAAGATTCCTTCACCGTCGTTCTACAAAGCCCATTGGTACCTGAGAATCTATGTACGTGATACGAAGATACTTGTACTAGAAGAAGAATTAGAAACGATCAAACTGGTACTTGCCATAATACCAGCAGTTAGGGTACTTGTTGCGCAACTCACCGTCGTGCTTTTCATACTCATCGTTCAGATCGTTCATCTGCTTACGCTGATCCTCATCGATCTTCTGCGAAAGTTCACGGAACTGATTTGGAGTAATCTTCTGATCGTCAGGAACGGCGGTACCATCCTCCTGCTTACCCAGAAGACGAGCCAACAATTCTGTACGCTTCTTCAGAATGTCGAGAGTGATCTTTGCCTTCGCACGGTCCTTACGGACGTTGAGAAGTTCCTTGATTCTAAGGAAGTCAGCACACTTGACGATTTCTTTGACCTGGGAGATCTTGCGTTTCTCCTCATCCTGGCGGATTTCTTCTGCCGCCTTGTCTGCGATGTCTGTGACGAGGTTACCCTTCATCAACTTCTCTACTACGTTGTCTGCTGACACATTCTGCTGCTCTTTAGCAGCGCCTTTTGTTTCTGCTTTTGCCATTTTGATAATGATTTAAAATGTTTGTAAATAAAATTAATTAACATATTGTTACTTCTCCCACACTCCAGGATGGATTCTTAATGAATACTGCGCCATTGTTATTAATGGTGATATCGCATGGAGCGTCGTGAGAGCAGTTAGCCAAATGAATGAGTGCGAATCTGGCGTCTTTAGCCTGATCCTCGCTAGGGTACTTGGATTCGAATACCAATGTTTTTGTATTCTTACCCTTTGCTTTACCCTTGATCGTATACACTGGGATCTTCCACATAGTCTAAAGGATTTAGCTTGTTTTTAAACTTGTCACGCTTATATGCCTTTGCTTTAGCTTCAGCGTGACGCTGATGATACACTTTCTTAGTATTACGTTGTGTTCTGCACATAATTACATGTTATCTTGAACTGTTTTAAATACATAAATAACATCGGTAGAAATACCGTAAGAATCACGCATTCTCTTACTTACACCACCAGACATAACTCTGATAGCATTCATAAGAGATTCATTGCCAGACTCATTATTTATAGCCTCTGACAACGCGAGCAGCAACTTCAACTTGGAGTCAAAATATTTGCTAAATCTTTTTTTCACGTAGATGCACGCAGATTCTACAACAGAAAGCTCTGTATCATTCTTAGCTTCTGCATGATGGATAATAACGGAATTAACTTCTGTTTCATCCATTGCGACTGCATGCACATCTTTAACGTCAGGCTTAACTGTGTTCAGCTGTGAAGCTATTGCCATAACTTCTGATGCACTCAAATTAGCACCGTCAT
>ERZ791800.60-NODE-60-length-116770-cov-14.084968_pt1 | contig 116770 bp, 98 predicted proteins | sample MGYA00510310_ERZ791800 | MGnify/ENA primary metagenome ERZ791800 (study PRJEB30046, sample SAMN00791954) | human gut metagenome | study: EMG produced TPA metagenomics assembly of the A metagenome-wide association study of gut microbiota in type 2... | reverse complement strand
TGTCCTCTCCAGGAGTGCATAGACACTTTAGCACCCCAAAATTTGACAAAGAACCTTTTTTGTTTCCTGATTTCCTTTGCAACGGCTTCATAAAGAAGAAGCGTGGCTTCGCAGTCGGCCAGGGCTTCATGATGGCGATGGATGGGAATATTGAAGTGCGCGAGGAGCGCTGCAAGGCCTGTTTTTCCGCCTACGGCCTCACGGGATAGGTGGCGCAGGATGAGGCGCGACGTATCTAAAAAAGGCGGGCGGAAGGCCTTCATGCCGTAACGGCGACAGGCAAGGTTGATGGCCATGATATCGTTGTAGCCGATATCGTGCCCCATGACGGCACTGCCTTCCACAAAGGCAAAAAACCGTTTTAGGACCTCAGGGAGCTGAGGTTTATCCTTCACCATGTCCCGCGTAATGCCCGTCATCTCCGTAACGCGTTTGCTGATCTTCGTCCTAGGTCGGATAAGCTCTCGAAAAACAGCTGTCTGTCGGCCCAAGAAATCTACCCTGATGGCAGCGATTTCTATGATATCATCTTCGGCGTAGCCAGCCAGTTCAAGGTCAAAGACAACCATGTCGCAGGTTGTAGGGTCCCGCAGTTCCTTGGCATCGACCTTTTGCTGCTCTGCCTTTCGCCAGCGCTTGTAGAGCAGATTGCGCCGCTCTTGCGGCGTCATCGGCTTGCGTGTTCGTGTATCCCGTCTCGGTCCGTGGGTCCGTTCTTCCACTGTGATCACTCCGTAGGATTGTAGTTGGAAGTCTATTATACCGCATGGCTACCGTGCTGTCACGAAATTGAGGGGGAGAAGGCACTGTGAGGCCGGCGCAAAACCGTCTTCCTATTGGTCGTGGGCGCCGAATTAAATCCGCCCTTAAACATGTTTCTCGGACTTCCGCTCCAAAAGCGTCCTTCGAAACCCGGGCGGATATGCCTCGCTAGCCGCTCGCAAGGAAACGTCGCTGCGCTCCTCATCCACCGCCGAAAGGGCACGCATGCCTCATTTTAATGAGGCAACATGCGGCTTTCGGTCCCCCGCCCTGGCGGGGCGGATCGACTCTACGAGTCGAGTCCTAAGGCGAAAAGACCCGACAGGAACGGTTCGATGCAGGAGCACCAAACCTAAAGAAAAAAATAAAAAAGTAAGCCTTACCTCGAATCAAAGCGCGTTTTCGGGTTAAGTCTTTTTAGTTGATTCTGCATAGTTTGCTATCAATGACCTTCTATTGGCTTTTCTATACTAAGTGCAAAAATCACTAGGCAATACCTTTATTCTCAGCACGAACTGCCTCCGAATCTTTTGCCTTAGAGACGGCGAATGCCGATCCGCCTTACCAAGGCGGGGGGGTATCCACCGAGCAAGCTTGCGGGAGTGGGTGGTGGATGAGGAGGGCGGTTTGGGGCGGCACCTCCTGGTCTTTTCCCTTACGGTCTTTTCGCTTGACAGCCAGCACCGTAGGTGCGAGAAAGCTAGAGCCGCAGGCTCGTGGCAGCCTCACACCAAAAAACGCAGCGCCCAGTGGACGCTGCGTTTTACATTACCTCACTCTTTATCCGAGCCTTTCTTCATTCTGCATCGAGCCGTTCGTACAGGGCTCTCCGCGCCATGGCATCTTCCTTGGTCTTCTTGAAGAGTTCCTTTGCGACATCGGGGAATTCGTGTTCGAGGGAGGCATAGCGGACTTCTCCACGGAGGAAGGCTTCAAAATCACCTGTCGGGGCCTTGCTGTCAAGGAAGAAGGCTTTCTTCCCTTCAGCTTTGAGCTCCGGGTTATATCGATAGTTGATCCAGTAGCCGCATTCCACAGCCGCCTTGGCTTCCATGAAGGAATGATCCATACCGCGTTTGATGCCGTGGTTGATGCACGGTGCATAGCAGATGATTAGCGACGGTCCCGGATAGGCTTCGGCTTCCTTGATGGCTTTGATGGCCTGGTTCTTGTCATAGCCGAGGTTGATCTGGGCCACATAGACGTAGCCATAGCTCATGGCCATCATGCCTAGGTCCTTCTTTTTTGTCCGTTTGCCGCTGGCGGCAAATTTGGCAACCGCTGCCGTCGGCGTCGATTTGCTCGATTGTCCGCCCGTGTTGGAGTAGACCTCCGTATCAAAGACGAGGATATTGACATCGCGGTTCATGGCAAGGACATGGTCTACGCCGCCGTAGCCGATATCATAAGCCCAGCCGTCGCCGCCAAAGACCCACTGGGAACGTTTGACAAAGTAGATCTTATTTTCGTAGAGGTGCTCCAGCGTTTCATTGCCGGCCTTTTCTTTCTCGAGAAGGTCTGTCAGGCGATCGGCCCGTTCACGGCTCCCTTCCCCTTCATCGCGGTGGCAGATCCAGTCTTCCATGGCATTTTTGAGTTCCGTGGAAATCTGGCCTTCTTCAATGAGCCCCGTCATGATATCCGTGATCTGCTTACGGCAGGCCTGGGTGCCCAGATGCATGCCAAGTCCGTATTCGGCGTTGTCTTCAAAAAGGGAATTGGCCCAAGTCGGACCATGACCAGCGGCATTCTTCGTGTACGGCATGCTCGGTGCGGAACCGCCCCAGATGGAGGAGCAGCCCGAAGCGTTGGCAATCATCATGCGGTCGCCAAAGAGCTGGGTTACGAGCTTGGCGTACGGCGTTTCACCGCAGCCGGCGCAGGCACCGGAAAATTCAAGAAGCGGCTTTTCAAACTGGCTGCCCTTTAAGGTGTATTTGTTCATGGGGTTCTTCTTTGGCGTGACGTCTTCCATGAAGTAGTTCCAAGCGTCAGCCAGATGGCGCTGCGTATCAAGCGGTTTGGCCACGAGGGCCTTTTCCTTGGCCGGGCAGGCGTCGATGCAGTTGCGGCAGCCCTGGCAGTCCATGGGCGACACAGCAATGCGGAAATAAAGGTCCTTGGCACCAAGGGCGGGTTTCGCCGGTACGCCGGATTTTTCCATTTCTTCCTTCGTGAGGAGTACCGGTCGGATGGCCGCGTGCGGACAGATGGACGCGCACTGGTTGCACTGGATGCAGTGTTCAATCTGCCATTCCGGTACCATGACAGCAATGCCGCGTTTTTCATATTTTGTCGTGCCTGACGGGAACGTACCGTTGGCCTGATCCATGAGCTGCCCGACGGAAAGGGTATTGCCTTCCTGCTGGTTCATGGGCATCATGATTTGATCGACAAAGGCGTTGCCTGTCTTCGGATAGAGCTCCTCGTCCGTGCAGTCCTTCCAGGCTTCAGGAACCGTGACCTTGACGAGGTTCTTGACGCCGGCTTCGACAGCGCGGCCGTTCATGTCGACTACATCCTGGCCCTTCTTGCCATAGGTATGTTCAATGGATTCCTTAAGGTAGGCGACAGCGTCGTCGATGGGAATGATATCAGCCAGTTTGAAGAAGGCTGCCTGCATGATCATGTTGATGCGGCCGCCAAGACCGATCTCGCGGGCAATCTTTACGGCATCGATGGTGTAGAAGTTGACCTTCTTTTCAGCAATGACGCGTTTGAGCTGACCGGGCAGACGCGTATCGAGTTCTTCCCCGCTCCAGCCGCAGTTGAGGAGGAACGTGCCGCCTTCCTTGATTCCATTTAGCACATTGTAGAGACGGACATAGGACGGATTGTGGACGGCGATGTAGTCCGCGAAGTTGATGAGGAACGGCATATGGATGGGATCGTGACCAAAGCGCAGGTGGGAAATGGTGATGCCGCCGGATTTTTTGGAGTCATAGGCAAAATAGCCCTGGGCATACATGTCCGTCTTGTCGCCAATGATTTTGATGGCACTCTTGTTGGCGCCGACCGTGCCGTCGCTCCCAAGGCCCCAGAAAAGGCAGCTGCGCGTACCCTTGGGCGTAATGTCGAGGGATTTTTCCTTTTTAAGCGACGTGTGGGTCACATCATCGACGATGCCCACCGTAAAGTGGTTCTTCGGCGCATCAAGTTTCAGGTTGTCAAAAACAGCGAGAACGTCGCCGGGATAGAATTCCTTGCTGCCCATGCCATAGCGTCCGCCTACAATGACAGGACGGCGGTCACTTTCATAGAAGGCATTGCGCACATCAAGATAGAGCGGTTCCCCGTCGGAGCCCGGTTCCTTTGTGCGGTCCAAAACGGCAATCTTTTTCACCGTTTCCGGAAGGGCGGAGAGGAAGTGTTTCACGGAGAAAGGCCGATAAAGGTGGACATTGAGGACACCGACTTTTTCGCCTTGACCAGCAAGGATCTTCACTACTTCCTCAGCCGTCTGGGCACCGCTTCCCATGAGGATGATGACCCGTTCGGCATCAGGCGCACCGGTGTAGTTGAAAAGCTGATAGTCGCGCCCCGTGAGTTTGCTGATTTCCTTCATGTAGCCATCAACCACTTCCGGTAGGGCTTCATAGAATTGATTCACGGCCTCGCGGGTCTGGAAGTAGATGTCCGGGTTTTGGGCCGTACCGCGGATGACTGGTGTATCGGGGTTCATGGATTCCCGGCGGAAGCGAGCGAGGGCGTCCTGGTCCACCAATTTTTTGAGATCATCATAATCAAGGAGCTCAACCTTCTGGATTTCGTGGGACGTACGGAACCCATCAAAGAAGTTGAGGAAGGGAACGCGGCCGCGGATAGCCGACAGGTGGCATACGGCCGAAAGATCGAGGACCTCCTGGACACCAGCGCAGGCCATCATGGCAAATCCCGTCTGACGGCAGGCCATGACGTCACTGTGGTCACCAAAGATATTGAGGGAGCTCGTTGCAATCGTACGGGCTGCCACTTGGAATACGCCGGGGAGCAGTTCGCCGGCAATCTTGAACATATTGGGAATCATAAGGAGCAGCCCCTGGGAAGCCGTGTAGGTCGTTGTGAGCGCTCCGGCCTGGAGGCTGCCGTGAACCGTACCGGCGGCACCGCCTTCAGACTGCATTTCCATGAGTTCGACAGGGCGGCCAAACATGTTTTTCTTGCCATAGGCAGCCCATTCATCCGTCACCTCTGCCATGGGGGACGACGGCGTAATGGGGTAGATGGCCGCTACATCACTAAAAGCATAGGATGTATAGGCTGCCGCTGTGTTTCCATCCATCATCTTGGTTTGCTTCATTGTGCGTCTCTCCTTCTTGGTTACACTGGGTCCATGAAATTGAAGTTCAAAAAATGTGATAAAAAATGTAAAACCATGAATGAAAAAGTTGCTCTCTTCCTATATGATACCCAAAAAGAAAGAGCCACGCAAGCATAATTGTAATGAAAATTTTGAAAATACAAACGTCTTTACATGCAGGTTAAAAAGACTGTAAAATCGCATTGTGACAAATAAAGTTGAAAGAAAATGAGAAGATTGTAATCTGTGTAAGACCAGAATGTGCGCGGAATAGGGACCGTATTTTAGTGAGGCAGTAACTTAATGAAAAAAGAAAGAAGACCTGGACTTGGACCGTGTCTTTCGGCTCTAGCTGTCAAGCAAAAGACAACATATAGGCCGTGATGCTGCGACGCTGTATCGCTAAAAGACTGGCCTCAAGCCGCCCGGTCTTTTTCCCTTCGTGTTTTCGTCTTAGAGACGGCGAAAGCCGTTCCGCCTTACCAAGGCGGGGGACCAAAAGCCACTTGATGCTGCGCAGCAGCAGGCAAGTCCTTTTGGTGGTGGATGAGGAGCGGCAGCGACGTCTCATCATGAGCGGCTAGCGAGGAACATTTTTCGATGGGCCAAGACCGCTGCGTGTGGAGCTCCTGCTCCATAGCCGGTCGCAGGACCGTGTTATCGAAAAATCAATTCGGCGCCCACGAATGAAGGGAGGCGGTTTGGCGCCGTGCGTCCGGTCTTTTTCCCATTTACCTTTTTCGAATATGGCTCCAGATGAGCCCAGATGCTAGGAGGTTCGACGCGTTTGACAATACAGATGGACCGATATGGGAACCGTAGGTGAAAAAGGGTTCTTCTATCATCCGAAAAAAACTAAAAGTGCCCTCCTCAAGGGCACCATTTTATCTTGGCGTCTTAAAAATGAGATTGTGGTACGGGACCTTTTTACGAAACATCATGCCCCCATTGCTCTCAAAAGAATCTTTTCTTAAGCAATGGGGGCATATAACTTCATCGAATCGGAGCGATTTGTGCTCCGGCTAAACATAACACGCCACAATAGATACCTCCACACCTGCCTCCTTCGGCAAACTTGCCATGCCAAGGGCCGCACGGGGACTAATCCCCGCAGGCCCGAGCTTTTCCGCTAAGTAGGCAGAGGCAAAGTCTGCTAGGGCCGTGTGTTCCGTAAAGTCCGGTCCCGCGTTGACGTAGACCACAAGCTGCATGATCTGGACTATCCTTTCGCCTGGCGCTAGCGTGTTCTGCGCCGCTGTGAGGGCATTTTTCGCCGCCTGTTCCACGGCTTTTTGGTACGTTTCAAGAGGAACTCCGGCTTCGACCTTGCCTTTTTGAATCAGCACGCCGTCTTTCCGCGGCGTCATGCCTGCTGTAAAGATGAAACCGTTCCGCTTGACGGCAGGAACGTATTTTCCTTGAGGTACAGGATTTTTCACCATAACGGATCCTTACTTTTCTGCGCAGATTTTTTCAATGAGGGAGAGATCCACATTGCCGCCTGAAAGAAAGAAAATGACATTGTCGTCTTCCTTGACAGGAAGGGCGCCCTGGAGCGCAGCCCCAAGGGTCATGCAGGAACTCGGTTCTGCCAGGATTTTCCCTTCAAGGAGCAGAAGCTTCACTGCCCGATGGATGAACTTTTCTTCTACAGGGATGATACCATCCACTTTTTCCCGCACAATGGGAAAGGTCTTTTCACCAGGCTTTGCCGTCATCGTCCCATCGGCAATGGTGTCTCCAATGGTCACCAGAGTAGGTTCTCCCTTTTTGAAACTTTCCGTGTAGCGGGCACAAAGGGCGCATAGATTTATAGCTCGGCGCAAAAATCGCGCCGATTTGATGTAGAACGTGAGTCCATTGCATTAGAAAAGATCGATTTGAAGCAATGGTCTCATGGCCTATCGTACAAAGGACCGTCTCACGTTTGGGGGAAGTTGACGCCTGGGCGCTCCCCCTCCTAACCACGTGTCGTCACCTCCCGCACCCAGCTCATCAAAGCGGAAGCTTTTTGTAATCTTCGGCCCATATGGGCCCATCTACTTTGTCGCCCACACTCCCAACCTCCTAGACGTACACAAACCGTACGCCGTCGTCGGTGGAAGCGGGGGCTCCTCGTATCTGAACCCATCTGAACCGAATTCACAAAAAGCAATATGAAAAGAACCTCTATGCAAGTGATGATTGCAAAACCGCGGCAGATCTTTTCTCCATTTACCTTTTTCGAATATGGTTCCAGATTGCCCCAGATGCTAGGAAAAACGCGAAGCAGGCTGACGACGCCGTACAAGAAGTGGGGTACTGCTAGGAAGCCTGCCGCGTTTGACAAAGCAAATGGGTCGATATGGACCGTAGGCGAAAAAGGTTTCTTCTGTCATCCGAAAAAATTCCTAGAAGTGGCCCGCCCGCCGACGGCATTTTTTCGGGCGTCTTAAAAATGAAATTGTGGTACGTAACTTTTTACGAAACATCATGCCCCCATTGCTCTCAAAAGAATTTTTTCTTAAGCAATGGGGGCATATAATTTCATCGAATCGGAGCGATTTGTGCTCCGAGTAAAAAAATAAAGAGCCGTTCCCTTGACGGCCGTTGCAATGCCGCTGATGAGGCCGCCTCCTCCAACCGGCACGACAATCTTGTCCACTTTCGGCAGCTGGTTCATCATCTCAAGACCCGCCGTTCCTTGGCCCGCCATGACATCGTAATCATCAAAAGGATGGATGAAGCAGGCTCCTTTTTCCTTTGTAATCCGTTCAGCAATAACAAAGCGCTGGGACTTTTCGCAAAGGACAATCTCTGCACCAAGCGCCTTAATGGCTGCCTTTTTCACCTCTGGTGCGTGTTCCGGCATGACGACTGTTACCGGTACGCCGAGCAGCTTTCCTGCGAAAGCGACTCCACGACCGTGGTTCCCACTAGAAGCCGTCACAATGCCATTCTTTAGCGTCTCCGGCGAAAGCTGCAGCGCTTTATTGAGCGCACCGCGAATCTTGAACGCATTGATCTTCTGCATGTTCTCCGCCTTGACATAGACCTTGCAATGAAGCGCTTCATCAAGGGTTTTTAGACGGATTACAGGCGTGCGGAACACATAAGGGGAAAGCCGTTTTTGAGCCTCATAGATGTCAGATAGCGTCAGCATAGGGAACCTCCTTTATGACAGGAAATGAGAAATTTGAACTTGATAAGTCAATTATAACTAATTTATCTGAAAATTGATAGAAAGGTTTTGGAAAAGAGGGGGAAAGGAAGAGAACGTTTCTGCACTGTATGCAGAAGCGTCCTTTTGCTCAGTTGCCTTCAAACCTTATTTCCAAATTTCGAGAGCGATTTTGGCAAGTTCTTTCTGTCTTTCTTCGATCTGCGTTGGTGTCCACTCATCGTACTTAGTGAGGGAGTTTGTCGTCTCAATTTTGGACTTTTTATAGGCTTCCTTTTTCTCTGCAAAGGTATGATTTGAACCTTTTTTGTTAAGCTTGTTGTCTAACAGTGTTAAATTCCCCAACCGCCATAAGTATTTCTCCTGAGTCTTGGCATCTATGTTTTTCCAATTGGTTATGTTTTTAGGAAGAATGTGCTCGATGTTAACATCCTTGGCATTGGGATTGAGCTGTGTTTCTTGGTTAGAACACAAGTGGTCATGGATCATTGAAAAAATATAGCGGATGTAGTTGGTCGTCTGTGTGCTGAATTCACGGAACTGATTCTCAAAAGTTTTATCAGGAACACGCTCATCATTGATTTTTTCAATAATGTCTTCGCTCTTTTGCAACTTCTCTTCGTAAATATCTTTAGCGAGTTCGGCAAAAAAGACTTCCGTTTTATTCGCCAGTTTTCCTAAGATCGTGGAATTCCTAAAAACGTAAACTTCGATGGCCCATAAAACTTTTACTTTGTCTTCGGTTTTGAATTGGTTGCCTTTCATTTCCAGTGCCAACAAGATGGGAACGAATGAGGTCGCTTTCAGTGTATGGAGATTTGAGAGCCGTTCGATAATTTCATCATCTTCATAAACATCGCAGTTATCCGGTGTATTTGCATCATGAAAATAAGATGCAAGATAGAGCAGATCATCTACAAGATCAGCACTTTCTTTAGGGGATTTAATCTCCTTGCTGATTTCTCGGTAAAGATTACGTTCACGAACAACCCCATGCATAGCATTCCAGTAGTACCGGATGTACTTTGTTAAATCGAGGCCATGAAGCTTCGAGGACATATTTTTCCATTTTTGCTGTACGGTTTGTAAGTTTCCGCCCGCTTTGCTGAAAACGTAGTTCTTTAGAAGATCTGATGTTTCCAGTTCTTTGCCTCTTGCATTCAAGGTTTCAAATATTACGTACGATTCTCCCAAGTCATTGGTTTCGATATACATTACTTCGAACTGATCAAAGAAAGCATCTCGGTAGGTATGAAGCAACCGAATTTTTTCATCAAGATCCTTACAAGCATCTACTGCCTTGGAGAACATTGTATGAAGATAGTTATAGGCGAAACGCATATGATCACAAGCTGAATTCTTTTGCTTTTCTGAAGAAGGCTCACCACCCATGATGTGTTTCCCATAATAGTCGTTTTCTTCCAGCTCACTTTCAAAGGTCAGATGGAGTTTGGAATCAGGGGTATATTTTCCAGCTCTAGATCCTAAAATTTGAATGATTGATGAATCGAAGTTTTTTAAAGCATCTTTAGCGTCCTCAGCATCAGCATCGTCTCCTGTTATCTCTTTAATGAGGTTATCTGCCACATATTGAAGAGTTCGTAAAAAGAGCATGGAAGTAACAGTACGCTGCTGCCCATCAACGACATATTTTTTTGACTTTCCTTTACTATCAGTCTCACTATAAATAACAATTTGACCAAAGAAATGTCTGGCTTCGTTTAATCCCACAACAGATTTTAGATCGTCCCAAAAATCTGCCAGCTGATCTTCTTCCCAAGTGTAGTCACGCTGATTGGAAGGAATATAATAATTACTGTTTAGGTACTCCTTCATTGTTTTCTTTGTTGCATTCTGAATGGCCACTGAAAATGCCTCCTCATAATCACCCTATCATATGCTCTCATTAGATCATATATGTCCGAAAAATACAATATAGTTTGAAAGTTTAGTCTGAGGATTTCATATGCTTGCACCAGCGGACAGAACAACCCTGCAGTTTAGTTTGTATGAAACGCACTAAACTGCAGGGTTGTTCATAGAAAAAGTATTCTTCACAGCTCACCTTAATTCTTTGTTCCAAGAGCAAGTCCTTCTGCCTTTTTTTAATTTTATCGTAAAAGCACTTTTCTGGCAGACAGTCAAGAATATAGACATTCCCAAGTTCATCAATCGCCCTTATTTTCCGTTAGGATTCGTTTTATGATCCTAATACATGTGCGAAGCAGGGGTTCCTTGGAGCGGTTTCGCAAGGTGCAGATAGATAGGATTGGGGCAGTCTCCGTGTTTCCTGTAATGAAATAGCGAATAGGTTTATGAATAGTCATGGCCGGGACATAGGAGCGCATCGTAAAGGCGACACCCAGCCCTTCCGAAGCGAGCCGAATGGCTAGATTGATGCTGTCTACTTCTTCGATACTGCTGGGCTCAAATTTAGCTTCCTCAATGAGTTTTGTTTGCTGCCAACGGATCTGCTGTCCTTTGAACTGAAAAAAAGCGGGTTCATGATTCAGGGCGTGGATGTCAAGATATGGATAGGGAAGGTCATCCCGGTACTGCGCTTTTCGGCAGGCTGGATGGGTAGGGACGATGGCAACGAGAACATATTCTTTTTTGAGAGGGATGGTATCAAAAAAGGGATTTTTCCGATTTTGTATGCAAAGAATCACGTCCAGAAGATTGTTGAATAGTGCACTTTCAAGGATCTGATCGTGCATATGTTTTGTCTTGATCTGTAGGGATGGTTTTTCTTTGCGGAGCGCGGCTACGAGGGATGGGATGATTCCTGAGTAAAGGATTTGGTAGGTCCCGATGCGCAGCTGGCTGACATGCGTTGTCTTCAGCTGCTGCAATTCCTGTTCCATCTTTTCTTCGAGATTGAGGATTTTCTTTGCGTAGGCAATCATGATTTCACCTGCTTCCGTAGGAGTAAGGGTGGTGCGGCTTCTCTTAAATAGGGCTGTTCCCAGTTCTTTTTCCATTTTTTTGATGGCTAGGCTAAGTGTAGGCTGAGTGATGAAAAGCTTGTCTGCGGCTTGATGAAAGTTCCCCGTATCAGCCAAGGTGCAAAGATATTGATATTGTTTTCTTTTAATATCCATGGCCTCGAGAAGGCCTCCTTTCCCTAGGTGCAGGCGTCGAGTTGGCACACAAATATAATATATCTCAATAAGCGATTTATTGAGATTATTTATCAAGATGAATGAAATACAATTAGTCAATCTATTGTGATTATTCTATAATAAGACACGGAAAGAATCAATTCCAATGGAGATTTGATTCAAAAGAAATCTGTACTTAGAAAGGATGGGGTTATATGGAAACAAGAAAAGTGAAGAAAGTCTCTTTCCCCCACACATTTGTCATTATTTTTGTGATGATTGTCATTGCTGTGGGACTGACTTGGGTGGTTCCAGCAGGGACCTATGATTTTGTAAAGAGCGCATCCGGAAGAAAAGTTGTAGATCCGGCAACATTCCATTATATCCAATCAGCATCCGTCAATCCCCTTCTTATTCCGCTTTACATTATCAAGTCCTTCAGCAAGCGAATTGACCTTATGATGGTGATTTTCATGGCTGGGTCAGCTTTCCATGTTGTGACGAAGACTGGCGCTTTGCAGGCCATTCTTGCCAAAGGGGCTAAGCATTTTTCCAATCGTTTGGAAGTCTTCATCCCCGTTTTGACTTTAATTTTTGGCCTCATCTGCACGACGCAGGGCGTCAATACATTTATTCCTTTTGCTCCCGTTATGGTCATGCTCGCCATGGCGATGGGTCTTGACTCTATCACCGGCGAAGCCATCATGGTCTTGGGCGGGGCTATCGGGTTTTCGACAGGCACATTCAATATGTTTACGACTGTAGTCGCACAGGATATTGCGGAACTGCCAGCTTATTCCGGTCTCTGGTATCGTTCGGCCTGTTTTGTGGTCTTTTACATCGTAACAAATTGGTACCTTATCCGATATGCGAAGAAAATCAAGAAAAATCCAACGATGAGTCCAATGTTTGATCTTGATCAGGAAATGAAAGCGGAAGAAGCGACAATGGACCTTGAAGCCGCCAGTGAGCTTACGGGAAGGATGCTGGCTCCCTTGGTCCTTCTAGTGATTGCTTTTGCCGTAATCATCTATGGGGCGATTGTCCTAAAATGGGGTATGGCTCATATGGCAGCGATGTTCCTGACCTACAGCGTCGTTGCAGATCTTATGATTGGAACGCCTGTCAATACGGTATGCAAGGACATCTTAGATGGCAGCAAGCAAATGCTTGGGGCAGCTTTCATCATTGGGATGGCAACCGCCATCAGCGGCATCATGGATGCCGGAAAGATTACCTACACGATTGTTCATGCAACCTCAGAGCTACTAAGCGGTCTTCCGCCCATCATCATAGCTCCAGGAATGGTCCTTGCCAATACGCTCATCAATCTTTTCCTGACCTCAGGGAGTGGGCAGGCGGTTGCTGTTATGCCTATTCTTATTCCACTAGCTGATGTGCTGGGCGTTACCCGCCAGACCACTGTCCTTGCCTTTAACTTTGGCGATGGATTCTGTAATTTCATCCTGCCGACATCGACCGCCCTTATGGGAACTCTGAGCGTGACCAATATTCCTTATGACCGGTGGATGCGCTTCATGTGGAAACTTTTCCTGATTTGGCTCGTGACGGGATGCGTCATGACCCTGATTGCCCAAATGATTCACTTGGGACCTATGTAATGTGATAAAGGAGAATGATAAATGATGCTGAAGAAAAAAATTGAGACAGCAAATCGGTGGATAGATACTCATCTTCCAGAGCTGACAGAGATGGCGGATACCCTCTTTGATCATCCGGAAATCGGTCCGCATGAATATAAGTCGAGCGCCCTTCTTACCCAGTATCTTGAGGACCATGGTTTTGCTGTGACACGTGGGATTGGCTCCTTGGAAACGGCCTTTAGGGCCATTTGGAAAAATGGGGAAGGCGGGCCTAATATCGGCCTTCTGTGTGAGTTTGACGCCCTGCCCGGCATGGGACATGGCTGCGGCCATCAGCTTCAGGGACCCTCTATTTTGGGCGCGGCAAACGCTATCAAGGAAGCCGCCGGAGATATCCCCTTTACCTTGACCGTATATGGCACACCGGGCGAGGAAAATATCAGTGGCAAATATATCATGATCAAGGAAGGCTGCACCTTTGAGGAACTAGATGTGGCACTTATGATGCATGGTGGACCGGCAACGCAGACAGACATCAAGAGTCTTGCAAATGCTGAATATACAGTTACTTATCACGGTAAGGCCGCTCATGCCGCCCTCAAACCGGAAGCCGGGCGAAGCAGCCTTGATGCCATGATGCTTGCTTTTCACGGAATTGAATGCCTGAGGGAACATGTACCTGATGATGTGCGGATTCATTACAATATCATTGATGGAGGCGGTACTGCCGCAAATGTCGTGCCAAGCTTTACGCAGGCTCAGGTTATGGTTCGGGCCGGAACAGTTGGTCTTGTCAAGGAAATCATGAACCGCATGGAAAATATCTATAACGGAGCCGCTCTGATGACAGAAACAACTGTCAATGCCGAGGTGGGGAAGATTCTTGATAACAAGATTCCGAATCTTACGCTCAATGATCTCCTCATGAAACATGCCATGGCGCTGAACGCACCTAATTGTCAGTCTGCACGGAAACGGACAGGCTCTACGGACTTTGCTAATGTCATGCACCGTGTTCCGGGCTCCTGTATCCGGGTCGCCTTTGTCCCCGATGGAACCTCTTCCCATTCGCCGGAATTCATTGCGGCCGGTAAATCTGAAGAAGCCCATCAGGCCGTGCAGTTTGGCGCCAAGATCCTTGCTGACGCTGCTCTCGAACTGATTGATGATCCAAAACAGCTAGAAGCTATCCAAAAAGAGTTCAAAGAAAGAAAAGAAGCAGAGGAAAAGAATCCCTCTGCGTAAAATGAAGCCTTGTGCACTTGTCTAAGTCCAATATATGATATAACTGAAAAGGGCCTTGCGGTTTATGAAATCGTAAGGTCCTTTTTGGATGTGCGTCTTTTAAAAGATAAAGGCAACAACGAAGTTGAACAGGGCACAGCAAATGACGCTTGTCGGTACAGCTATAAGAAGCAGCCGGTTAAAGAGCTCATTACGGTCTTCTTCTTTCGGGCTGGAACCAAGAATCAGGGATCCGCCAGAGGAGAAGGGACTAATGGCACTGGACTGTGCACCGAGTACCGTGCAGGCGAAAAGAACCGGTGCGGCAATTCCCGTAGAGCTGGCAAGACCAGGAATGAGCGGGAAGAGTGCTGGCGTTACAACACCTGTGGTCGAGCTGAAGAAGCTCATGATGGCCCCGATGATGGAAAAGGCGATTGGAATCAAGGGCTTTGGCACGTTGCTTCCGACCCAGTTGCTCAGCATGGTGATGGTTCCTGCTTTGACGGCAACGGCAATCAGCATGCCGGCGCCTGCAATCATGACAATAGTGTTCCAAGGTATTTTGGCAATGGCCTCTTTCTGTGGGGCCAAATCAAGAAGCAGGGCAATGACAGCAAAGATGATGGCAACTAGGCCAACATCAATTTTTCCCGCCATGTACTTGATGAAGGGCTGAGATGGCATAAAAATCTTAAGCAAGGGGAAGGCAAGAACAACAATCATCATGACAATCATCAAGGTCAAGGTTGTCTTTTGTTTTCCCGTAAATGCTTCAGGTTTCTTAAAGACTACCCCTTCCCCGATATTTCGATTGGCTTTGACCCCAAATTTAAAGATGGTGATCAGTAGTACGGAAAAGACGAGGGAAAAGAGAAAAATCTCCATTTCCATGGCAAAGGTATCGAGGGCTGCTAAATTCTTGTTGGCTTCATAGGCTGTGTCAGCAAGACCGCGGAAAATGACGCCTAGATTTGAGGTCGGGAAATCACCACCGCAAAGGGCCCCCGCGTTAATGGCAATAGCGCCTGTCAGCTTATCCATTTTGGATTCATCGCAGATGACCATCGTAATGGGAGCCAGGAAGGCTAGGACAGTGAAATACGTTGCTCCCATAATGGAAAGGATGACGGCTACGGCAAATAGAGCAAAGGGAAGCATACCTGGAAATTTTCGGCAGGAATAAAGCAGGGATCCTGACATCTTTTCCAGCGTCCCGTTGATTGCGGCGACATTATAGAAGAGGGATACGGAAAGGATGACAAACATTGTGCTCACAGGCCAAAAAGAAATGACTTGTTTTGGTTTGAGTCCCATGATCAGACATCCAATGATGTAGGCAAAAACAATACAAAAGAGACCGGTGTTCAGTTTGGTCTTATAACCGAGAAAAATAGCAACGGCAATGGCCGCAATGATAATGGCGCTTAACATGTTGATCAGGCTCCTTTCACAAGTCAATCAGTCTTTTACGGCACCTTCTGGTTCATCATCAATGCCGAGCAGACGGTAAGGAATGGTCTTTGTCATGTAATAGACTTGTTCTTCAGGAATTCCCGCTTCCACAAGATAGTGCATGTATTCGTAGATTTCTGTTTCCCAATCTGGATTTTCAACCTGTCCGCCATCAGTGGCCACCATGATGTTGCGATAGCCGATTTCTTTGATGAGGGTTGCATTGTCCTTGAGATTTAGGTGGTAAGGCTGACCTTTCCCCATATTTTGAGCATAGCAGCGTTCCAGAATGACATCATAGTCTTTGACTAGGCGAATCTGGTCTTCAATCGTATAGTCACAGACCCACCATTCTGGATGAGTGATGACGATTTTCTTTACCCCTGCATTTCTGGCTGCTTCGACGACAACAAAGGCTTCTTCCGGTGAAACATGGGCTGTTGCTAGAACGGCATCATGATCCTTGACGAGCTGAAAAATGTCCTTTAGTTTGGGTACAACCTTGCCATTTTCAACCAGTGTAATACCTTGATTGGGATCTTGCCCCAATTTTTCCAGATGCCTCCGGGCAGATTGGGTCGGCAGCCAAATCACTTTTGCCCCCAGTTTGAGTCCCTTTTCGACCGCTTCAGGGTTAATGCCACCGATAATTTTGTTCATGACAACGCCGCCGAACATGGTGAAATTGGTCTTGTCCCCATACCGTTTCTGTACATACTCAGTAGCAATTGCCGCACGATTGACCGTGAACCCAAGATGACTCTTGATGACGATGGCCCGCGCCCCAACACGGACGGCCGCGTCAGCAAGCTCCAAATCTGAATAGGCCCGATGACGCAGATCTGGATTGGTGTGGACATGCATATCACAGATACCTTTTAAAGAAACACGACTCATGGATTATCCCCCTTTTTTGAATGATTCGACGATTTCATGAATTCATTATAAGAAAAAGGAAAATATATAAGAATCAGATAATTTATTATAATATGTATAGGAAAAACCGATGAATTAAATAGCGGAACGGAAAGATACTGCCTAAGAAAAACGTAAAAATCATTCGTATTGGAGGCTTATTGATGGATACCCGTACACTTTCATATATCATCGCCATCGCTGAAGAAAAGAGCATTTCAAAAGCCGCAGAACGGCTTTATATGGCCCAATCCAGTCTATCCCAATATTTGACGACCTTGGAGACGTCTCTGGGATATCCCTTATTTGTAAGGCGTCATCAGGGAGTCAGATTAACGGAAGCGGGAAAGCTCTACCTTGAATTTGCTTATCGAACAATCAATGCATATCATCAAGTCCAAGATGCTATGCAGGATATCAGTGAACTTCATAGTGGACAAGTCATCCTTGGTGTGAGCACCTTTAGAGGATCTTATCTGCTGCCACCCGTGATTACTGCTTTTGCCAACAAATACCCCGGGGTGCATGTCAATATTGTTGAGGGGGATTCTGTGGATCTAGAGTATATGCTGCAGCGCGGCGACCTCGATCTGGCTCTGCTTGTTCTCGGGAAAGCTGCAAAAAATCTTGACTCAGCGTTTCTTATGGACGATGAAATCTGTTTGATTGCGCATCCTCATCACCCCATTATGAAGAAAGTCAGGAAAGGGACTCGGCATAACCTTCAAGAGACGCCGCCTTGGTTCATTGATATCCATGAGATTTCGCAATATGAATTTATCTTAAGCGGCTATGATACCATCCTCGGGAAAAAAGCACGTGAAATATTTGCCCGCCATCATATTTCCCCGATTGTCCATAATGAAAATCTGTCTGCTTTGTTTGCGGCTTCAATGGGATCCGGGGGAATTGGCCTTGCCTTTACCTATTACAGCTCTCGGAGATATTTCCAGGGCGCTGAATTTATCTCATTAGGAAAAGATGGAACTTCTGTTGAGCTTTCGATTGCCATGCCAAAAGGTGGCTATCATTCTAAGGCCGCCTTGGCTCTTGCTGATGTGATGAAAGAAGTTTTGACTCTAAATCGGTAAACAAGATAAGAGCGATCTTCTATCTCAGCGCGAATGGTCGGTAGAGGGGTTATCAGTTGAAGGAAACGAAAAAAGGAAATCTTATTTATGTGAAAAATGTTCGATACGGATTGAACGATATTATTGGCAGTAAAAAACTGAAAACACTTGAACTTACCTTGAAAAATGAGCTTAAAAAGCTTTAATGGGATAAATTTAGACAAAAATAATAAAATGGAACATTTCATAAGATATTAAAATAAAAATAGACAGATAATAATCCTGCCGCATTTCATCTGAATTGCGGCAGGATTATTTTTCGCTATAGGGCAATAATCAGCGGAAAAAGAAATAAAAATAATGGTGTTAGTTCTGATTTCTGGGCTTAAACAACCAAAAATGGCGATTTTAATGGATTTTGTATACTGTATCACTGAATTCAGTTTCTTATTTTTAAATAACTAAATCAGTTTGATGAATAATTTTAAAACATATAGTCATAAAATAAATAAATCCTAAGCTGATCGTTATATAATAGAGAGTAAATTTAATGACTTAGATAAAAGCGAACAATCAAAAATAGGAAAATGTGTTCCTGACCATTGCATATGTTACACTAAAGTAATAAAAAACCAAAAGATAAGCCGATCGCATGTGCTAAACGTTCAAAAATTTGCTTGCCTCTTTTGTCCTCGAGTATACTGGGTGCATCAAAGATGCATTCGACCTGTATACAGCTTAAGAGGGAGGGAAAGTTGATGAAATTAACACAGGACCAGCAAGACCTATTGGATGGTAAATTTGGTGAGGGCGCAAAACTTGCCATGAAAGTCCAGGTTGCGATTGGCGAATCTTTTGGTGCGGAACGAATGGTCCCTATTACTAGAGCCCACGTAGCGCTAAGTAATCAGGACGCAGATCGCTGGCTTGCAGAAAAGCTTGCTGGATTAGGTGCTAAGTGCCGCGTTCGTCCGACGGTCAACCCCGGCTTTTGCCTAAGCTATTTTAAGAAGATGGGGGTTGTAACGAATAAGGACTACGAGGAGATGGAACGCACAGATAGGGCATATCGTGCATTGGGTGCTGAACTTAGCTATAATTGCACACCTTATATGGATACGAATGTTCCTTTGTTTGGCGAAATATGTGCCTTCTCGGAATCTAGTGCTACACCCTATGTGAATTCGATTTGGGGGGCTCGTTCCAACAGGGAAGGTGCAAATTCGGCACTCTTTGCTTCAATTACGGGGTATGTTCCTGAATATGGCCTTCTTCTTGATGAAAACCGTCATGGCAATATCCTCGTACAGGTCGAGGCGGATATTAAATGCGATGCAGACTACCATATCCTTGGTATGTGCGGGAAGAAGATTGGTCATGGGATTCCGGTTTTTGCCGGACTGCCAAAGAATATTACCAAGGAAGCGCTCCGCAACTTAGGGGCTGAACTCAATACATCTGGTTCCTATGATATGTATCATATTCCTGGATTTACGCCGGAAGCTCCTGATATCAAGACTGCCTTTGGAGGGAAGGAGCCTGAACGGGTCGTGACGATTACCAATGATGATTTGGCGGAGGTTCTTGAAAGCATTTCTCTTCCTGGTCATCAGCCGATTGATTTTGCCATGTTTGGCTGTCCGCATTTTTCTTTCCATGAATGTGATCACATCCTGAAACAGCTTAATGGTCGAAAACTTGCTGTCCCGATGTATATCCTTTCGGGTGAACATGTATGCGAGATGACCAAACGTACGGGAATCTATGATGAACTGGAGGCTCTTGGTGCCCATGTTATTCCTGATACATGCCCGGATCAGCCGTGCTGGCACTTCCTGAAGGGTAAAATCGGAATTACGGAATCCCCGAAATGTGCGTATTATCCGCAGCGCAGGGGAATCCGCTTTGTCATTCGCGACCTCGATACTTGTATCGAATCGGCCGTAGCAGGGGAGGTCAAATAACATGAAATCTTTTAAATGCCATAAAATCTCGGATGGCCGCAGCGAAGGGCCAGCTATCATTTCCACAGATGATGTCATGTTCTATCTGATTGACCCCAAAACGGGTGTTGTGATTGAAGAAGGACATAGCTTGGAGCACAAGAGTATTTCTGGTAAAATTATGATTTTCCCAAGCGGGAAAGGCAGTTCTGTTGTACAGGCTGACGGTCTTTTCCAGCTGATGAAGGAAAATTCCCAGCCCAAAGGCATGATTGTTGAACATCCAGAAACTGTGCTCGTAACCAGTGCGATTCTCTTTGAGATTCCTATGGTTTCTCAAGTTGAGCCCGAATTTTATCAAACCGTGAAGGAGGGAGACACTGTCATTATTGATGCTGATCATGAAACTGTGACCATTATGGATTGACCGATTCTAAGAGTATTTGTTAAGGAGGCGTTCCCATGAAAAGAAGCAAACTGGTTTGTTTGTCCCTATCTTTGTTGGTAAGTATTGGTTTATTGGCCGGATGTGGCGGGGAAAAGAAAGAGGCCGGCAAGGCTTCTGAAACAGTTTTAAAAATTGGTCATGTAGAACCGGAAGACCGGTCTACCCATAAAGCACTCCTCAACTTCAAAAAGAAAGTAGAAGAACGGTCCAAAGGCAGTCTCAAGATTGAAATTTATCCAAATGGTGCGCTAGGCGGCGATGTTCAGCTTTCCGAAGCGGTTGCAACGGGATCGCTCGATATGGCCTTGCCTTCCACGTCTGTTCTGACAACCTATAATGACGAATTCGGTGTCCTTGACATGCCTTACCTATTTAAATCCAGCGAAGCCGCATTTAAGGCGCTCGATGGTGATGTAGGGAAGGAACTTAACGGGAAGATTGCCTCCAAGGGAATCGATATTCTAGGGTATTCCTATAATGGCCCTCGGAGTACAACGAGCAAGGTGAAACCAATCGTAACGCCAGAAGATTTGAAGGGACTTAAGATGCGCGTCATGGAAAGTCCAATCTTCATCGATTTTTATAAAACGCTGGGTGCTAATCCGACTCCGATGAGCTTTACGGAACTTTACACAGGACTTCAGCAAGGTACGGTAGAAGCTCAGGAAAATCCACCATCCCTGACTTTTGCCAATAAGTTCTATGAAGTTCAGAAGTACTCCACTATTGATGAACATGTTCATAACTTCTTGGCGTTCCTCATTAACGATGCGAAGTTCAAATCCCTTTCTGCCGACAACCAGAAGATTCTGCAGGAAGAAGCAAAAGCATATGTAGATGAACAGCGCAAGATGGAACTTGCAGATAACGAAAAGGCCATCAAAGATCTGGAAACGATTGGCAAGCTGCAGACCAACATACTGACAGCTGATCAGAAATCTGCTATGAGAAAAGCCCTGCAGCCTATGTATGACAAGTATGAAGCTAAGTTTGGTAAGGCGCTCTTTGACCTGTGTGAAAAATATAATCAATAAGTAGGGAATAGGGGCTATTGAGGCGTCTGCTTCATAGTCCCTCTATTAGAAGGAGGACTGCTATGAAGGCCGTACTCAATAAATGGACCTATATTGAAGAAAAGGTCCTTATTGGAAGCCTGATATTCAACACTTTATTGATCTTTCTCCAAATCATTATGCGAGGTGCCTTTAATTCCTCCCTGTCTTGGTCTGAGGAATTATCCCGCTATATCTTCATTTGGCAGATTTGGCTTGGGGCTGACCTTGCCTTTGCTTACGGAGAACATATCAAAGTGGAGATGATCTATAATTGGCTTCCTGGTGAAAAAGCAAAAAATATGCTCAGAATTCTTGTAGAGGCTGTGTGGCTTGCTTTTAACATTTTCTTGGTGGTAAAGGGCGCTGACCTCTGTCAGTCCATGGTTTCTCGAAATACCCTTTCTTCTGGGATGCGGGCACCTCTTGTTTATGTATATGCAGCGCTGCCTGTGGCATCCTTCTTTTTAAGCCTGCGCTTGGTATACAGCTTGTATATTCGCTGCGTGTCCCAAAATAATGGGCGGGAGGGATAATCATGGAAGCTGTATTTTTGTTTGGACTCTTTATTTTATTGCTCATGCTCAGTGTCCCGATTGGGTACGCGATTGGTATGGTAACCCTCGTTACTATGCTGCATTTTACATCCATGCCGACACTTATGATTGCTCAAAACAGCATTGCTGGTGTGGACTCGTTTCCTCTTTTGGCCATCCCCTTTTTTATGCTCGCTGGTAACCTAATGAGCGGCGGCGGGATTGCAAAACGCTTGGTCAACTTTTTTGAATGCTTTATTGGGCATATTACGGGTGGACTTGGTATGGTCACCATTATTGTCTGCATGTTTTTTGCAGCAATTTCCGGTTCTGCAGTAGCAACCGTATCGGCAGTGGGGGCTTTCATGATTCCTCAAATGGTGGAGCATGGTTATAGCAAGCCTTTTTCCGCTGCACTGACTGCAGCAGCAGGAACCATCGGGGTTATTATTCCTCCTTCTGTTCCTTTTGTCATTTATGGTGTGGTTTCAGGCGCATCCATTACCAGTCTTTTTACAGCAGGCTTCCTTCCAGGCATATTAATGGGCGTCGCCCTTATGATTGTGTGCTTTATTGTTTCGAAAAAACGCGGCTATCGAGGCAGCACGGAACCACCCAGTGCCAGTGTCATTTGGGCCACGTTTAAGGATGCGGTTTGGGCCATTCTTTCCCCTGTTATCATTTTGGGCGGTATCTACTCCGGTAAATTTACGCCGACGGAAGCAGCCGTTATATCTGTTGTTTATTCCTATGTCGTAGGGCGTTTCGTTTATAAGGAACTGGATGGATCTTCCACCTATAAGGCGCTCAAGGATGCCATTGTTATCAACGGGGCGACGACGTTCATGGTTGGTCTGTCGACCGCCTTTGCAGCCCTCTTGACCATGGAACAGATTCCGATGAAGATTGCCGGGTTCATTACTAGTATCAGCCAAAATGGATTCGTCATTCTCCTTCTCATCAACCTGCTCCTGCTCCTTGTCGGTATGTTCATTGACAACATTCCTGCAACCATCATTTTGACGCCGATTCTGTTGCCGATTTGTAGGAAATTTGGCATGAGCCCCATTACCTTTGGCATCATGTTGACCATGAATCTTGCCATTGGGTTCTGCACACCGCCTTATGGCATCAACCTTTTTGTTGCAACAGCCATTTCAAAGGTCAAAATGGAGGCCTTGTCAAAGGAACTCATTCTGCTGATTGGTGCGCTGATTCTTGTTCTCGGCGCGGTTACGTATATTCCATCGGTTACGACCATTTTCTTGAAATAAGGAGGGTAACTTGTTATGCTGATTTGGATCATTGACGAAGAATGGAAAGACTATGATGTAGAAAAAGAAGTGCTTGAAGCAAAGTATCCAGGTGTTGAGATTCGTCATTCCACTTATGATTATGAAAAGGACCTGAAGGAATTTGGCTATCGCGCGGACGGGATTCTTGCCCAAGTGTATGCTTCCATTCCTAAAAGTACTATTGATCGGTTGGAAAACTGCAAGGGCATTGCTGTGTATGGCGGCGGTTATGACCGCATCGATGTCGCTGCCGCACGGACTAAAAATATTTCTGTAACCAATATCAGTGGGTACTGTGCAGAGGATCTTGCGGACTATGTTGTCGCAGCTATGTATTTTGTCAACAAAGGGCTGGCTTTTTACAGCCGTACGGTTGTAGAAGATGTCAAGGCGGGGAAATGGGGGGCCATGGCGGCTCTTTCACCGGTACACCGTCTTGAAAACCAGACGCTGGGTATTGTAGGATTGGGTGTTATTGGAAAGACAGTAGCCAAACGTGCTCAAGCACTGGGTATCCATGTCATTGCTTTCGATGATTTCGTAGACAAAAAAACGATGTCCAATCTTGGCGTTGAAAAAGTTTCTTGGGAAGATATTTTCAAGCGGTCTGATTATATTAGTGTTCATCTAAAAGGCTGTGATGAAAACACGGATAAGATCGATGCGGCAGCACTTTCCTATATGAAAGATACCGCTTGGCTTATCAACACTTCCCGTGGAAAGGTCGTCAGTGAAGATGCTTTGATAGATGCGGTTAAAAGTAAAAAAATTGGCGGGGCCATTCTCGACGTTATAAAAACAGAACCCCCTGCAGGGGATGAGCCCATCCTCCATGTTCCTAATATCTATGTAACTCCGCATGTATCATATATTTCCATTGAATCTTTCAAGGCACTGAAGGACCGAGCTTTGGAAAACTTGGAAAATATGCTTGCTGGCAAGAGACCTCGTGACCTAGTGAATTGATGACACCTGAGCGGTGGGAATTGGAGGCGATAATGAACACTCCCTATAAAGCAAGAAAAATCAAGAAACTGTCCCTTGCAGAAGAGGCTTACAACTATCTGAAGGAGCAGATTATCAGTGGAAAGATTCATCAAGGGGATGTCATTACAGAGCAATCCATTGCCAACGAACTGCGGATTTCAAGAACACCGGTCAAAAATGCAATTAGTAAGCTCGAAAGTGAGAATTTTGTTACGACCCTAAATGGCCGGGGAACACTTGTTAATGTACTGTCTATTGCGGATATGAGAGATATCTATAACGTGAGGACTGTTCTGGAAGTCTTGGCGCTTGAAACAACGATTCATAACTTGAGTGAAAAAATGGTTCAGCAAGCGTGTGAGAGTTTTCAAAATGCATTGGCGCTCTATAAAAAAGACAAGAGCCTTGTATCTCCGGAAATGATGTATGAACTCGATAACCAATTTCATAACATGATTGTCGATTATACATCTAACCATTATATTCGGCGGTTAATGCCCAGCTTGTCAGAACGCATCAATGTCAGGCAATTGCAGGCATACCAGATTACAGATACCTTTGAAACCAGCACGAAGCAGCATCTTGAGATTTTGGAAGCCATCGCAATGAAAAATCTGGCAAGGGCAAAACTTCTTCTGGAAGAACACCTAAAATGGTCATTTGCTGTTATGTTTGATGCATTATTACAAAGATACCAGAAAAATAATATGTGAAGTTTCCATTCTGGGTTGGTCTGGAAACGAACAAGCCGGTCATTGCAGCAGCGCTGCAATGACCGGCTTGGTTGTGCGCCCAGCATGGGCGCACTCTTAAAGGTGAAAGTTCCTAGACTGCCCTAGTCGTGGGAAAGTCACAGCCGAACACCAAAGGCAACACCGTGAGGTGGAATCTGAAGGAAGGTGCAGGCAAACCTCTGACCTGACGAACAGAAACCGCATAAGGACAATTCGGGATAGATAAAGCTACCAAACAGACCGAAGTCCCATAACGACTCGGAATCCCAAAGGGTAGATGCGGCAGGTGAATGGAGAGAAAGAGTGCGTTCTTACCCGGGGAGGCCTCACGGACATGGCCGGAGCCATGAAATTGGCGGCCGTGGCCCAAAAGACGGTATTCCTACCGAAGGAAAAAGCAAGGCCGTCGCTGGGGGAAAGAAGGCTGCTTAGCCATAGCCAAGGTCCTTGCGGGCCTGCAAAATGAAGAGCTGGAAGCAGGGCTGTCCAGCAAGTCCAAGCCCGTAGAAGCCCCGAATAGTGCGGAGCTGCGTAATGCATTGAGGAGCGCTGTGAAGAAATCTCCCATGGTTCCACACGTGGGAATTAAAAACGGGGGAATTGGTGGGATACGGAAAACAGCACAGCCATAGGTCAGTTAAGCTCCATTTTCTGTTTGTAATTAGGCTGCAACACAATCTTATAGGGGTCTCCCGAGAAAATGTTGACACATACCGAATTGGGCCTATGATGTTGAAGTATGACGAATTTATTTAAAATAAAATATACAAAATTCTTGACAATCCCAGTTTCCGGGTCACGAAGTGGATAGTAACGCTGGTTGTCATAGTTTGTCATTTTAAGACCTCCGATTTTCGATTTTTCGAACGGGAGATCTCAAAAGGGCGCAGTTATCCTATAGAAAGAGAATGCAGTCCTCCGGTTTTTTCCAATTCGGATTGCAGCTTTCTTGCTCATCAGATAGCTGTGTACATATTTACTTGACTGTCGAATAAAGCGCGCCATCGTTGATCAGACGATGCATTACGCGACAGATGCTTCATTCAAAACGCAAATCAAATATCCATATCTAGAATAGAATGTTTGATATTTGGTTCACTTCGTGCCATAATATTTACGGTTGTTTTTTTGCACCCAAAGATATGTTAGAGTACGCTTTTTTGAAGCTGAGACCAGTATATAAAATGGGTATCTTCAGTTTGGGTTTTGTTTGGTTCAACGTGGTCCAGAGCGGTTCAAATCTTACGGAGAAAGGAGACGGAGGGGTTTGTATTTTAGGACACTTTTTCAATATTGAAGAAGCACATGGCCGACGGCGATGATGTGCCGTATTTTTTCCGTGAAATTATGGCGATGATTACGACTATTACTGAAGAGGAGTGGGGATCGAGTAAAGATCCATCCGTGAAGACAAAGGATGAGACCCTGCGCAATTATGCTAAACGAGGTCTGTCTAAGAAACTCGCTCAGACGATTGCCTACAGACTTACTCCGGAAATTCTTATAAAAAGAATCAACGAAAGAAATAAGACGCAACGGTCTTTGATGGCGGACGATCTGCGAGGATATGACGCTGCAATAGATGCTGATAATGTTGGAGAAAAAGTTGCTGCATGGATGGTAGAAATAATTCAAACAACGGCAGGTCTTGTTAAACAGGATGAACTTGAAAAGCAAAAACAGCAGAAGCAAGCGGCTGAACTAAAAAATAAGTTCGGAGAGTACCTGCTTACAGAATCAGCAGGATTTTGTCCTAACTGCGGAAGAGAACTCACTGTTTCAAAGGATGGCCAAACAGAGAAGGTAAAGGTATATGAAGTTAGTCTCATAGACAAAAGCGTGGAAGCAAAGGCGGAGAACCTTCTTGCTATGTGCCCTATGTGTCATGCGACATATCTGATTGATGACAACAAAAAGATCTGCAAAGAGTTGCAAGACAAAAAGAAGGCTCTTACAACCTATAGGCAGAGCGTTCGGTTACTGGATGATCTCCCTTTTGAAAAAGGAATCACCGGTATCATTATCAGAATTAAAAAGCTTAAGGAAAAAGACCTGATTCAGGCGGCACTTGATCCGAAAGAGCTGGGCAAGAAGATTGATCCAGCACAGGACTTGGTACTGTATTTGTCAGTGAATAATTATGTACCATATATTTTCTGAAAATACACGAAATTATGACCAGTCTTGATCAGAGAAAAGTCATTGATTATGAAGAAGTTCAAGATCAGATGAAGGCAATTTACCGTCGCCTAAAGAAAGCAAATAAAAGTAAAATGGAAATATTTATGGAGATTTCTAACAAGGTACATGGGGTGACTCTTCAGGATGATATTTTTGTCAGATTGTCGTTTCTTACTTTATACAAAACTGCGAGGTGTTCTAATGCTCTTACCGAATAAATTGTATTCATATGAAAATAGCACTTTGGCTCTAATACCAAAGGTGCTGAAAGAACTTCAATAGGGTTCGAAGATGGTGAAAGATTTATATAACAATTTGAAACCGTCACTTGCCGATCCTATCGATTTTCTATCGGTTATGGATTGCCTTTATGCGCATCAAGCTGTTGATATTGATGAAAAAGGGGAAGGTTACAAATGCTTGTTGAAATGATGTCTCCCGCATTTAAAGAAAAGGACGAGGTTAGACATCCAATAAGATTTAAGGACGGTCCTAACGTCGTTCTCGGGAAAGAGGACGGTACTAATTCCATAGGAAAATTGTCAGCGCTGCTGGCTATAGATTTTGTTTTTGGTGGTAATACCTATACTGCAAGCGATGGTGTCAAATATATAAGCGACTACACGATCTTCTTTACCTTTAAATTTGATGGCAAGGAATATTACTTTGCTTGAAATACAGCTTCTCCGGAAGAAATTCAGGTTTGTTCTAACGGGTATGAGCTTACTGGAAATGTTAAAACACGGCAGAAGTTTGTATACTGGCTTAAAGAAAAATATAACATGGATTTTCCGGGGCTATCCTTCAGATCCACTTTGAGCAGCTTCTTCAGAGTGTATGGTAAGGATAATACCAATGAACGCAAACCACTCTATGGTATACCAGGAGATGGAATGCAAAAGTCCATCGATAGGCTGGTCAAGTTATTTGACCGTTATCGTGACATAGAAGATTACACGAGCAGACTGGAGGAGCAAAAGAAAAAGCTATCTGCATATAGAGAAGCTCGTAAATATCGTTTTGTATCAGACCTTGTCGGCGGCAAAGAAAAAAATGATGAGAATCTTGAGGAGATTCATTCTTTGCAGGTAGAATTGGATCCTTTAACTTCCGAGCAGGTGGAGACACACTCGGAAGAAGATATAGAGAAAAACAGGCTAAAATCCGACCTGAAAGATAAAAAGTTCAGGCTGGAAGAAAGCATTGAAACAAAAAACGTCGGTTAGGTCTGCTTGATATGAGGCTAAGTTATGGGCTTTATCCCACAGAAGCTGATCTTTCTGGATTGCAGGAGTTCTTTCCGAAAGTTAACCTATGGAAGCTATATGAGGTAGAGGGCTATCATAAAAAGCTGGCCTCAATACTGTATGGTCAGTTCGCAGCAGAACGAGACAGTGTGCAGAGTGAAATTGAAGACCTTCATAGTCAGGTGGTAACAGTAAATGATCAGATCCGGGAACTGGGCATGGTTGGAAACCTGTCAAAAGAGTTCCACGATAGACATTCCGAGATAAAGGGAAGGATTGATGCCTTAAAAACTCAGAATGAAGCGTATCTGACACTGACCGACCTGCAGGATATCAGAAAAGAAGCCGATGATATACTGAAGAGTACCATAGAAACAATACTCTCGGATATTGAGCAAGCCATAAACAATAAGATGAAGGTATATAATGATTTCCTATTTACTGAACGGCATAAGCCACCACACCTGCATTTTAATGAATATAACAGTTATCGCTTCGAAACACCGGACGATACCGGAACCGGGTCTAATTACAAAGGAATGGTGATATTTGATCTTGCAGGATTGAATCTAACAGCGCTTCCGGATATAGCACATGATTCGCTGATCTTGAAAAATATAAGTGACGGTTCCATCGACGGAATTATGAAAATATATACTGACAGCAAAAAGCAGATTTTTATTGCGTTTGATAAGCAAGATGCATATACAGCAGAGACAAGAAAGATTGTTGCAGATAATAAGGTGCTTAAACTTTCTGATAACCATCGTGAGCTTTATGGTAAATCGTGGAATGTAGAGGAGGCTCAAAGTGAAAACAAGTTATAAGAAATTATGGAAACTGCTAATTGATCGAAACATGACAAAAACTCAGCTACGAGAAGCTGCAAAGATCAGCTCCTCTTCCCTTGCAAAGCTTGGAAAGGCTGAGAATGTTACCACAAGTGTACTTGCTAAAATTTGTGGCGTTTTGAACTGCGATGTCTCCGATATTATGGAGATGATACCTGATGAAACTATTGAAAGTGAGGACAAAGTAAATGGCTGAAAAGAATACTTCCAATATCGGCTTTGAAAAACAAATCTGGGATGCGGCCTGCGTGTTGTGGGGACATATTCCAGCATCAGAATATAGAAACGTAATTATTGGGCTTATTTTCCTGAAGTACATCTCTACGGCATTTGATAAGAAGTATCAACAGCTCGTAGCCGAGGGAGAGGGATTCGAGGATGATCCGGATGCATATCTTGAAGATAATGTATTCTTCGTACCGGAGGATGCTCGTTGGGACAAGATTGCAGCAGCAGCGCATAAGCCGGAAATCGGAACGGTTATTGATGATGCTATGCGTGCAATCGAAGCCGATAACAAGAAACTCAAGAACGTGCTTCCAAAGAATTATGCCAGCCCAGATCTGGATAAGCGAGTTCTCGGTGATGTCGTTGACCTCTTTACCAATATGGATATGGGAGAGACAGAAGGTAACCGAGATATCCTCGGCAGAACTTACGAATACTGTATCGCTCAGTTTGCTGAAAAAGAAGGCAAAGGCGGTGGCGAATTCTATACGCCGTCAAGCATTGTAAATACACTGGTATCTATTTTGAAACCTTATTCAAATTGTCGTGTATATGATTGTTGCTGCGGCAGTGGCGGTATGTTCGTACAGAGTGCAAAGTTTATTCAGGCGCATTCTGGTAACCGGGGCAGCATCTCTATATATGGTCAGGAGGCCAACCCGGACACTTGGAAGATGGCTATCATGAATCTTACGATTCGTGGCCTTGATGCTGACCTTGGCCCTTATCATGCTGATACATTTACGAATGATCTTCATCCGACGCTGAAGGCAGACTTTATTCTGGCAAATCCGCCCTTTAACTATAATCCGTGGGGACAGGATAAGCTGATGGATGATGTTCGCTGGAAATACGGAATCCCGCCTGCAGGCAATGCCAACTTTGCATGGATTCAGCATATGATCCATCATCTTGCTCCGAACGGCAAAATCGGACTTGTTCTTGCGAATGGAGCGCTATCTTCTCAGAGTGGTGGCGAGGGTGAAATTAGAAAGAAGATCATCGAGGATGACCTGATCGAAGGTATCATCGCTATGCCTCCACAGCTCTTCTACAGTGTAACGATTCCTGCCACTCTCTGGTTTATTACTAAAGGAAAGAAGCAGAAAGGCAAGACCGTCTTTATTGATGCTCGTAAGATGGGACACATGGTAGATCGCAAACATCGTGATTTTACCGAAGAGGATATTCAGAAGCTCGCAGATACTTTCGAGGCCTTCCAGAATGGAACGCTTGAAGATGTAAAAGGATTCTGCTCCGTTGCTACTTTGCAGGATATCGCAAACCAGGATTATATTCTGACGCCAGGACGATATGTCGGAATCGAGGAGCAAGAAAATGACGGCGAGCCATTCGAGGAGAAAATGACAAGGCTTACTTCGGAGCTTTCTAGGATGTTTGAACGCTCTCATGAACTTGAAGCTGAGATTCGAAAGAAGCTGGGGGCGATTGGGTATGAGATATAAACTTTCTGATATTTGCGATTATGCCAAAGGCAAAACTGATGTAAGTGATTTAAATAACCAAACATACATATCCACTGAAAATATGATTCCGAATAAAGGTGGTATTACTGTAGCAACTTCGTTACCAACAACGGTTCAAGCAAAATCATTCATGGTAGGGGATGTATTAGTTTCAAATATTAGGCCGTATTTTAAGAAGATATGGCATGCAGATTTTGATGGTGGCTGCTCCAATGACGTGCTTGTATTTCACGCAAAGAATGGAGTGAATAATAAATATTTATATTATGTGCTTGCAAATGATGCCTTCTTTGATTATTCAATGGCAACGTCGAAAGGTACAAAAATGCCACGAGGTGATAAAACCGCTATCATGCAATATGATGTTCCTGATTTCAGTTATGATAAGCAGATAAAAATTGCGAATATTTTAGATGCTATCGATCAGAAAATACAATTAAATAAGAAGATAAACAAGAATTTAGCGGCTTAGAGATCGAGGTTGGAGACGTCGATCTCACCGGACATGAGGCGTGGTAATAGTGTGTCCCTTAATGCTTCCAGTTTTGCGGATTGAGTATTGTTATCTGCCATAGCAACGTACATTGGAGATACCAGATCTTCAAACCGTTTTAAGGTATTTGCATCAGGAATTCTAAGTTCCATAGCATTAAGAATGGCAGTTGTCATACTTGGAACAGCCGAGCCAGCGTTCATTGAAGCAAGGTCTTTTCCTTTGAGGTAATGGAAAACGTATTTTGCAATATTAGATTGCCGCATTTCCGTATAAAACATTGTATCAACAGACCAGAACGGTTCGTTTACATACAAGACATTATTCAGAGTTCCTTTACGAGGAACCAGTACGGATTCTTTATTATATAGCGGTCGCTCTACATAGCGCATAATGCCACCAGACCCATATACCGGAAATTCCCCATTAGAAAGCTTTTTATGGTCTTTTCCGTACTTGACTGTAATGAGATCTGATAAATGACCTAATGACCAAGTGGGATCGGCGTTTGTGATGAACATTTCAGTATAAATTGCCTGCGCTTGCCGCTCTAAATTCTTGTTTAACATAAAAATAACTCTTGTGAGTGGCGAGAGTTAAAACTGAGGGACTGCCACTCCGTAGCCATTCTCTAGAAATAAAGGAGATATGACTATGAAACAAAAATTGATTAATGCGGTAATGCAAGAAATGCTGAGCAGCCTCAACAATGCGCAATTACAAAGGTTGCAAGAAGTTTTGGAGCATGCACTGTTCCATAAGGAAGTTAAAGAAGTGGCGAATGAGAACGAGCCGGCTGTAACGAATACACAGATGCTGGATACTTTCCTCTCCGCTAAGAGAATCGAAGGCTGTTCCGAGAAATCGCTGAAATATTACAAATCCACGATTGAAGCTATGTTTGAAAGAATACAGAAAAGCGTACAAGAAATTGAAACGGATGATCTGCGTAATTACTTGACATCATATCAGCAGGAGAAAAATTCAAGCAAGGTAACAATTGATAACATTCGACGCATATTATCGAGCTTCTTTTCGTGGATGGAAGACGAAGATTACATCCTCAAAAGTCCGGCACGTCGTATCCATAAGGTCAAGGCAGCCTTGACGATTAAGGAAACTTATTCGGATGAAGCATTGGAAAAGATGCGTGACAGCTGTACGGAAAGCAGAGATCTCGCGCTGATTGATATGCTTGCCTCAACGGGAATGCGAGTCGGGGAATTGGTGCTGCTCAATCGTGAAGATATCAATTTTGAGGAGCGGGAGTGTGTTGTATTCGGCAAAGGCAGTAAAGAGAGAATGGTTTACTTTGATGCTCGGACAAAGATACATCTTCAAAATTACTTGCAGGATCGTACAGATGATAATCCGGCACTGTTCGTATCGCTCCGGGCTCCGCATGAGAGGCTTAAGATTGGAGGCATTGAGCGCAGGCTTCGAGAGCTTGGAAAAAGGCTGGATATAGAGAAAGTGCATCCGCATAAGTTCCGCAGGACGCTTGCAACGATGGCGATTGACAAAGGAATGCCGATTGAGCAGTTACAGCAACTCTTGGGGCATAAACGAATAGATACGACCTTGCAGTATGCAATGGTCAAGCAGAGCAATGTTAAGTTGGCTCACAAGAAATACATAGGTTAAGGAAGGTGACAATATGGCTGAGTGGAAGGAATACGAGTTAAATCAAATTTGCTCTCGTCTTAGTAGCGGCAAGGGATTACCGGCAAAGAAAATCTCAGATAGTGGTAAATATCCTGTATATGGCGGCAATGGACTTCGAGGTTATACAGAAACAGCTAATTTTGAGGGTGATTGTGCAATAATTGGTAGACAGGGAGCTTACTGTGGAAATGTCCGCTATTTTAGCGGTACAGCGTATATGACTGAGCATGCAGTGGTTACTTGTGCAAACGAAAATAATAATACAAGGTATCTTTCATACCTTTTGTCAACAATGAATTTAGGTAGATTATCTGGTCAATCAGCTCAACCAGGTCTTTCTGTAAAAACATTGGGAAAGCAGGTTGTAAAGGTTCCTCCATTGACTATTCAGAACAAGATAGTTTCCATACTGGCTGCTTTGGATACAAAAATTGAGGATAATGAAAAGATAAACAAGAATTTAGCGGCTTATAGGTCGATGTCAGAAACATCAAGCTCACCGGACATAAGGCGAGGAAGCAAAGAGTCCCGAACAGCCTGCAAATGGCAAACTTCATCATAATTATTACGTATTGCGGCGTCCATAGGAGCAACTATTCTTTCAAATTCATTGATTGCCTCATCGGAGGGGATAAGAATTGGCATGTCATTTAGCGAATTGCGATTGATAGAGCCAAAAACTGTACCTTCGCCATTGAATACATCCAACTGCTTTTTGAGCGAATACATCGTGTAGAGCACAAAAGACTGATGGTTGGTTTTAGAATGAATGGCGGCAAGCCCGCGACCAATACAACAGTCTGTATGAGCAACATTAATGTCTCCAACCGGCGCTCGAGCACTCATCAAGGTATCATTTGCACAAGCCATTCGTTTCGGTTCTGTGGTATAAAGGCGGATAGTTGGAAATCTGAAGCCAAATTCAGCACGACCTTGAAAGAAGATTGTGCCTATACCATCCTCATTATAGCTACTACCGCTTGGGGATTGACCCATAGTAATATCAGCGATGTCGCTTAAAGAGCCTTCAATCCAATCAGAGTAAGGATTGTCGATAAACATCTGCTGATAAATAGTCTGCGCTTGCTGCTCTAAATTCTTGTTTGAAACGGAGCAAAGATGAATGAAAAATACCTCTAAGAAGATAATGTAAGAAATAAACGAAGGAGTGAGACTCATGTCAGGATTTTATACCGAAGCGGACTATGAGAATTCGATCATCGAATTATTCCAAAACATGGGATATAGGTATGTCTACGCACCAGATTTGGAGCGTGACTTTCGTAGTCCATTATACGAAAAAGAATTGCTATCAGCACTGCACAGACTGAATCCGAAAATGTCGGAGGATGCTATTGCTGATGCGCTATTCAAATTGAAGAATTTTGAAAACGCTGAACTTGTCCAGAAGAACGAACTCTTTATGGATTATCTTCAGCATGGAATCGAAGTTCGGTACTTCGTTAAGGGCGAGGAGCGCTCCGGCCTCGTATATATTGTCGACTACAGAAATCCTGATAATAATTCCTTTGTTGTAGCAAACCAATGGACTTTCATTGAAAACAGCAATAAGCGTCCGGATGTGCTTCTGTTCCTGAATGGTCTGCCGGTTGTGCTTATTGAGTTAAAGTCGCCATTCCGTGAGGAAACCGATGCCTCGGAGGGCTACCAGCAGATCAGAAACTATATGCAGGAAATTCCGTCGATGTTTATCTACAATTGTATCTGTGTCATCAGTGACCATCTGACCAGCAAAGCCGGAACAATCACCTCCGGTGAAGACCGTTTCATGGAGTGGAAAACGAAAGACGGCAGCTATGAAAATACGCAGTACGCTCAGTTTGACACATTCTTTGAGGGAATGTTTCAGAAGGAGAGGCTGCTAGATATTATAAAAAACTTTATCTGTTTCTCGAATGAGGGACTGAAAAAAATCAAAATATTAGCTGGCTACCATCAGTACTTTGCTGTCAGAAAAGCAATCGAATCCACAAAACATGCGACGCTTACGGATGGTAAAGGTGGCGTATTCTGGCATACACAGGGCAGCGGGAAATCTCTGTCTATGGTTTTTTGTGCGCATCTTCTGCAGGAAGCACTGGATAGCCCCACTATCGTAGTAATTACAGACCGTAACGATCTTGATGATCAGCTGTATGGACAGTTTGCCAAGTGTAAGAATTTCCTTCGTCAGGATCCGATGCATGCGGAGAGTAGAGAGAATCTGAAAACACTTCTAGATGGCCGTAAAGCAAATGGTATCATCTTTACGACGATGCAGAAGTTTGAGGAGTCATCGGAGCCACTATCTGAGCGTCGAAACATTATCGTAATGGCGGACGAAGCGCATCGAAGCCAATATGGACTCAAGGAAAAGGTTGATGCAAAGACCGGTGAAATCAAAGTGGGTACGGCACGTGTAATCCGTGATAGCCTGCCGAATGCAACATTCATCGGATTTACCGGTACTCCGATTTCTGCAAAAGACCGAAACACGCGTGAAGTGTTCGGAGATTATATTGATATCTATGACATGACGCAGGCCGTGGAGGATGGCGCAACACGTCCAGTGTACTATGAGAGCCGTGTCATTAAGTTGAAATTTGATGAGGCAACGCTAAGACTCATCGATCAGGAATACGATCTGATGGCGAACCAGGCAGATCCTGCTGTGATTGAGAAGAGCAAGCGTGAACTTGGTCAGATGGAAGCAGTACTAGGTAATGATGCAACAATTGATTCCTTGGTGCAGGATATTTTGGATCACTACGAAAATTATCGTGAGAATCTACTCACCGGAAAAGCAATGATTGTTGCTTATTCCCGTGCGATTGCCATGAAGATCTATCATCGGATTCTGGAACTCCGTCCGAATTGGACGGAGAAGGTCAAAGTCGTCATGACGGAGAGCAATAAAGATCCGGAAGAATGGCGCAGTGTCATTGGAAACAAGCGTCGTAGAGACGAGCTTGCTAAGGAATTCAAAGATAACAATAGTCCGATGAAGATTGCGATTGTTGTTGATATGTGGCTGACTGGTTTTGATGTTCCATCTCTGGCAACGATGTATGTCTATAAACCGATGCAGGGCTATAACCTGATGCAGGCGATTGCTCGTGTCAACCGTGTATTCAGAGATAAGGAAGGCGGACTGATTGTCGATTATGTAGGCATTGCCTCTGCACTCAAACAGGCAATGAACGATTACACGGCAAGAGACAAAAAGAATTATGGCGACACGGATATTGCTAAAGTCGCCTATCCGAAATTCCTGGAGAAGCTGTCGGTCTGCCGCGACCTGTTCCACGGATTTGATTATTCGAAGTTTGAGACAGGCAGCGACCTGGAACGGTCTCGTACCATTTCAGGTGCCGTGAACTTTATTCTTTCTCCTGCAAAAGAGAGAGAACGAGAAGACTTTGTAAAAGAAGCCTTGATGCTTCAGCAGGCTTTGTCGCTCTGCTCATCACTCGTTGAAAGAAACATGCGTATTGAGGCGGCATTCTTCGAATCGGTTCGTGTGTTGGTCATGAGGCTGACTAATCAAGGCGAAGGCAAGAAACTGTCTCTGCCGGAAATGAATGCACGCATCAACGCCTTATTGAAGTCCAGTATCAAGAGCGATGGCGTGATCAATCTGTTCTCTGAGGTTAAAGAAGAATTCTCCCTGTTTGATCCCAAATTCCTTGAGGAAATCTCAAGGATGAAGGAGAAAAATCTTGCTGTCGAACTTTTGAAAAAGCTGATCGCTGAGCAGATACAGATCTACAGACGATCAAATGTTGTCAAATCCGAGAAGTTCAGTGAAATTATTCAGGGTGTCATGAACCGGTACCTGAACGGAATGCTTACCAATGAGGAAGTCATCGAAGAACTCCTGAAAATGGCGCAACAAATCCGAGAGGCTCACGATGTAGGAGATGAGCTTGGTCTCTCTGAAGATGAGCTGGCATTCTATGATGCACTTACTAAGCCCCAGGCGATTAAGGACTTCTATGAAAATGATGAGCTGATTGCTATAACAAAAGAGCTCACAGAGTCACTACGAAAGAATCGATCCGTCGATTGGCAAAAGCGAGATTCGGCGCGTGCCAAGATGCGTATGATGATTAAGAGGCTTCTTAGGAAACATAAATATCCGCCAGAGGGTATGGATGATGCGGTTGCCACAGTAATGCTTCAGTGTGAGCTGTGGACAGATAACAATGATATGGATCGCCGAGTGGTTAGTTATACCGAGGCTTTCAGTAAAAAATCACAGGATTTACAGATGGTAGCGGAAGAACCTGCGCCATACGGAACAAAGAGGAAGGACTAGCCTAATGGATGCGACAAAAGGTAATATCTACGCTATCTTAAATGGAAATAAGCAGTTTCTGATCCCTGTTTATCAAAGGTACTACAGTTGGGAGACGGAGCAATGCAGTCGTCTTTGGAATGATATTGTTGATATGCAGAAAAAGAACAAGGTCGGACATTTTGTCGGTTCCATTGTGAATATCGCGGAACAGGCAATGCCGACCGGTGTACAGAAATATATGATCATTGACGGGCAGCAGCGCTTGACTACGCTGAGCTTGCTTTTGATTGCTCTCCGCGACTATGCAGAGAAGCATCCGGAGGATGGCACTATCAATGCCCGCCGTATTGATAATATGCTTTTGAAGAACGAATACGAGGACGGCGATGAGAGGTACAAATTGCTTCTTACGGAAACTGACCGTGACCTGCTAATTAGTCTCGTCGAGAAAAAGCCGATTAGTGATCCCGGTCTGTCACGTATCCTGCCGAACTATAACTTTTTTGCCAGTAAAATAGCAGATATGGAATTACAGCCGAAAGACGTCTATGAGGCTATCGGTAAGCTTCAGATTGTCAATATTACTCTTGACCGAAATGTGGATGATGCACAGGCAATTTTTGAGAGCTTGAACTCCACAGGTAAAGAGCTGTCTGAGTCCGACTTAATTCGAAACTATGTGCTTATGGGACTTGAGCCGTCAGAACAGCGATATGTATATGAGCACATGTGGAGGCCGATGGAGCTGCTCTTTGCTTATGAGAAGCAGGACTCTGTTATGGATAGATTTTTCCGTGATTATCTGACGATGAAGACTACGCGCATCCCAAAGATTGATCGAGTTTATGAGGGATTCAAGGCCTATCATTTGAATTGCGAGTTTGCTACAATTCGTGAGCTCTGCGCAGACCTTTTGATCTATGCTACCTATTACACAAATATGATATTCAGGAGAAGCGACAATACTATTCTGAAATCGCTGTACTCAGATATCGGAGACCTTCGTATGGAGGTAGCCTTTCCGTTCCTGCTCAAAGTGCATAACGATTGCGCAGAGGGTGTTATCACGGGAGATGATCTTATTGAGATTATCAAAATGTGCATCAGCTATGTATTTCGTAGAAGTATCTGTGATATTCCGACAAATTCGCTTAATAAAACTTTTGCGACGCTGCGTAATGAAATCAAGGCCGATGATTATATGAATTCTATTAAGGCTTTCTTCGTACTGCGCGATGATTATAAGGAATTCCCGAATGATGAGAAATTTGAGAAGGCATTTGTGTCCCGTGACATTTACAATATGCGTTCCAGGAATTTTATTCTTAGTCACCTTGAAAACTTTGGGAATAAAGCCCCAATCATTATTGAGAATTATACGATTGAACACATTATGCCGCAGAACAGCAATCCAAGTGACGAATGGAAAACTATGCTTGGCGCAGACTGGAGAGAGGTTCAGAAAACCTACCTGCACACAATAGGGAACCTTACGCTAACAGCTTATAACTCTGAAATGAGCGATAATCCATTTATGGTTAAAATGGATATGGAAGGTGGATTTAAAGAAAGCGCTCTACGCCTTAACACTTATCTGGTAAAGCTGAGCGAATGGAATGAACAGCATATAAAAGGACGCGCAAAGCTGCTGGCTGAAAAGGCAAAACAGATATGGGAGTATCCAGAAATTTCAGATGCTGAGCTTGCGCCGTATCAGATTGAGGAGAAACCTGCTCAGAAGTATACAATTGACTCATACGATATCAATGCATTTACCAGAACACTTTTTGATATGCTCGACCGGCGTATTTGTAATTTGTCTCCGGATGTAAAGCGTGAGTTTAAGAAGTTGTATATTGCTTATAAGCTGGATACAAATTTCGTTGATCTCGTAGTTCAGAAACAGCGTCTCCGTATATCTCTGAATATGAAGTTTTCGGAAATTCATGATCCGAAAGGTTTATGCAAGGACATCACCGGCATTGGCAGATGGGGCAATGGAGATGTTGAGGTGTTCTTTGAACACACTTCTGAGATTGACGACATAATGGAATTAATCGAGCAGTCATACAGCAAACAGGCTGATGAATAAAAAAGAGGATGCCTGACAACAGAAGCTTAGAGTTGATACGATTGGATTTCAGACTTGTTCTGTCAAAACGAAGTATTGAAGCGGCCGGCAAATCTATAGGTAGGAGCAAGGGTATTGACCTGTTTCCGAGAACGGATAAGAGTAAAAATTGGTATATTTTTTGGCAAAAACACGCTTTGATATATTCCCGCGAACGTCCACGAACGATTGCGAATTCAGATGCACACTCGACATCAAGATGAAGCAGTCTAGCCATGTTGAGACGGTCGTTCTCATGACGCGGGCGCAGTAAGGAAGCCTCGCAAAGAGGCTGTGATGCTCTCCCCGCGGCAAAGGTACCTGTCACAAACGAAAAACAGAGGGTAACCATCCAAATCCGTCTTGTGATTTGGATGGTTACCCTCTGTTCTCCTTTACTTTGATTTAGCCACCGATAACGTATAATAAGTTTCACAAATTCAATTTCATATAAAAATAGACATAGTCCATTGCCGTCGGTAAAATTAAGTTACCACACAAAACCCACCGAGGAGGCTATGGCTATGTCTGATAACATTATACAACTCAATGAGGATCTCATAAAGAACAATCTCAAAGATCTAGTACGCAGTAGCGTCGAAGAGACCCTTAATGCTCTGATTGATCATGAGGCTGATGAACTCGTCAACGCAGAAAAGTATGAGCGTTCCGGTGACCGAAAGGGCTACCGCTCTGGTCATTATGAGAGAAACTTCTCAACCACTTCAGGTGATGTGACTCTCAGGGTTCCCAAGCTCAAGGGCATTCAATTCCAAACTGCCATCATAGAGCGTTACAAGCGTCGTGAATGCTCCGTTGAAGAGGCATTGATCGAGATGTACTTAGCCGGTGTTTCTGTTCGCCGAGTAGAGGACATCACAGAAGCTCTTTGGGGAACCAAGGTGTCTCCGGGAACCATCAGTAATCTCAACAAGAAAGCCTATGAACATATCGAAGAATGGCGTCCTCGCCCGCTTACAGAGGAGTACCCCTACGTCTACGTTGACGGTGTATAGCTAAAGCGAAGCTGGGGCGGTGAGATTCAAAACGTTTCTACCCTCGTAGCCATTGGCGTGAATCATGAAGGTTATCGAAAGATTCTGGGTGCCGCCGAGGGCATGAAAGAAGACCGTGAAAGCTGGAAGAACTTCTTCGTCTGGCTCAAGGAAAGAGGCCTTAAAGGCATTCGCCTCATCATTGGAGATAAGTGCCTTGGCATGCTAGAAAGCATTCCTGAGGTCTTCCCTGGTGCGCGATATCAGCGCTGTACTGTACACTTCTACAGAAATGTATTTACCGTCACGCCCAGAACAAAGATGCGTACAGTCTCTAAGATGTTGAAGGCAATCCATTCTCAGGAAAGTAAAGCCGCAGCCCGTGAAAAGGCTGCACTGGTTGCTGAGAAGCTTCGGGAATTGAAGCTAACTGCGGAAGTGGAAGAAGGCATCGAAGAAACCTTTACATATATGGACTATCCTAGCGAACACTGGAATCGAATCCGAACCAACAATACCACGGAACGAGTCAATTGGGAAATCAAGCGCCGTACAAAGGCGATTGGAGCTTTTCCAGATGGCCAGAGCGCTCTGATGCTGGTCTGTGCCCGGTTGCGCCATGTAGCAGCAACAGACTGGGGATCCAAGAGATACCTGAATATGGACCATCTGTTTGAACTTGAATTTCAATGCCAGGCATATGACCAGTTCACTGCCAGTTAACCCTGTACACCGACGGCTGAAAATGAATTTGCGAAAGATTATTGACACAATCTATCTTTATAATCTAAAGGGAATTTTCTCCATACTCTTCCTCATACCACTGAATCGTCTTTGCCATCCCCACATCAAATGCTGTCTCCGGACTCCATCCCAATTCATTACGGATCTTAGAAATATCCAGGGAATAGCGCACATCGTGCCCTTTCCTATCTTCCACAAACTGAATCAAACTCTCCGGCTTATTCAAGCTTCGACAAATAAGACGAACAATTTCAAGGTTGCTGCGCTCCTCCCCTGATCCAACGTTATAGATTTCTCCTACCCGTCCATGCTGGAGAATCATATCGATAGCCCGGCAATGATCATGAACGTAAAGCCAATCACGTACATTACTGCCATCGCCATATAGGGGAAGTGGTTTCTTCTTAAGGGCAAGCTGTATCATTTTGGGGATGAGTTTTTCTGGGTGCTGAAACCTGCCATAATTATTGGAACTGCGGCTGATGGTGACAGGGATCCCATAGGTACGATGATAGGACAATACTGCAAGATCCGCTGCAGCTTTAGAACTGCTGTAGGGACTCGACGGCCGAAGCTGGTCCGTCTCCTTAAACCCAGGTGCTGCGGCTGATAGGGGCAAATCACCATAAACTTCATCCGTTGAGACCTGCTGAAAACGTTTAATTCCATAGATCCTACAGGCTTCCAGCAATGTTACCGTTCCCAGTACATTCGTTTGATAAAAGATACTAGGGCTATCAATGGAGCGGTCCACATGGGATTCAGCCGCAAAATTCACAACCATATCAGGGCGTTCAGCTGCAAAAAGCCGATAGATGGCCTCCCTATCGCAGATATCCACTTTTACAAAGCTGAAGTTCGGCTGATTCATAATGGGTCTTAACGTGCACAAATTACCCGCATATGTCAGTTTATCTAGGCAAATGATACAGTCATTCGGATGGTTTTTCAGCATATGAAAGATAAAGTTACTGCCTATGAATCCGGCACCGCCGGTTATGAGGATTTTCATATTCATGCTCCCGACATTTCAAACATATATGAAAGTCAATTTTTCCTTAGGTCACACAAACAAATAATTTTTAATGCTGAAAATTATCCCCGCTTACATCCCAAAACTTTTTGAAATGACTCTCCCCATGATTTTTATAAAAACATTCCTCAATTAATTTAATAATTTCATTCTTTGTTTTACCATTAAGTTCTGAATCTAGGTCATCTATAGAATGAGAATTTACATCAAATAGCTTCTTTGCTTCAATGTTCTCTGCATAAAATTCATGAGAATCAAGTCCATTAAATTTAATAAACGTCTCTAAAATTCTTCGTGCTGGATTCAATAGTAAATCGCAAGAGGCTTCATTGCAGTTATAAAGGAATTTTAAGTCCTTCCATAATGACTCATAGCTAGTTTTAAAATCATCTTCTTTCGATTCAATATAATGAATTTCAGTATGTTTTCCAGTGGGGAAAAAATGAATATGCCAAGCACCCTTTGCACCAATATTTTTCAACTTAGACTGTTTTAGATATTCATACCTATAGGAAGCGTTCAGATAAAAGTGCTTATTATGAGTTAGCAATATGAATATACTTTCTCTGTCCTTTTTCATTTCTTCATTGAGCTTGGACATTATATAATATTGAAAATATTCATCATTTGAATTCATTGGATCATCAAAAATAATTACCTTATTTCTGACACTCTCATTCTCCTTAATTTTCCCCCAAAAATATAAGAACCCAATAAAATTAAGTTCACCAGAAGATAATGACATTATATCTCTTACTTCTTTATCATCACGATTTTTTACTATATAGTAACCTTTTAAATTAGGATTTTCCTTTATTAACGAAAGTTCAAATGGTGCTTTTCCAGCTAAAAGTTCATTAATTCTATTGGCTAGTACCATTTCATTTTGCGTTTGCTTCTGTAAATCTTGAATTTCTTTTTCTATTATTTTCTTCGATTCATCTAATCTATTAATTTTAATTTTTATTTGTTTTTCATCGCATTTTATTTTCTCTAATTTGTTTTCTTTATCGTCCAATTCATTTTTGATAGATAAATAAGCTTCCTCATGAGTGTATTGATATACTTTGTCTAGACGCAAACGATTCTGAGCATCATCGATTATTTTATCTACGCTCATAGAGTTATTTATTACAGTAAGTTCATTAATTTTTCGTACCAAATCAGTCAAAGAATTTGGGCATTCAATTGAGAGTGACTTTGAAGGGGTAAACAAGTTCTTTTTCTTTTCATCTAGTGCACTTTTAAGAATTATTAAAAATTTATTTATGGACTTTTTTACCTCAATCAATTCCTTTTCTAAAAGCAGAGCTTCTTTACTATATTTTGGATAAAAATCATCAATATTAATTTTAATTTTTTCTAAGTTATCAATATAACTATTTACGTCTTTATATTTTTGTTCTATCGTATTTTGAAAATTTTCTATATCTTTTCCCGCAAAATATTGGGATAATTCGTCTAAAGAATCTTCAGTTACTTTATTCCCGCAAAAAGCACAAATATCTCCTGCTTTGTGTAATTGAATTCCAGTTTGCGCAAATTCTTCTTTCTTTGGGTTACCTTCCAATCGCTTGAGAGTTATTGCTCTTTTTACAGAATTAGTCAAAATATCATTTACGCCATCGAGTAAGTTATTCAAATCACAATCGAAATCATTAATTTTATTTGCTTTTTTCTCTTTTACAGTTAAATTTTCTAAAGCTTCCTTGCGCGTACTTTCATCTAATTTGGCGGATTGCTCAATTTCCGCCTTCAAAGTATCTCTAGTGTAACTAGGATTAGCAATTTGAGGTTTATTATTTTTAATCTTTCTCGCTATATCTGATTGTTTCTCCTTGAATACATTAAGAGCACGATCATAGTCTTTTTTCGCAGCTTCTAGTCTATTGCCAAAATGTTCAGTTTTACCGTCTAATACTTCCAATTCATTTTTCTCATTGTCAATATTTGCTTCGATCTGATTAAGCTGATTATGTTTTTCTTCTAAAGAACGATTAATCTCAACATTCGCCTCTCCAAGAATAATTGCGTTAAGTTTTTCATTTTTACCAATTACACTTTCAAATCCTTGAAACAAAAACACTCTCCTAGGGTCGTCTAATTGATTTTTGATGGATTCAGCTAATGAACTCTTGCCAGTACCATTACGTCCATATATGAAATTTATATGAGGAGAGAGTAATAAACGTTCTTGAGTAAATAGATGGTGTAACTCTTTTCTTGCAAGATCGATTTCTAATGAACGTGTTCTATTATTCATCATATATATTTCCCCCAATAAATTTCACTTTGACTTTCTATCACTAACCAGTGTTTTTTATTAAGTATAATGTTATTTTGGCATTTTCCCCGCTATCTTTTTAACTCCATTCCGTTCATTCTCATTCATCGCAAACTTATAAATCATTTCTCCATAAAGGAAGGTATAAACTACAATTTTAACGATAAAACCAAGTTTCCCTGGAAGTTCAACAAAATGTTCCAACAATAACCCCATAAGTAAAACACAAAGAATGGATATTGTAATCCGCCCAATATTCATCCAAAACTTCTTAATAGTAAGTTTAATCTTCGTGCTGTAAATCCAATTCATAAGAATCCCATTCCCTATCAGCATGGCGCTGCCTGTAGCGACGGCGCAGCCAATTCCTCCCCATTTGATGCCCAAAGGCACTGCAAGAATAAGATTAAGCATGCCGATAAAAAAATAGACTCTAGCCCGCAGTTCATATCGATTCATAGCCTGCAATATTGCGAGACCAATGTTTTGGATAAGATCAATGGTAAAGGGTAGGATGATAAGAAGCGTAATGGCATAAGCATCTTCAAATCCAGCACCTGCCCACATTGCAATAAATTCCCTGCCAAATATGATAAAACCGCTTGCTACAAGGCCCAGTAAATAATACTGCCATCTGCCAATTTGGATAAAAAGAGTAGACAGCTTTTCTATGGGTTCCCCTTTTGCTACCATTTCTGTAATATGAGGCAAGTATACGCCTGAGATGGCTGTAGATAAGGCCATATAATTCATGTAAATCAGCGAAGCAATGGAATAAACAGCTACTGCCGACGTCCCTCTAAACATGCCAAGAAGAATCTGATTGGTTTTCCAAAAAACCTGGTCAATCAGGCTCACAACAAATACACTAAGTGCCAATCGCTTGAATTCATGAATGAGGGCATAGTCCCACTCATGAAAACGAATTCGCACGTGCAAAACATGGAACGAATAGAAAATCCTGGATAAAACTAAAAATATATTGATGCCCGTTTGAACAGCAGCAACAGAAAAAGCGCTAGGATAATGCTTCAATACTAGAATTACAAGAATAGGTTGTGAGACGAGCTGAAAAGTTTCTAAACCCTTTAAGAACAAGAATTTTTCATGGGCATTAATGACAGCCCTAAACACCATGGTAGAAAGAGTAATAACGATATTTAGGAGGAGCAGCAGAAAAATATACTTTGCTTCAGCAAGTTCGCTTGCTGTCATAGACACAGCAAAAGCCTGATCTAAGAAAGAATAACAAAATACCCCAATTCCTAAAACGAGGATTGTAACAATACCATACCCACGTAAGGAAAGGGCAAGGATATTTTCCATGCCCTTTTGATTATTGAGTGCTTTGTATTTCGTATAAAAGCGAATCACAGCTGCTGTAAGGCCAAAATCCATAATACTGAAATAGGCAATTAAAGACCCCATGAGTTGATAAAGTCCATACTCGCTCTTTCCAATATAGTGAAGGAGGATGGGAACATAAAGGAAGCCGATGAAAGCATGCAACATAATATTCAAATAGCTGAGAAAAATCCCAAATTTACGCTGATTCATGCTGTTCCTCTCTATTTTTCCGGAGTATCGTATAGCCTAATCCAAGCATAATCCAGTATGCATACGTAATATTTAGGGAATCACCTATGCCGGAAGCCAGAATGCCCATTAAGGAAATCATGAAAAATATCTCCTGCGTTGAATCAGCCTCAACTTTTGACTTACGACGCACAGAATTAAAAAGCTCCCACAATAAATAAATAGGAGGAATTAAAAACAAAACGACTCCGATCAGTCCCGTTTCCGCAAATCGAGAAGTGTATTCACCCAATTTTGGAAAACCAGATTTCATGATGCCCTTCTTTTTCTGATTTTTAATCCACATTTTAGTTTCGTTGCTCAAGTGTTCCTTATCTGGCAAATATTCTGGAATATAAGCATTTCTGAGACCTATGCCAACACCTAAAATAGGATGGTCTAATCCTATGCGAAAATCGGCTATCATAATTGAGTAGCGGGAACGATTACTTCTTTTATCTGTATTAGCTAATGATGTGACTGTATCGTCTAGGTAATCGGTTACAGTAATATTTTTCTTTATATTTGTAGATTTCTTCGCAAAATAATTGATAGAACTAACTGAGCATATAATAGCCACGATGGAACATAAAATTACACCTAAAAGTCTATTCTTCTTATTTGATAGATAATTCATTACAAAAAAGCTTACCAATACAATTTCACCAAAAAGCAAGATATTTGAAGTACGTGCTCTAGAAAGATATAGAAAATAAATGGAAAAAAAGTTCATTCCCCAATAAAAATAGGCATAAAAATTGCGGCTGCCGTATTCGAATATTTTCTTCCATATCCACGGCAATGCAAAAGCCATATAAATTCCAAAATAAGATGGTTCTGCAAATACTGATCTCAGTTGATTATTCCATAATAAAGGTGGCCACCAAGTTCCTGAATCGCAAACACTATGAATAATTGGGTTTAATATGCGAAGCAGATACTCAGCAAATTTATTACCGCCCAAATAAAAAAGGTCTAAAAAACTATAAAGCAATACAATTAGCACCGAAAGAACTACAGCTTGATTAAATCGATAAATTGTTTGGCTAATATTTTTCTTATAGCACTCGTAAATAGAGATTGAGAATACGAATGTTAAGAGATATTCTACAAGAAAAGTTTTTATGGGCCTAGCAAACATCCAGATCTTCAATAAATCCTTCTCTGATACCGGGACTCCCCATTTAGAAAATTGTCCATAAATAAATGGCAGTTTGTCAACTTGGTTAACTGGTCCTGATAAAATATTTTCATAATACGGATAATTTTTCAATCCTACTAATAAAGATATGGATAGTATTGAAAAATAAAGAAACGTATATCTAAAAAATAGATTTTTCTTATTAGTCAATGCACCCACCGTATGATCAAGATAAACTAAAAAAAATAGCAAAGGTATGAAATATACCGTAAGCCGAGAGGATAAAGATCCGAAAATAAAATTTGCTTGAACAAATTTGGGTATATTAGGAAAAATAATTGTTAAAGTAATAATTCCCAATAAGATTATCTTGATTTTTTCTATTTTATATTTATCAAATGTCAATTGAACAACTCCTTTACGCAAATATAAAATACCTCTATATATTTATACAAAACTTAATCCAATAATAGACTCCTATCAAAAAATAAATCCGTAAAGACATCAAATTCAACATAATCTTATGTTTTAAATATGTCACATTTTTTGGCAATTTAACATTTTCACGAATTCTATTACAAACAAGATTTATTGCTCTATAATAAATTCTAAAACTATTTTTTCTACTTAGAACTATGGCAAGACTCCTTACACTCCCTACAATTTCAGCACCTAAAATATCAGCAGCATAGGGAATATTTTCATCCATTAACCATGTTCTTAAAAAATTTAAATATAAAATATCCGAATCAATTCTACTATATTCAAATTTTTCAGTGGCACTCCCTCGATTATGTCTATAATAATTATAGTAGGTTAAATTAGTAGTGGCATAAGTTTTACAATAATGAAGATAGCTAAAAACAAATAAAGCATCTTCCCGGTTTTCAAGCCCTTCTTTAAAGGAGAGACCATTTTTCTTTATAACGCTTTTCTTAAATAATTTACAGACTGGAGTTCCAATTGATAAATGCATTGATCCAGTGTATAATTCTCGGAAGTCATTTCTCAATAAGCCACTGCAGTTTCTAGATAAAAGATGATCTATTTCTTTTCTGTTAGGAAATTGAATTTCTTTAATTCCGCAAAAAACAATATCCTTCCCCATACAGATTGTCGTCTCATATAAAGTTTCGATATAGTTTTCAGCTATCGTATCATCTCCATCCACAAAGGCAAGATACTTCCCTTTTGAAATTTTTATTCCTAAGTTTCTCGCGGTACTAACACCTTGATGGTACTGCTTGATAGCTTTTATTCGACTATCTCGTTTTTGCCAACTGATGCATTTTGAAAAACTCTTGTCTCTACTGCCATCATCAATAAGTAAGATTTCTATATTGGGGTAAGACTGTTTTACAATTGATGAGAGGCAGTCATCTATATATTTCTCTAAATTATATATAGGAATAATAATCGAAATAAGTTCATTCAAATAGGTTCAACTCCCAATATATAGTATGATAGTACAAATAAATCTTTTTTCTATAATAAAAACATCAAATAACATTTGGCTAATTGTAAAATGAAGTTGGGCACCCCTAAAGGGTCCATTTGGGGAATATAAAAAGGCCCATAATGAAGCATTCTCTATTAGAATATAGCTACCAGACCAAATCCTAGGAGGAATGACACTATGGGCAACACATATTCTACCACAAATGGGCAAAAACGAAAAACATCTTTCGTACGAGGATAGGATGCTCATCCAAAGTCGCCTGAAAGATAGGTATTCCTTAATAGCCATTGCCAGAGAATTTACTTGTTCTCCAATTACCATATCCAATGAAACCAAGCGCGGATCCACACTGCTTTATCACGGCACCAAAAGACGGTATAAGGCCTCCAGGGGGCATAAGGTCTACGAAGAGAACAGAAAGGCCTCCTGCTGTCATTAGTCATTACAGTTACCTTGATAATCGCGCCTGTGGAAAAGAAGTCCTTTTCCACAGGGCGGTTCCTTGATGTCTGCGTGGGCAATGCTCTTATATCGGGAGACTTTAGCCGGAATCAAGTGGTTTGCACAAAGACGATGTACAACTATGTCGGCATGGAGTTCTTGAATATCAGGAACCACAATCTGCCCATGAAACTGCGCGGAAAAACGAAGAAACATCTGCTTCGTCTGAACAAGCGAAAACTTGACCGGAGTATTGAAGCAAGGCCTAAAGAAGTCGATGAACGAAAGGAATTCGGCCATGGGGAATGCGATTTAGTTATTGGCGCAAAGTCCGGCCAAGATGAGGCCCTTCTTACTCTTTTGGAGCGTAAGACCAGGGAGTTCATGATTGTTAAGCTGCCAGACAAATCCGCTAAAAGCGTTATGGCTGCCTTCGAAACGCTCTTGGATGAATACAGCGAACACTTCGGAGCGGTCTTCAAAACAATTACGACGGACAATGGTTCAGAGTTTGCAGACCTTTCAAGCCTTGAAAAGGCTGCAGAGACACTGGTATACTATGCGCATCCCTACACCTCGTGCGATAAAGGCTCCGTAGAACGCCATAACGGGCTTATCCTACGTTTCATCCCTAAAGGGAAGCGGATTTGATTCCTACATAGCAGAAGACGTCTTTGAAATTGAGCTGTGGTGCAACAGCCTTTCTCGCAAGATTCTCGGTTGCCATAGTCCAGAGGAGATATTTTCAGAGGAACTAGATAAAATCTATAATCTGGGTGTAGCTTAAGCAGAGTTAGAAAAGTGTCCAACTTGTTATTGCAATTTAGCTCAAATAACATTTCTATCTCTTATATATAAAATCCATAGTACATAATATATAATGAAAAAATTGATGTGTACTGAAGATCCTTAATTTATACCTGCAATAGAATTATACTGTACTCTTAGTGCAATCCGCTAAAGCATACTATTGATAACTTTTTTAGCCATTTCTATGCTTATTTTCCAAATACATTTATAGGTACCATATCTTTCTGTAATTTGGTTACAGTTCAGTCTATCATAGTTTATGTCACTGCAATGAGCACAACCAACACAAGATAACATTGGAATTCGAATATCAAAAACTTTTCCTCACTTATTATTTTCTCCCTCAGGATAAGGTAAGAATCGCCCATAATTCCAATAGCCCGCAATCGCAGAAGAAGGCCCCCTTAAAAAATGCGCCAAATGAATATATCCACTATCATTTCCAAAAACAAACTTTGCATCCCAAAGAAGTTCGCTTCATTCTTTAGATGAAGTTTTCCCGTCAACTTAAAAACGCGAGAAAGTTATTTTGCATCTTTTTTAACATACGCATTGCCCTCTTTATCTGCTACACACCACAAAGACAAATATTAAGTTAAAGATTACTTGATTCTAAAATGTTATTATACGGCAGAAATAAAGTGGTCTCTTAGCCACTTTTCTTAGCCACTTTCTATTTGCAATATGTAATTCTGTTAAATTGCATCCCATTTAATATGTTTTAAGTGAAAAACTATACTTTTATATCATTCCAATTTTCTTTAGTATGATAAAATTTCTCAATTGTTTGAATTACATATTCACAAGAAATATCATGAATACATTTATATGTATTATACAATTTTATATCATTATCACATTCTTTTTTATCTAAATTATTTTGTGGAATAAATCTTCTCGAACAACTTTCACAAGATACTTTTTTTATTCTAATATCAACAGGTTTAGTTTTCTTATTATGGTCATTTGGATATGGAAGAAATCGTCCATAGTTCCAATACCCAGAAATAACAAACGACGGAACACCCAAATGGGCAGCTAGGTGAATATATCCACTATCGTTTCCAACTATAAATTTTGCATTTCGTATGAGTTCAATCCATTCTTTAAAAGAAGTCCCGCCAGTTAAATCAATCACCATACTTTTATTAAGTACTTGCCTTTTGAGATATGAATTTACGCTGCAATCAGCGCTCGTACCAGACACGCAAACCTTTAAATTCAATGTGGATGTGAGATAATCACATAATTTCACATAATTATCTACACTCCAGGCTCTAAAAGGATTGGAATGATCCCGAGCTATAGAAGGACAAAGAAGTATATAGTTTTCATTTTTCTCTAAAATTGGTGGTGAAAGAATAGGAATATTATACTTCAAATAATGTGGATTTGTACGATTCGGATATAATGAATTAAAAACAAAGTAAAACATTTTCTTATGAACTGTTAGTACATGTTCTCGATAAGGAAACTTTAGACATGAATAATTCGAAAGAAATTTACTCAAGAACCTTTCGATGACATGGTTTGCCACTTCCAAGAATTCACTTACATAAAGTTTATTGTACTGTAATGAAAAAATAAGTAGCTTTAAAAAAATACCTATACGATTGAATGAAATAATGACATCCCATTTTTGAACTTGTAGTATTTGGGAATTCGATTTGAATTTATTTAATTTGAACTTGTCAACTAAATCTAGTGATATAAATTCAAAGCCAAAAGTGGAATTAGTTGACATCAAAAAATGTATCACGGATTTTGGCGCAGTAAAATATATTTGAAATTCTTCAGAGAAATTTCGTTCAATGTTGTATAAGGCATCTAAAAGACATACGGTATCCCCTATGCCAGGCTGATCCAAAATGATCAACATCTTTTTATTACTTGTTTTTGGCAACCCAAGAATTTTCTTTAAGCTGGAGATTATTACATATATAATAATAAGTACGTAATTTACATATTTCACTTACCAATCTCCTATTCTAGCTTTAATCTAGAAGCATTTTTATCCATCATATACAAGTATTTTTATGATAAATCAATATAATTTAGAGTACGTGCCACACCTTCCTCAGGTGAAAAGATGCCTGTCCATCCTAGCTTAATTAATTTAGTAGCATCTAAAGACGAGTTTTCCATTAAGTTGTAGTTACTTTTTTCTTCATCACTTGGTAATTCATAATTGATATTTACTCCAGCTATTTTTGCCATTAGTTCTGCTAAATTTCGCACTGATATTACTGATTTTGGATTTGAAATATTATAGGCATTCCCGCAAATTCCATTTAATAAGACCGTTAAAATTGCCGAAGCGCAATCGAGAGTATAACAATATGATCTCAATTGATTTCCTACACTCTTCAGTATGATATTCCTTCCAACTTTTGCTTTTCTTGTAAATTGAGCAGAAGCACGACTATCTTTATCCGTGATAGAAGGCCCATAAATATGGCCCGGTCTGACAATAACAAAATCAGTTCCAAATTCTTTATAGTACGAAGCACAAAGAGTTTCTGCTGCACGCTTAGCATTTGGATAGCAGGCTCGAGGGTTTAAGACGTCAACATAACCGTAATCTGATTCTTTGTATGGATCATTGTCCTCTTTCCTACCATATATTTCGCTTGAAGATAGATATAAAAGTCTGCAATTCGTATTTTTTTTATTGACTTTTAGTAATGTATCGAGACCAATAATATTAGATTTCATTGTTTCTACAGGATACAGGCCATAGGATTTTGGATCAGCAGGACTAGCGCCATGAATAATAAAATCTACTTTTTCACTGTAATCAAAAGAATAAGAAGTAGAATCATAAAAAGTAAACCTATAATCCTCGTTCTCATTTAACAACTTAAAGCGATCTTTAATTCGCTCTCTGCTTCTCCCCGCTAACGTTATACTAATATTAAAATGATAGTTTCTGTTTAAATATATTAAAATTTCAAAAACTGCGGAGCAAATCATCCCTGTAGCTCCAGTTATTAATATTTTTTTATTCTTAAGTTGATTTAAGTTTGGGATAACATCCGCAACTCTCTTAACATCGAACCAATATTCAGAGCTATAAATTACACTCATAACTTTCTCTCTTTCAACTTAAAATTTACTATAAAATACTTATTTTTCGGCTAATAACGCCTTAAATATATCCAAATCTTCCATTGTAGTAATTTTTAAATTCTTTTCCGCCCCTTTTGAAAAGAAAATTTCATACCCAAGTGCGCTCATAAGAGAACAAGTTGCAGCCATATCGGGTAATCCTTTTTCTTTCGCCATATCATGTGCCTCTAAAAGATTCCCTAAAGTATAAGTATGTGGAGTCTGAGTTCTAAATAACTCATTTCGTTCCAAAAATTCTTTTGATGAAATTTTATTTTGGCTCTTAAACACTACTTCTACACACGGAATTGCAGCTACAGCCGAACCATGCTTTTTAAAGGTTGCAATACTATCTGTAATAATATCTTGAGAGATGAGGGGACGATTGCCATCATGAATCATGATAGGCGTAGTTAAAGGGATACCTATATCTCTTAATTTTCCGATGCAATTATGAATAGATTCCTGACCAGTTGATCCACCTGTAACAACCCATTTTAATTTAGAAATATGATACTGTTTAGCATATGCCCATAAGATATTATCCCAATCTTTTAATACGGCAATGATAATCGATTCAATATTAGGATTATGTTGGAATGCTTCAAGCGTGTAAATGATAATTGGTTTATTATTTACGTGAATAAATTGTTTCGGAATATCCTGCTGCATTCGACTTCCTACTCCGCCAGCGGTTAATAAAGCAATCATCCATTAATACCCTCTTTCCAGTATGCTATAAAGTCATGATGAGTTTCACGCCGATTTATAGGAGGGAGTTTCATATAATCTCCGTATAAATTTGTGAGATATTCATCATAACCTTTAGGACCCCAAAATTCACTATTTTCAAAGATGAACTTACTTCTAGGTTCAAAATTGTCCTTCTCCATCTTTTCGCAAGCAGCACCATGAGCACAGTCAACAATTGCTCCAACATATCGACATTTTTCATACTCTAATTTTGAAGCATTTTTATTAATAGTTTTTATTATTCGAATTGTTGGAAGTGGATGAAGTAAAGTAATGGCTAAAAATTTGAAAAACGTTCTAACTAAGCCTTTACAGTTTGCAAAATGTCCTAAATGATCCTTATATTTATGACTCATCGTATAATTCCACGCAGATGCATGGTATAGGAAATTTAAAAACTCTTGTTCTTTAAAGAGGATGAGCTGTTCTAATTTTCCATCTGGTAATCCATCTATGGGAAATATATCAATAAAAACCCCATTTCCATCTTTCGGCATTCTTATTGCGTCTTCCTTGAGATAAGTTCTAGTATCAAAAACTTTTGCGAATGTTCTCCAATACTTATCATTATTTTCAATAGATTGAACTTGGTAAAATTCACTGGAACCATTATAAGTACTCACAAATTTTAAATAATCCGGTCTAGGCATGCTGATATCTATGTCATCATCCCAGGGAATAAATCCTTTATGCCTGACGGCACCTAAAAGAGTACCTCCACTAAGATAATACCTTATGTCATTTTCATCACAAAATTTAGCTACATCAATGAGCATGTCTAATTCTAGTTTCTTCATCTCTTCAGTTTCTATTTTCTTCATACAATCCTCACCTTTACACAGTGAAATTAATATATTATTTTCCAAACACTTTCCTTTTTAAAAACACTCCGCCCTTTTTGATCCAATTTTGTTTCTCCATAAAGGAAACATTCTGTTCATGATAGATGGCGTGGTTCTTTTCCAGCCATACGTCAAGCAAGAGTTCACTGACAAAGCCATAGATACGGGATTCATAGGCATCCCAGTCCGTTATATCGACTCGTTTTTCAAGTTCAAAAAGAACGTCAAACATCCAGGTCATATAGTCGTTAAAAAGAGCCCGTCTCATGACAAACATGTTGAACATATGGGCCCAGGTGCGGTTCATAACCGTGTTAAAGGCGGGAAGATATTCAGGATACTTTTCGATAAGAATCTGCTCCGTTATATTGAGGCCCTCAGGATGATGGGCATGGTTATAATGGGACCGATTGCTCTCGATGTAGTATTTGCGTTTATCGGGGACGATAACGGGATAGCGGGACAGCAAATTTTCCCAATCCTCTTTTGTAAGGATTTGGGATTTTTTCTTTTCAATATTGTGGACTTCTTTTCTCGTAAAATAGCGGCGATAGTGAACGAGACCAATGTAATCAGCGTCGAGATTTTTCCAGGCCCAATAAAGACCTGTCAGTTCGCAGAAGTTAGCATTTTTAGCAGAAATGTTATTGCCGATATTGTCCTTTGCATAGCCCAAATCTTTTTTCCCTTCAGCCCCCACCTGCAGTGGGAGATAAATGGAGTCTTTAGGAAGCCAGTATTTTTTATGGGTTGCAATAATAATTTTAATATCCACAGGGTTTAAACGCTCCATTCCTCAATACCTACTAATACTTTTGATCCACGTAACTGCAGATGATATGTCCAGCCATAATATGGCATTCCTGGATTCTTGCGGTCATAGAGGAAGGCACCTTAATTGTAATGTTAGCAAGTTCCTCAGCAGCACTGTGTTTTTGCCCTGTAAAGGCAATAATTTTCATGCCTTTTTCTTTTGCTTCATAAAAAGCTTTAATAATGTTTTTACTATTACCAGATGTTGATATACCAATAATAAGATCTCCTGCTTTGCCCAGGGCTTCTACCTGGCGCCGAAATACATCTTCATAGCCATAGTCATTACCAATAGCCGTAAGAATCGATGTATCCGTCGTCAGAGCGATTGCAGGAAGTCCCTTTCGTTCTTTCATGAAACGACCTACAAATTCAGCAGCGATATGTTGGCTGTCTGCTGCGCTCCCGCCATTTCCGCAAAGTAAAATTTTATTTCCTGCTTCAAGACATTCAGCACAAAGTGCTGCACTTTTTTCTAAAGCATCAATGCATGTCATTTTAAAACTTCGAACAACATGTTCGTGCATCTCAATTTCTTTTCGTATATTCATCTTAAAACCTCTCATTTGCATTTTACGACACAGTTAAGCGCTGATTCAACAACATCATCCATGTCGTAGTATTTGTACTCCGCCAACCGGCCTCCAAAGATTACATTCTGTTCATTTTGAGCTAGTGCAGCATATTGTTCATATAGGCTTTGATTCCTAGCGTTATTAACGGGATAATACGCTTCTTCTCCTGGCTGCCAATCTGCGGGATATTCTTTCGTCACATAGGTTACGGGCTGGGTACCAAATTCGAAGTGTTTATGTTCGATGATTCGAGTCCAGGGCGTTTCGTGGTCCGTATAGTTCATGACGGCTACACCCTGATGATTTTCTTCTTCGAGGCGCTCCGTTTCAAAACGCAGGCCGCGGTATTCCAAGGGGCCCAATTTGTAACCAAAGTATTCGTCAATGGGGCCGGTATAGACAATCCTTTTTGCCATATCTTTGTATTCGTCGCGGTGCTTCAGATAATCCACACCAGTACGGACTTCAATGCCAGCAAGAAGCCCTTCGATGAGTTTATTGTAGCCGCCCACGGGAATGCCCTGATAGCGGTCGTTGAAATAGTTATTATCAAAGGTGTAACGAACGGGGAGGCGTTTAATGATGAATGCTGGCAGCTCCGTGCAGCTTCTCCCCCATTGCTTTTCCGTATAGCCTTTGATGAGCTTCGTATAAATGTCCGTCCCGATAAGGGAAATGGCCTGTTCTTCGAGATTTTTTGGATCCGTGATGCCTGCTTCGGCGCGCTGCTGGGCAATCTTTTCGGCCGCTTCCTTAGGTGTTACAACGCCCCACATTTTCGTAAAGGTATTCATGTTAAAGGGTAAATTGTAGAGCTCGCCTTTATAGTTTGCAACGGGAGAATTGACGTAGTTATTAAATTCAACAAACTGATTCACGTAGTCCCAGACTTTTTTGTTCGACGTGTGAAAAATATGGGCGCCATAGGTATGGATGTTAATGCCATCCTTGTTCTCACAGTAAATATTACCGCCAACATGGAGACGGCGTTCGAGGACAAGGCAGGATTTTCCTTTTTTATGCATTTCATGAGCAAAGACGCTGCCAAAAAGGCCGGAACCAACAATCAGATAGTCGTACATGAAAAGTCTCCTTCAAATTATATTCATAGAAAATCTATAGTTCTAAAGGGTTCCCCCTATGCATACTCAATAAAAAGTGGTGCCGGGGACCCGCATCGAACCGGTACAACCCATTCTTTTACGTATCTGGCACCATGACAAAATCATTCTTATAGGGATTAAAGAGTAACGTGTCTGCAACTTGTTAAGTTGATATCATATTAGAATATTATATCATAAAAAGTCCCTATATTGGGGACGCTGAGGAGCATTTCTTCATTTTCCCTTCATCATATTTTCCGATAGATAGAGACAAGTTATATAAGATAGAATCAATTGCAGAAACGCAAAGAGCTATGAAGCAGCATGCTTCATAGCTCTTATGTTCATTATTCCATTTTAGCGACAAAGTCCTTCAAGTAGGAGGCAAAGTCATCTTTCAGGTCTTTGCGGCGCAGGCCATAGTCGACAACGGCTTTGAGGTAGCCCATTTTATCACCGACGTTATAGAAGTGGCCTTTCATGTTGTAGGCGTACATGGGCTCGTTATGGCTCATGGCGCGCAGGGCATCGGTCAGCTGGATCTGTCCGTTAAGGCCGTTTGGCGTGAGTTCCAGGTAATCAAAGACGTCAGGCGTAATGATATAGCGCCCAAAGATGGCCTGATGGCTGGGGGCATTTTCAGCAACCGGTTTTTCCATGATGTCATGGACGCGGACAAGGTCCGGATGGGTTTCATCCGTTTCGCCTGAAATGATACCGTATTTGGAGACGTCCCCTGCCCTAACTTCGCAGCAGCCAAGGATGGTCGATCGGGTAGTTTCAAACTGGCGCAGGAGCTGGGAAAGGCCCTTTTCTTCGTCGTTTAGGATGATATCGTCAGGAAGGGCGACGATGAAGGGCTCTCCGTCGATGAAGTCCTTGGCGCACAAAATGGCGTCACCGAGGCCGCGCTGCTGCTTTTGGCGGATGTAGTGAAAATTCACTTTGGAGATATCGCGGATTTCTTCCAAAAGGGCGGTCTTACCGGACTGGAAGAGCTGGTCCTCCAGTTCCGGAGAGGAATCAAAGTGGTCCTCGACGGCGCGTTTGGCGTGGCCGCTGATGAGGAGGATTTCCTCGATGCCGCTTTTGGTGATTTCTTCAATGACAAACTGGATGGCGGGAATATCGACAATAGGCAGCATGGCCTTGGGCATCGTCTTGGTTTCAGGAAGAAAGGACGTACCAAAGCCTGCGACGGGGACCACGGCTTTACGAACGATGGATGATGGCATGATGAGCTTCCTTTCGAGGTTATGATGGGGATATTATAACATGGGGGGAGCTTCTTGTCATAGAATTGGCCCCCCATGTTAATACTCGGAGCAAAAATCGCTCCGATTCGATGCAGTTACGTGTCTTTCTTGCTTGAGAAAAGATTCTTATGAGAGCAAGAAAGTCTTGACGATTCGTAAGAAGTTCCGTACCACAATCTCATTTCTAAGACGCCCGAAATATGCCTTCGTCGATCCCTTTTGAGTCAGCCCAAAAATCGGTCTGATTTGATGAAGTGTGTGAGGCCACTTTTTAAAAAGGTTTTGTGGAAACAATGGCCTCATGGCCTATCGTACGATGGACCGTCCCACGTTTGGGGGTAGCTTACGCCTGGGCGCTTCCTTTCCTAACCATGTGTCGTCACTTCCAGCACCCAGCTTATCAAAACGGAAGCTTTTTGCAATCTTCAGTCCATATGGACCCATCTACTTTGTCGCCCGCGCACCCAACCTCCTCAACGTACTGGCCTCTGGCCGCAAGGAAACTCACGCGTCGCCAATTTATTTTTGGTGGCGCCGCTTCGGAGAACCTCCACGCAACAGCTCCCGCGACGCTGCGCTAGCGGATTGCTGGCGACTCAGATCCACCGTCGTCGCTGAGGCCGGGGTCTCCTCGCAATTGGGCCCATCCGAGCCAAATTTACAAAAAAGCAAATGGAAGGTAATAAACGAAGGGAAAAGGAGGGGAATGGGGCTGATTTAAAGGTGCTGTGAGTTTATGAGTGGTGAGTTGTGAGAAAAACCACGAAGGTGCGGGACCAAACAGACTCTCTTCTTTTTCCCTTTTCCCCGCCAGCTGGTGATTTTCCTTGACAATCAGGGAAAAAGCGCCTATACTTACAACGTACTAACAGTTTTGCTAGTCATGGCGCCATGGTCAAGCGGCTAAGACGTTGCCCTCTCAAGGCAAAATCACGAGTTCGATTCTCGTTGGCGCTACCAATTTGGAACAAGGCAGCTTCTGCTGCAGTTGAGACGCTCCTTGGGAGCGTCTTTTTTTTGTCTTGGAAAGGAGGGGCATGATGCGGGAAAAAGGGTTGGGACGGGTTTATGCAGTCCTTTTCATCCTGCTTTGGCTGATTTTTTTGGGTAGCCTTTTGACGGGCCTGATTCCTGTCAACGTCCAGCATCTTCTTATGGGCACACTCACGGACGAGGAAAAGACGGTCCTTACCGTCATTCGCCTGCCACGCTTTTGTTATGGGGCTCTCATTGGATCGGCCCTGGCAGCAAGCGGAGCCGCGCTTCAGGGAGTTTTTGGCAACCCTCTTGCAGACCCTGGACTTTTAGGTATTTCGAGCGGTGCTTCCCTGGGTGCTGTGCTTGTCCTTATCCTGAACCTAGCTGTCCTGTCACCGCTCATGGTCCCGTTGGGGGCTTTTATGGGCGCAGCCTTGATCTCTTTTTTTGTTGCCCTCTTGGGGCGCCGCTCCTTTAAGGCTTCCGTCACGTATCTTCTTTTGGGCGGCGTGGCAGTGAGCTTTTTTTGTGCGGCCCTTGTGTCAGGACTCCTTAGCTTTGCACCAGCGCCCATCATGCAGCAGTACTTCTTCTGGACCTTAGGGAGCCTCGGTACGGCTTCCCTCAAGGCATGGCCTCTTGCGGGGCTGATTCTTGTCCTTTTGCCCGGCGTCTTTATTTGGGGGCGGCCTCTGAATCTCTTATCTCTTGGTGGGGAGCAGGCAGCTGCCCTGGGACTTGATGTTGCATTTTGGCGTAAGCTCATCCTTTTCTGGACGGCCCTTTTGACCAGCCTTGCTGTTTGTCTTGGCGGCAATATCGGTTTTGTTGGGCTCATCGTTCCCCATATGGGACGTTTTTTGAGCGGGGCCGACCACCATCGTCTCCTGCCTTTTGCCGCCCTGATTGGGGCTGTATTCCTCACGTTCTGTGACCTTATGGGGCGATGGATCCTTCCCGGCAGCGAGATCCGGACAGGAATCATAACTGCCCTTTTGGGCTCGCCCTATTTTCTCTATCTGCTTCATCAGAAGAAAGGGGCCTGATCCTTCTTTTTCTCTATGCCAAGTGCGGTGCCTGTGCTACAATAAAGAAAACTGGTTCTTACAGGATGATCCTTTTTCTGGAGGTTGATATGATGGAACGTTCAGTTTGGAAAAATCGTCTGGCATCCGCTGTCTTAGCAGGTGTCATGGGGCTTGGTCTTTCCTTTACAGCCCTTCCCATGCCTAGGGCCCATGCTGATGTGTTAGGTGCCATCCTTGCTGGGGTACAGGGCGTCGCGGTTTATGGACAGGTTGATAAGGCCCTTAATTACTACAATAACACGGAAGAGGGACGGCAGAAACTTTTCTCGTCGTACAAGGAAAAATATGGTGTCAATTACGATGGTTATTTAAATGGTCAGCTTACGGACATGATGGGGCAGCTGACCAGCGCCATTGGGGCTGTAGATCCTACTATCCATCAAAAACCTTATCTTTATTTCATCAATAATGATAAATCTTTCAATGCGTTCTGCAGTATGGGCCATGTCATGAGCGTCAATACAGGGCTTTATTCCATGACGAGCAATCCTGATGAAATTGCCGTTGTCCTGCTTCATGAAATGGGGCATGGACAGAAGAACCATGTGGTCTCAAGTACGCGCAAAAAGATGCAGGTGGCCGTGGCAGCCGGCGTCGTAAGCGGCGCTGCGGGAAGCGGAATGGCGGATCTGGCCCTTAATATCCTTGTGAACCAGATTGATAATGTTCAGATTGGCAAAAGTGATGAATGGGAAGCTGATAACCTGGCATTGACCTATTTGCTTAACTCCAATTATAACCCGGGTGCGTCAGCCGCCATGTGGCAGCGAGTTATGGACCGGTCAAAGACGTATAAATCCAGTTTTGTTGGTGAAATCTTCTCGCCATCTGATCATCCGACCCATGAGCAGCGCCGCGATAATTATGCCAAGCGCCTGACTGATCTGTCCGGCGGCAACGTGACCATCGATGCGGATAAGGGCATGGTCAAAGTAGGGGGAAAGGATTTTGTCGCGCCTCATGCCTATGGCGATATGTCCGCAAAGGAACGCTCCTATTTTGTCATGGGCAACCTCGCCGCTGCTTTTCTGCATAAACAAAACCTTAAGGACGCTTCTTCTCAAGGCAGTACCGTATATTTGGGCAATCAGCCCATCATGGTCTCCGTAAATGGCGATCCAAGCGCGGCTGAACTTGCTCAGAAACTCAATGCAATCAAGAGCAGCAAGGAGAGCAAAGTCGCGTCTCGGGAACTTAAGCTGCAGAAAAAAGCAGCCCCTAAAAAATAAAAGACGGTGAAAGGCCCTGTGCTTACGCACAGGGCCTTTTTAGATGGCAGAATTGACGGAAGGGGAAGTTTATGATAATATAAATGCGTGCACTTGCAAATAAATACAGTGCTTCAAGAAACAGTCATCCAACAAGGAGGAATATGAATGAGAAAAGAATTTGCTGTTAAACCCATTGCGCTTCCCCAGCCCGTCTTTATCATCGGAACCTATGACAAGGACGGGACGCCCAATGCGATGAACGCAGCCTGGGGCTGCCATAACGGAATGGACCAAATGATGTTTGCCCTCGCAAAAGGGCATAAGACGGTTAAGAATCTTTTGGAGACGAAAGCCTTTACTGTCAGCATGGGAACAGTGGAGCAGCTTGCTGCCTGTGACTATGTGGGTCTTGTAAGCGGCAGCAAGGAACCGCGGAAAGTGGAAAAGGCCGGCTTTCACGCGAAAAAAGCCCTTCACGTCAACGCCCCGTACTTTGAGGAACTGCCCATGACGCTTGAGTGCGAAGTCCTTTCCTATAACGAAGAAACGGAAATCCTTACAGGGCGGATTGTTGGCATTAGTGCTGATGAAAGCATCCTGACCGGGGGAAACATCGATCCAAAGAAACTGCGTCCTCTTGTCTTTGATATGGCCAACATGAAGTACCTTGTCGCCGAAGAGACGGTGGGAAATGCGTTTAGTGAGGGGAAGAAGTTATTTTAGTCAGCGCACAAATCGCGCTGATTTGATGGAGTTACGTGCTCCCATTGCCTTATAAAAATCTATGGTAACAATGGGACCATGACCTATCGTACGATGGATCGTCTCACGTTTGGGGATCGCTTACGCCTGGGCGCTTCCTTTCCTAACTATGTGTCGTCACCTCCCGCGCCCAGCTTATGAAAGCGGAAGCTTTTTGCAATCTTCGGCCCATATGGGCCCATCTACTTTGCCGCCCGCGCCCCAACCTCCTCAACGTACCGGCCTCTGGCCGCAAGGAAACTCACGCGTCGCCGATTTGTTTTTGGCGGCGCCGCTTCGGAGAATCTTTGCGCAACAGCCCCCGCGTCGCTGCGCTAGCAGATTGCTGGCGTCTCAGGTTTGCCGTCGCCGGTGGAATCGGAGGCTCCTTGCAATCGGACCCATCTGAACTGAATTCGCAAAAAGCAATTGGAAGAAAAGAACGAAAGGGGACATTCGTTGTACGACGTCGTTAGCTTGTAGCTTTTTTCCTAGCATTTGAACCAATCTGAGCCCCATTCGAATCATGTAAATAGAAGAAAGACCAGAACGTCGACATCAAACTGCCCCTTTTCATCCACCCCCACCAAGCCTGCTTGGTGGATACTCCTGCCTTGGTAAGGCGGAACGGCATTCGCCGTCTCTAAGGCAAAAGATCAAACCAGTTAGTGCTGATAAGAAGAAAATACTTTTTGATTCCATGTTGCGAAAAATTTTAAGACCAAATAAGAAAGAAAATTTTGTTGGACTAGCGAAAAAGCCTCAACCCGAAAACGTGCTTTGATTCGGTTTGAGGCTCTCTTTATATTCTTTTTCTTTAGGTACAATGCTGGATACATCGTACCGTCCCTCATGCGGTCTTTTGCCTTAGAACTCGGCTCGAAGAGTCGATCCGCCCCGCCAGGGCGGGGGACTGAAAATCGCATATTGCCTCATTATAATGAGGCAGGCGTGCCCTTTCGGTGGTGGATGAAGAGCGCAGCGACGTTTCTTTATGAGCGCTAGCGAGGAACATCACATGATGGTCCAAAACCGCTGTAGATGGAGCAAATTTGCTCCATTGTCGGTTGCGGGACCGTGTTATCGTGTGATTTAATCCGTGCCCAGTCCCGCAGGGACACGGTTTTGGGTCGGCCTTGAATTGCCATGGAACGCCTGAAAGACTTTCTCCTTGATGGGGGAGACGAGAGGAACGATATATTGTTGGAGCGATTTTTGCTCCGAGTAAAAATAAGAATATAATCCCTCTTCTGCACCAATTTTTACACCTTTTCCTCTTCATGACGCCCTTTCTTCCTTTCATTTCCCTTTCCATCCTCTTGGTACTATACTGAATGTGTACCAACTTTACTACGGTACCAATCTATATTCGGAAAGCGGGTGTCTTTCATGACTGGTCAAGCGGCAGATGGGCGCAAGGCCGCGCTCACAAAGTTCATCGTATTCAGTCTATTTGGCGTTTTTATGTTCTTCTTCGATCTCCAGTGGATCAGTCCAGCAATGAAAAGTGTGCCTGTAGACTTCATCGTCATAAGTCTCCAGAAATACGCCATGCCCCTCGTACGCATCTTCATCCTGGGCGTCATGTATGTCGGGGCTATTCGGCCTTTTCTCACAAAGACCTGGAACAAGTCCTTTATGGACGTCTTTATGTCCATCGCAAAGATCTGCGGCGCCATCATCGGGACTATCCTTTACTTTGGCCTCATAAAGGACAACACCTGGCTGTGGCGCGGCGATATCGGCCCTTTCCTTTTCAATAAGCTTGCCATTCCTGTCGGCCTCGTCATCCCCATCGGGTCCTTCTTCCTTGCGTTTCTCGCAAGCTTTGGCCTCATGGAATTCATCGGTGTCCTCGTCGATGCCTTCATGCGCCCTGTCTTCCGGACGCCGGGCCGCTCCGCCATTGACGCCGTGGCCTCCTTTGTCGGGAGCTATTCCATCGCCCTTATCATCACAAACGGTGTCTACCGTTCAGGCCGCTATACGGCCCGCGAAGCTGCCATCATTGCAACGGGTTTTTCGACCGTGTCCGTGACCTTCCTCCTCGTTGTGGCCCGCACCTTGGGGCTCATGGACCTGTGGACGACCTATTTCTTCGTCTCCATGCTCGTCACTTTCATCGTAACGGCCCTTACGGCCCGCATCTGGCCCCTTTCGGCCATTCCTGACACGTACTTTACGGGCGAAAAGGCCACTGTTCCTAAAGAAGAGGGAAGCCGCCTCGAGCGGGCTTGGAAGCTCGGCCTTGAAACGGCTGCGGCCCAGCCCCCTGTTTTGAAGCTCTGCACGGATAACCTCATGAGCGGTCTCAAGATGGCCTTTGGCGTCATTCCTTCCATTACGTCCATTGGGCTCTTGGGCCTCTTCCTTGCGGAATTTACACCCATCTTTGATTATTTCGGCTATCTCTTCGTTCCCTTCTTCAAACTCTTCGGTGTGTCCCAAGCGGTCCTTGCCGGTAAGGCAGCGGCCTTGAGCCTTCCGGAAATGTTCCTGCCGGCCATTCTCATCAAGGGGTCGGGGACCATGCTTTTGAAGTTCGTCATCGCTGTGGTCAGCATTTCCGAAATCCTTTTCTTCTCGGCCAGCATCCCCTGCATCATGGGGACGGATATTCCGCTCAAGATGCGGGACATTGTCATCATCTGGTTCGAACGGGTGGTCTTTTCCATCATCATCACGATCTCCATTGCCATGTTCTTGGGGCTGCCTGATTAATAGTGTACACTAATTAAAAGTCCTATCCTTTTCTGCTATCGGGAGGGGTGGGACTTCTTTTTGAGTAAAAACAAGGCTGTATGCGCCTTGCCGCCTCTTTTCTGGATTTCTGAAAAAGAGGGTTGAATATGCGTCATAATGGTGATATAGTGTATACTAAATTGAGACGATGTTTTCAAGTTTTGCTGAAAAGGAGCCCAACATGGATAAATCAAATGCTTATTTGCTGTGGTTTGAACAACTGGAAAGAAAAGACGTCGACATTGTCGGCGGCAAATCCTCTTCTCTTGGGGAAATGACGTCCAAGACCGATGTTCCTGTGCCGTATGGCTTTGCTACGACGGCCCATGCTTATCGGTATTTCATTGACCAGACGGGCCTGCGCGAAAAGATGCGCAGCATCCTTGCGGAACTGACGGATGTGGAAAATAGTGAACTTCTCTCCTCGGTCTGCGTGCGCCTGCGCGGAGCCATCATGGAACAGGAAATGCCCCAGGATCTTCAGGATGCCATCCGCAGAGCCTATGAAGAGCTGGCTCACAAGATGAATGAAGATGAACCCTATGTAGCCGTTCGTTCCAGTGCCACGGCTGAAGACCTGCCTGACGCCAGCTTTGCCGGCCAGCAGGATACGTATCTTAATGTCCATGGTGCCGATCAGGTCATCCGCAAGGTCAAGGAATGTTACGCTTCCTGCTTTACGGACCGCGCTGTCTACTATCGGGAAAAACAGGGTTATGACCATCTGTCCCTTGCTCTTTCTGCAGTTGTCCAGATGATGGTCTTTTCCAAAGCCGCCGGCGTTATGTTCACGGTAAATGTGGCTAACGGTGATGACAAGAACATCATGATCGAAGGGGCCTACGGCCTTGGTGAATATGTGGTTGGCGGCATTGTAACGCCGGACAGCTACGTCGTTTCCAAAGACGAAATGAAGCTCATTTCAGTATCGGTCAATGAACAGGATAAGATGCTCATCCGCAAGCCCGGCGGCGATACCATGGAAGTGCCTGTTCCTGAAGCAGACCGCAGGAAACAGACCCTGACAAACGCACAGATCCTGGAACTTGCAGGATACGCAAAAAAGATTGAAGCCCATTATGGCTGTTATATGGATATGGAATGGGGCATTGATGAAAGGGATGGAAAGATCTGGATTCTTCAGGCTCGTCCGGAAACTGTTTGGTCCCGTCGCAACAAGGAAAAGAAGACCGAAGAAGAACAGACGGCCGGATCCATGGAAGGGGCCAAGGTTCTTTTGAAGGGCCTTCCCGCAAGCCCGGGTCAGGGCTATGGCAAAGCCCATGTCATCCGCGACCCGAAGGATATTGACGAATTCAAGGATGGAGAAATCCTCGTTACGGAAATGACGGCTCCGGACTGGGTGCCTGCCATGAAAAAGGCACAGGCCATTGTCACGGACAGTGGCGGCATGACCTGCCATGCTTCCATTGTCAGCCGCGAACTGGGTATCCCCTGCATCGTTGGCACCAAATCCCGCGGTGAAGCGGCTACGGAAGTCCTCAAAGGCGGCGAAGAAATCACGGTCGATGCGTCAAACGGCGTTGTTTTTGCAGGCAACCTTCAGGTAAAGAAGGCGGAAGCTGCCGCCGCGCCGGCGCAAGCTGCTGCTGTTGCGGAAACCTTCCCTGTAACGGGAACCAAGATCTACATGAATTTGGGTGATCCGTCCCTTGCCGATAAATACGCCAGCCTGCCCTGCGACGGCATTGGCCTCATGCGTGAGGAATTCATCTGGACGACCTATATCCATGAACATCCGCTTTATCTTCTGAAGACGGGTCATCCGGAAAAGGTTGTCGAAGCCCTTGCCGAAGGGTTCCGCAAGGTGGCTCAGGCCATGGCTCCGCGCCCTGTTACCCTGCGCTTCAGCGATTTCAAGTCCAGCGAATACCGCGACCTTAAGGGTGGGGAAGAATTTGAACCCCATGAACCGAGTGCCCTCCTTGGCTGGAGAGGGGCTTCCCGTTACTACGATCCGAAATACACGGCTGCTTTTCGTCTGGAAGTCCAGGCGGTCCGCAAGGTTCGTGAAGAATACGGCCTCAAGAACCTCAACGTCATGATTCCTTTCTGCCGCACCGTGGACGAATGTGCCAAGGTCGTATCCATCATGGAAGAAGAAGGACTCCATCGCGGACCGGACTTCAAGGTCTGGCTCATGGCGGAAATCCCGGCAAATATCATCCTTGCCGACAAATTTAATCAATATGTCGACGGCTATTCCATCGGTTCCAACGACCTTACGATGCTGACGTTGGGCTGTGACCGTGACAACGATGTCATTTCCCACCTTTTTGATGAACGCAATCTGGCTGTACGCCGCGCGGTACGCCACCTTATCGAAGTGGCCCACCGGGATGGCAAGACGGTCTCCCTCTGTGGGCAGGCTGCCAGCGTCTATCCGGAATTTGCCGAATTCCTTGTGGAAAGCGGCATTGATAGTATGTCTGTCAACCCTGACGCTGTGAAATTCACGAAAAAGATGGTGGCCCAGGTCGAGCAGCGGATCATCCTTGATAAACTGACGGGCCGCGGTCGCAATAAGAACGACGAAGAACTGGCTTGGTAATAGTCCCCTGCAGGAAAGGCTGCTGCCGTGCGGCAGCAGTCTTTTCCTGCAAGAGGGAAGAATGCAGGGAAATGTTCTTGACGGATGCACGAAAATTAGGTACGCTTTTTTCGTAATGTGGAAGAAAGGGGGTGAATCCCATTCCACTAAGTGATAGACAGAAAAAAATTGCCGAGATTGTTCGCCGGAGCGGCCCCATTACGGGAACGGAAATTGCCGGAGAACTAGGTCTTACGCGGGCCGCCCTGCGCAGTGACCTTGCCATCCTCACCATGGGCGGGATTCTTGATGCCCGGCCTCGCGTTGGTTATTTCTACACGGGGAAAAGCACCTTGGGTATGCTGGTGGAGGAATTGTCTTCCATTACAATTGAGGATATCATGAGTGTCCCCATTGTCGTCAGTGCCAGCAAAAGTGCCTATGATGCTGTCGTCACCATGTTTTTGGAAGATGTAGGAACCCTCTTTGTTGTGGATGGAAAGGGATGCCTTTTTGGGGTCATTTCCCGTAAGGATCTTCTTAAGGCGTCGCTCAGCCAAGGCGCGGACCTACATAATCTGCCCCTTGCAATGGTCATGACAGGACTATCCAAGATTGTCCTTTCTAAGCCCCATGAACCAGCTGCTGCGGCGGCTAGACGTCTTATCGAAAGGGAAGTGGACTGCTTGCCCGTAGTTCTTCCTTTTGACGAAAAAAAGGGCAAATGGAAACTCGTCGGACGCGTCTCCAAGACCAATATGACGAGACTTCTGGCAGAACTTGCCGAAGGAAAGGGAGGGACCTATCATAGCTAATCAACCCATCATCTATGCCATTTCCGACTCCATTGGGGAGACCAGTGAATCGGTTGTCCGTGCTACAACGAGCCAGTTTGTGCAGGAAAAGTTTGATATCATCCGTGTGCCCTATGTCAACAGCATTGAACAGATTGATAAGATTGTCCAAGAAGCAAAGGAATCCAATGCGGTTATCTGCTATACCATCGTATCTCCGGAAATCAGGGCCGAAGTCGCCCGCAAGACCCAGGAACTGAATGTGACTGCCGTTGATATCTTGGGGCCGGTCCTGACGGCCATTGAAAAGACCAGCGGGCTTACACCAAAAAATCAGCCTGGCCTCATCCATGCCTTGGATCATGAATATTTCAAACGCGTTGCCGCCGTGGAATTTGCCATCAAGTATGATGACGGGAAAAATCCTTGGGGCCTTACGAAAGCGGACCTTGTCATCATTGGGGTATCCCGTACTTCGAAGACGCCCCTTTCCATGTATCTTGCCAATAAGCAGCTCAAAGTGGCCAACGTTCCCCTTGTGCCGGAGATTCCGCCGCCTGAGGAACTTTTCAAGGTCCCGAATAACCGCATCATTGGTCTTCTCATCGATCCACACAAGCTCAATGAGATCCGTATTGCCCGTCTTAAGGCGATGGGGCTTGGGGATACAGCAAACTATGCGGACCTGCGTCGTATTGAAGAGGAACTCGATTATGCGCGAGCCATTATGCAGCGGCTCCACTGTATGATCATCAATGTTTCGAATCGGGCCATTGAAGAAACGGCAAGTCTCATTTTGGAGTATCTGCGCAAAAACTTTGATTTTGAATATTAAAAAACTGGGGAAAAGCGTTCAGGCTTTTCCCCGGTTTTTCGATTTACTGCACGATTTTCTTCGTCTTCACATTATAGGTAAGCGTGTCCTTTTCAACGCGATCCCCGGTCTTATGATTTACGTAGACCGCATCTCCCGTAAAGGTGGCAAGTTTCGTCTCCCAGTCAAAACGCCCCTGCTGGGCCCGGATGTCCGCATCTCCCTCTTCAAAGATGACGGGGCCTTCTACCTCGGCCGAATGATCACTATGCCGGACGATGGTGGATGTTCCCCGAAAGGTAATGTCTCCATCGACGAGGCTGATGTTTCCCCAAGCCCGTACTTCGTTGGTAAGAAGCGAAACTTCAGCTCGGTCAGCCGTAATGGTGCGGTTCCCTGTTTTTACGGCGACATGGCCGGAAAGACGGTAAGTCAGCGTATCAGGATCAAATTCCTGATGATCATACGTAATTTCTGGTGCTGCTGACGCCAAAGGAGCAGAAAGAAAAGTCATAAGAAGACAACAGCATAAGAAAATTTTTTTCAGCATCGGCGACGCCTCCTCAAGAAAAAGTCCAGCAGAAAAATGGCTTTTCCACGATTCTTCCATAAAAAATAACACTTAATTATACGCTATCTTGAAGAAAATTTCATTATAAAAAAGGAAATTCGTCACTTGTGTAGAATAAGATAAATAGCGAAGGAAAATTGAGGGAAGGCGTCTGCGGAGGTTTTCCCTTATTTTTATGATAGACAAGGGACTTTTTTAGGAAAGGCGGTGACGGTATGGGAGATCTCAAGGAAAAATATGAGAGCTTCAAGGAACAGGTCCGTCAGGCCGCTGATATTGTGAGCGTTGTTTCCGAAACGGTGGACCTCAAGAAAAAAGGCCGCCGTTTCTGGGGATGCTGCCCTTTCCACTCGGAAAAAACGCCTTCTTTTACCGTGAATCCAGAAAAGGGCTTTTTTCACTGCTTTGGCTGCGGCGCCGGCGGTGATGTCTTCACCTTCGTCATGAAGCGGGACCACGTTTCCTTTGTTGAGGCGGAACGGATCCTAGCCAATAAGTACGGAATTCCCATTCCGGAACCTGAAAAGACGGCTGAGGAAATCCGTCGGGAGCAGGAGGAAAAAGAAATCGTCGGGACCAATGAGCTGGCAGCCCGGTTCTTCCATGCGTGCCTGACAAAGACTCAATACGGAAAGGAAGGATTGACATATCTTGCCAGCCGCGGCATTGGTATGGATATTGTCGAGTCCTTTGAGTTGGGGCTTGCTCCACCGGATGCCCAGACCTTTCATAAGGCCCTTGAAAAGAGAGGAATCCCTGAAAAGACGCTCCTTAAGGCCGGGCTTATAGGCCAGTCCGATTCCGGTCGGATCTATGACAAATTCCGTGAGCGGATCATGATCCCCATCAAGAACCCTCGGGGGAAAGTCGTTGGCTTTACGGGCCGCATCCTGCGCAAGGAGGCTTCGCCGGCCAAATACATGAATACACCGGAGACAAGCTGGTTCCATAAAGGACGCCTGCTCTTTGGGATGGACCGGGCGCTTCCAAGCATCAGGAAGCGGCGCCAGGCACTCATTGTCGAAGGCCATATGGATGCCATCAGTCTCCATGCGGCAGGTATCACTTGGGCTGTGGCGTCCATGGGAACGGCCTTTACGGAATATCAGGCGAAGCTTCTAAAGCGCGTCACACCGGAAGTCATCTTCTGCTTTGACAGCGATAACGCCGGACGCAATGCAGCCATGCGGTCCATTCCCATTGCCCTTGCCGTGGGCCTTGAATGCCGCGTCATGCACGTTACAGACGGCAAGGACCCCGATGAATTCATCCGCAAGGACGGGCAGGAAGCCTTCCTTTCCCTCTTGGACCAGGCCAAGGGCGGCATTGATTACGAAGTCGACACGGTGCTCTCCCGAAGCGATGTAACGACTCTTTCAGGAAAGGTGGGGGCCGTTTCGGAAATCCTGCCCTTTTTCAAGGACTGCCGCTCTGATGTGGAAGTGGGTGAACGTATCCGCGATCTTTCAAGGCGCCTTGTCCTTGATGAGGGTGAAATCCGGAGTGAGTACCAAAAGCTTGTCCGCCCCAATGGGAGCGGACGCCCCTTCAATCCCGAATGGCTGCTGCAAAAGAAGGTTGCAATCAAAAGCCCGACCCAACAGGCTGAGCGGGGCGTGCTCTATGCACTTCTCATGGGCTTGGAAATCGATCCTGATCAGGCAGGTTTTGCTCATACGGATGCGTTTTCAACCGCTGCAAGACGGGCCATCTTTACCTCTTATTGTGCTCGCAAGGGAGCCGGCACTTTTCATGATGGACGGGACCTTTTTGAGGATGTAAATGAAGAAGGAGCCGCGGAACTATCGACCATCCTTGCTTCGTCAATCCCTCAAGAAACGCTCCCAGAAGTGCTCCGGGACTGTCTTTTCCGGCTGCAGACAGCAACGCTTGAAAAAGAATATGAACGGCACAGTGAACTGGCCCAGCGCTATGAAAAAGAAGGTAATGAAAAATTTTTAGAGGAATTACAGGAATGCCGACGAATAAGAATGGAGATACGAAATTTAAGAAGTGCGGTACCCACCCGGTGACCGCAGTACTTTTGATGATGAGGGGAAGGAGGGAACGCTCAAATGACTGATCAAAAAATAAAGGAGCTGGAAACTAAAAAGGTGAAGGAAACCAAAGAAACCGAAAAGAAACCGGCTGCAAAGAAGAAGACGGCGGCTAAATCGTCCGCTAAATCAGCCACGGCTAAAACAAAGACCAGTGGTAAGAAAGCTGCTCCCAAGAAAGATGCAGCACCGCAAAAGACCACCGCTGAGTGGATTACTGAATTCGAAGCCTTGGCAAAAAAGAATTCAGGCGTTCTCACTTATAAGGAAATCCAGGATCGCATGCAGAATACAGATTCCATTTCCGTTGATGAAATGGATGAAATTTATTCAAAACTGGCAGAAAAGAATATCGAAGTTGTTGATGACCATGCCGAAGAGGAAGAACCGGAAAACATGGACGATGAGGAACTGACCATTGAAGAGTCGGAACTGTCCAACCTGTCTGTCCCAGAAGGGGTCATCGTCGATGATCCTGTCCGTATGTATCTTAAGGAAATCGGCCGCGTGCCCCTGCTTTCAGGAAATGATGAAATCAAGCTGGCTAAACGGACCGATAAAGGCAATCAGGCCGCCGTCATTTTGGACGGTCAGTCCCCGGAAGTTGAACGGGAACCTGTCAATAAGCGCCTGAGCGCGGCAAAGCTCCTCGATACGATCGAGCAATACCTCAAGGAAGAGGAAATTTGGTGTGACAGCAGGACTGTATCCATCGTTTATCGCTTTATCCTAGCGGAAACGCAGGATAATCCAAGCCTTGATGAAGCGGCTATTGAAGCCTACAGCCCGGCCTTTACCGTAGATGAACGCAAGCGCCTGCAGCGGTTGCTTCTTGAAAAAGGGTATCATCTGACCCGTTCGCCCAAGACTGGCAGCGGAGATGAGGAAGTTGACGACAAGTCCTATCTGCCTGAGCTCTATGATCTGTTTGCCGCTGTTTCTGAAAAAGTTGAAACAAAACCGGACGAATCACTGAGCATCCGTCTTGAAGAGGACCGTAAGCGTTTTAACCGTGTCCTGCATCGGGCCGCTATGTGCGGTGAAAAAGCGAAGAAGGCTCTTTCGGAAGCCAACCTGCGGCTTGTTGTCTCCATTGCCAAACGGTATGTAGGCCGTGGCATGCTTTTCCTTGATTTGATCCAAGAGGGCAACCTGGGCCTCATTAAGGCTGTTGAAAAATTTGACTATAATAAGGGATTCAAGTTCAGTACCTATGCTACTTGGTGGATCCGTCAGGCCATTACCCGTGCCATCGCTGACCAGGCCCGTACAATTCGTATTCCTGTACATATGGTTGAAACCATCAATAAACTGGTTCGCGTTTCCCGCCAGCTCCTGCAGGAACTGGGCCGTGAACCGACTCCGGAAGAAATCGCCCAGGAAATGGATGTGCCTGTTGAACGGGTCCGGGAAATCCAGAAGATCGCCCAGGAACCGGTTTCCCTTGAAACGCCGATTGGCGAAGAAGAAGATTCCCATCTGGGAGACTTCATTGAGGATCAAGAAGCTCCCTCACCAGCAGAAGCCGCTTCCTATACATTGCTTCAGGAACAGCTGGGAAAAGTCCTTCAGGAGCATTTGAGCCCCCGCGAACGGCGTGTCCTCGAATTGCGCTTTGGTCTTCTCGATGGACGTACGCGTACCCTCGAAGAAGTCGGTCAGTACTTTGGTGTGACCCGTGAACGGATTCGTCAGATCGAAGCCAAGGCCCTGCGCAAGCTGAGAAGTCCGAAACGGAGCAAACCCCTCAAGGAATTCCTCGAGTAAGAAACGTTGACAGCGCATCTTTTTCTGGGGTATAATTCCTACATTGGGCCTATAGCTCAGCGGTAGAGCCCCCGGCTCATAACCGGTTGGTCCTAGGTTCGAATCCTAGTGGGCCCACCAACTTCACTCTATGCGAACCCTCTGTCTTTGGACAGGGGGTTTGTTTTATACATAATTATTTATCCAAACACCTTCCCTCGGGAGGGTGTTTTTGCATGCAATGAAATCAGCATTCGTGATGAATTTTTACATGAATTTACTAAACAAAATCAATAAAAGTTTTTCAATTATTACAGTTTGCATCCAAATTAGCAGTTAGATGGTGAATGAATTTACAAGCCATGACGAATGTGGTAAAACTAAAACAATAAAGGCGAATAAAAGGAGTAATATTCGAGTTGTCTCGAATATTAAAAAACTTAACGTTAATTACATGCGGGAAATAAAGGGATACCCGATTTTTACCGAATCTGGATCCGTATGCTTACCAGTTCCCGATGCTTCAACATAAAGAAAGGGGGAGTATTTTTTAGTCGCCTGTATTTAATCCACATAAAGAAAGGAAGAATGACTATGGAAACAAAGAAAAAGACATTTATGGATCGGTTTCTTAACTTTGTAGAAACTGTTGGAAATGCCCTTCCCGATCCAGCCTCTCTTTTTATTATCCTCGCACTTATTACCTTGGTCCTATCGGCCATCTTTGGAAGTATGGGAGCTTCTGCCGTTCACCCTGGTACGGGAAAAACCATCAAGGTCCTCAATCTTATGACTCTTGATGGCTTCCGGATGATTTGGAGCCAAGCTGTCAATAACTTTGCAAGTTTTGCACCCTTGGCCATGGTTCTTGTCTGTGTCATCGGCGCAGGCCTTGCTGAACGAAGTGGCTTTTTGGCCACCTTTATGCAGGTAGCCCTTGGCAAAGCCGCTCCGGCTGTTGTTACCTTTGCCATTATTTTTATTGGAATTAATGGCAATGTGGCCGGCGACTCTGCTTTTGTTGTCCTGCCGCCTGTAGCGGGTGTTGTGTTCCTTAGTTTGGGAAGGAATCCCTTGGTTGGTGTATTCTGCGCTTTTGCTAGTGTTGCTGCTGGCTTTTGTGCTAACATGATGCTCGGTATGTCTGATTCCTTGGCGTATGGCTTTACGGAAGCGGCCGCTCGTCTCATCGATCCAAATTATCAAGCTTCTCCTGCCATCAACTATTATTTCATGGTTGCATCCTGTATTGTTCTTAGTCTAGTTGGAACTTTTGTAACGGAGCGTTTCATGATTCCCCGCTTTGCTGGGGAAGATCTGAGTCAGTACGAACTTGATAAGGATCTGACAAACATCACGCCGGGAAAGGTGTCAGCTGTCAAAAAAGCCTGTATTGGTGCGCTCCTTACGATTATCGTCATTGGCCTCATGTGCGTCGGTGAGGATCCGATTTTAGGAAACCCAAAGACTCATTCCGTCCTTGACCCTAAATCGCCTTTCATGACGGGCATCATCCTCATGGTTACGTTGGTTCTTTTCGTTCCTGGTGCTGTCTTTGGCTTTGCCAGCGGGAAATACAAGAATGATAAGGATATGTTCGCCGATATCTCCATGGGCTTCAAAGATGTATCATCTTACATTTTACTTTGCTTCTTCTGTGCACAGTTTACGAAGTTCTTTGCTTGGTCGAATCTTGGCGTAGTCCTTGCTATCAATGGGGCAAATCTTTTGAAGACTTGGAACTTTACGGGTGTTCCGCTTATCATCGGTCTTATTATTGTGTCCTGTATTGTCAACATTTTCATTGGTTCTGCTTCAGCAAAATGGGCAATCTTGGCCCCAGTCATGGTGCCCATGATGATGCTCTTAGGCTACGATCCTGCTCTAACCCAGGCGGCCTATCGTATTGGGGATTCCATTACGAACCCCCTTTCTCCGCTCTTTTACTACTTCCCTTTAATCCTTGGCTTTGTCCGGAAGTATCAAAAGGATGCAGGCATGGGAACCATCATCGCCAATATGATCCCTTATTCCCTGTTCTTTGCTATTAGCTGGATTGTCCTCATCGCCATTTGGGTCATCTTCAATATTCCTCTTGGCCCTGGCGGTCCTATTCTCCTTTCTCATTGAGTTGAAGCAATGGTCCTGCCGATTTTGGCAGGACCCTCTTTGGCTGTTTATAAACGTTAAGAAAAAGGTGATTATATGGATTTACGTAAGGCAATCTGTGAGCTTTCAGAAACGCTCACAAGAGACAGACATGAACTTCACGAGCATCCAGAACTTTCCTTTAAAGAAGCAAAAACGACGGAATATATTGCTAAAAGACTGGAAAGCATGGGAATTTCTGTGATGCGCTATCCCTCCTATTATGGTCTAGTCGGGACCATTGCCGGCAAAGCACAGGGCAAGACCGTTCTTTTGCGGGCCGATATTGATGCCCTTCCCATAAAAGAAGCAAGCGGCGTATCCTTTGCTTCCCAAAATATAGGTGTTATGCATGCCTGCGGTCATGATGCCCATACGGCGATGCTTCTTGGCGCAGCAAAGGTACTTAAAGAGGAGTCTAAAAATTTTTTGGGGACCGTGAAGCTCCTTTTTCAGTCGGCTGAGGAATCGGGTAATGGGGCGCCCTTTTACATTAAAAACGGCATCTTAAAGGATGTCGATGCGGCTTTTGCAATCCATGTGCAGCCTGGACTGCCTCTTGGAACCATCTCTCTTGATGCAGGTCTCCGCTCCACGTCCTGCACCAACTTTAACCTGACCATTACGGGAACTTCGGCTCATGGATCAACGCCTCATCTCGGTCACGATGCAATCGTGGCCGCAAGCGCAGTGATCATGGATATCCAAACCCTTGTGAGTCGGATCAGCGATCCCTTGAATCCCCTTGTTGTGACAATCGGAAAGGTGGAGGCTGGAAAACAGTTCAATATCATCTGTGACGAGGTGAAACTGGAAGGCACCATCCGGACTTATGACCGTGACCTTTTTGAAGGGATTCCCAAAAAGTTGGAAGCCTTGGCACAAGGCACGGCGGAAGCCATGGACTGCCATGCAAAGATGGACGTTGTCACCCACGAACCACTGTGCAGCAATGATGATCCAGCGCTCCTCGACGCAGCTTCCAAAGCTGCTGTTTCCCTCTGGGGTGAGGAAGCCCTTGTCACTATGCCGGCCATGATGGCGTCTGAAGACTTTGCTTTTATCATGGATGAAGTTCCCAGCGTAATCGCCTATTTGGGGACGGGTACAGACACCGATAAGTCCCCACTTCACAGCAATACGTTCCGTATTGATGATGCGGTCCTTCCTCGCGGGGCTGGAATTTATGCCGGTTTTGCACTGAATGTATTGGGAAAGGAAGGCTGACTTATGGATGAACTGAAAAAAGACGCCCTTGCCTTGAAGGACTATATCATCAAGGAACGCCGTTATTTCCATAGCCATCCGGAACTGGGCTGTCACGAACTGGGAACGACGGCGCACATCAAAGAAGCCTTGGAGACTATTGGCGTTGAAGTGCAAACTTTCTCCGGAATGACGGGCTGTGTGGGCATCATCCGGGGCAAACAATCTGGAAAGACAGTTATGCTCCGCGCTGATATTGATGCGCTCCCCATTACGGAACATGCGAACGGAAGGGACTATGCTTCGCAGAACCCTGGGGTCATGCATGCCTGCGGACACGATGCCCATATGGCCATGCTCCTCGGTGCCGCCCGTCTCCTTGTAGAGCGGCGGGAAGAAATCTGTGGTACCGTCAAACTGCTTTTCCAGATGGGAGAGGAAATCGGCACCGAATCGCGCCATTATGTAGAAGCGGGCGCCTTGGATGATGTGGACGCCATTTTTGGTCAGCATATTTGGGCACTCCTTCCCGTTGGGACTGCCAATCTCGAAGACGGTCCCCGCATGGCGTCCAGTGACCGTTTTACCATTACGATCCATGGAAAGGCCGCGCATGGGAGCGCACCGCAAAATGGCCATGATACCATCGTCGCTGCAGCAGCCACTGTCATGGGCCTTCAGACCCTTGTAAGCCGTGTCAATGATCCGAAGAATACCTTTGTCCTTACTGTAGGAATGATGAATGGGGGGACCCAAAGCAACATCATTGCTGATAAAACGGTACTTGTGGGGACTACGAGGGCTCTTGTTAACGACTTCCGCAAAAAGATCCCCGGTCTCATTGAGAACCTTTCAAAGAATCTTGTCAAAGCCTATGGTTGTACGGCAGATTTGACCTATTTCTTTGGCCCTGATCCCCTCGATAACAGTCATCACGAGCTCAATGAAATCGGCCGGGCGGCTTATCGCTATATGCTGGGGGGCGATGCCCTTGTTCCCATGCGAAAACAGATGGGTGCAGAGGATTTTTCCGTCTACATGGCAAAGACCGCCGGCGTTTTTGGCTTCTTGGGGACCCGCAATGAAGCAAAGGGCTCTGTTTATCCTCATCATCATCCGGATTTTTGTGTTGACGAGGACTCCCTGCCCTATGGAGCTGGTGTGTACGCATATTTTGCCCTCCATTATTTGGCTGGGAAATAATAACTAAGGGACTATAAAAGCCGCAAGGGCAGCGCTAAACCGCTCTACGGGAGGGCGGTGAATTGTTTTTTAACACGGTCCGTGAATCAAATCGCTGCGACAGGAGTCTTGCGATTAGCGGTTTTGGCCCGTCGAAAAATGTTCCTCGCTAGTCGCTCGGAGGGAGACGTCGGGCTCCCCTTTTATTTCTACTCCGAGAAAAAATAGAGGGAGAGGGGATTTTGTCCACTCAGCATGCATAATTAACCACGCAGACCCGAATGAAGCAAGGATTAGGTCTTTCAATTCACACCAAGCTCCAAATGCATACACGGTTTTGAAGAAAAAGTAGTTGCACCATGCATAATCGTGGAGTAAAATGTATTTATATTCATTTCGCAAAATTGACACAGTGAGGAAAGGGATAACTATGGAAAATTTACAAGAAACCATTCAAAATAAAGTATCCTTCTACCGTGACGATATGATTACCTACTGGAAAGACCTTGTTAACTACCAAGCAGGCAGCAAGGAAGCAGAACTCATCACCGCCCTCCTACAAAAGGTGGCGGACCGTTTCACCAAGGAAGGCTTTACGGCGACAATGCTTGATACGGGCTGCGCCATCCCCATGCTGCGGGCAACCTTGGGTGATGATCGACAGGGAAAACCCATTCTTTTCTGTGGTCATGTCGATACGGTATTCCCCAGTGGGTCCTATCCTGATCAACCTTTCCGTATTGAAGACGGAAAGGTCTATGGACCGGGCTGCGCCGACATGAAGGGCGGCGTCGTGATGCTTTTATATGTCATCAAGATCCTGACGGATCTGGGATATAAGGACCATCCTTTCAAGGTTGTCCTTGTCGGCGATGAGGAAACGACCCATGTGGGATCTCGGGCCGACCAGATGCTTGCCGAAGAAGCGAAAGGTTGTCTCTGTGCCTTCAATATGGAAACGGGCCGCATGAATCACGTCCTTACCGTCGCCCGTAAGGGGTGCATGGATGTGTGGGTCAAGGTCCACGGCAAAAGCGGCCACGTCGGTAATGCCTATACGACGTCGGCAAATGCCATTGAAGCTATGGCCGGTATTATCACCAAGATGCGGGCGCTGACGGACCTTGAAAAAGGACGCATCGTCAGTACCGATGTCATTTCTGGCGGCGTGGTCTCAAACGCTGTCCCCGATTTTTGTCGCATCGAAGCGGATTGCCGTGTCGACTACAATAAGGATTTGGAAGAACTTAAAACGGCCATTCGAGCCATTTGTGAGCATCTTGACGTGCCGAACACAAGGGCGGAGGTGGAATTTCCAACAGAAATGCCTGTTTTTGAAAAAACCGAAGGAAATCTCAACCTCCTTGCTCTCTACAACGAATCTGCAGCGGAATTTGGCATTGAGCCCTTTGGTCCTTACCATCCAGGCGGCTGTTCTGACGCCTCGTACCTTGCCAAGGCAGGAATCCCCATCCTCGATTCCTTGGGCCCCGAAGGGGATCATGCCCATACCATGCAGGAATATGCCGTTCTTGACAGCCTCTTTACCCGTACAGCCATGCTGGTCCGTACCATCTTGAAACTTACGGACGTTACCCTATAAGAAAAAAGGAGAACTCACGATGAGCGAAAATCCTCAGCAGGCGGCAAAGCCCGTCCAGAACAAAAAAGTCTCGGTCCCAAGTCCTATTATGATCATTGCGGTCATCCTCGTCTTAAGTGCCATTGCTACGTATATTGTACCGGCTGGTGAATTTGTCCGCATCAAGGACGCAGCCAGCGGCCGTATGATTGTTGATCCGAACTCGTTCCATTTCATTGCCCAGAAACCAACGAAGATCCTGGATTTCTTGATGTCTATTCCAAAGGGCATCAAAGGCGCGGCCAGTATTGTTGGCTTCCTTATGATCATTGGCGGTGCCCTGAACGTCATGGCGGAAACAGGCGCCATCCACGCTTTCATGGGCCACGTTGTCAAAAAGATGGAAGGTCACGAAACGCTGATCATTCCTGTCCTTCTGCCAATTTTTATCTGCCTCAGCGCAACGGCTGGCTGCAGCGAAGAATACATTGCTTTTATTCCGCTCATGACCGCCGTGTGCTACGCTTTGGGGTTCGACTCCATTGTAGCGGCTGGTATGTTCCTCTGTGCTGTTGGCGCAGGCTATGGTGCCGGTGTGACGAATCCTTTCACGGTTGGTGTAGCGCAGAGCATTTCAGGGCTGCCCATGTTCTCAGGGATCCAGATCCGTCTTGTCATGCTTGTAACCCTCATCATTGTTACGGTGATTCCACTCTACCTTTATGCCCGTATGGTCAAGAAGCATCCGGAAAAGAGCTTCATGTATGACTATGACCAGATCTACAAGGAAAAGATGAACATCGAATCCATTATGGGTGAAACGGGCACTATGACCCGAACCCATAAGCTTGTCCTTTTTGGTTTCTGTCTTGTTGTAGCCGGTATCCTTATTGGCGTTTTGAAGTTTGATTTCTATATGGATGAAATTGCGGCTCTTTTCATTGCCCTCATCATTTACACCGGCATTGTGTCCCGCATGAATGCGAACAAGGTCGCCAATGCTTTCATCAAGGGCGTTGCCGGTATGGCGCTTCCTTGCATGATGGTCGGTATGTGCAAAGGCGTGACCATTTTGTTGGATAATGGCCATATCCTTGATACCATCATCTACTACCTAGCAAACTCCCTGAACGCCGTGCCGAAATCCATGCTTGGCATTGGGATGTTCATTGTTCAGGATATCTTCAACATGGTGGTTCCTTCCGGTTCCGGTCAGGCCGCCATCACGATGCCAATCATGGCGCCGTTGGCTGACCTCGTCGGCATTACCCGTCAGACCGCTGTCCTTGCCTTTCAAATGGGCGATGCCTTCACCAACAGTGTCACTCCTGCAAGCGGTACGACCATGACCATCCTCAGCATTGCTGGCATTCCCCTGCGCCGCTGGTGGAAATTTGCTATCCCCATGCTGGGCATTTGGTGGATTGTAGCCTTTGTGGTTCTCTTTTATGCAACGGCCGTTCAGATCGGTCCCTTCTGATTATGGAATAAAAGCCCTTTCCTGCTGTTTTGCGGCAGGGGAGGGACTTTTTCTTTTGTGCGAAAACAAGATTTTTATGCTTTTTCTTGCAGTTCACGCAAAGAACCGATAAACTAAGAGCAGATAGAAGCAAAGGAGCTCATTATGTTCAGTCAATTTTTTGCGTCCCTGCAGCAGGATGCCAAACTTTTTTTATTTTTCCCCATCCTATGCGCCCTCTTTCGGGCTATTTTCATCAAGGTCTACAGCCCGTACCCCAATTTTGCGGGGAAGGGAAAGATTCTCTGGCACACCTTTCGTTACGGTTTTTGGTGGGGCATGGACTTTAACGCCTATGTTTTCCTGATTTCCCTGGTCCTTGTGAGCCTGCCCGGCGCCTTTTTTCCTGCCTATTTTGCCCTGGGCAATACACTGCGTCTTGTGGGCGGCCTGCTTTATGCCCTTGTCCTTTATCTTGCTTTCATGGGAAAGATGCTCTATTACAGCCATTTTCATGACATCTACAACCAGACCATGAAGCTTGGCGCCCATGCGGAAAAGCACAACCTCGTTGATATTTTCTTCCATCAGGACCATGGTGCTTGGATCCTTCTTGGCATTGTGCCCTATCTGTACCTGTGCCGCCTTGCACTCTTGGCGTTTTTAGGTCTTCCCAGTCTTTCCTATCCAGCTATTGCCTCGCCTTTTCTTCGCTGCGCCTTCAATACAGTTGTTTTTCTTTTGTGTATTGCTGCGTTTTACTGGTTCCGGTATGGCGGGACCTTCTGGCATGACGATAAGCCCGAATGGGATACGATTCCGAGTCTTGTGAAAAAGGATATCTTTTTTGCCAAAGCGACCGTGGATGACCTTGTCGCCTTGGAACAGGTGATGAAGCATGACCTCAATGAAGCCTATGAGCACACGGACGAAGAGGACCTTGCCGCCATTGCGCCGCTGGTGCCGGTAAAAATGCCCCTTTCCGATTTTCCCAATCCTGTCTATGCCTTTCGCCGTGCGGCAAAGGGCGCGCGCATCACAAAACCGCGCCATATCTTCCTTCTTGTGGGGGAGACCTATCTTCAGCAGTTCTTTGACCCGGCCTTTGCCTCGCTGAACCTTGTCTCGGGCGGACGGTTTCTCAAGGATGATCCCCACACAGCCCAGCTTACGAGTGCCCTTTCAGCCGGCATCATTTCCAGGCCATCCATCGTGAGCCTCATGAGCGGCATCTATGACGCTGGTCTTGAACTCAACGAAAAAGAAAGCTTCTGGACGAACAAACTTCCTACGGCCCTGCCACGACAGCTGAAGAAACTTGGCTATCACGCGACCTATTGGTATGGCGGCAATGTCACATATGGAAACTTTAACCAGTTTGCTCCCAGCTGCGGCTTTGACGAAGTGGAAACGGCAACGGATTTTTGCGGCCCTGACGCGCCAAAGACCTGGGTCGGCGTCTATGACAACCTCTTTCTGGAAAAAGCAGCGGACATGATTCTTTCCGGGGACGAAGAGCGCGGGGAATATCAGTTCCATTTCCTTTATACGACAAGTTATCACGGGCCCTTCAAGATTCCTCTTGAAAAATATGGCTATGATACGGAGCGTGTCATGCCGGATGCTCCGGAAGACATCAAAAACAGCAAGAGTTTGCAAAAGAATCTCGGGACCTTCTGGTTCTCAGACCAGGCGATTGGAAAGTTCCTGCGCACCATGAAGGAAGCCTATCCAGACAGTCTTTTCATCGTGACAGGCGACCATTCCTATGACATGAGTGCCGTCCTTGGGAAAACAAGCCTCATGAAACGAGACGCGAACCTGCGGGAACGCCATAGTCCGGTTCTATTCTTCCATCATCCTGAAATCGACCAGTCCCTTTTCGGGGAAAATACCATTGGCGGTCATATGAATATCCTGCCGACGATTTTTGAACTCATTGCGCCAAAGGACTTTACGTACTATTCCCTTATGACGAGCCTCATGGATCCCATCGACCATGTCGTGTCGCCTTACCACTGGCTGCGAAAGGATGCTTACGGGACCTACAGCAACGACTTTTATCAGCCCTTAGGGGACGGCTTTGGACCGCAGGCTCTTCGGGAAGGCCCTCAGCCGTACCGTGAGGAAAGGGAAGGGTATATGGATCTTACGGGGTACCTTGTGCGCCATCCGGAACTTTTAGGAAAGGAAGAATAGTCATGGGTAGCATAACCTGCATCATCCTCACTAAAAATGAAGAAAAAAATCTTCCCAGCGCCCTTCAAAATGCTGCGTCCTGGGCCGATGAGATTCTTGTCGTTGACTCTGGAAGTGACGATGGGACCGTGGAAATCGCAAAAAAAAGCGGTGCTTCTGTGATTTACCGGGCTTGGGACGGGGACTTTGCCGCCCAGCGCAATTTTGCCCTGACGGGTGCCCATGGTGACTGGGTACTTTATCTTGATGCCGACGAACGGCTTACAGCAGGGGCCATCCAAAAGGTCCTTGCCATCAAAAAGGGAGCGCCCAACCACCATTACTCCTTCCGCAGGGAAAATATTGCCTTCGGTCATCATTTTCATCATGGGGCGTTCGGACCGGATCGGGTCGTGCGCCTTTTCCCAAAAGCGGCGGTCCACTGGGAGGGAAAGGTCCACGAACACGCCGTTTGCACCGTGCCTCTTGAGGCCCTTTCAGAAAGGATGGACCATTATACCTATGCGGCCTTTGCCGATTGGTGGCGCAAAGCCGGCCAGTACACGACCATTTGGGCCGATGATGCCTACGCCCGAGGAAAAAGGGCAAGCTATGGAAAAGCAGCCAGCCATGCCCTTTTGGGCATGCTTAAGGTCTATCTTCTCCAAGGAGGATTTCTTGAAGGAAGTATGGGCATCATTGCCACACTCCAGCACGGTATCTATACGGCCATAAAATATGCAAAACTGGCGGAAAAAAATAATTGAAGAAGTGATAATTCCCTCAAATTGGGGTTCCCTGTTTGAGGGATTTTTTATATTTCAAAAATAGAGGCTTATTTTACAGGTTCTTTCTTACGTGGATAAAAAGCCATCAAATGATTCATTGTAAGTTTCTTTAGTGTGGACAGCTTGTTCTTCAGATGCGGACTTTTTTCTTAACAAAAAAGGTTCCTAACTGCGACTTATCCTTTATTCCTTCACCGGTTGGTTTCATTCATAGGCCTGTTTAAAAAATTTCAAGTTGATTTGTGATGGCTGGATAACACGATATTGCGATGCTTTCTTCAAAAATGGTTCACTTTTTTTATATTTCAAATAATACGATGAAAATGTTACAGTGAACGTTCGGGATTGTCCTTAATATAAAGACAATAGCGAAAAGTCCTTATTTTCTGTCTTTTATGGAAGAACAAATCTTGTTATAATACGTGTAACAAATGTTGCACTTTAAACCAATTAGGGGGTATCGAAATGAGCAGCAACACAAATTCAAAAAACAAAGCCATGACTTGGCAAGCTCTGTGCCTAATGGCCTACACGGTCGTGTGGGGATTTGGCAATACGGTCAATGGCTTTGCCAACCAAGGTCTGAAAGTCGTCGTTTCCTGGATGATTCTCTTCCTCTTCTACTTCATTCCGTACACGTTGATGGTGGGGGAAATGGGCGCGACCTTTGAAAATGGTGCTGGCGGTGTCAGCTCCTGGATCAAAGAAACCATGAGTTCCAAATTGGCCTTCTTTGCTGGCTGGACCTTCTGGGTAGTCAATATTCCTTATCTAGCCCAGAAACCGCAGAATATCCTTATTGCTATGGGGTGGGCCATTTTCCAGAATGACCAACTGACAACCATGATTTCGCCTATGATGCTTCAGCTTATCAGCCTTGGCATTTTCATGTTCTTCATGTGGTATGCCGCTCAGGGTGTATCGGCTTTGAAGCGCATTGGTTCCATTGCCGGTTCCTTTATGTTTATCATGAGCATCCTTTATGTGCTTCTCGTTCTCGCTGCGCCTTACATCACGGAAGCAAAGACCTTCTCCTACAGCCTCAGCTGGGATACGTTCATGCCGAACTTCAACTTTGAATACATGACGACCCTCAGCATCCTCGTCTTTGCTGTCGGTGGCTGTGAACGCATTGCACCGTATGTCACGAACCTCCAGAATCCGGATAAGGAGTTCCCGCGTGCCATGATTGTCATGACCGCAATGGTGGCTGTTACGGCTGTTCTTGGTACCTTTGCCATGGGTCTTATGTTTGACCCCAACAATGTGCCGAAGGACCTGATGATGAATGGAGCTTACTACTGCTTCGCCAAGCTCGGCGCTTATTATGGCGTGGGCCGCGCTTTCGTCATCCTCTATGCTATTTGCCAGTTCTTTGGCCAGGCAGCAACCCTTGCCATCTCCATTGACGCACCCATCAAGTTCCTCTTAAGTGATGTTGATCCGAAATTCGTACCTCATTCCTTCACGAAGATCAACGAAAAGGGCATCCCTGTGAGCGGTTACAAACTGACGGGCATCCTTGTCAGCATTCTTATCATCGTACCGGCCCTTGGCATTGGCGACATGACAACGCTCTACATCTGGCTCCTGCGCCTGAATGCCATCTGCATGCCGCTGTCCTACCTGTGGGTCTTCCTGGCTTATATGGCGCTCAAACGGGCGAAAAAGGCTTACAGCTCTTCCTACTACCTTACAAAGAGCAAAGGCACCGGCTTTATGATTGGTTTCTGGTGCTTTGCCCTGACGACCTTTGCTTCGCTCATGGGTATGGTTCCTTACGGTGTAGAAATGTATTCTTCCACCTGGTGGTTCCAGATGATCATGAACGTCGTAACGCCGGTCATCCTTCTTGGTATCGGCCTTATTTTCCCTATCCTTGCACGCCGCGAACGGGAAAGATTGGGCGAGACGGCATAACCTTAATAATTTAATCGGCGTGGACATCGCTCCGATTTGATGGAAAACATGAGCCCATTGCTTCAGAAACATATCCGAAGCAATGGGCTCATGGCATATTGGAAGAAGGAACGTACTGCGATTGGGAAAAACGTAAAAGGGGCCATCATGCTGTCATGACTCTTCGGCGCTGGCTGTCGAGTTAAAAGATAAAAAGGCAGCTGTGATGCTGCAGGGACATGTTTCCAGGTGAATGTAATTCCGACCCATCCCCCGCAGGGGGGCGGTTTGGGTCCGTGTCTCACGGTCTTTTAGCATCACATCTCGACCGCCTTTTTCCACCGCTGCCTTGACAATCTTTCCCAATTTTGCTATATTGTTCGGAGCGCAATGAGGGGGTTGGCATCCCTGAGCGACTGTACCACAAGAGAGGCTGCCTTGGCAGCAAACAGGGTGGAACCGCGGAAGTCACTCCCGTCCCTGTAATGTAGATGATTCTCGTCTATATTGCAGAGACGGGAGTTTTTGTTTAGGAGGAGAAAACCATGAATTTCCAAGACATCATTTCGGCGCTGAGTGCCTATTGGGGGCGTCAGCAATGCATCAACTTCCATCCTTATGACGTAGAAAAAGGAGCTGGGACCATGAACCCGGCAACTTTCCTTCGCGTCTTGGGACCGGAGCCGTGGAACGTATGCTATGTGGAACCGTCCCGCCGCCCGGCTGACGGACGTTATGGCGATAACCCTAACCGCCTTTATCAGCATCATCAGTTCCAGGTCATCATGAAACCGTCTCCGGATAACATTCAGGAACTGTATCTTGAAAGCCTGCGCGAACTAGGGATCCATCCCGAAGAACACGATATCCGTTTTGTTGAAGACAATTGGGAATCGCCGACCCTGGGTGCCTGGGGCATGGGCTGGGAGGTCTGGCTCGACGGGATGGAAGTGACGCAGTTCACCTACTTCCAACAAGTTGGCAGCCTTGATATCAAACCTGTTGCCGTTGAAATCACGTACGGCCTCGAACGCCTTGCCATGTATATCCAAGGTGTGGAAAATGTCTACGACATCAAATGGGTGGGCGATGTGACCTACGGCGATGTGTATCACACAAACGAGGTGGAACAGTCCTGCTACAGCTTTGATATTGCCGATACGGATCTGCTCTTTGACCTCTTTGATAAATATGAAAAGGAAGCCAAAAGGGTCCTGTTAACGGGGAACATCCATCCAGCTTATGATTATGTGCTCAAGTGCTCCCATACGTTCAACCTTTTGGACGCCCGAGGTGCCATCAGCGTTGACGAACGGACCAACTACATCGGCCGTGTCCGCGCCCTGGCCCGCCTGTGCGCCGCGGCGTATGTGGAACAGCGTGAAAAGATGGGATTTCCTATGCTGAAGAGAGGGAACAACTAATGGCTACGTTATTATATGAAATCGGAACGGAAGAAATGCCGGCCCAATACATGCCGGGTATCTTGAAAAACTATAAGGAACTGGCAGAAACAAAACTCAAGGAAGCCCGTATTCCTTTTGAAAAAGTCAGCGTCTACGGAACGCCGCGCCGCATGGCCTTTGTGGCTGAAGGCATTGCTGACCGTCAGGAAGATATGACGGCAGAGAGCAAAGGTCCATCCCTCAAGATTGCCTTTGACGCAGACGGCAACCCGACGAAAGCCGTCCAGGGCTTTGCCCGCGGTCAGGGTGTGGAAGTCTCTGCCCTTGAAAAACGGGATGGTTACGTTTATGCCATCAAACACACAAAGGGCGGTGAAACCAAGGTCCTGCTGCCTGCCTTGTTGGATGATATTCTCCACAGCCTGTCCTTCCCAAAGACCATGCGCTGGGCTGACTATGACTTCGGGTTTGTCCGTCCTTTCCACTGGATGGTGGCCCTTCTTGACAGTGAAGTCATTCCTGTTGAAGCAAACGATGTCAAAAGCGGCAATGTGACCCGCGGCCATCGCTTCCTGGGCAGTCAGACCATTACGATTCCTTCGGCCGAGGCTTATGTAAAAACCCTCGAAGAAAACTTCATCATTGTCGACGTGGAAAAACGCCGTGCCCTCATCCGGGAACAGATTGAAGCGTTGGGCAAAAAAGCCGGCGGCCATACGGCCATTTCTGAAGACCTGCTCGATGAAGTCACTTATCTTGTCGAATATCCGACGGCCCTTTGCGGTTCCATTGATGATAAGTACCTGAAGCTCCCGAAAGAAGCTGTCATTACTCCCATGCGCGACCATCAGCGCTACTTCCCTGTCCTTGATGACAGCGGCAAGCTTTTGCCTTATTTCATTACGGTCCGCAACGGCAACAGTGAACATCTTGACATCGTGACCCACGGCAACGAACGCGTCCTTCGTGCCCGTCTTGACGACGCGGTCTTCTTCTTTGAAAACGACCGGAAAAAGAGCCTTGAAGCACATCGGGAGGCCCTGCATGATGTAGCCTTCCAGCGCGGCATGGGGAATATGTATGAAAAGACGGAACGCCTCGAAGCCCTTACGAGCTGCCTCCTCAAGGAATCGGGCGTTGCCGCTGATGAAAAGGCTCTTGTTCGCGCAGCCCGCCTCAGCAAGGCCGATCTTGTGACCGGCATGGTTACGGAATTTACGGAACTGCAGGGCACCATGGGCCGTGAATATGCCCTTCTTGACGGCGAAGGCGATACGGTCTCGACGGCTATTGGAGAGCAGTACATGCCGCGCTTTGCCGGCGATGAACTGCCTCAGACGAATGAAGGCCGTCTCCTTGCTATTGCCGATAAACTGGATAATATCACAGCAACCTTCAGCCGCGGGGAAGCTCCAACCGGTTCCCAGGATCCCTATGCCCTGCGCCGCCAGGCCCTGGGTATCCTCAATATCGTCACCGATGGAAACATCCACTTTGCCCTTACAAGCGCCATCAAGGAAACCTTGAGCCGCCTGCCCAAAACGGATCAAAGTGAAGACAAACTTGTGGCTGATATTGTTGAATTCTTCGCCCAGCGTTCCAAGAACATGATGCTTGACCGCGGCGTTCGGTACGATATCGTCGATGCCGTCCTTGGTGCTGAAGGCCGGGATGACCTGTGCGACGCTTTTGCTGCCGCTGATGCCCTGACGGCCTATCTCGGTACGGATAAGGCGCCAGAAACGCTTCAGGCCTTTACCCGCGTGGAAAATATTACCAAGAAAAGTCGCGTTGACGCACCTGTTTCCGAGGCCCTTTTGAGAGAAGACGCTGAAAAAGCCCTCTTTGAAGCTGTGGAAAAGGCTGCTGAAAACGTACATGGAATGCTTCTTTCCCGTGATTTTGCCGGCGTCCTTACCGCTTGCGACAGCCTTTCTGCACCCATCAACCATTTCTTTGATGACGTCATGGTCATGGATAAGGATGAAGCCGTAAAGCAAAACCGCCTTGCCCTTTTGACAAAGATCCGCAGTCTCATTGGCTGTGTGGGTGATGTCTCTCTTCTTGTCATGAAATAAAAACGTCATACTAAAAAGCCGGAAGATCCGATGTTAATAGGTTCTTCCGGCTTTTTGCATGCTGACGTCATGGTTAGAGATTGGCGTTTACTTCGTCGTATTTATGATCCTTCTTAAAAAGGCTCACGGCGTAGGAACACATGGGCAGGATCTTGACGCGGCTGTCCCGGGCTCCCATGACAACAGCGTCCACGAGACGGCGGGCCAGGCCTCTTCCTCCATAGGCGGGATCGACGACGGTGTGTTCAATGACCCAGACATCTCCATCAAGGGTGTAAGAACAGTACCCTACTTCTTGGTCTCCATCGTAAGCTGCGGAACGGTTATTATTTTCTTCAAAGCGTACACTGATGCAATCGTCCATGCCGTACTCCTTTCCTTGTCTAACGTTTCTAAGTGTTTTACGGCTTAGGATATTTTACACTATTTCCTCTTATTTGGATAGAGGCAAGGTATGAAAAAAGAGCTGCCGCCCCATATGGCGGAGAGCAGCCCAGAAACTGTTTTAGAGATTTTTGAAGACGGACAAAAGGTCTTCCTTGAGGTCTTCTACATCTTCAAGACCTACGGAAAAGCGCAGAAGCGTATCCGTAATTCCCTTTTCTTTTGCTTCTTCCGGCGTCAAGTCCGCGTGAGTCTGGGTGCGGGGATAGGTCATGAGGCTTTCGGCACCGCCCAAACTTTCAGCAAACTGGATGAGGGAAATCCCTTCAAGGATTTTCTTGGCCCGCTCCGGTGTATCAACATAAAACGAAATCATGCCGCCAAACCCGGTGGCCTGTTTTTTCTGGATCTCATACCCCGGATGTTCGGGAAGGCCTGGATAGAGGACCTTTTGCACATAGGGCTGGGTCTTTAGGAAAGCAACCAGCGTTTCTGCATTTTTTTCGTGCTGGCGCATACGCAGGGGGAGGGTGCGGAGGCTGCGCAGCATGAGCCAGGCGTCAAAAACGCTCAGGCAGGCTCCTGTCGTTTTGTAGATGGAACGAAGTTTTTCCGCGATGGATTTTTCCCGGCTGATTACAAAGCCTGCGAGGATATCGTTGTGACCGGCCAGGTACTTCGTCCCGCTGTGCAGGACAATATCGCAGCCAAGTTCCAGAGGGCGTTGGAAATATGGGGTGAGGAACGTATTGTCAACGATGACCAGAAGACCCTTTTTGTGGGCAAGTTCTGCCAGGGCGCGTAGGTCGGTGATTTCCATGGTGGGATTTGTCGGTGTTTCCAGATAGATGGCCTTTGTTTTAGGTGTAATGGCTCTTTCCACGGCTTCAAGGTCGCTTGTATGGACGGCGGAAAAGGTTAGACCGTACGGTTCGTAGACGGAACGGAAGAGACGGAAGGAGCCGCCATAAAGATCAAAACCTGTAAGGATATGGTCTCCGGATACAAAAAGACGCATCACCGCATCAATGGCAGCCATACCGGACGAAAAGGCGAGGGAATCGACGCCGCTTTCAAGGGCGGACATGACTTTTTCCAAACGGGCATGGGTGGGATTGGATTCCCGGGTGTAGTTGAAGCCTGTTGACTCTCCTACATGAGGATGGGAAAAGGTGGACGTACAGTAAATCGCCGGTGAAACGGCACCCGTTGCATCGTTGGGCCCGTCTCCATGGATACAGGTTGTTTGAAACTTCATGGAAACCCCTCCTAAAACATAGAAAATTGATAGGATTAAAAAGCATAAAAGAAATCACATCAATGATTTTCTACTACTTTACGATGAAAAAAAGCGGCTGTCAATAGAAATGCCCATGATTGATTGGAAGACAGCCTCTTCTTTCAGTATAAGAAAATGCGCGAGGCGTTTTTGATCGGGCCTGAGGGAAGTTCTCTGCCGATTGAGTGAGGATAAAGGCGGGGCGGGGGATGTTCACACGTCCTTTCATGTGATATAATCATTAGATGTTAAAAGTATAGACAGGCGGTGAGACCATGAGTATTACAGCGAAAGATGTCAAACATATCGCAACTCTGTCGAGACTCAATGTGCCGGCAGATGAGCTGGAAAAATTCGAGGACCAGTTCAACCAGATCCTCAATTATGCGGAAATCCTGAAACAAGTCGATACGACGGGAATTGAACCTTCTCCTTATGTCCTTCCGACGAGCAATGTCTTCCGTGAAGATGTGCCCCAAGAAGGGCTCTCCCACGAGGACGCCATGAAAAATGCACCGGAAGAACATGATGGCGGCTTTAAGGTACCCCGCGTCATCGAATAAGAGGAGGAAGCACTGTGACGTTATATAATGAAACTGTTCACGATCTCCATGAGAAGCTGACCAAAAAAGAAATCAGCTCCGTGGAACTGACCGAAAAAGTCTTTGACCGCATTGACAAAGTCGAAGACAGTGTCAAGGCATACATTACCTTGGATAAAGAAGGGGCCCTGAAGAAAGCTCGCGAAGTCGACCAGAAGATTGCCGCGGGTGAGGCCATAAAGCCGCTGACGGGGATTCCCGGCGCCATCAAGGACAATATCAGCCTCAAAGGTATGCGCCTGACGTGTGCTTCAAAGATCCTGGAAAACTTCCAGCCCGTCTACGATGCCCACGTCATTGAAAATCTCCGTAGGGATGATACGGTCTTTATCGGTAAGACCAACATGGATGAATTTGCCATGGGTTCCACGACGGAAACAAGTTATTTCAAGGCCACGTCGAACCCTTGGGATCTTACCCGCGTACCGGGCGGTTCTTCCGGCGGCAGTGCCGCTGCTATCGCAGCCGGCGAAGCTATTTGGTCCCTGGGCAGTGATACGGGCGGATCCATCCGTCAGCCTGCTTCCTTTAATGGCTGTGTCGGGATCAAACCGACCTATGGCCGTGTCTCCCGTTATGGCTGCATTGCCTTTGCTTCTTCCCTTGACCAGATTGGGCCCATCACGAAGGATGTGACCGATGCGGCGATTGTCCTCAACACAATCTGCGGCGTAGACGCCCATGATTCGACTAGTGCAAATGTCCCTGTGCCCGACTTCACGAAAGCCTTGAAACAGGACGTAAAGGACATAGTCATCGGCCTTCCGAAGGAGTTTTTTGGCAAGGGGACCGATCCCAAAGTCGCTGAACAGATCAAATTGACGGCGAAAAAATATGAGGAGCTGGGCGCAAAAGTCGTTGAAGTTTCCCTGCCTCATACGGAATATGCCGTCATTACGTACTACATCATCGCACCGGCAGAAGCGTCGGCCAATCTTGGCCGTTTTGACGGTGTTCGTTACGGCTTCCGTGACCTTTCTGCCAAATCGGCCCCGGAAATGATGGCCGCCACCCGTACGGAAGGCTTTGGCGAGGAAGTGCGCCGCCGCATCATGCTTGGGACCTACGTCTTAAGCTCTGGTTATTACGACGCTTACTACAACAAAGCCATGCAGGTCCGTACCCTCATCCGTCAGGACTACCAGAAGGCCTTTGAGACCTGTGACCTCCTGCTTACCCCGACGAGCCCGGTCGTGGCCTACTCACTCGATGCCAAGATGGATCCCCTGACGGTCTATATGCTTGATGTGACGACCATTCCTGTCAACATGGCCGGCCTGCCCGGTATGTCCATCCCCTGCGGATTTGTGGATGGCATGCCCGTTGGTGCCCAGCTCATCGGCAAACCGCTTGGCGAGGAAACCCTGCTGCGCGCCGCTTACACCTTTGAACAGGCTACGGAATTCCACAAAGCCGTGGCGCCCCTGGGAGGTAAGAAATAATGACTGAATATACTACTGTAATTGGTCTTGAAGTCCATGCCGAACTAAAGACGAAGACCAAAGCTTTCTGCTCCTGCTCCACTGCCTTTGGCAGCGAACCGAACACCCATGTCTGCCCTGTCTGCCTTGGTATGCCTGGCGCCCTGCCGGTCATGAACAAGCAAATGGTTGAATTTGCCCTGCGGTTTGCCCTGGCTGTCAATTGTGATATCCAGCACTACAGCAAGTTTGACCGGAAAAACTATTACTATCCAGATCTTGCCAAAGCCTACCAGATTTCCCAGTTCTATCAGCCTATCGCCTTGGGCGGTCATGTTGATGTCAACGTAAATGGTGAAACCAAGCGCATTGGCATTACGAGAATTCATATGGAAGAAGATGCTGGTAAGCTCGTCCATTCCGGTGCCACCATTTCAACGAGCGACTCTTCCGCCGTTGACTATAACCGTGCCGGTGTGCCCCTTATCGAAATCGTTTCCGAACCGGATATGAGAAGTGCGGCAGAAGCCCGTGCTTATATGGAAAAACTCCGTTCCTACCTGCAGTACACGGAAGTCTGCGATGGAAAAATGGAAGAAGGATCCATGCGCTGCGATGCCAATATCTCCATCATGCCTGTAGGCAGCAAGGAATATGGCACCCGTGCAGAAATCAAGAACCTGAACTCCTTCAAAGCCTTGGAACGGGCCATTGAGTATGAAGTCCAGCGTCAGAAAGAGATACTCGAAGACGGCGGGCACGTCGTCCAGGAAACCCGTACGTGGGATGATGCCCAGGGCATGACCTTCTCCATGCGTTCCAAGGAAGAGGCTCATGACTATCGCTATTTCCCGGAACCGGATCTTGCGCCCATCATCATTGATGACGCGTGGATCGAAAAGGCCAAGAGCGAACTGCCTGAACTCCCTGATGCGAAGAAAGACCGCCTCATGAAGGAAAAAGGCCTCGATGAATACAATGCTGAACTCATTGTATCAGACAAGAAATTTGCCGCTTACTTTGATGAAGCCGCTAAATCAACGGAAGACGCCAAGAGTGTCGCCAACTGGATGCTCGGTGACGTATCGGCTTATCTTAATGCCAATAGCGTGACCATTGGCGAATTCCCCGTTTCCCCGACCCATCTTGGGGAAATGGTCAACCTCATCAATAAAGGCGTCCTTTCGAGCAAGCTTGCCAAGAAAGTCTTTGCGGAAATGCTCAAGACCGACAAAGCTCCGGCTGCCCTTGTTAAGGAACTGGGCCTTGAACAGGTGAGCGACGCTGGCGCTATCCAAGCCATGGTCGACGAAGTCCTTGCTGCCAATCCGCAGTCTGTTGCGGATATCAAAGCGGGTAAGGATAAAGCCATTGGCTTCCTTGTAGGACAGATCATGAAAAAATCCCGCGGCAAAGCCAACCCGGGCATGGTCAACCAGATGATCAAGAAGAGCATTCTCGGCTAAGAAAAATGAAAGGAACGGCATCCCAAGCAATTGGGATGCCGTTTTTGTATTTTTGCGATGGACAGTCTCAAATGTATTGCCTTTTGAGAGGTGAAAAAGACCAAACGCACGGCCAGAAACCGTTACTTCTTCGAAGGGTGGGAATCAAACTTAATTTGGCTTCAAACAAGTTTCTCGGACTTCTGTTATCACTCCAAAGGCACCCTTCGAAACTCCGGGCGAATGGTCCCTCACTACCGTTCGTATGAAAATGTCGCTGTGCGTTCTCATCCACTGCCAAGACGGGGAAATGGCAATGGAACGACTTATGGCCCTCCTGCGATACGTCATGAATCCATTGCCTTAGAAGAATCTTTTCTAAAGCAATGGGCTCAAGTTCTACATCAATTCGGAGCGATTCTTGCTTTGAATAAAAATCAACCATGCGTCGTCAGGTATACCCCTACAAAAATCACACTGGCTCCGACAATCTGGAGCGGTCCGATGGGATCTGCAAAAATGAGATACCCGGCAACCATTCCCATGACGGGCGTGAAATTCAAAAAGACGGAACTGACGCTGGGGCCGACATTCTTGACGCCGATGTTCCAAAAGACATTGGCGGCAATCCCGCCGAAAAGGGTGATATAAAGATAGGAAAGAAAGGGAACAGGCGGCAAGGGAGAAAGGACAAGGGTGTTTGAAAAAATCCCATAAATAGCGGTTCCGGCTGTCCCGCAGAGACTGCACCAGCCAAGGGCCGTAAGGACGTCCATGTGGCCTGTCAGCTTTCGTGAGGCCAGGCTGTAAAAGGCCCAGGCAAGCTGGGATGCAATACAGAAAACGTCGCCTACATTGAAGCTTATGGTGCGGATCATGTCAAAATTCCCTTTGGTAATGACTGCAAGGACGCCGCTAAAGGAGAGCAGGATGCCCAGCCACTGCTTCTTGGAAAAGGCTTCGTGAAGGATCAGGTAGGCGCAGACCGACGTAATGGCAGGTGTCGTCGCCGTAATCAGGGTGCTGTTTGTCACCGTCGTGAACTGGAGACCGTGGAACTGGAGCACGGAATTGAGCATCTGTCCATTGATTCCCATAAAAACAATCCACGGCCAATCTGTCTTGCGGGGGAGAAGCTTTGCCATGTCCCGACCGAGACGGAAGTATTGGTAAAAGAGGATCACCATGCCGACGACGAGGAATCGGAAGGTCGTAATGGTTGCTGGCGTCCAATAAGGGAGCAGCCATTTGAGCGTAATGGGCTGGAATCCCCACAAAAGCCCGATGAGGGACAAAAGGATGTATGTTGCATTCGTGCTGATGATCATCGCCCCCTTTAGTATCATAGATGCATTATATCATAGAAGGCGTCAAAAAAACGGATGGGGCCATTTATCTTTTCGCTAAGCTGGCGGCAGCGTGAATCGGTTCCATTCATTGAAAAACATGGAGAGAAAGCCCAAAATGGCTTGACTTTTCCCTTTTCATATAGTAAATTTATAGGGCTGAAGCTAATTTTAGCACTACCGCCCGGAGAGGTTCCGAAAACTCCGGAAGGAGTACCGTATTCGGCGAGTCTTGGAATGAGGGAGGTGCATCTGAATGTACGCTATTATCCGTACTGGTGGTAAACAGTATCGTGTCAGCGAAGGGGATGTCCTGGAAGTTGAAAAACTGAACGTCCAGGAAGGCGACGAAGTCGTTTTCGATGACGTCCTGACCGTTGTAAGCGATGGGGATGTCAAGGTTGGCAAACCGACTGTAGAAGGCGCTAAAGTCACTGCAAAGGTTGCTGCTCAAGGCAAAGCTGATAAGATCTTTGTTTTCAAATACAAAGCAAAGAGCAACTATCGCAAACGCCAGGGTCATCGTCAGCCCTTCACCCGCGTTGAAATTACTTCTATCGAAGCATAAGCCATGATCAAAGTCGATATTTACGAAGATGATCAAGGAAAGATCAGGGAGTACCGTGTAGCCGGTCATGCCGATTCGAATCCCGAGGGATTCGATGAAGTGTGTGCCATGGTTTCCCTCACAACCCAGGTCCCGGTACTTGGGATGGAGCAGGTCCTTTCCCGTACGCTGGATTACAGCGTCGATGAAGAAGACGGATTGCTCTGTGTCAGACTGGTCGATGCGCCCGATGATAAAACCGAAGTCCTCCTGCGGACCATGGTCCTGGGACTGAAGGGCATCCAAAAGGCATATTCCGACTATCTGGCTATCGAGGAACACAGGAGGTGAGTTTAGTGTTCGAATTAATCCTGCAATTACACGCTCATAAAAAAGGTTCTGGTTCCACTCACAACGGTCGTGACTCCAACGCTCAGCGTCTGGGCACGAAAGCTCATGATGGTCAGTTTGTAACGGCTGGTTCCATCATTGTCCGTCAGCGTGGTACCCGTTTCCATATGGGGAAAAACGTTGGGATGGGTAAGGATTACACCATTTTCGCAAAAGTTGACGGTAAAGTCGCTTTTGAAAGATGGGGTAAGGATCGCCGCATCATCAGTATTGTTCCTGTTGAGGCGGAAGCTTAATTCCAAAATAAAAAGACTGCTGCTTAGGCGGCAGTCTTTTTTTATTCTTGGGAATGTTGGGCGCCTGAAGCGGAACACTTGATGAGGGAATACCGATGGCGTCAAAGAAAGTTTCTAGTGTTCCCCATGAAGAAGTGCAGCTGCGGCTTCCTTGTTTCCGGACTTACTGGCACGAGCGTACCAATAACGGGCTATTGAAAGATTCCTTGCCGTGCCTTCTCCCTTTTCATAGAGGCGTCCCAAGGCAAGCTGACTGGGGGCTGAAACATGGTCGCTGCGGTATGCGGACTGCAGGTAAAGGTCCATGGCTTTTTGTATGTCTTGAGGAACGCCTTTGCCTTTTTCGTAAAGCGTACCCAATAGATAAGTAGCAGTCACATCTCCTCTAAGGGAGGCTGCTTGGTACCAATGGGCGGCTAACTGGGCATCAGGAGCCACACCATCTCCATTTTCAAAGCAAAGACCGATATATCGTCCTGCCTTCATGTCGCCTCGGTCAAAGGCAATTTGTAAAATCTTGAGTGCGCTTTCATAATGCCCCTCGGTGTATAAGCGGATTCCATCTTTTAAGAAGAGACGACCTGAAAGGGAATGTGTGGCTGTTTTTTCATAAGCTGGATGAATTATGATTCCTTCCGTTTTCGTCTTAGCCTGAGCTGGAGCAAGAGGCAGTAAGAAAAGGCAGGAAAGCAGAAAGGATCCTGCCATGGCAGCAAATTTCATAGGAATGCCTTCTTTCGTAAATCATTGATTGCGGTCATTATAGCATATAAATCTAGTATGAATCATGAATTTTCGATAAGTTGATTTTACTTTCTACTAATATGACGCGATTCGATGATTTACTAGATATTTATGATATAATATAAAATATAGATAGAGAAATAAAAATAATTAGCATTAAATATACTGATTTACTGGGAAAAGGGGATGCGGAGTTGATGAAACCTACGTATTGTTCTTGCCGGAGCATACTTGCTTTTTTTGTTTTATTGAGCCTTCAGACGGGAATCACCCATGCGGAAACCCATACGTACGGTACCATTGCGGGTCCGGATCATGTCAGCGCGACTGATGATGGTGACATCACGGCCGAAGGTATCAATGGCTGGCATTGGAAATGGACAGATCCCGCGACAGGCGAAGTTTATGAAAATACGTACACAGGAGACTTGCTTGTCGGCAACCGCACGGGAACGGATACGGTTACTATCCAAAAGGGAATCAGTACCCAGCAATCCGACGTGGCCGTCCACGGGAAGAACGTGACCGTTGGGTTTGACATTTCCAGCGGTTCCCGCAACTCCGTCTATTCTGAAAGTAAAAAGATTACCCTCGGCGACGCGGGGGTTACGGAATCCATCACCTTGAACCAGGTTTCACTGACAAAGGGCGCCACATTTGACGCCAAGGCCACTGGCAACATGACGCTAGAAGGACTCGGGGCCTATCCCAATGGCGGCGGTGCGATAAAGGCCACCATCGATGCAGGAACGGTGACGGTCGCGCCGGTCACGGGCGGTCAATCGGCTGTCCAGATTTTTGGGGGTTCATCCGTCAATATCCACGCCAAAGAAGGGATGGACTTCAAGAACCCCAGTGACGGAAGCAGCAATAAGACCATACTCTATGTCCAGGGCGGGAGTGCATCATTTACGACGGACGGCGGCACTGTATCCATGGACGGCTGGACAATCCGACCGCTCGATGGGTATAATTCCGAGACCGGAACAAATTGTCCGTCCCGTGTTGTCATTGACGGCGCGGCCCAGTTTGATGTCAAAAATACAGTTATTTCCACCAAAGACAGCGATGTGACTTTTGGCTCCAAGGCAACGGGCGGCACCATGCAGCTTGACGGCGTCTATACTTTAGGAAAGAGTGATAGCACCATTGGCAGTGCCGCTGTGGAGACCCTTTCCGTTGACATTTTAAATACGGACCAAACTGGTTCGGCACTTACCCTGCGGGCAAAGGACATGACTCTTGGCAAAGAGGGAGAAGAAAGTAAGAGCTACATCGGCGGTTCAGGAAGACTGACCGTGGAAGCAGGCAATGACGTAACTGTCCACGGAACGGTGATGACGAATCAGCCGTCCTATTACAGCAATGCGGCTCGTGTTTCCATTACAGCCGGCGGCGATGTGACCATTGACGCACCGAAATCCGCCTATGGTTCGCAAACCGTCATTTCCGCCAACGGCGGGTCCATCTCCATCGTTTCCGGCGGGAACCTTACGGCATCGGGAGATATTGTAAGCTCCTATGATTCTTCCATGAAATATCAAGGAGCTAACATTTCCGCAGGAGAAGTAAAAGCAGGGAACGCGGATATTGTCATGAAGGCCATTGATCAAGACGGAAACGAAGGAGCAATCAATCTCAAAACAATCAGCACGTATCGCAACACGGCAAGTGACAAGACGACAACCATCCAAATGGAAGGGAAAACAGTCAATGTCCAAAATGCCGCACCGGACAATCCTACTGTCCGGGCCATCATGCTCAATGATGGCAGCAGCCTTTCCGTCAAGGCGGATACCATTACAGCCGAAGGCTATTCTGCAACAGGCGGCTCCAGCGGGGAACTCCTTGCGACGAAAAAAATCGTCATTACGCGGGGCAGCGAGAATAGTATTGACAACTTGGATCAGCGGGCCGCCATCATTGCGGTAGATGGAGCCCATACCTTTGGAACGGAAACGGCGGACGTGAGTGTCGAAGGAGTGACGAAAATCAATGAGAACGCGACGGTGGCCCTTGACGGGAAGAGCGTGACCCTTACGGCAACCGGCGAAGACGCTGCACTTTATTCCCAAGGAAGTACGCGGGTTGGTTCCGATCAAACGGAAAAGACCACGCTTAAAGGACGGGTCGATTCGCTTGGTTCTAACGGAACGGCCGTTTTGGGACAAAAAATCACGATGGAAGATACGGTCAATGCGTACGGAAAAGTCGATGTTGGTTCTGCGGTGACAAGGCTCCTCACTCTTCAAAAAGAAGCAGCTTCCCTCAATGAAGACGCGGTGCTTACCCTTACGGGGGAGACTGTCGATGCGGCAGAAGGCATTGCGGCAAAAAATGGCGGCTTGACCGATGTTAGCGCAAGGAACCTCAAGGGAACCCTGAAGACGGTAGCAGAAGGGACTCTTTCTGCCAGCGTAACGGGCACCTTTACGGGAAAGACGGAAGACGAAGCCGGCACGATGACGGTCACTCTCAACCCGGGCGCTCTTTGGAAGAATACGGGGACGAGCACGGTCGCGACCGTCCATGCCGAGAACGGCATCATTCGTCCTGATGGAGGAGCGGCTCTTACTATTGGCACCTACGACGGGAAGAACGGTGCTCTGGACCTGAAAGACGGCAAAGGCGGCGAGACGGTAACTATTGGGACCTATAGCAATGAGAACGGCACGGTTCTCCTTGATGTGGACCCAACAAAAAATTATGGCGCCGATACGCTCACCGTTACGGAGGGCTTTACCCAAAAGGCCATCATTTCCCTTGAAAAGACAGACCCCAATGTGTACTGGACAAATGCCGTTCAAGGGACGGTCATTGCCCATACGATGGGCGCCAGTCTTTCTTCCGTCAGCTTACTTTCTGATACGGAAGAGCAGCCCCTGCACTTTGTTACGCTTCATTTGGGCGAAAAGGCCACGAATGATGGAAGCGACATCTATATTGATTGGCTAGAGAAAAAGGAAACCATGAATGGGCATCACACGTCGACCGTGGATGGCCTTGCTGGTGCAAGAACGACGGACTATCTGCTGTGGCGAGGGGAAATGGATGCCCTGACGCGCCGATTGGGAGGCGCTGCAGCAGAACCCAAAACCCTTCATGGCATTTGGGCCCGTACGGGCGGAAGCAAGCTCAGCCATGATGGCGAATTTGGGAGTGCTGTCAAAACCAATCGGTATGAAGTGGGCTGTGATATCTACGATCACGAAACGGAGAAGGGCCGCCAGCTGCAGGGCATTGGCTTTTCCTACCTTAAAGGTGATGCGTCCTATGACTACGGCACAAGTGATCTTAAGGGCTATACCTTGGGCCTTTATGATACGGTCCTTAAAAAGGATGGCGAGTATTGGGACTTCAGTTTCAAACTGCAGCGCTTTGCCAATGACTATCGCTACACTGGCCTTGATGCGCATCATACAGGTTCCTATGATGCCACAGGTGCCCTTTTGGGAGCGGAATATGGCGTGAAAAAAGCCTTGGGTAAAGGATTCTTCCTGGCGCCGGAAGTGCAGCTTACTGCAGGCTGGCTGAAACGGGAGTCCTTTACCGATGAAAGCGGTGTCAGTGTCGAGTCTGATACGGTCCGCACGGCTGTGAGCCGTCTCGGGATCCGGACGGGTTATGAAGATGAAAAAATAAGTGCGTACGTGAGGGCTGATTGGTACCATGATTTTGGCGGGGCCTTACAGGATACCTTCGCTTATGGCAGGGACCGCCTCACCATCCATGATGACTACCGTGATACATGGTTTGAATATGGACTTGGCGCCAGCGTCAAAGTGACGGACGCCTTGGACCTTTATGGCGAAGTCACTCGCGGTTCCGGTGCTAGCTTTGATAAGGAATGGAACTGGAACGTGGGCCTACAATATCATTTCTAATGAAGAAAAAGAGACGGAGAGAGGGGAGACCCTTTTTAACCGTCTCTTCCTGTCTTGATAAGACCATAAGACACGGCGCCAAACCTTGTCCTTTGGAGTGGGCGCCGAATTGATTTTTCGATAACACGGTCCTGCGACCGGCTATGGAGCAGGAGCTCCACACGCAGCGGCATGTTTCCGGGCGAATGAAGTTCCACCCCTCCAGTAGGGAGGCTTGGGGCGGCGCACCATGGTCTTTCCTCCATCTTTCACAAAAATATTTTTCTTTAAAACTCCTTGCAATAACCTAAAATACATGGTACAATATCAATCCATGAAATTTTATTTACTAGCAGGATTATAAGGTTTCGCGAGTGCTCAGTGGTTGGACATCGCGTTCCGATCGTTTGGTTGAGAGGAGCACGAAATGCTGACTGAGGGAACTTGGTTTTTACAAGGCTAATCAAAGATTCATTTTGATTGTGGGCCTTGTTTTTTTGTGTTAAAAAACCTGCAGGATGTAAAGGAGTGAGAACCCATATGTTGTTCAAGCCGGTTCATAATGGCAACCGTAAAAGGTACAGCTATGCCAGAATCAAAGAAGTCCTGAAGATGCCGCATCTGATTGACTTGCAGAGAAAATCCTATGAGTGGTTCATCAGGGAAGGACTTCATGACGCGTTCCAGGACGTATCGCCTATCAAGGATGCTACAAACAGCCTGGAACTGAGTTTCGAGAATTTTACCATCGGCGATCCGAAGTATGATATCGAAACTTGCAAGGAAAAAGATGCAACCTATGCGGCTCCTTTGAACGTAGACGTCCGTCTGCTTTATAAAGATACGGGCGAAATCAAGGAATCGACTGTCTTTATGGGCGATTTCCCCCTTATGACCGATACGGGGACCTTCGTCATCAATGGGGCAGAACGTGTCATTGTCAGTCAGCTTGTCCGCAGCCCTGGCGTCTATTATGCCAAGGACATGGATCCAATGGGTAAGTTCCTCTACGGGACCACAGTCATCCCGAACCGCGGGGCCTGGATTGAATATGAGTCCGACCTTAACAGCATCATTTATGCCCGTGTGGACCGGACGCGCAAACTGTCTGCTACGGCCCTCCTGCGTGTCATGGGTCTGCCGACAAATGATGATATCATCAGCGTCTTTGGTGAGCATCCTTACCTGGTTGCTACCCTTGCCAAGGACACAACGAAAAATGAAGATGATGCCCTTCTGGAAATCTATCGGAAGCTGCGTCCGGGTGAACCTGCTAACCTTGAAAACGCTGAACAGCTCATCTATAACCTTTTCTCCGACAATCGCCGCTATGATCTGGCAAATGTCGGTCGTTACAAAATCAATAAGAAATTGGGCTGGCGTCATCGTCTTCATGGCAAGACCCTTGCTGAAGACCTGTGCGCTGAAAACCCCGATGGCACGAAAGGTGCCGTGGTCCTTCCTGCAGGGACGAAGATTGGCGATGCCGAAATCGATACCATCGAAAAGAGCGGTATCTTTGCCGATGAGGGCTATGCCATCGTCTATGTCAAGTTCCAGGAACATGCAGAACGCATGATTGTAACGAAGGATATTGAAGCGTCCGTACGCACCATCACGCCGGCTGATGTCATTGCTTCCTTTGGCTATCTCCTGAATGTCATTGATGGCATGGAAGGCAAGGATGATATCGACCATCTGGGCAACCGTCGTGTCCGCTGCGTTGGCGAACTCCTGCAGAACCAGTTCCGCATTGGACTGTCCCGTATGGAACGCGTCATCCGTGAACGCATGACCATCCAGGATGCTGACGTCATCACCCCGCAGGCCCTTATCAACATTCGTCCGGTCGTAGCGGCTGTGAAGGAATTTTTCGGCAGCAGCCAGCTGTCCCAGTTCATGGACCAAAACAACCCGCTTGCCGAACTGACGCATAAACGCCGTCTGTCCGCCTTGGGACCTGGCGGTCTTTCCCGTGAACGTGCCGGCTATGAAGTCCGTGACGTCCATCCTTCCCATTATGGCCGTATGTGCCCAATTGAGACCCCTGAAGGTCCGAACATCGGGCTCATCGGTTCCCTGGCTGCCTATGGCGTGATCAACCGGTATGGTTTCATTGAGACCCCATATCGCAAGGTCGATAAAGTCAATAAGCGTGTTACCGATGAAATCGTCTATCTGACCGCTGACGAAGAAGATAACTATGTTGTTGCCCAGGCCAACGAACCGCTGACCGAAGACAACCATTTTGTGAATACCCACGTCACCTGCCGCGATAAGAACGAAGTCCTTGCGATTCCGCCGGAACGTGTTGACTTCATGGACGTTTCGCCAAAACAGGTTATGTCCATTGCAGCTGCCCTGATTCCTTTCCTTGAAAACGACGACGCCAACCGTGCCCTCATGGGTGCGAACATGCAGCGTCAGGCTGTACCTCTGCTCAATCCGAAGGCGCCAGTCGTTGGTACGGGGATGGAATATAAGATCGCTGTTGACTCCGGTGTCTGCATCCTGGCTAAGCACGCTGGTACAGTCAAGTATGTCAGTGGTGACAAGATCCTCATCACTCGTGATGATGGAAAAGGCATCGATGAATACAATGTCCTGAAATTCAAACGTTCCAACCAGAGTACCTGTGTCAACCAGCGCCCCATTGTCTTTAAGGGCGATAAGGTCGAAGAAGGTCAGGTCCTTGCTGATGGACCGGCAACAGATCACGGCGAGCTTGCCCTTGGCCGCAACGCCATTGCTGCCTATATGCCTTGGGAAGGCTACAACTACGAAGACGCCGTCCTCCTCAGCGAAGACCTCGTCAAGGAAGATGTCTTTACCTCCATCCATATTGAAGAATATAACTGCGATGCCCGCGATACGAAACTGGGACCGGAAGAGATTACCCGCGATATCCCGAACGTTTCTGAAGATGCCCTGAAGGACCTCGACGAAGACGGAATCATTCGTGTCGGTGCTGAAGTCCGTCCTGGAGATATCCTCGTCGGTAAAGTCACGCCGAAAGGGGAAACGGAACTTTCTGCTGAAGAGCGCCTCATCCGTGCCATCTTTGCTGAAAAGGCACGGGAAGTCCGTGACAGCTCCCTCCGTGTTCCTCATGGGGAATTCGGGATCATTATTTCCGTCAAGGTCTTTACCCGTGAAAACGGCGATGAACTGCCGCCTGGCGTCAATAAGCAGGTTCGTGTCAGCATCGTTCAAAAACGTAAAATCGGCGAAGGCGATAAGATGGCAGGCCGTCACGGGAACAAAGGTGTTGTTTCCCGCATCCTGCCGCGCGAAGATATGCCGTTCCTGCCTAATGGCGAACCGGTCCAGATCGTACTGAACCCCTTGGGCGTACCGAGCCGTATGAATATTGGGCAGATTCTTGAAGCCCATCTGGGCTGGGCGGCAACCGCGCTGGGCATGCGTATTGACAACCATGACCCCAACGTCGAAGCAGACCTGCGCAAAGCGGGCTATGATTTCGATGAACTGGGCATGCCAGAAACGGTGGATGGCGCTGTTCCTGTCGCGGTCCCGGTCTTTGACTCGGCTCGCCAGGATGATATGGCCCGTACCCTCGAAGCGGCTGGCGTCGATCCCAGCGGCAAGACAGTCCTTTATGATGGCCGTACCGGGGAACCGTTTGATAACCCTGTTACCGTTGGCTGCATCTACTACCTCAAGCTTCACCATCTGGTTGCTGATAAGATCCATGCCCGTTCTACCGGTCCGTACTCCCTGGTTACCCAGCAGCCGCTTGGTGGTAAGGCGCAGTTCGGTGGACAGCGTTTCGGTGAAATGGAAGTGTGGGCCCTCGAGGCTTATGGCGCTGCCTATACCCTCCAGGAAATCCTGACCGTGAAGTCTGACGATGTTGTCGGACGTGTAAAGGCTTATGAATCCATCGTCAAGGGTGAAAATATCCCTGAACCGGGTGTCCCTGAATCTTTCAAGGTCCTTGTCAAGGAAATGCAGGCAATCGGTCTTGATGTAAGCGTCCTCGATGAAGATGATGAGGAAATCGATCTTGATGATGAGGATGAAGATATTGGAATGGGCGATATTGCCCGCGAGCTTGACATGGATATGTCCGGCAAGGTCTCCACGGCTGCCAACACCGGGGAACAAGCCCAAAACCGCGCCAATAGCGACGAAGAAGTGAGCCCCGATGAAGACCAGACGGAAGACAGCGATTTTGATGTCATTGCCGATATCGGCAACATGGGAATGGATGATTCCCAAGGCGATGACAACGGCTCTGATGAAGAGTAGGAAGGAGTGAGTGCTCTTGTTGGACGTAAATAAATTTCATTCTATGAGAATCGGCCTGGCTTCCCCGGAAAAGATCCGTTCCTGGTCCCACGGCGAAGTCACGAAGCCGGAAACGATTAACTATAGAACGCTGAAACCAGAACGGGACGGCCTTTTCTGCGAACGCATCTTTGGCCCGACCAAGGACTGGGAATGCCACTGCGGTAAGTACAAACGCATCCGCTATAAAGGTGTGGTCTGCGACAAGTGCGGCGTCGAAGTCACGCGGGCAAAAGTCCGTCGTGACCGCATGGGCTCCATTGAGCTTGCTGCTCCTGTCTCCCACATCTGGTATTTCAAGGGGATTCCCTGCCGCATGGGCGCCATCCTTGATATTGGTCAGCGCGCCCTTGAAAAGGTCCTCTATTTTGCAAGCTACATCGTCCTTGATCCGGGCGATACGAACCTGACAAAAAAGCAGCTCCTCACAGAAGCCGAATACCAGGAAAAACTGGATGAATTCGGGGATACTTTCCGCGTCGGCATTGGTGCCGAAGCCATCAAGGAACTGCTCCACGAAATCAATGTGGAAGAACTGACGAAGGAACTGCGGGCAGCACTCAAGACGGAGACGAGCCTCCAGAAAAAACGCAACATCGTGCGCCGTCTCGATGTCTGTGAAGCCTTCCTCAAGAGCGGCAACAAGCCAGAATGGATGATCATGGATGTCATTCCGGTCATTCCGCCGGATTTGCGTCCGATGGTTCAGCTCGATGGCGGCCGTTTTGCTACAAGCGACCTGAACGACCTCTATCGCCGTGTCATCAACCGTAACAATCGTTTGAAACGCCTTCAGGAACTGCAGGCTCCGGACATCATCGTCCGGAACGAAAAACGGATGCTCCAGGAAGCTGTCGATGCCCTTATCGATAACGGCCGCCGCGGCCGCGCCGTAACGGGCCCTGGCACGCGCCCCTTAAAGAGCCTTTCTGATATGCTCAAAGGGAAGCAGGGCCGTTTCCGTCAGAACCTTTTGGGTAAACGTGTCGACTACTCCGGTCGAAGCGTTATTGTCGTTGGTCCTGAAATGAAGATGCATCAGTGCGGCCTGCCGAAAGAAATGGCCCTTGAACTCTTCAAACCGTTCATCATGAAACGCCTTGTCGAAAACGGTACGGCAACGAACATCAAGAGCGCAAAGAGAATGGTCGAACGCGCGACGGATGCCGTTTGGGATGTCCTGGAAGAAGTCATCAAGGAACACCCTGTCATGCTGAACCGTGCCCCGACGCTGCACCGTCTGGGCATCCAGGCTTTTGAGCCGATTCTGTCCGAAGGCCGCGCCATTAAACTTCATCCGCTCGTCTGCACGCCTTTCAACGCCGACTTCGACGGTGACCAGATGGCTGTTCACCTGCCGCTGTCTGCTGAAGCCCAGGCTGAAGCCCGTGTGCTCATGATGAGTGTCAATAATATCCTGGCTCCAAAAGATGGGAAACCAATCACCGTTCCGACGCAGGATATGGTATTGGGCGCGTATTATCTCACCATTTTCCGCGAAGGGGCCAAAGGAGAAGGCCGTCGCTTCATCAGTTTTGACGAAGCAAGACTGGCATACTTCAATAAGGACATCGCCCTCCAGGCCAAGATCAAGGTTCGTGTCCCCAACTCCGAAATCTATCCTGAACCGTCCGATGTGGGTGAGAGCCTTGTCACGACGAGCATGGGCAATATCATCTACAACTGCGAACTGCCGCTTGAAATGCGCTATTATTCCAAGCAGGAAGATGGAACCTGGCTTCTTGGCAAGCTCATTGATAAGAAGGAACTGGGCCGTCTTGTCGCCAAGGCCCATAAGCTTTACGGGAACTTCGGCACGGCCCGCGTCCTTGATACGGTCAAGAAACTCGGTTATGACAACGCTTGTCTGTCCGGTCTGTCCATTGCCGCGTCGGATATCGAAATTCCGAAGGAAAAGGGCGAAATCCTTGCTGCTGCTGAAAAAGAAGTCGATAAGGTCGAACGCCTCTTCAGCCGTGGGTTGATGAGTGAAGACGAACGCTACCGCAAGGTCATTGATATTTGGAACAAAGCTACGGAAGATGTTGCTGATGCCCTGATGAAGAACACCATGGATCAGTTCAACCCGCTCTTCATGATGGCCAATTCCGGTGCCCGCGGTAACGTACAGCAGATCCGTCAGCTCGCTGGTATGCGTGGATTGATGGCTGACCCGTCGGGCCGTATCATCGACCGTCCGATTAAATCAAACTTCCGTGAAGGGCTGACCGTATTGGAATACTTTATTTCCACGCACGGTGCCCGTAAAGGTCTTGCCGATACGGCCCTTAGAACGGCTGACTCTGGGTATCTGACGCGCCGCCTTGTTGATGTTGCCCAAGATGTCATTGTACGTGAAGATGACTGCGACGTAACGACCATGAATCTCGTCCGCGAACGGGCTCGTTTCTGCAAGAACGTCCTCGGCTCCAGCCAGCGCAAGCTGAAGGAATACGCCGTGGGCCGTACCCTTGCTTCCAGCGTCCTTGCTGACGATGATTCCATCATTGCCGAAGCCGATACGGTGGTTACGGAAGACGTCTTTGACCGTCTTCTTGCTGCCAAGGTCCTGGAAATCCGTCTGTATCCTCTTGATGAAGAAAATGGCGAAGACGCCGAGACCCTTGCCATCAATGTCAGCGAAGATAAGGTCAAGACGGCTTTCCGTGAACATATGACCCATCACTTCCTCGATAAGGAAGTGGCGGAAGATATCCTTGATGGGGAAGGAACCGTCCTTGCCCATAAGGGAGATCATTTCACGGCAGAGCTCATTGAAACCATTCTTGATAATGGCACGGTTAAGGAACTGAGTATCCGCAACAACGAAGTTGACGGTATCTACGTTGAAGCCATTACGGCCGGCAAGAACAAGAGCACGGTCCTGGAATCCCTCCGCGACCGCCTCGTGGGCAGAACCCTTGCCGAAGAAATCGAAGACAAGGATGGCCACGTCCTTTATCACATCAATGACTACATTACGGAAGATATGGCTGATGTCATCGCCAGCCTCCGTGAAAAAGTCAAGATCCGCAGCGTTCTTACCTGCAAATCCCACTTTGGCGTCTGCCGCAAGTGCTATGGACGCAACCTCGCCACGGCCCGCAAGGTCGAAATCGGCGAAGCTGTCGGGACCATTGCCGCCCAGGCCATCGGGGAACCGGGCACCCAGCTCACGATGCGTACGTTCCATACGGGCGGCGTTGCCGGTGCTGACGATATTACCCAGGGTCTTCCTCGTGTCGAAGAGCTCTTTGAAGCACGGAAACCGAAACATCCGGGTATCCTCAGCGAATCGGCAGGAACCGTCAGCGTCCAGGAAAAGGAAGATGGCCGTTTTGTCATCATCACCCGCGAAGATGGCACGGAAGATTCCTACCATATTCCATATGGGGCCAAACTTCATATTGCTGACGGCGATCATGTGGAAGTGGGCGACCGCCTGACCGAAGGGTCCCTCAATCCGCACGATATCCTGCGTATCAGCGGGCCTGCCGCTACGCGTCACTACCTCGTGCAGCAGGTACTCAGTGTCTATAAATCCCAGGGCGTTGAAATCAACGATAAACACGTTGAAGTCATGGTCCGTCAGATGATGCGCAAATACCGCATCGACGATGCTGGAGATACAAAGATGCTGCCGGGCTCCGTTGTGGACATCGCACAATTTGAAGATGAAAACGATGAAGTCATGGCAGAAGGCAAGGAACCGGCACAAGGACATCCGATCCTCCTCGGGATCACCAAAGCTTCCCTGGCAACAGATTCCTTCCTGTCAGCTGCTTCCTTCCAGGAAACGACGAGAAACCTGACCGACGCCGCCATCAAAGGCAAAGTCGATCCGCTCCTTGGTCTTAAGGAAAACGTCATCATTGGTAAGCTGATCCCCGCAGGTACGGGCATGCCTAAATACCGCAATATCCAGCTCAAGCTTCATCGTCCCGATGAAGTTCAAGAGAGCACGGACAGCGAAAATGCTGATGAATAAGCTGTAAATAGAAAGCCGCGAAGAAACCTAGATTTCTTCGCGGCTTTTTGTGTTTGGTGGAGTAAAGAGACTGTACAGGCAGCGACGCTGCCTCCTATATGGGGGCGGTTTGGATCCGTTCCTTTGAGGCTTTTCTCATTATCCGAACATTACTCATTGTTTAGTTTTCCATTGACCACTTTTTATCCTGTTCTTATTCTCTTTTTTCGTCCTTTCTTTTTCAAACAATTCCATAATGATTACATATTGCATACAATATACTTTCAAATTGTCCCTAATATTTCTCCCAATCCCTTGACAATGACACTGCTTGTGTTGTATAAATAGACCAATGCTGATTATGAACGAAATAAATAAAGAGGCATTCAACGTTCATAATATAACAGCCTTTTCCATCAAAAAAGGGAGCCCCGCTCCCTTGTCATTGTGATTCTATTTTTTATCATTCATCTGCAGGTACATAGTGTTTCAGACAGGCACTCTTGAGTCCTTCCGATACCGGTGTCTTTTCTTCCTTCACAATCCTCTGGACTTCTTTTTTCAGCGTCTGCGTCGATGCCAAGTGGGGGAGGACGTCTTCCTCCGTAAAAAACGATGGCTCGGCGTAGTTATCAGCAAAGACGGCGATAGTTTCCACCTTTACGTGGTGGGCACCTTCTTTTGCCAGGGTTTCCTTAAAGACCGCTTCAGATTCCTCAAGGGCCCGTACAGGATTTTTTACAATGAGGCTTGACGCATTATCCGTCACACGCCATGTGGAATCCTGATTATGACCATAGATGCGGTAGCCCTTATGGATGACCCTAAGGAGCAGCGCCTTTCCGGGGAGAAGGGCAATGAGGTCGACGCCTGTAAGGCTGCCTTTTGGGGGCACAAAGAAATAGGTTTTTTTATGGGAACCTTCTCTGATGGCTTTTTTGACACGCTTCATGGCCATTTCCGGTGTGCGGGCTTTTTTCATCTGGAGCCATTTCCAGCGGAACACAACAAGGCCCGTAGCAAGTACGAGGAAAAAAATAAGGATTTCTTTGAAACTATGAAGCTTCCAGATTGTGAAATCAGGAAGGATTTTGATGACAACGTCTTCCATGACAAGACTCCTTTTTGTAGGGAGAAATTTTTACATGCTCCATTATATCAGCCTTTCGTAGTTTTTACTAGGCGAGGCCCCTTTCCAATGATATAATGGATATGTACTAAAATTCTGAAAAAAGATGATTTCCCCATCTGGGGTTTTCATACAGCGCACTCATTCTATTTAAAAGGGGGACCTATTATGGCTGCAACAAATGAAAAGGAACTGTCCCGGGTGGACCGGTTCCTCAACACGATTGAACGTGTCTGCAACAAATTGCCACCGCCTGCCATCCTATTTTGTATCCTGTTTCTTATCGTGGCTTTTGTCGGGATGTTCTTTACCTTCTCTGGTTTTGGCCTCGAAAATCCGGCGACCCATAAGGTCGTCTATTCCCAGAACCTCTTTACCAAAGAAGGTGTCCAGTGGCTTTTGACCAGCATGGTCAAGAACTTCACCGGTTTTGCACCTTTGGGACTTGTCATCACCATGACTATGGCCATTGGCTTCTGTGAAGAATCAGGCATGCTTGTTGCCATGCTCCGCCGCAGTATGAAGAATGTACCGCCTAATATCGTACCGTTTCTCATTGCTTTTCTTGGAACGGTCGGCAACATTGCCTCCGATACGGCCATGGTCGTCATTCCGCCTCTTGCTGCCCTCGTTTACATCGGCGTCAAGAAAAACCCGGTTGTAGGGATGATTGTCGGCTATGCCGGTGCCCAGGCTGGTTTTACGGCAAACCTCATGATTGCTGGTACGGACTCCCTGCTGCAGGGCCTTACGAACCAAGCCATTGATGCGTTTCTCGGTACACCTGGGAAATTTGTTGTTGATGTCACCTGTAACTGGTACTTCATGATTGCTTCTACCTTCCTGTGCTCCCTTGTGATTGGCCTTGTTTCAACTAGGATCGTGGAACCTCGGTTCCCCGTCTATCACAGCAAAGATGAAGACGAGACCATCCAGGAAGTGACCCCCCTTGAAGTAAAAGGACTTCATCGTGCCGGTTTTGCCGTTGTGCTCTATATTGCCATCCTCGCCATCGGTTTCTTTGCAGGCGTTCTTTCCAAAGACGGACATACCCTCGTCGGATCGTTGCTCCTCAAAGGTCTCATCCCGATTCTCTTTTTCCTCTTCAGTATTGCCGGCATCACGTATGGCATCACGACGGGCAGCTTTAAATCTGTCAAGGACGTCAACAAAGCCATGGTCAAGCAAATGAGCGGCATGGGCGCCTACGTTGTTTTCTGCTTTTTCTGCGGCCAGTTCCAAGCTCTTTTCAACTGGACCCATCTGGGCACGCTCATGGCGATTTCCGGTGCTGACTTCCTCAGAGGAATCGGCTTTACGGGCCTTCCCATGTGCATCGCCTTTATCCTCATTACGGCCCTCATCAACATCTTTGTTTCGAGCGGCTCTGCCAAGTGGGCCATCCTCGCTCCGATCTTCGTTCCGATGTTCATGCTCCTTGGCTACCATCCTGGATTTACCCAGCTCATCTATCGCTTGGGCGACTCTCCGGGGAACTGCTTTACCCCGATGTCTCCCTACATTTGGATGATCCTTTCTGTGGCCCAGGAAAAATACATGCCTGACATTGCCATTGGGACCCTCATTTCCAACATGATTCCTATTGCCATCGTCCTTCAGATTGCCTGGATTGTTTTCCTCATCGTTTGGGAAACCTTGGGCCTTCCCATTGGACCGGGCGTCGGCATGCAGCTGCCCCCGGGCATTCTCTGACTAAAACGACTTTCCTTTTAGGGAAAGGTAACCCGTACGCTCTCTAGTTTGAAAAAGCGCTGCGCTTTTTGAACATCCGGCGGGGCTTCGTGCCTTGCCGGATATTTTACTATCTAAGGAAGAAGTTGATTATGATGAAAATACAGAAAGTACCCCAGCAAAAAGGTACCCTTGCCGCTTTCATGAACCTTGTCGAACGGGTCTGCAACAGGCTGCCGCCTCCAGCTATTCTTTTTTGTCTGCTCTTTGTCCTGACCGCCCTGTTGGGCGCCCTCTTTACGGAAATGGGGGTACATCTTGAAAACCCCGCCACCCACCATATCGTCACGGCCCAGAACTTTTTCAGTAAGGCCGGTATCCAGTGGCTCCTCACAAATATGGTGAAGAACTTTACGGGCTTTGCGCCTTTGGGCCTTGTCATTACTATGACCATGGCCATCGGATTTTGTGAGGAATCAGGTCTCTTGGTTTCCCTTTTGAATCGATCCATGCGCCGCGTGCCGCCCGCTCTCGTGCCTTACCTCATCGCCTTTGTCGGGACCTTGGGGAACATTGCTTCTGATACCGCGGCCGTCGTTATCCCGCCCTTGGGTGCCCTTGTTTATCTTGGCGTCAAAAAGCATCCTGTGGCCGGGATGATCGTGGGCTACGCCGGTGCGAACGCTGGTTTTACGGCAAATCTCATGGTCGCTGGTACGGATTCTCTGCTGCAGGGCTTGACAAACGAAGCCATCAAAGGCTTTTTGGGAAATCAGGACTTTGCCGTTGATGTCACCTGCAACTGGTACTTTATGGTTGCCTCCACCTTCCTTGTCGCCCTCGTGATTGGGTGGCTCTCCCAAAAAATTGTAGAACCCCGTTTTGGGACCTATGAAGGGCCCGTGGAAGAGGAGACCGTCGCTGAAATCGGGCCTGCGGAAAAGCGCGGCATAAAAAACGCGGGACTTGTCGTCCTTGTCTTCATCCTCATCGTCGTGGCAGGTTTTTTTACGGGCATCCTTTCCAAAGATGGACATACCCTTGTGGGCTCCCTGCTCCTCAAAGGGCTCATTCCTATCCTCTTTTTTGTCCTCAGTGCGGCAGGCATTGCTTACGGTCTCACCACAGGAAAATTCATGAATCTAAAGGATATCAACAAAGCCATGGTCAAACAAATGAGTGCCATGGGTTCCTACGTTGTTTTCTGCTTTTTCTGCGGCCAGTTCCAGGCCCTTTTTAACTGGACCCATATGGGAACCCTCCTTTCTATCAAAGGGGCGGAGCTGCTCCGGGAAATTGGCTTTACTGGACTTCCCCTCAGCGTGGCCTTTATTCTCATCACGGCGCTCATCAACCTTTTTATGTCAAGTGGTTCTGCCAAATGGGCCATCTTCGCGCCGATCTTTGTCCCGATGTTCATGATGCTCGGGTATCATCCCGCTTATGCCCAGCTCCTTTATCGCCTGGGTGATTCACCGACCAACTGCTTTACTCCCGTCATGCCCTACCTGTGGATGGTCCTTGCCGTAGCCCAGGAAAAATACATGCCCGATATCGCCATCGGAACCCTCGTCTCGAGCCTCGTCCCCCTGGGCCTTGCCCTCCAGGTCATTTGGATCATTTTCCTCATCGCCTGGACCCTCCTGGGAATCCCCATCGGTCCTGGTGTCGGTGCGACGCTGCCGCCAGGAGTCTTGTAAGGGAAAAACAGTCCTAGATGGATTATCGTGTGTACTGCCTTGCGAACATTTTGCAGGGCAGTGTTTTTTTTAAGCCTTTTTCAGCGGTAATGAAAAGGCCCGTGAAAAGGGAATAAAGAAAGAAAAAAGGGGGTTCATAATTTACAGTGGTTACAATTATCGATAAAAGAATTTGGCAAAGCATATAAAATGAAACTATCATATAGTTAATCATGGCTAAATGGATATAAAAAGAAGGTTAGAAAAGACGAATAATTTTTGAGAAGAATTCCTATTATGTCTCTTTGAAATAGACAAATTAATAGAAAAATAAGGAAAATATGATATACAAAAATGAAAATCTGTTATAATAGATACAGAATCAAAAAACGAAATGACCCATCATTTCAGCATCATGCACTTATTTTTTGCAATGCGCAGACAATATGAAAGGTGCTGTCTTTCTTCAACCGACTGATTCGCCCTGTGATCTTGGAATCGCCATCGCGTTATTTCCCTGAACCCTTACCTTATGGATTCTTGTCAATCCAAGGAAATTTCGCCCTGGCCCTTACGGATCCTCCGCCGATGAAGCCATTGCCTGCGGATCCATCAAAGGAGGAACTCAAAAGACATGGAAAAGAAGCTGCAAGAAAAAGCAAGTCTCCTCGATCGTTTTCTGGATACGGTCGAACGGGTGTGCAATAAATTGCCACCTCCTGCCATCTTATTTGGCATTTTATTTGTGATTACGGCGATTGTTGGGGCTCTTTGCACCCAGGCCGGATTTGCACTGGAAAACCCGGCCTCTCACAAACTGGTGGCATCCCAGAACTTCTTTACTAAAGAAGGCATCCAATGGCTTCTCACGACGATGGTGAAGAACTTCACTGGATTTGCCCCCTTGGGCCTTGTTATCACCATGACCCTTGCCATTGGTTTTTGCGAAGAATCAGGCATGCTTTCCGCGCTGCTGCGCCGAAGCATGAAGAACGTACCGCCCTCTCTCGTCCCCTTTATTGTTGCCTTTCTTGGCGTCTGCGGAAACATTGCATCTGATACGGCCATGGTTGTCATTCCGCCCCTTGCGGCTGTTGCCTATATCGGTGTCAAGAAGCACCCTGTTGTTGGGATGATGGTCGGTTTTGCTGGTGCGGAAGCAGGTTTTGGCGCTAACCTCATGATTGCGGGGACCGATTCCCTGCTCCAAGGCCTTACGAACCAAGCCATTGATGGTTTCTTTGGCAAAGCGGGAGTTTTTGCTGTAGACGTGACGTGCAACTGGTACTTCATGTTTGTCTCTACTTTCCTCTGTGCCTTCATGATTGCCCTTGTTTCCATCAAAATCGTAGAGCCGCGCTTTGGCAAATACGAAGGCCCCGGTGCTGATGAGGAACTGGGCGGTGTTTCGGAACTTGAAATCAAAGGACTTAACCGTGCGGGTCTGGTCATTGTCCTTTATATTGCCATCTTGGCTGTTGGCTTTTTCTCGGGCATCCTGTCTAAGGACGGACATACTTTTGTAGGGTCTCCGCTTCTTAAGGGCCTCATTCCCCTTCTCTTTATCATGTTCAGTTTGGCCGGTATTACCTACGGCGTGACAACAAAATCTTTTACCTGCATCAAGGATGTCAACAAAGCGATGGTCCACCAAATGAGCGGGATGGGTGCGTTCGTCGTTTTCTGCTTCTTCTGCGGTCAATTCCAAGCCCTCTTCAGTTGGACCCATCTGGGAACCCTGCTTGCCATTTCAGGGGCTGATTTCCTTGAAACGGTAGGTTTTACGGGGCTTCCCATGTGTGTAGTCTTCATCATCATCACAAGTCTCGTTAATATCTTCATGTCTTCCGGCTCTGCCAAGTGGGCCATTTTCGCACCGATTTTCGTTCCTATGTTCATGCTTTTGGGATATCACCCTGGATTCACTCAATTGCTTTATCGACTGGGCGATTCACCAACAAACTGCTTTACCCCCATGAACCCTTATTTGTGGATGATTCTTTCCGTAGCCCAGGAAAAATATATGCCCAAAGCGGCCATTGGGACCCTTGTATCGAACCTCATTCCGATTGCTGTCTGCCTGCAGATTGCGTGGATTATTTTCCTGATTATTTGGATGACTTTGGGTCTTCCCATTGGACCTGGCGTTACGATGCAGCTGCCTTCTGGCATCCTGTAAGAGTTCGGTTTATTTCTGAGCGCTGGAGCTTTGGCTTCGGCGCTCTTTTCCTGTTGCCTGGAAAAAGTGGGGGAGGAAGGAATCTTTCTTCCTTTTCCCATATTTTTTTATAAAATCCGTTGACAAAAATGCCACTCTTCGATATAATAACGCTTGTGACCGCGTCCTAGGACGCACCAAGATTCCCCGATAGCTCAATGGTAGAGCACTCGACTGTTAATCGAGTTGTTGTAAGT